>Ga0256407_10000136_pt1 | contig 183241 bp, 161 predicted proteins | sample RumenRJG_04DNA_FD_193489 | JGI IMG/M metagenome (GOLD analysis project Ga0256407, IMG submission 193489) | Bovine rumen microbial communities from Lethbridge, Alberta, Canada - RJG_04 | ecosystem: Host-associated > Mammals > Digestive system > Stomach > Rumen | place: Canada: Alberta... | reverse complement strand
GCCGATGTATGCGTTTACCAAAAAGCAGAGACAGCTATTTTCTCACCTTCAACTGACGGAGGCAAAGGTCAGAAAAGAAATCGACCAACTTCGTCTCCGAGTGTAAAAAGTGGAGAGTTTAGGTTATTATCTTCCTTTCTGCTGGCCCTCCCATGCTGCTCGGCAACATGATCCTCATCAGCCTCTACGAACAGGTATGGCACTTTTTTTGGCTCCTCATTGATGACATCTGGCATTTCCTCGGCTATGCGATGTACCTTGTTCATAACAGTTGTCTTTGTAATCTTTTGCCTAGAAGGGAGCACCTTGGTGGCTTCTTCATAGCTGGACTTCATTGCTTCCTGAAGAATGGAAACTTCGGCATCCTCGGTAAAACGTTCATTTCTATCAATACCTATAACATCCTCGACGAGATGAGTAAATTCCTGGTTTCCAGCAATGCTGCGGTAATAAGTGCTGTCAAAGGTTATATCGCCTACAGAACTGATCAGGGTTCTCTTATCCAACCTGTGTGAGGTGTAGCGTTCCTTTCTCCATCCTGATTCAAATATACATGAATTAAGAGTGGATAATACCTCTCCAAGGAAAGACGCGGCAAAGGACTCTGTAGATGACTTTACGCTTATTTCAAGAGAATGAAAGTCCTTCGGGTTTTTTAAAAAAAGTTCCTCCGCAGCTAAAATCTCGTTCGCTAACGACTCTAATAGTGGTACAATATTCATGAGAGTAATCCTCCTTTGCGTTTTGTTGTTGTCAAAAACATTATATCAAAGGATAAAGATTACTCTCATTATATTTTTTCACCCAACCAACTAAATCTTTACACTAATTAGAAAATAGATATCTAGGGTTTGAAAAGGGCAGCGTCGGAAGTTTGACAGTTTGATCAGCGCTAATTGAATCATAAAGTAGTCTCAATCCCTTGTAAAGGCTGGATTCCCAGTCTTATTTTGTCAAATTTTATAAACCCGTGTCAACCTTGACTCCGTTTACGTGGACGATTAAAATTGTCTGTGCTGCAGCTTAGCGCATTTTTCTACAGAATAGGAGATCAATATGTCGCTTCGAAAAAAGCTTGTCTTAATGGCTATCGTATCTGTCATTGCCGGTGCTCTTGCACTGTCTATTTTCAGCTATTTCAGTGCTTCCCGGATCATGGAGAATGAAGTTAATGAAAAGTATTCAATTTCCGCCGGGCGATATGCACAGGAACTGGATTCCTGGGTGGCTTCTCATGGCGCGATCATAAATACTGTGGCTGCAACCATGGTGACGGACGGTGCTCTTGATCTTAAGGATGATGATCTGCATCTCTATCTCGAGAGTGTATACAACAAACTGAACCATGATGAAGTGATGTATGATATTTATTTTACCAATCCAAGTAATGTCATGATATGCGCATCCGATTATGTCAGTGACGGCAGTGTGGATTTCGTGCATGACAGGGAATGGTATGTTGAAGCGGTCAGAACAGGCAAGCTTTTTTATTCCACTCCTTACATGGATTCTGATTCGGGGCTTCCGGTCATCACTATCTCACAGGCAGTTTATACTGACGGCAAGCTCAGAGGCGTGCTTTGCGAGGATGTCTTTGTCGACACACTGGTTGACGTGATCAGTAATGCGGAGGTTGAGGATAACAGCTACGCTTTCCTTATTGACAATAAAGGCGGGATGGTGGTTCATCCCAATGAAGTTTATAAATTTGATGATGAACCCTTCGGCGTTATGGATGTGGCGAATGCTCCCTATGGCGAGCTCATGAACAAGATCGCATCGGGTGACATGACACCGGTGGAGCTCAGGGACTATGACGGCGCCGTAAGGCTTGTCAATTATTCGGTGATTCCAAGCATGAACTGGTATGTGGGAGTTGCCACCGACAAAAATGTGATCCGGCAGACGGTCCGGGGCATGCTGCCGGGCTTTGCAATCGGAGCCTTGATAGCCATCGCGATCGGAGTTTTGCTGGCTGCTATTGCTGGAACCAGGATCCTTCGTAATATTTACAAGCTTGCCAGCACTGTGGCTGAGGGAGACATATCCCGTGATATTGATGTGACAAGCAATGATGAGATTGGCAAGCTTTCTTATGATTTTAATGCGATGATGGGACGCCTCAGAGAAGTTGTGATGGGTGTCTCCGGCACCGCGGATGATATCAATCACACAAGCGAGGAGCTTAGCAGCCGTCTGAAGGAAGTAAGTGAAGGGGCTGATAGGACTTCCGATATCATGCATTCTGTCAACGCAGCGATGGGACAGCAGCAGTCGGCAGTGGATGAGGGACTTTCCTCTCTTACAGCCTTCAAGGAAAAGGCGCTTGCTTTTGGAGACAATTTCCAGTCGATGAATGATATTATAAGGGAGCTTGAGCAGAATACCCGTGACAATGAGGAAACGGTACGCAGGATGCGGGAGAATACTGATATTTCTTCTGATCACGTGGAAGAACTGAGTAAACGAATGCTGGAGCTTCATCAGAATTCCGAGAATATATCAAATATCGTAACCACCATTACCGCTATAGCCTCCCAGACAAATCTCCTGGCTCTGAACGCTTCCATTGAGGCTGCCAGGGCGGGAGAGGCCGGCAAGGGCTTCGCTGTTGTGGCAGAGGAGATCCGGAACCTCTCGGAGCAGACGCAAGCTTCCATCGACGGCATTACAGGCATTACGATCAACCTGCAGGCACAGATGAAGGATATCGCAAGCTTCGTGGAAGAGTTCAACCGCCTCTTCAGTGAGAACCGTGAGGACACCCAGCAGGCGCAGGCCTTCTTCGATACTCTGTCAACGAGACTGCAGGGCATCTATGATATGACAGGAAATCTGACAAAGGAGCTTGATGAAGTGGTACAGGCTGAATCCGAGATCGAGGGAGCACTTGAGAATATCAGCACAAACGCGGATTCCTGCATGAAGATGGTGGAAGAAACCAGTACTGTGGCGGATGATCAGATGATGCAGCTTGGCGAGATCTCGCATGAGACGGAATCCATGCACGATATGGCCGACAACCTTCACCAGCAGGCCAAGGTATTCTCAGTATAACTCAGTATCTCCGTCCGGGAATGATCAAGTAATTCTGCCTATGCACAAAGTATATGCAATTGTAAAGTGACACACTAGCTCCTGAAAGGAAAAAAGATGAAGGACTTGAATGAAATAGATACAGTTGCTTTCGCCCCCGGTAACGAGGCGGTCAGGATCATAGACCAGACCCTTCTGCCGGGTGAGGTGAAGATCATTGATGTTTCAAAAAGAGAAGAAATGTACGATGCCATAAAGAAGCTTCGGGTACGCGGGGCGCCGGCGATCGGAGTATTTGCGGCGATGGCGCTTTCTGTGCTTGCCCGTGCTATCGAGGCAAAGGAGACAAAAGATTTCATTGAGAAGCTTCAAAAGGAAGCGGACTTCCTTAACAGCTCACGTCCAACGGCTGTGAACCTTTCCTGGGCACTGAAAGAAATGATGACCTGCGCCCGGGCACAAGGATCAGAAGATGTCCCTGCCATCGTTGAAAAGCTTTATGATCGCGCCGTAAAAATAAGGGACGATGAGGAAGCCATTGAAAAAAAGATTGGGGAATTTGGAGCGCCGCTCATTAAAGACAATTACGGTGTCCTCACGCACTGCAACGCCGGGCGCCTTGCCTGCCTTAAATACGGAACGGCAACAGCACCGATGTACATAGCGCACGAAAAGGGGATTAATTTCAGAGCCTACTGCGATGAGACGAGGCCGCTCCTTCAGGGTGCAAGGCTCACTGCACTTGAGCTTTCAGCGTCGGGGATCGATACTACGCTGAATTGCGACAATATGAGCGCTTCACTTATGAGAGCTGGAAAGATAGATATTATCTTTGTCGGGGCTGACCGTATCGCGGCGAATTATGATACTGCAAACAAGATAGGGACCTCGCTCCTTGCACTTGCCGCAAAGCATTACGGCATACCCTTCTTTGTATGCGCTCCGACATCAACAATTGATCCAAGTATAAAGACCGGGGCGGACATCCCTATCGAGGAAAGGGAGCCTTCTGAGGTTACCGAAATGTGGTATGAAAAGCGGATGGCGCCAAATGATATCAAGGTTTACAATCCCGCCTTTGATGTGACGGACCACAGTCTGATCACCGGTATTATCACTGAAAACGGAATACATTATCTGAAAGGATGAAATGATGACAGAAGAAGAAAGACTCGGGAAGGAAGCGGCAGAGAGGGTTCTCGCCCGCTCCGGAAAGAAAAAAGAGGAAGTCGAAAAGGAAGAGAATGAGAGGCAGCAGTCCTTTCTCGTAGAGGGAAACAAAGGCTCTCATATCAAGCACGTGATCGCGGTAATGAGTGGGAAAGGCGGGGTTGGAAAATCCTATGTTACCGCGTCTCTTGCAAATTGCCTCAAAAACAAAGGGTTCAAGGTCGGGATCCTCGATGCCGATATCACCGGCCCCTCGATCCCGAAGCTTTTTGGGGTAAAAGGTCCTGCCTACGCAGTGGAAGAAGGAAGCTATCCTGTGGAATCAAAGGGCGGGATAAAGATAATGTCAATTAATCTCATTCTTCCCGACGAGGAAACTCCGGTGATCTGGAGAGGCCCCGTGATCGCAGGCGCAGTGAAGCAGTTCTGGACAGATGTTATCTGGGGAGAGCTTGATTATCTTTTGATAGATATGCCTCCCGGAACAGGGGATGTGCCGCTCACTGTTTTCCAGTCCTTCCCCGTTGAAGGGATAGTCCTTGTGACATCGCCCCAGCAGCTTGTTTCAATGATCGTGAACAAGGCCCGGAATATGGCTTCGATGATGGGCATCAGGATAATCGGGATTATCGAGAATATGAGTTATTTTGAATGTAAAAAATGCGGCGAGCGCCATGAGATATTCGGAAAGTCGGATCTTGATGCAGTTTCAGGTGCTGCAGGGATACCTGTACTTGCAAAGCTTCCGATAGATCCGTCTGTAGCTGAGTTCTGTGACAAGGGCGAGGTTGAAGCTCTGTCGGACGATGAATTTGAAAAGGCGGTCGGAGCCATTATTTTATAAAGCATAATTATCCAAAAATAATCGTTGTAATCGACAGGAGGATATTATTATGGGAAAAACCAAAAAAGTTACTGCCATTATCCTTTCGGCCGTGATGGCCCTGATCCTTTCCTCCTGTGCCGGAAAGACAAATGAAAACAGCAGCAGCTCAAAGGCTTCCGAAAGCAGCGCAGCCCCCGCCTCAATGATGGGAAATCTTGTGGCATACGGGCCTGCCCTCCTTGCAGATGTTGAAAAAGCTTCGGGCGGAGAGGATATAAAGCCGCTTCAGAACGGGGATGAGATCATCAATATCCAGTTTGACTCAAGCTCCGGGGAAAAGGGCGGCTTTTCGGAATATACCAAGGGAGGAAGTTTGAATCTCAAGGTCTCCGGCGGTGAGCTCGTATGCGAGATCAAAAATATCGGTGTTGTTGATTACGCCGATCAGGCCTACAGGGACGGCTTTGCGCTCTCAATGGGCTGCGTTTATACCTACTCATTCGACATAAGGTGCGATATCCCGAGGAAGGTGGAATACCGCCTTCAGAAGAACGGCGGGGACTATCACGCCTATGTTGGGGAATATATAGATGTGACGCCCGAGGTCCTTCATTTCTCAAAGGATTTTGAGATGAAGGAGGATTCCGATCCCGCGCCGCGCCTGGTCTTCAATATGGGACGCATAGAAGGGATGGATCCCGATACCCCGGCCCACAATATCTATATTGATAATATCAAACTTGTTGTAAAGGACGCTTCAAACGCTCAGGTCGTAAACGCGCTGCCTGATTATGTAAAGGTGAATATCAACCAGCTTGGATATAAGCCAAAGGCGAAAAAGACCGTGTTTGTCGAGAGGGCGCCCGAAGCCTCATTATTCTATGTATGCGATGCCGAGAAAAAGACAGTGGTCTTTGAGGGAACGCTTGATGAAGGCATGTATTCGGACGGCGCCGGACAGATCATCAAGAGGGGCGATTTTTCAGCGTTTGAGACGCCCGGGAAATATTATATCTATGTGGACGGCTTTGGAAGTTCCTTCCCCTTTGAGATTGGGGAAAAGCTTTACGACAAGGCGCTCCGGGATTCCATATTGATGCTTTATTCCCAGCGCTGCGGGACAGCCGTTACCTTTGGGGAAAATAATGAATTTTCCCATGCGCCCTGCCATACTTCTCCCGCTACGATCTACGGTACCGATCAGACAAAGGAAGTGAACGGCGGCTGGCATGATGCCGGAGATTACGGAAAATATGTGGTTCCCGGGGCAAAGGCGGCATATGACCTTCTGCTTACATACGAGGACACGGCTTATGACGCGGATGACCTTGGCATCCCGGAGAGCGGGAACAAGATCCCTGACATACTTGACGAGGCGCGTTATGAGCTTGACTTTTTGCTCAAGATGCAGGATGAGGCATCGGGCGGAGTCTACCACAAGGTGACTACTGCTGTATTTCCCGATACAAGCGTTGACGCGGCAGCGGATACCGCGCCCCTCATCCTTTCCCCCATATCCGATACGGCTACAGGGACATTCTCGGCGGTAATGGCGCACGCCTCAATCGTCTACAAAGATATTGACGCTGCTTTTTCAGAGAGGTGCCTTTCAGCCGCGAAGAAGGCTTATGATTATCTTCTTACTCATCCCGCCAATACCGTAGGATTCAAGAATCCCGAAGGGATAGAGACGGGAGAGTATCCGGATTCTGTATCAAAGGATGAGAGATACTGGGCGGCTGCCGAGCTCTTCCTTTCGGTTCCCTCCGGGGAAGCCGGGAATTACCGCGCCGCTGTGCTTGAAGCGGTTTCCGATGAAAAGATAAATAAAGGCCTTGGCTGGGCCGCGGTCGGGACTTATGCGGATTATGTTCTCGCAAAGGCAAAGGATGTGCGTGACCGGGATGTTTCAGGGATAAATGAAAAGGCGCTTTCAAATCTTTCTGAAAACGCGAAAACCTTGTCCGAGAGGGCAGCGAAGGAGCCTTATTTCACAACGCTTTCAAAGAACTTCCCGTGGGGCTCCAATATGACTATCGCAAACAACGCCATTGCGCTCTATATGTATTCAAAGGTCTCGGGAGAGGATGAACCGAAAGAACTTGCGATCAAACAGACAGATTATCTTCTCGGGGCAAACTGCCTTGGATACTGCTATATCACCGGAGAGGGCACCTTCTCCCCGAAGGATCCGCACCACAGGCCGTCAGAGGCAGCAGGCCATGCAGTGCCGGGGATGCTCGTCGGCGGACCCAACTCGAACCTCGATGACTCCTATGCAAAGACCATACTCTTTGGGCTTTCTCCGATGAAATGCTACGCGGACAACGCCCAGAGCTATTCCACAAATGAGGTGACGATATACTGGAACTCGCCACTGATATATATACTAGCTTCTGATAAATAATGAGCATAGCTGTTTCGCATACGAGTGACGCCTGATTGAAAAATGAATTGCTGCACATCATTCCGGAACGAGTCCTAAGAAACAGCTATGCGAAGCACATTTATAAAAAATTTATAAAGGTAAAGGGCACTTTTTAAAACTTTTATTAAATCGTGTCCTTTTTTCTTGCTTTTTTTTCAAAAGGCTGATATATTCCCTCCTACACTTTTCATGAAAGGTCATTTCTTTTTGTCAGATCTTTTGTTCTGCATCTTTTAGTCAGGAGGTGGGGGTTATGCAGGACATCTTAAAGGAATACGGACCGGCGATAATCACGGTCGTATCCATCGTCGCCCTGATCGGGCTCATTTCATTTTTGATCGGAACAGATGCGGGATCTGTAGTAGGGCAGGCTTTTTCCGAGCTTATCTCGGGCTTCTTCAGAAGCGCTGAATCTGCAGGCGGGATCAACGGGGGCGCTGCGGCAGGCGGTGTGACGAGCGCTGTTGAAAATATTATTTCTGCAGGAGGTTGATATGACTGAAGAAAAAATTGACATGGGCTTTTTCGGTCCGCTTTATCCGCTTATCAATGATCAGAACATCACTGATATTGATGCGTCGGAGGGGGTTATCTTCACGACGGACAAGGATATGAACAGAAAGAGGATTGATGAGAGCAGTCTTGACAATGCCTTCCTTTCCGCATTTTCAATGAGGGTCGCAAATCTTGTCAGCCTTCCATTCAACAAGGAGTCACCGGTGCTTGAAGCGGATACGGATACGCTTAGGATCACGATAGTCCATCCTTCGGTATCTCAGGGCGGGCTTTCATTATCCATAAGAAGGTCGCTTCCAAAGACAAGGATGGATGAGAAAACGATGGAAAAAGAAGGCTATGCTGCAAAGCCTGTCATCTCCCTTTTGAAGGACTGTGTGAAGGCGCATCTTAATATGGTCTTCATCGGGGAGCCCGGGGCCGGAAAGACTGAATGCGCGAAGTTTTTCTCGACATTTATAAAACTGGACGAGCGGGTCATCACGATAGAGGACAATCCCGAATGGCACTTCAAAAGCCTCTCGCCGGGACATGACTGCGTTGAGCTTCGGATAGGCAACAGACTTGATTACAGCGCAGCGATCAAGGCTTCTATGCGGTTGAATCCTAAATGGATGATGCTTTCAGAGGCAAGAGGCCGCGAGGTGAAAAGGCTCCTTGAGGGCTTCTCAACGGGGGTGAAGGGAATGACCACACTTCATGCAGACGACATCAGAAAGATACCGGATAGGATGCTGAATATGGCAGGAGAGGTAGCGTACGAGGGCCGTTTCATAAACAATGTTTATGAGTTTATAGATGTCGGGATACTCATCAAGAAAAAGATCATAGGGGGAGTGCTCAGGCGGACGATAGATGAGATAGGTTTTTTTGAAAGGCGAAACGGGAAAAATCATCTTTCCGTAGTATTTGAGGACGGGGCTTTCACGGGCGAAGAGGTACCGGAGGGAATCATGAAAAAAATGAAAGAGGCCATGAACTGCGAGCTTTCCTGGGCAGAAAAGTGCAAGGGGGATGAAGAGTCATTTTTTTTCTCGTCGGACAGGATACTCGTAAGCACAGCGGAAAACGACAGCGCGCCTTCCATAGTTCAGGCCTGGAGGATGGATGATATAGGGCGAAAGATGCTGTCCCCGAAGAAGAAAGGACATAATCTGTATGCGGGCGGAAGGCTTGTCACGGCAGGGGCTGTCTGATGAGCTGAGGGAATACGGCTATGTCTTTTCGGCAAAGAAAAGCGTATTCCTGTATTCCTTCGCAGCTGCGGCAATGCTCCTTCTTGGAAGATTCTTCTCGCTCCCTATCTTTTACAGACTCATCCTTGTTTGTGCGCTTGTCATTATCCTCCCGTTTTTCATAAGGAATGCGGCCAAGAACCGCTTCATACAGCAGAGGTTTTCAGATACATCTATCTATATCGAGCAGTTTCTTTATTCCTTCAAAAGATCAAAAAAGATACTATCGGCGCTTTGTGATGTCAACTGCCTTTTTGAAGGCGGGAGGATGAAGAATGCTATCCTGCGCGCCATCGACCATATCAGGCATACTTACAACGAAGCCGATGTTGAATCACACGCGCTTTCAATAATTGAAAAAGAGCACCCCGGGCGTGTGATAAAGATGGTGCACCGCTTCGCGCTTGATGCGGAGAAGCTTGGAGGAAATTGCGACGACCAGATATTATTGCTTTTGAACTATAGAAGGATGATGGCGGACAGGATATATGAGCTCCTTTTGAAGAAGAGGCGTGAGAGGCGCAATGTCTTTTTTTCAATAGCTTCTTCCCTGATCCTTTGTTCAGGCATCTATTTCATATCGGGGCGGCTCAATGTGGACATATCAAAAAATGCGCTTGGAAATATCGTGACAACGGCAGTGCTGGTCTTTGACCTCTTCATATTCTACAGGGCTGATTCCTTTCTTTCCGCATCCGACGAGGAGGAGAAGGAAGAGGATGATGAGATGGAAGAGGTATATAAAAGAATGCTCTCCTGCAATACGAAACTGCCTCTTGATCTTTTGAAACGGCATGCCGCAAAGAAGAGGGTAAAGAGGGCAATAGAGCGGGATTATCCTATATGGCTTCTGGAGACTTCACTTCTCATCCAGAATGAAAACGTCCAGGTCGCGATCACAAAGTCATATGCCAATGCGCCTCCTGTCCTTCGTATCCCGTTGAAAAAGCTTATCTACGACCTCAAGATGGATCCCGACAAGGTGGAGCCTTATCTTTCCTTCCTCTCTGAATTTTCACTTCCCGAGGTAAGATCCTCAATGAAGATGCTCTATTCGCTTTCGATCGGAGCCGGCGGGGATGCCTCAGCACAGATCACAGATATCATCAGACGAAACCAGCTTCTATTTGAAAGGTCGGAGCGCTCATCACAGGAGGACCGTCTCTCGAGGCTCTATGCGCTCTTTCTCCTGCCGCAATTAAGCGGCGGTCTCAAACTCATTTGCGATATGCTGCTTCTTTTCTTCGGCTGTGTTTCTTCACTCGGCTGATCTGATTTATTTTTTCGGGAGATATCTCAATTGGACATTATCATCAAAAGCTTTATAGGAACTTTCTTTCTCCTTCTGATCTCCATGGTCAGTATCTCCTTTCTCGGGATAGAGCTTACAGTCAATACGGCCGAAAGATATGCCCGTGATGTGGAAAAAAGGATAGAGTATTCATCGCTTTCTCCCGATGTCATAGAGGCCTGTGTCAATGAAGCAAGGGAAAGGGGCTATGGACTTTATGTGAAGATAAAGGAGACGACAAATGATACCGGCGAGAGGAAGGGCTACGGAAGGATGGAGCTTTCATACAATGTCAAAGCGGATATTCTGTCAATAGATTTTGACCTTACCATAAAAAACGATCTTTCAACATGATGATCTTGAAAGGAGACAAAAATGAAAAATGTGATAGAGCAATACGGAAGCGCTCTGATCTCTGCAGTAAGCGGACTTCTTGTGATAGGACTTCTCTTCACTGGCCTTTTCCCGGGAACAGGAGGGCTGTTAAAGACAATTGGAAAGGAGACGCTTCTTATGGGAAGCACAGCGGGCTATAAAGCATCCGATGATAATGACCTCTCTTTCCTTAAGGCAGCAGGAGAGGAGGGAAGCCTTTCACTTTCTGAAATAGAGGTTGAAAGCATGCTTTATGTAGATTGTGCATACTACCTCGATTCGCTCGCCCGCTCTCTTAACGGACAGGAGATAAAAGTCAGGGCAAGAAGTGTCGAAATGCTTTCCGTATCAGGAACAGGAGCTGATGTCACGGATCAGGTCCTTTCAATGAGTGAAGACGGTCGTGAGGTCATTTGCTTTCAGGCACCCGGATCCTACAGGGCCGCGCTCACCTTTGAAAACAATATGGGAAGGACAGTATCCGGGAATTTTGTCATCACTGCTGAAAGGGAAATGAACGGAGAGCTTACAGCCTTTGCGTAAGGAATGTCGTTGTGGTAAGATGTGGGACGATATGTTTTCAGATGAACAGGAGGAAAGGGACGTCCCTTATTATCAAGAGCGATGCATTACTGCATAGGAGATGTTCACGGCTGCTTAAGTGAGCTCGAGCTTTTAATTGAAAAGATCCAAAAGTCTGATAGTGCTGCCGTCATTTATCTGATGGGGGACATCATAGACCAGGGACCGAGGGCGACGGAAACGCTGCTTTGGGCAATGGAGAATGTGACTCTTGAAGGGCCGATCAGGTGTCTTCGCGGAAATCACGAGGAGGAGGTCCTGCTCTGGTACAGGAAATATCTCGACTGGCAGAATAGTGACAACAGGACAACAGAGCCTCCCGAGTCAAAATATGATTTCTATGAGAGACTGAAGAATGAGGTCTCAGTGGATGATGAGCTTCTTGACAGGATAGCTGACTTCTTTCACACTCTTCCCTACTCCGCAAAGTTTACATTTCCTGCGGCAAAGGAGACGGGAAAGAAGAGCGTGACATATTATCTTTCACATGCATGGTATTCCGTTTCCGAGGATGCCGATACCGAGAGACAGCGCTGGATCAACCTTTACGGCAGATCCTGTGACGGAATATCAGATTTTGAGCTGAAAAAATATGAAGAGAGCCATCCTGATGAGATACCGGTGGTGCTCTGCGGTCATACCCCAACAATCTCTGCGGTCTTTGTTTCAAGCAAGTCCGGTATTCCGGGAGTGAACCGTCCCGGTATGATCGGCTACAGGCCTCATGCCATTTTTACGGATGGAGGCTGCTTTCACTACGGGCGGATATTGGAATATCCCTGCATGCTCTGTGCAATCTGTCTTGAGACACTTGAGGAGATTTATCCCGTAAGCCTTCGGAAGAGGATGACGGACTACAATATCATTACGCTTCGAAAGACTCTGAAAACAAAAGATGGCGAGGGCTTTTCAGCTCCCACCACCTCTGATCTCAAGCGTTATTATGATGAATATATGACAAAATGGATAAAGGATTCAGATCTCAATCCATATCGTCAGGAGATTCTTTCCTTTCCTGCCAGCCTTCAGGCAGTCTGATGCTGACCTTCTTGATCCTCTTTTTGTCAGCTGTCTTCACCCGAAGCAGTACTCCGTCCTTTGTGACATAGGTCTCGCCTTCAGAGGGGAAGTGGTCAAAAAGCCCCGTCAGATATCCTCCCAGAGTGTCATAGTCTTCAGATGAGAAGTCCAGATCGAGGGCGGCTGCAAGATCGTCAAGATTCGTGCTTCCAAGGACGTCATAGGTCATCTCGCCCGTCTTCTCTATATCATCCTCCTCATAGGTATCATATTCGTCCCTGATCTCACCTACCAGTTCTTCAAGAAGATCCTCCAAAGTGACCATTCCAGCGACCGCGCCGAATTCGTCCTTTACGATGGCAAGGGGGATGGAGTTCAAACGCATTTCATCAAAGAGCTCGGCAGCCTTCTTGTGCTCGAAGGTAAAGAAGGGCTCCCTCATATAGCGCCTTATCGTAAAGGGCTTGTCCTTGTCCCTTGTGAGAAGATCCTTCATATTGATGATGCCGACTATGTGGTCGGAGTCACCTTCGTAGACAGGGAGCCTTGTGTACATATGCTCTGCGAAGATCTCTATCAGCCTGTCATATGACCAGGTCACATTCACTGATGTCATATCGATCCTCGGGATCATGATCTCCCGAACCTTTGTATTTGAGAAATCAAAAATGTTGTGGATGTAATCCTTTTCATCCTCCTCAATGGTCCCGCTCTTGTGCCCGACATCGACGATGGTCTTGATCTCTTCTTCTGTAACGGCCTTTTCGCGCTCTTTTGAGCTTACTCCTATGATGGCAAGGAGACCTTCAGAAATCTTTGTAAAGAAGAAGACGAAGGGGGTGAGGATGATCATAAGAGTCCATATTATCTTTGCGTATCGGAGGGAGAGCTGAAGCGAGCGGATCGTCGCAAGGCTCTTCGGTGTGATCTCTCCGAGGATCAGGATCAGAAAGGTAAGGATACCCGTGGCGATCCCGGCACCATAGCTGCCCACGAGACCTACCGCGAGCATAGTCGCAAGCGAAGAGGCGGAGAGGTTCACGATATTGTTTCCGATGAGGATGGCAGTCAGCATTTTCTGACGATCAGATATTATCTTCAGAACCAGCTTTGCCTTCTTCTGGAGGATGGACTCGTCATCCTGCGCGATCGTCATCAGCCTTATCCTGTTCACCGTCGTAAGGGCGGTTTCCGCGGAGGAAAAGAAGAAGGAGAGGGCAAGCAGTACGAGAAGGATAATGGCTTCGATTATCAGCTTTGCGGTTTCGTTCATGATATTCAGAGTGTTGACGCGTTGATATAAGCTTCCTGCTCGGGAGTCAGTTTGTCGATCGTGACACCGAGGAAATCGAGTTTTCTGTTTGCGACCTCAAGATCCACTTCTCTCGGAACCTTGATCAGTTTCTCGGAGAGCTCATTTCCATGCTCTATCAGGTATTTCGCTGAAAGCGCCTGAATAGCAAAGCTCATGTCCATGATCTCAGCCGGATGTCCGTCGCCGCAGGCGAGGTTTACGAGACGCCCTTCACCGAGGACATAGACGCATTTTCCGGGAGAGACCTCATAGCCTGTGATATTCTGTCTCTGATCAAATTTTCTGATCGAGTTTTCGTTCAGGTCCTTCATATCGATCTCGACATCAAAGTGGCCGGCGTTGCAGAGAACGGCTCCATCCTTCATTACGAGGAAGTCTTCGTGAGTGATGATGCCAAGGTCTCCGGTCACGGTTACAAAGAAATCTCCTATCTTTGCTGCCTCATGCATCGGCATTACGGAAAAGCCGTCCATGATAGCTTCAACAGCCTTGATGGGATCGACCTCCGTGACTATTACTTCTGCTCCAAGACCCTTCGCGCGCATAGCGACGCCCTTGCCGCACCAGCCATAGCCTGCCACGACCACATTCTTTCCTGCCACGATGAGGTTGGTGGTCCGGTTGATGCCGTCCCAGACGGACTGGCCTGTGCCGTAGCGGTTGTCAAAGAGGTGCTTCATGTCTGCGTCATTTACCATGACCATAGGGAAATGAAGCTTCCCCTCCCTGTCCATGGCGTGGAGCCTCATTATTCCTGTGGTAGTCTCCTCGCAGCCGCCGATGACATATTGCAACTCGTCAGTAAGCTCTGTGTGCAGCATATGAACGAGGTCACCGCCGTCGTCTATTATGATATTGCAGTGGTGGGAGAGGACTGTCTTGATATCCGAAAAATAATCCTCCTCGCTGCAGCCGTGATGCGCAAAGACTGAGAGTCCTGAATGCACGAGGCTTGCTGCCACATCATCCTGCGTGGAGAGCGGGTTTGAGCCGGTTATGTACATTTCTGCACCACCCGCCGCAAGTACCTTGCAAAGATAAGCGGTCTTTGCCTCAAGATGTATTGAAAGAGCTATAGTCTTTCCTTCAAAGGGACGTTCCTTTGAAAAGTCCTCTTCGAGAGAGCGAAGAAGGGGGCAGTTCTTTCTCACCCAGTCGATCTTCAGATCTCCGGACGGATAGAGGCTTTCATCTTTTATTCTGCTTTCCATATATCTTTCCTTTCAAAAGTAAATTTGCGCGACATTCAGAGTATAGCATTTTCCATGGCGAAAATGTATACTGTTCGGGGCAGATTGGATAGAAACCTTTCTGCGATCAGTTTAAGCCATTGTGCTTTTTAGATCGTATATGAAAAAAGAATTTGATTATTTTGAAAAAGCGTTATTTATATCTCCCGAGGAGGGAAATCCGGGAAAGAAGCCGCCGAAGGAGGAACTGGGAAATCCTGCCGGCTATCTGAAGAAGACTTTTTTTGCAAAAAAAGGGAAGGCTCATACCCTCTATATAGGGGTTCACGGTGTCGCTGAGATCTATGTGAACGGGACATTGGTGACTTCAGATGTCCTTTTTCCGGGACCCTTTTCTTATTATTTTGAGATCCCGGTGGGAGTCTTTGATATCACGTCGCTCATACATGAAGGCGAAAATGAGTTTTCCGCCGTACTTGGAAACGGCTGGTACAGAAGCTTTACGATCCTTGGGAACAGGAAGAATTTTTTCGGGACCGATCTTTCCATCATAGCTTCGATATATTCCGGCGAGGAGTGCGTCCTTTTTACGGATGACAGCTTTGAGGCTTCGGTAAACGGTCCGATACGCGGAAATGATATTGTACTCGGCGAATGCTATGACGCTACGCTCTCTCAGGTCTCTTATGAGAAAAAGGCACGCATAGTAAAGCTCATGAAGGACGAGTCTGTGATCTCAAGGCTGGAAAGCTATTCAAGGATAAGCTCACATGAGAGCGTTCCTGCCGAAAAGATCGGTGAAAACCTCTATGATCTCGGGCGTTATGTGTCCGGCGCCCTTTCCTTTTCATTCTCCGGCGCGAAAGAGGGAAACGTCATCACATTTTCAGTCTTTGACTGTAAAGATCCTGAAGACAGGAAGAATGAAAGAAAACGCTTTTTCAAATACAAGGCTCTTGCCGGTGAAAACCACGGCACATCCCATTTTTCAGTATTTGAAGGAAGGTATATCGAGGTAGAAGCCGATTTCCAATTTGAAGGGCTTTCTGTTTCCGTGATCCCTTATTATTCTGATATGGAGGAGAGGGCTTCATTCCACTGCGATGATGAAAGATTAAACTCAGCATTTCAAAGATGCATTGACGCAGAAAAGTGCTTCTTTACAGGGATGTTTTCAGATGGCTATTCATCTTTGGGACACGGCGCGGGAAGGACCATTGTCGCGTCGGCCTCTTCCTTTGGGGCGCTTTCCCTTATGACAGCGGAAAAAAACCTTTCATGGTTCTCGCGCTGCGTTTCAAAGTGGCAGCACAAGAGCGGGAAGATAAGGAATCTGATCCCGCCAAACGCGCTCCCCTCAATGAAGCAGTATGAGGCTGCGCAGAGCACGGGCTGGGGAGATGTCGTCATAGATATTCCATACATTATCTATTCATTCACTGGCGATGCTTCGATACTCAAAGCAAATTACAACGCGATGAAAAAGTGGTATCAGTCGCTCATCAGAAGGGCGGAGAAGCGTCCGGTCTCGAGAAAGATAACCGCGCCTGTCAGGAAAAAGAATCCTTATGAGAGATTTGTCATAAACAAGGGCTTTCCTCTTGGGGACAATGCCGAGCAAAACCCGGGCCAGACGGAAAGGCTTCATCTTGCCGACGCCTTCAAGGATATGGGAACGGCCTATCTTGCGCATTCCGGGCTTCTTATTTCAAGGATAGCTTCGATCCTTTTAGAAGACAAGGATATCGATAAGGCTGCGAGGGCTTCTCTCGAAAAGGATGTTGAGTTTTACAAGAAGCGGGGGACAAAGGCGCTTGCGGCCTACCGTTATACCTTCGCGGACGTGAAGGGGCTTTTGGACTGCTCCGCGGATTTCCTGATCAGGGCTCTTTACCTTGATCTCCTTCCCGACGAAGAGGGCGGGATAATATCAAAAAACAAGGCGGCGGAGAGGCTGAACGAGCTCGTGAACGGGCCCTCCTTTGATGTTTATTCTCTTGGACCCCTTGCGCTTTCATCTCTTTCATCGGTGCTCGCCGACAATGGCTATATGGACAGCGCCATAGATATTCTTATAAAGCTTTCGGAGAAGGAAGGACCTCTTTCTCCGGAATATCTTTCAGCTATAGGCGGCTTCATGGTCAAGTACCTGCTCGGAATAAGCCTTGAAGGCGGGAAGCTTCAGAAAAGATCATATCGCAGCAGCCGCATAGGAAATATAAGCGGGCATTTCATTACTCCTGACGGAAAGAAGACAGTGATAGGGGATAGGGGACAGTGAATACGATAGGTTCAAAGCGGATACACGGATTTTTGAATAGGGCAGCGGCGGGGGAGGATCTCGTCGTTGCCTTTTTTGGCGGTTCGATAACACAGGGGTCGCTTGCATCAAAGGAGGAGAACTGCTACGCATATCGCTTCTACGAAATGCTGCGTGAGCGTTATCCAAAAGCGCATTTCAAATACGTGAATGCCGGGATTGGAGGCACGGGCTCCTATTATGGCGCGATGCGCCTTGACGAGGACTTGATTGCCCATCGCCCGGATCTCGTGGTGCTGGATTTTTCCGTCAATGATGTTGATGCTGTCCTCCCTCTCTATCAGGCCGGGGAGACGGAGGCGAAGGGGAGCTATGACTTTGGGCAGCAGGGGAACGATCTGAAGCTTTACCCCGAGACCTTTGAGGGAATTGTCAGACGGATCCTTAATAGCGATACATTTCCGGCAATCCTTGTCCTTAACAATGCCTTTTATGATACCGGTGTTTCAGTGGAGGAGGAGCATAATGCGATAGCGTCGCATTACGGGATCCCTCATATGAGCGTGCGGGATCGTATCCTGCCCCGCATAGAAAAAGGCACTTATGTTCGGGAGGACTTGAGCCCGGACGGCCTGCATCCGAACGATACCGGCCACCGCCTGATCGCGGAGGAGCTGATCACGGTGCTGCTCGGATTTGAGCAAGAAATGTGGGAGAAAAAGAAAGAGGGGCTTTTGATGCTGCCGGATCCTTTAGCGGCACCGCTTCCCGCACCGGTCACAATGAACGGCTACGAACACACCCGGCGCTTTGACTGCCGAAACTTAAGCGCAGAGCTCTATGGATTCATCCCGGATACTGAGGCCTATGAAAGGCCGGAGGACCTAAACAATTTCTTTCGGAACGGATGGATGGCGTCACGTGTGGGAGACCGCTTCGCCCTCGATATCGAGGGAAGCGGGATCGCGGTGGTCTATCGAAAGACTATCCGCCGTCCTGCTCCGGTGGCGCGCCTCGTTCTAGATGGGGATGAGGAACATGTGTGGCTTCTTGACGGAAATTTTGATCAGGACTGGGGGGACTGCCTGTATCTTCAGCCCGTATTGCATCACGGGAGTCCGGGGCGACATCATATCGAAATAAAGATCATTCAGGCTATGGAAAAGGACCAGGTCCCTTTTTATCTTTTGAGTATCGGCGTCTCTGCGTAATTCGGGAAGACAGGGGGACGGGGCTTTTGTCACTCATCAATTTCCCTCACCGGTATCATCACATCCGAGGAGAATTCACCGTCCTCATGACTGAATCTTGCGATGCCGCCGTATTTTGCGGCGGTGGATGAGATGGATTTGAGCCCGAGACCGCTTCCGCCGCTTCTGGTGGAAAGGTACCGGCCGTCCTTCATACGCGGAGTTCCGTTAAAGGAATTGGTGCATACGATGATGAGATTGCTCCCGCCTTTTAACCGAAGGGCAAAATCTATGAAGCGGTCGGCTTCGGGAACATCGCCGCAGGCTAATACGGCATTTTCGAGGATATTGCCGATGAGGCTGCAGAGCTCCACATCCGGTATGCCGGGATTCTTTGGTATATCAATCTCAAGATCCATAGAGATATTCATTTTTCCGGAAAGATGGGCATAATAATTCAGGATCGCATTGACAGGAACATTATTGCAGAAGCTCATGGCCTCCCGTTCGGGCTGGAGGGATCTGTACTGGCAGAGATAATCCCTGATGGCATTATTGTCCCCTTTCATTGACAGGTCATAAAGGGTCGCGATCGTATGCTTGAAATCATGGCGCGCCCTTTCGCTTTCATCAATGTAGCGCATCTGCGCCTGATAGGAGCTCTCCTGAATCTCAAGCATCCTGTTTTTCTCCTCCCTGGCAGCCTTTTCCATCATGCCGGACACGATATAGTAGAAGAGGGCGCAGAGCAGGCAAAGCAGGGTAAAGAAAAGGATGAGCGTTCCCCAGTATGCCATCTGCATCAGGTTTACATGAAGCGTCTCATATTTCCTCGGAGAGATGAGAAGATTGAAAACAAGGAAGATGCTCCATACAAAAACAGAGGCTATGTAAACTCTCGGTGTATCAAGGCCGTCGATGATCTGCGCTACCCTGCGGGAGGCGGGACCAAAAACTATCAGCGTAAATATGGTTGCTATCACAGCTTGAAAAATGGCTGCTTCCAGGCTAAAGTCATTCAGCACTCCGTTTGGATGGAGCGCCGCATCAAAGCCGTTTGCGATATTTACAAAAAAGCTCATAAAGGCAAAAACGAGCACAGAGACGGACAAAGACTTGTAAAGGGGCGCTTTCACGCATTTTGCATAAGCTATAAAGGAAGGGATGATGATAATGGGGATCAGCGCGTTTCGGGGGATGACAAAGACCGACTTGAGCACTGCCACGATAAGGATAGGCGTAAGGATCGTGGGCAAAACGATGATGCGGGTTTTCCTTTTGTCATATCTCATCTGATTTTTCATGGCGGCAAAGCTCAGCATGGCCGAGGGAAAGATGAGATACCAGGTGATAAGTGATGTGAAAAATGCGGTCGTATTCACTTTCCCTTCCTCCTCAGCCTTCTTTCATTCCTCAGGCTGTCAAGCTGGTAATTCTGCCATATATTTTTGAAGCTGCCTGATAGATTTGATGCGATTGGAAACCGTTCTCCATCCTCTGTGATGCAGACATTATCCTCGACGCTTTTTACAAAGCCGAGATTTACCATGACACCCCGGGTGATGGGCACAAATCTCCTGTCATTTGACAATGCCTCCTGTATCCCTGAGAAAGAGAGCCTTGCCTTGTACGGCTTGCCCGGAGCTTCCACGATCTCAAGATAATTCCTTTCCGAAGTCCTTATGTACATGATATCCGTGAAGGGAATGCTGAAGTCCTGCCGCTCGCTTGTAAATGAAAGCCGGGGAGTTGCGTCATACTCGGTCTTTTTCATGAGCACGTCATCCATGACCTTGAATATACGCGATTTTTCGGCAGGCTTTTCGATGTAATCATAGGCATGGAGAGAGAGGGCAGCTCCCATAAAGCCGTCGCTTGAAGTAAGGAAGATAATGATGGCGTGGCGGTCAGCTTCAAGGACCTTTTTTGCCGCATCAACGCCCGTCATTCCGGACATGAAGATGTCCATGAAGATGGCGGTATATGCAAGCGGCCGGTAGCCATTTAAAAAATCCTCAGCGCTGTGAAAGACAGAGACTGCGATCTCCACACCTGCTATTTGGGAATATTCTTTTATGACTGAACGGAAGGAGTCGATCTCTTTTGGTTCATCATCTACGATTGCTATGTTCATGCTGCTCCACCCCGCATCAGTCAGAAGTCCAGTTGTGCATTGATTTCCTTGAAATTGATTTTTAGCTTGTCTTTATATATCCTGACCGGAACCTCGTCATTGGGCATTGCTGCAGCTCCTTTGACAATTGCTATTTTATCACGGGAACGGGGGCTTATCTATCTGTTTTTTGCTGTGGATGGTGTAAGAAAACTATGTAAGTGTCGTATCAATGATGGTAAAAGAATACGTCATAAAGATTTCGTAGTTTTGAATTCCAAAGTCTACTTAAAGTCTACTTTACGATCCAGCGTCCGTCTCTTTTCGAGCCTTCCCTTTCCAGCACGCCTATTTCCTGTAGCCTTAGGAAGTTATACTATCACGCTGAAAGGGCTGACATCGGATAATTATGACATAAGTTTTGCGGCGGGTACTCTGACGGTTGAAAAGGCAGATCCTGTTGTTACAGTCCCAACGGCAAAGGAGAATCTGACATATATCGGCTCGGCGCAGGAGCTTGTCACTTCCGGTTCCGTCGCTGGCGGCACGATGTACTACGCTGTAACCACCACAAACATAGCTCCTGCGGAATCCCTTTATACCACATCCATCCCTACCGCCAACGACGCCGGAACCTAAATCACAACACGCTACGGCGCGAGGATGATTTAAGCGGTCGGATTTTTTCCTTAAGACCGCAGATTTTGAAAGAAAACCCCGTAAAAGGCAAGGAAAATCTATATGTGTTTGCGCCGAGCCGAGTCGGAAGATAGGTTAGAACGCAGAAACAGAGCTAAGGGGCATTTGAACATCGAGTTGGAGTAGTTTGACCGGAGACGGTCTTATTTTTTTGTCCGTGAGCAGGATTTTATCTCACCATTTATCTCATCAGCATTGATGGTGGTAATGGTGAGATAAATCACGCCGGGCAGATACCAAAGGGTAAAGAGTAAACGAATATCGAATTCATTAACATCTTCTCCCTTTGCTATTTTTATTACCTAAATTATTACCCGATTATTACCTTTGGTATTAATTCTGGTGTGTAATCCATTTTCCAGATCTTGCAGACCCCTCTCTTTCTAATCGTTTTTCTTCTTTTAACATATCAATGGTGCGGGTTAGCTGGCGTCTGGTCAAGCCGGTTAGCTCCTGAATATCATCAAGCTTTATGCTTGGATCATTCTGAACAAGAGTAAGTACTTGTTCTTTGCGTTCGATCCAATCCACACCGTTTTGATTGTTACCTTGATCGTTACCCTGATTATTACCCTGATTGTTACCTTGGTAATAATTGAGGTTCTTCAGCGTCAGGAAAAATGATCCATATTCTGACAGGAACACAGGGGCAAGTTCTTCTGTGTAGTTATGTTGGAACTGGTAATCCTCGATGATCTTCTTGAATCCACTGCCACGACGTTCCATGTAGGTCAGGCGCGTGAACACATCGGCGATGATGGGATTTCGGCGTCTGGAGGGAACGGTCATGATGTTTCTGTCCTGCACATTTATCCCGTCAAACATCCCGCCGGGGGAATAGATTTCGAGTCGGTCATCAAACATATCGATGTGAACCTCACTGCCAAAAACGAGATAATCTCGATGGATTAAGGCGTTAACGATACCTTCGGTCACAGAACGCTCTGGGTAGTCGGGAAGCTCGACGCGCCGATCCGGTTCCTTAAACCAGCCCTTATGGGAATTGCGTTTCACAAATGCTTCTCCTTCCTGAAGGAGCGTGATCAGACTTCCGGTGTATTCTGCATCATCAAGTGCGTCCTGAAGACCGGATGCCTTCGTCAGACCGTTCCACCTTGTGCAGAAAAGCCTGGATTGATATATCGGACAATTATCCGCAAGGAGGGCACCTGCATTTGTGAGATTGCCGTCCACATCCTTGATGCCGAAAGACTCATAATCCGTATCCTGAAAATCCTTGTGGGCACGCTGGTAATAAGTTGAGATGAGCTTGGTGAAAGCCATCTTTGAAAAATCATATCCCGATGGAAGGCTGTCGAAGCTGCGTCCGGAACCTTTAAGGGTAAGCTCCTTCAGTTTTGCGGAATTGCAGATAACGCTTTCGTTCCCGACTCGATGATAGGCGGTGCGCTCGCTCTTTCCGGCATAGTAGTAGGGCGTTTCGGAGCCGGGATGAACCTCGACAATGATCAGGTTCTTGCTGTCAACGGTTGCAAACCGCAACACGAAAGGCGGTATTGGATCCATCCTGTCGCGCAGCACACGGCTGATCTTTTCGGAATCGCCCTCTGCATCGGCAAGCCCTACCACCTCGTTGGTCTTATCGACAATACCGAAGATCAGGGAGCCACCGATGCCATTGGCAAAAGCGCTGACGCTCTTGCACCAGCTTCGGGGATCCTTTTCTTCCAGCATTTCCTTTTTATCATACTCGGTAGCCTCACCGATAAGGTCTTTAATTTCATCTTCCTGTATGATGTACATGGGTTGTCACCTGCTTTCTGTTCATAAATCTGCCACCGGCGGTGGCAGAAATTGTACGGGAATAACCTTATTCTGATTTATTCCAGTTTACACTCTCCATCATCATATCAAAATGCTGCTGTTGATCCATCGCACGGAAAATTCTCTCGAAAATATCCCGGTAGCGTTCCAGATCGCTTTCGTCCTCAACGAAGTGTTCCTCAGCAATAACCGAGGGAGGCGTAGTGATTCTGGAGATGAAAGCTTCGGCAAGGTTATACTCTGATGTGTCGAGTGTCCCATCGGAAAGGCGGTTGAAAAATTTATCCTCTCGCTCTTTCAAGATGGTGTTTAGGAGATTTTCTTCATCATAGCCACAGAGCTGAACGAAGTATCGTGGATTTACCTGCTCCGTTTCTACCAAAAAAAATAGTTGACAAGGATAGGAGTGATGGGCTTTGTGTTGCCCTCGAACGATTTTTTCGTAGGCAGTATCGTTTTGATGGCGGCAGTTTTCTTGTCTAATACTTCATCCTCTGGCATAATGTCTCCTTTCCGGCATGTCGACCTATTTAAGCTTTCCCTCAAGCACCAGCTTGTCAATCTCTGAAAGTCGGAATTTGTACCGCTTTCCGACCTTGTTTGCCGGGAGCTTCCCTGAGCGTACCCAGCTTCGGACGGTATCGGCAGTAACGCTTAAATGCTCCGCCACATCTTCAATATTAACCCATTTTTCATTTTCATTTTCGATAGTCATTATTCCCATTCCCTTCCGTATGGCCTGCCATAAAAAACCTCCAATATGCTCATTTGATACCGGCAGAGCGAGAGACCTCGATTTAATCTTCCGAGCGACCAAAATCAACCCCTAAACCGTCGCTTGCAGTAATTGACCGCTTTGGGTTCGCTACATCAGAGTTTAATCCGAGATGGGGAGCCTAAGTTCGCTGTCGACATCAATGTACAAAAACATATAAACACACATAAACCGTTATATCAGCTTTGAACTTGATTTACAACAAGGAGTCAGGATTCAAATTCAAAATTGAAAATGTCAGCTGGCACTGCCCGGAAGGAGCAGAAGAATATTTTGAAATACCCATTTTAATGGTGCAGGGGTTTTGCACCTTTAACCGTTAAATTGATTCCACGAGGCAGGGAAAGGAGGTGAGCGAGCATGAAGGAACTGAGCCCGGTTCAGCGTCGAGAAGCGATTCTTGATGCGCTTTACATGAGACGTCATGACAAAGTCGAGAAACGGGCTGCTTTCATTCGTGACATCGCATTTTTCGGATTATGCCATCGTCTATGATCAAAGCATTGAAAACGGCGATCCCGAAGATCCCGTGAATCCCGTGGATCCTGAAGATCCGGTTGAACTTATAGAAATGCACAGGGTCTACAACCCCAATTCCGGTGAGCATTTTTACACCGGCAATGTCGAGGAGAAAGACCACCTTGTTGAGCTTGGCTGGAATTATGAGGGCGTTGCATGGAACGCGCCGGAAAAGTCAGAGATCCCGGTCTATCGCCTTTACAATCCAAACGCCGGAGATCATCATTACACGACTGATGTCAAGGAAAGGGATCATCTCATTGAAGTCGGCTGGAATGATGAAGGAATAGGCTGGTATTCAGAAGAGTCAGAGACGGTCGCGCTTTTCAGGCTTTATAATCCCAATGCTCTCGGTGCCGGCGCCCATCACTTCACCGCAGATGCCGCCGAGAGAGATCATCTCATCGAGATCGGATGGAGGGATGAGAAAACAGGCTGGTATGGAGCGCTTCGCATGGAGGCAGGGGTCGCCTGATCATAACGCCCCCCTGTTGCCCTTATTAACGCTGCTGTAAAATTTGCATACAAATTATGTTTCAAAATAATACTCCCAATGATAAGATCTTTTCAAGAGGAGGTGTTGTTATGCCTAATATAAAGCCAATTTCTGATCTTCAAAATTATACAAGTGTTGTTAAAGAGGTAAGCTATGGAAGTCGTGTCTATCTGACTAAGAATGGGCATGGACAGATTGCTATGATAAATATTCAGGAATTGGATGATCTGGAAAAGCAGCTTGCGTTATACAAATTTCAGGTTGAAATGCAAAAGGGTGAACAGTCTATTGCTAAGGAAGGCACACTGTCCTCCAAAGAGCTTAGGAAAGAGCTGGGGATTTAGTCTAAGAAGAAAGTTGTATATTCTCAGCTTGTCAAAAGAAAATTGCTGAAGCTCAAGAAGGAGCTTGTCGCAGAGTATGGAGAACAGAAAACAAAAGAAATCCTTACAGCCATTGCAGATCGTGTAGAGATGCCGGGACAGTATGAGGAAAGCGGAGTAGATATAGCCCGGATATATGATAGTGATAATGGTTACCGGTATTTGTTTACGAACCACAATTATTTTATTTATAGGATTGAAGATAAGAGAGTGATTGTTGTTCAAATGTTTAATGAGCGTGAGGATTTTATGATGAAGCTGTTTGGAATATCCGGTCGTACACAGGAGTCCATAGATTATTGGGGCGAATAATGATTTTGGATGAGAAAACGCAATGATCCTGCTGACATCATAGTCTCTGTTCGAAATGATAAAGACCACCAGAGTTTTTACTCCGATGGTCTTTTATTACACATATTTTTTCCTTGTTTTTGTTGGCTTCGACCATTTATGCGGTATTAATACGCGCCGAAAGGCCAGTTAATAAAAGTCAGCCCGTGAATGCCGGGATACACGATTTCTCCGATTTTGATTTCTACAGGTGTATACATAATTTTTTTCCTCCTTCGTTTGAATTTCCCGATTTATTGCATTAATAGTGCTGAAATTGCGATTGCTCCTAAAGTTATCCCTTCTATAAACGGTACCATAGTCTTTCCTCCTCGTAGTTGTTGTTTTGTTGATTTCGCCTGAGCTTCCTTGGCCTTATTACATATTAGCCAAGGGATTAATAAGCAATTTCTCCCACCAGTCTGAGAGTCCGCTGAGTGACAGATCTCCATTTGGAAACATATCTTTTTCCTCCTTTGATCGCTTTGTTTTTTTTGTGTTTCTTTGTTTCTGAAACGTATGATACGACCCTCATCCGTGCAAAATCCGTGCAGATAAAAAATTCGTCACAGTTTGAGAGGATTTCGTCACAGTTTTATTGAAAAGGGTTGACAAATAGTTTACCTTGTGCGGGAAAGAGCAGAAAAGCAAACTCTGAATGATACCGGGAGCAAATAGAATATAGATGGATGCGATCGTATATACCAGAGATGATAATGAATACAGCCTGATAAAGACCACTCTTGAAAATGAAGCGGGGCTTATCGACGTGGACAGACATCCGCTGAACGGATACAAGAGATATGACCATGGCTATGACGTGGCAGTCGTGGCACTTAAAGGAGCCGAGGGCATGGAGGTAATGCTTGAGTATGCCTCGCGTTTCCCGGATACGAATGTCATTTGGATCACCGAAGATCCCTTCTTTGCCGGGATCGCCATTCGGAATCATATCTATGACTTTATTGAGCGGCCCTATTCAAAGGAACGCCTGAAGCATTCCATACATGATGTGATAGAGAGGTGTCCCAACAGAAACAGGTGGGTATTTAGGAGCGATTATTATGAGCGACAAGAAGAAAACGGAAGAAAAGCCCGCCGAGATAGCAATCATTGATGAGAGGACTATCCGGGACAAGATTTACGAAGTCCGGTGTGTGAAGGTGATGCTGGATTTTGAACTGGCGGAAATATATGGATACGAAACGAAGAACTTTAATCGTCAGGTAAAGAATAATGCCGAGCGGCTTTATAATCCCAATGCTCTCGGTGCCGGCGCCCATCACTTCACCGCAGATGCCGCCGAGAGAGATCATCTCATCGAGATCGGATGGAGAGATGAGAAAACAGGCTGGTACGGAGCACTTCGCATGGCGGCAGTACATTTCAAATGAAAGATCTGAATTTGTTTTCCAGGGTATTTCCCATATTGAGGGAGCTTGTGGAAAGAGATATAAAGCTCCGATACAGGAGGTCGATCCTCGGGATCGCATGGACTGTGCTCAATCCCCTCTTGATGATGGGGGTCATGCTCATTGTGTTCCTGAATTTCTTTAGGTCACAGGTTGAAAATTATCCTTTGTATCTCATCATCGGGCATATTATGTATGGCTTTTTTTCCTCAGCCACTACTATCGGATTGAATGCCATGGTTTGGAACAGTTCGCTGATCCGTAAGGTTTATATTCCCAAAGCTGTGTTCCCGATCTCCGTCAATCTGTCGGCACTCGTCAATTTTGTGTTTTCGGCGATCGCTCTTCTGATCGTGATGATCATCACCGGTGCCAGGGTATATCCTACGATCCTGCTCTTTCCGGTCGCGATATTCTACCTGTTTTTGTTCACGATGGGGATGTCATTTGCGCTCAGCGCCTTGAATGTTTTCTTCCGGGATATAGAGCAGCTTTACCGCGTTATATTGATGGCATGGATGTATATGACCCCGATCTTCTATACCGTCGATATCGTTCCCGATTGGGCGAAATGGATAGTCAGGGCAAATCCTCTTTCAATGTATATTGAGTACGCAAGGAAGGTGATCATGCTGGGGGAAGTGCCCGGGGTTATGGAAAACCTGTATTGCTTGCTGCCGGGGATAATAATGCTTGCTCTGGGCGGGCTTATCTTTCACAAGACCAAGGACAAATTTGTATTGTATTTATAGGAAGAGCTATGGACGGGAGTTTTGAAGAAAAACCTGATATCGTAATAGAGGCGGATCATCTTTCGATGATGTTCAATATGAGCAGGGAAAAGGTTGACAGCCTGAAGGAATATGTGATCAGGCTCGTAAAAAGGCAATTGCTTTTTAAGGAATTCTGGGCGGTAAAGGACCTGAGCTTTACGATCAGGCGGGGTGAGAGAGTAGGCCTGATAGGGCACAACGGTTCCGGAAAAAGCACCACCTTGAAGATGGTCTGCGGCGTGCTGAAGCCGACAAAGGGACGTGTCAGCGTCCGGGGAAAGGTCGCGCCATTGCTTGAGCTCGGAGCGGGTTTTGACTACAACCTTACCGCAAGGGAGAATGTTTTTCTGAATGGCGCTATCCTTGGATTTTCAAGGAGCAAAATGCGTGACAGATATGAAAATATAATGGAGTTTGCGGAATTGAAGGAATTTGAGGATGTAGCTCTCAAGAATTTTTCTACGGGGATGGTTGCAAGACTGGGCTTTGCAATAGCGACTTGCTATGACCCCGATATCCTTATCATAGACGAGATACTTTCAGTAGGGGACAGGGATTTTCAGGCAAAGTGCCATGAGCGCATTGATGAGCTGATCGGACGCGGGACCACCATCCTTTTTGTTTCCCATTCCGATGACAAGATCATAAATATATGTGAGCGCGTCATATGGCTTGATCATGGAAACATGGTAGCCGATGGAGAAGCAAGAGGGATAATTGAGCGATATGAAAACAATGGATGATAAGAAGAATGTGACAATATATATCGCATCCCACAAGGAATGCTTTGTTCCCCCCTTAAGTACCTTTTGTCCGATACAGGTCGGCGCTGCCAAAGCAGATCACAGGATCGAAGGCTTTGTAGGGGATGATACCGGGGACAATATTTCCCTGAAAAATCCCTTCTACTGCGAGCTTACCGCGCTTTACTGGGCCTGGAAGAATTCTGACTCAGATCATATCGGTTTTTTTCATTACAGAAGATATATTGCGATGAGGGAGGTTGAAAAAGAGGAGGATAATTGGGGGAATATTGTATTTGAAAGACCCGATGACCGTGCCCTTTCGATGATGGGGCTCGATGATAAGACAATACAGGATACGGTGAAGCAGTATGATGTGATCACGGTGAAGGGGCGTCATTTTTATCTGCCCGAGAACGGAAAAATACCGGAAAATGTTTATGATTCTTACCGGCGTGGGAAGTATCATCATATTGAGGATCTTGATACAGCGGCAAAAGTGCTTCTGGAAAAATATCCGGAATATGAGGAAGACGTGAGGGATTATCTTCACGGGACAACTTCCTATGAGTGCAATATGTTCATCATGAGAAGGGATATACTTGATTCCTACGCCTCATGGCTCTTTGATATCCTCTTTGAAACGGAAAGGCGCCTTTCCCTTGAAAATTACAATATCTTCGAAGCAAGAGTAATGGGATATATCGCAGAGCGGCTTTTTGGGATCTATTACAGCAGATTGAAACGGGATCCCGATGTAAGAACGCTTGAGATGAACAAGTCCCTTTTTTTGGACACCGAACCCAAGCTTATCATAAGGCCTGTTGCGGCGGATGCGGTTCCTGTTGTACTTGCGGCAAACAATGACTTTTCACCTTATCTTGATGTGACGATACGTTCTATCGCCCTTTGCGGGGATATGAAGCGGACATATGATATCATCATTCTCTGCAATGAGATCACTCCTGACAACAGAAAACGGATATGTACCGCAGAAAATGATCCCAATATCAGCATACGTTTTTTTCCGGCCGGGAAGCTTTTACGCGGCTATGAGCTGTTTCTCGATCAGCATCTATCAGCGGAGACCTATTACAGGCTGGCGATCCCCGAGCTCATGCCCGGATATGAAAGGATAATATATCTGGATTGTGACCTTGTGGTGAAAAAGGATATCGCAGGTCTTTTTGATCTCGATATAAAAGATGCTGTCATAGGCGCGGTCCGGGATATTGACGTGGCCGGGCAGAGCGGCTGCGGCATGAATGATTGGAAAGAGTATGCGGGTGAAAAGCTTGGACTTTCCGATATCTATTCTTATTTTCAGGCGGGCGTTCTGATCATAGACCTGAAAAAGCTCCGTGAATATACGACAAGCGAAAAAATGCTGTCACTGGCAGCAAGTGACAGCTTCAGATGCCATGACCAGGATGTGCTGAACATACTCTTCAAAGGAAGGGTATTCTATCTGCCTCAGAAATGGAATGTCCTGATGGATTGGAGAGAGCCTCTTGAAGGGCGGAGCCGGATGCAGATCATGAGCAAGGCACCGCGATGGCTCTTTTTGGAATACATGGAGGCAAGAAAGGATCCCTTTATCGTGCATTATGCGGGATACCAGAAGCCATGGGATGTTGCCGACTGTGACATGGCAGACGATTTCTGGCAGGTGGCGAAGGCCTCACCCTTTTATCCGGTACTTCTTCACAGGATAAAAATGGTTTTCCTCGGCGAAAGAAATCCGTCTCCATCACATACAAATGAAACAAGGGAGCCGCTGTTTTGGAGAATGGTGAGGTTTTTCCTGCCTGTCGGTTCAAAGCGAAGGGCAGTGGCACAGCGCCTTTGGCATCGAATGAAGGATCGCAGGAAAAAACGGTGAAAGGAAATTGAGATGGCTATAGAATTTGATTTTGAAAAGCAGCCCGGAAGATCGAACAGGAAAGGCAAAGGCGCACCGGTCCGCTACGGAGCCGAAGAACCGCTTATTTCTATCATTACAGCATTCTACAATGACGGGAGTTTTCTCAGGCAGACCTGTCAAAGTGTGCTGGATCAGACATTTCCGTGGTTTGAATGGATAATCGTGGATGACGGGTCTGATGATGAAGGTTCCATCACTGTTCTTAAAGAGATATCGGCTTTCGATCAAAGGATCAAAACGATACGGGGGGAACACAAAGGGACCGCTTCTGCCAGAAATCTCGGGATAAAAAATGCGAAGGCCGGCCTGATCCAGATCCTGGATGCCGATGACCTGATCGAACCTACATATCTTGAATACTGCTATTGGATGCTTTTGAAGAACCCGGAGGCCGCATGGGCGTGCACGGCCTTTTGTGTGTTTGACAGGGAAGAATATCTTGTGGATATTCCCTTTGACGGAAAAAAAGAGCTTAATGAAAATCTGCTGCTCCCGGAAGCCTTGATAAGGAAAGAATGGCTGGAAAAAGCAGGATCATACCCGGAGATCAGAAAGGATTATTATGAGGATTGGGCATTGTGGCTGAGGCTGATGGCAGCAGGCGGTTTTCCCGTGCAGTCAAGAGGGGAAACGCTCTGCTGGTACAGGCACCGTAAAGGCGGAGTGCTGGACCGGATCAACAAAGATGCGGTACTGAAGCAGGACAGCCTCGACATTATCAAAGAGATCAAAAAGGACGTCTACTCTCCGGCAGAAGGGGTCATGTTCCCGGGGAAGGAGCCAAAAGGCATGTCATTTCACGGTCCCGTGCGATCCGACTTCTCCCGCAAAAAATATAATGATGATAATAAAACCAATGTCCTCTTCATTCTTCACTGGTTTTCCAGAGGAGGTGCCGACAAATTCAACATCGATCTGACAGGCGGACTTGACAGAAGCCTGTTCAACGTTTCTGTCGTTACAACGCTTAAGGGTGATAATGAATGGCTTCAGAGGGCAAGAGGAGCCTGCGATGAGATATTCAATCTTCCGAATTTCATGGATATCGTGGATTTTCCGGAGTTTGTCAGCTATCTGATCAGGTCGAGGTCTATAGATATCGTTTTTATTGATATTTCGACGGCAGGATATTATATGCTGCCGTGGCTGAAGGCAACGCATCCGGATATCATAGTTCTCGATTATATCCACATGGTGGAGAGATTCTGGAGAGGCGGAGGATGCGCCCGTCTCTCAGGGGTGATGGCTCCGTTTATCGATCATACATATGTGTGCAATACAGTGACTGCCGGGGAGCTGGTCCGGGATTTTGGATTGGAAGAGGAGAAGGTCACTACCGTTCACATTGGGATCGATCAGCATTATTATGACAGGAGAAGGCTTAGAAAGGGGATACTCAGGGAGAAGCTATTTATTGAAAAGAGCAGGCCGGTCATATTATTTCCCTGCCGTATATGTCCTCAAAAGCGCCCGTTTCTGATGCTGAAGATCGCGGAAAGAGTCTGCCGGGACAGGCCGGAGGCTGTCTTTGTGGTGGTGGGTGACGGGGCTGATCTCGATAGGATGAAAGGGTATGTGAAGACTCATCAGCTTTCTGACAATGTCCTGTTTGCGGGGGCGGCCGAGGAGGTAAGGCCCTATTATATGGATGCCGACCTGACTCTTATCTGTTCCCTGAGCGAAGGACTGACCCTGACGGCTTACGAATCCCTTTCCATGGGGGTTCCGGTAATAAGCGCGGATGTAGGCGGACAGCGGGATCTGATAGATGATGAAGTCGGGGCGTTGATACCCTTGCTCCAGGATGAGACAAAGGATTATAATGCCCGTTTTTTCCCGGAAGAGGAGATCAGGCTCTATGTGAAGGCTATTGAAGATTATCTTGATGACAAAGACCGCCGGGAGGCAGCTTCGGAAAGCTGCAGGAAAAGGATCGAAGAAGGCTTTACTACAGAAAAGATGGTCGCGTTCTTTAACGGAGAGCTTTCCCGGCTGAAGGCTTCGCTCACAGGCAGGGAGCAGAAGAAAGGAGAAATGTTTCCGGCTCTTGCAGAGGATATCTATACGCAGCATATCTTTGCCGAGCATATCATCCATCCCGATCTTGCCGGAAAGAAGGCGGCCAAAGGGCTGTCTGAAGTGATCCCTGCTTCATCGGACAGAGATATCGATCAGCTGGTCAATATGGTGAATGCGCATCAACAGGCGCTGCGGTCCCATGAAGAGGTACTGAACCGTCATGAAGAGGTTGTGAACCGGCACGAAGAAGTGGTGAACCGGCACGAAGAGGTAGTGAACCGGCACGAGGAGGTAGTGAACCGTCATGAGGAGGTCGTGAACCGCCATGAGGAGGTCGTGAACCGCCATGAGGGTTCGCTCAATCATCAGTGGGATATCCAGAAATGGCATGAAGAAAGGATCCAGATTCTTGAAAAGAAGAATTATTTTTGTCCCTGCTGCGGCAACAGGACTGACAGGTTTATTGAAGGCAGCTTCAGGCAGAATATCCGGGAGGTAGATACTGCAAGGTACGAGAAGCTCCCGCAGGATGTCATATGCCCTGTATGCTATTCCCTTCCGAGGCACAGGATCCTGGCTTCATGGATGGAGAAACATATTGAGCTTTTCCGGGAGAAAAGGATATTGCATTTTGCGCTTGAGGACTGCATGAAAAAATGGTATGAGAGAAAAGGGATATACGCCGTTTCGGCTGACCTTTACGCGGAAGCGGAATGCAGGATGGATATTCAGGATACGGGCCTGGAGAGCGGATCTGAGGATGCGATCATCTGCAACCATGTACTGGAGCATGTGGAGAATTATTCAAGGGCGCTTTCAGAGCTCAGGCGTATCCTGAGACCGGAGGGGATATGCATATTGTCTTTTCCGATAGACAAGGGCTTTGGGACTGTTTATGAGGATGCGGCAAAGACTACAGAGGAAGCCCGACGCACAGCCTTTGGCCAGACGGATCACCTGCGCATCTTCGGCAGGGACAGCAGGAAGCTTCTGGAAAAGAACGGATTTGCCGTTGAGCTGATCCGCGGCAGCAGGATGAAACGTGAGATCAAGCCTGTTGTGGGACCCGCGGATTATGATTCAAATATCCTGTTCTTGTGCCGGAAAAAGTAGGGGACGGGGTTAAGAGGGGTGGCGACATGTTCCCTGTCACACCCGCCAACATTCAGGAGAAGGAGGATCGAAATGATGAAGAAGCCAATGAGATTTGCGGCCATTCTGGCAGCAGCAGCTATGGTACTTGGCGGATGCAGCGCAGCGCAGGAGGGCGGGAAGTCCTCATCTGACTCCGCGCAGCAGAGCACAGCCGAAACAAAAACATCCCGGACTGATCCGGGGCTTAATACCGAAGTCAAAGCGGCAACGCAATATACGATTGACGCAAATGAACAGGTATATGCGCTACTTGATTTTGATGACAAAAGTGAGCTGGAAAACGCGAAGAGAGGATTGATCGTTTCTCCAGCCGAGCTTGAGATCAAAACAAATACCGGCAAGGTTGCCTGGAGCCAGAAGGCTTATGCCTTCCTTGAAAAGGATGCGCCGGATACCGCCAATCCCAGCCTTTGGAGAAACGCGCAGCTCAATCATATATACGGCTTGTTTGAGGTTGTGGACGGCATCTATCAGGTCAGGGGCTATGATATGTCAAATATCACATTCATAAAGGGTGATACCGGCTGGATAGTATATGATCCTCTTATGACTGTTGAGTGTGCCCAGGCGGCTTTTTCGCTTGTCAGGGAAAAGATCGGTGATTTTCCTGTAAAAGCTGTCCTGTACTCGCATTCGCATGTGGATCATTACGGCGGCGTAGCGGGTATAGTTTCCGAAGAACAGGTCAGCAATGAAGGGATACTGATAATAGCGCCGGAGGGATTTGAAGAGCATGCCGTGAGCGAAAATGTATTTGCCGGCAATGCAATGGCAAGACGCGCCTCTTACCAGTACGGCACGCTGCTTGAGGGAAATGAGACCGGTTCTCTTTGCATAGGTATCGGAATGGGCCAGTCCAAGGGCAGCACTTCATATATATCTCCCAATACTATTATAACGGGTACGGGACAGACGCTCACTGTAGATGGTGTGACCATGGAATTTCAGCTGACTCCCGGTACCGAAGCTCCGGCAGAGATGAACACCTGGTTCCCTCAGAAGAATGCTCTCTGGATGGCGGAAAACTGCACCGGAACACTTCACAATCTCTATACGCTCCGGGGAGCTCAGGTACGAGACGGGCAGGCCTGGGCAGGGTTTTTGATGGAAACTTTGAAGCTGTACGGAGACAAGGCGGAGGTCGTATTCCAGGCGCACAACTGGCCTCACTGGGAAAATAAGAACATCGTAAAATATATCACAGATACGGCGGCAGTTTACAAGTTCATCAACGATCAGACCCTGTATTATCTCAATCTGGGGTATACGAGCACCGAGATCGCGAATATGATAAAGCTTCCCGATGAACTTGAAAAGGTGTGGTACACGAGGCAGTATTACGGAACCGTCGCGCACAATTCAAAGGCTGTATACCAGAAATACATGGGGTGGTATGATGCGAACCCCGTGCATCTCGGACAGCTTCCTCCATCCGAGAGCGCGAAAAAATATGTCGAATATCTCGGCGATACGAACGAGGTTTTGAAAAAGGCAAAGAAGGATTTTGAAAACGGCCAGTATCAGTGGGTCGCAGAGATAACAAACGTGCTGGTGTTCGCTGATCCCGGCAATACCGAAGCAAGGCTTTTGTGCGCGGACGCGCTTGAGCAGCTCGGTTATCAGGCTGAGAGCGGAACCTGGAGAAATGCCTACTTGTGCGCCGCCCAGGAACTGCGCTTCGGAACAAATACCGATGAGGCTACAAGAGCGGGGGCATCATCCGGGGGCGGCCTGGCAGCTCACATGACGCCGCCGATGATCCTGCAGTATATCGGGATCATTACGGATACTATGAAGATAAAGGATCTTACATTTACTGCCAATATCGTTCTTCCGGATGATTCATATGCTCTGTTTGTAAAGAACGGGGTGATATTGTACGAAAAGGGGATGAAACTTGACAACCCCGACACGACCTGGACAACGAATAAGGCGGGCCTGTTTGCCATAGTAAATAAGGACCAGGAATCAATAGACAAGCTTGTGGCCCAGTCCGGCGATCAGACGCTTCTTTCCAAACTGCTTCTCGGCGTGACCGGCTTCGGTGATGCGAAATACTTCAATATAATCGAACCATAGTAAAGGGGAAAGGGGGTGACAGGAAAAGGTCCTGTCACCCCCTTTCACACTTCATTGACACTGGCGCATCATTCGCCGTAAAATAGCTTCGTTCCATCGGGCCAAGCCCGATAAAATATTACTCTCTGAAGAGGAGGAAAGGGTAAATGGAGATTATTACAAAAAGGGACGGGAGCAGCCTTACGATCGCTCTCAAAGGCCGCATGGATGCCGTTACGGCGGAAGATCTCGGAAAGGTGATACAAAGTGAGCTTTCGGATGTGACGGAATTGATATTTGACTTGAAGGACCTCACCTATACTTCATCTGCCGGCCTTCGTCAGTTCCTTGTGGCACAAAAGATAATGGACGGGCAGGGCTCAATGGCCATCAGGAATGTCAATGAAATGGTAATGGATATTTTTGAAGAGACCGGCTTTAGCAACATTTTCAATATTGAAAAATAATTGTTGATAGATTGGAGACAGCAGGAAAAATGAAACGGTATGAATGTGACGCAAACCGCAAAGAAATACCGAAGGCTCTTGATTTCATTGAGGGCTGTTTTGAAGAGAGAAGGATAAACAGGAAAAAAAGGGTCCGTCCGATGCTTGTGGCCGAAGAAGTCCTTGAAGCGATCTGCGCGAACGCAGATGAGGGGAGCAGGCTTTCGATCGAAGCGGAAGGTGTTTTTGGAAATCTGAAATTACAATACAGATGCGCAGGCAAGCCGTTTGAGGTTTCGGATATAGAACAAAAGCTTCTCTTTACAAAAGAATTCTCAAAGAGCGAGGAAGCAAACGCGGTCATAAAAAACCTCATGGAGAAGCTCTTTGGGGACAAGCTGCATATCAGCTCCACAAAGGGCGGCGTGAACAAAATCACCCAGAGCGTTGTGAAATCAGCCTATTCAGCGCTTATAATAACGCTGATCGCCCTTGCTCTTGGTATATTAACAGGGCTTTTGATACAATACCTGCTTCCCGAACAAACTGGTAAGATCATTTCCGATAATGTATTTTCTCCCGTATATACAGTATTCATGAACGCCCTGAAAATGATAGTGGCACCTCTTGTATTCTTCTCGATAGCTTCCAGCATCGCGGATTTTTCAGACCTTAAGGCTCTCGGGCGTATGGCGGGAAAGATCGTTATCCTGTATGCCATCACTTCATTTATCGCGATCGGTGTCGGCTTTATGACTTACAACATTTTCCCGATCGGAAATCCGGAGCTTAAGGCAGCTGTGAATGTCGAAGAAGCCGCCTCGACCATAGAAAAGAGCGAAAATGTCACGATATCGATAAAAGACACGCTCGTGAATATAGTTCCAAGTGATGTGGTCACTCCCTTTATGCAATCAAATATGCTGCAGATAATATTTATGGCGGTACTGCTTGGGATCGCTGCGGCGTCCCTTTCAAAAAAATCCACGATGCTCAAGGATATTATACAGACCATGAACAAGGCCTTTTCCCTCATAACCGGGTGGATAGTGGCCTGTATCCCCCTTTTCGTTTTCTGTTCCATGGCAAAGATGATGATAAGCATGAAGCTCAATCACCTTGCCGATGTATTTTCATGGGTGCCGGCCGTGTATCTTGGGGATGTTATCATGATAGGCGTGTATTGCCTGATACTGCTTTTCGTCGGGAGGCTCAACCCCCTCAGATTCCTCAAGGGATACCATCCGGCCATGATATCTGCCTTTACGCTCAGTTCAAGTAATGCAGCCCTTCCCTCATCAATAAGGCAGTGTGACAAGCTTGGGATCTCGGAAAAGATCTATTCCTTCTCGCTGCCTCTGGGCGCTACCATCAATATGGACGGCAACTGTATAACGCTTATCATAACATCATTATTCTTCGCCAAAATATACGGACTTCCTGTCACTGGAAATCTGATGCTCTCACTCGTGATAGCGGTAATGGTGCTTTCGATAGGAAGTCCCGGAATTCCGGGCGGGAATCTGATCTGCCTTACGCTTATCGTGCCGCAGATAGGGCTTCCCGCGGAGGCGGTGAGCCTTGTGATGGGGCTTTATCCGCTGGTCGGAATGATGCAGGTATTGACAAACGTGACAGGGGATGCCGTCGCCACTTCAGTCGTGGCAAGGAGCGAGGGCATGCTCGACCTCGCGAAGTACAATAAGTGACAAAAGAGACAGGGGATCTTCCCCTGTCTCTTTGATTGATATCCTGATAAGGAGCTATCTCTACGTGAAGACCTCGCGTATTTCTTTCATATGCTCCGATATCTTTATATGCTGCGGGCAGACCTGCTCGCATTTTTTGCAGGCAATGCAGTCAGAGGCCACAGAGCCCTTGTTTTTCAGCTCTTCGTAAGCTTTCGCTGATTCCTCAAATTCCCCGGTGGTCATCCTCTTGTTGTATACGGAAAATACATCGGGAATGGGAATCTGCTTCGGGCAGCCTTCGGTGCAGTAGTGGCAGGCGGTGCAGGGAATCTCCTTTGATTCGGCAAAGACCTTCTGGGCTTCGTTTATGGCTTCCCGTTCCTCCTTTGAGAGGGGAGTGAAATTGCTCATGAAGGTGGTGTTGTCATCTACCTGCTTCAAGGTTGACATACCCGATAGCACAGAGAGAAGCCCGTCAAGTGAGGCTGCAAAGCGGATAGCCCAGGAAGCGTAGGAGGCATTGGGATTTACCTTGTCAAAGAGCGCTTTTACGGCCTTCGGCGGATCCGCAAGCCGCCCGCCCTTTACAGGCTCCATTATCACGAGCTGCTTGTCGTATTTCCTCACGACCTCGTAATTCTTCCGTCCCTGGACTCCGGGATTTTCCCAGTCAGCATAATTGATCTGGAGCTGGACAAATTCAACCTCGGGATGAGCTGAAAGGATCTCGTCAAGAACCTCCGGGCCTCCGTGGAAGGAGAAGCCGATATGTTTGATCTTCCCCTCATCCTTTCTTTTCTGCACAAAGTCCCAGAGCTCGAAGCGTTCGTACTTTTTGTAATTCATATCATTTAAGAAATGAAGAAGATAATAATCAATATAGTCTGTCTTCATGCGCTTCAAACTCTCGTAGAACTCGTTCTCGGCCATTTTCTTTGTGGGGACAACGGGGGCAAAGAGCTTTGTCGCGATGGTAAAGGATTCCCGGTCGTGTCTTGAAAAGAGCGCCTTCTGAGCGGCGACCTCGGAGCCCGGATAGATGTGGGCGGTATCAAAATAATTGAAGCCGCGATCCAGAAACATGTCGATCATCTCGCAGGTTTCCTTGATGTCGATCGAGATCCCTTTTCTGGGAAGTCGCATGAGGCCGAAGCCGAGCTTTCCTTTCATTACAGTTGCCTCCTTTTGTCGAAGTCCTTTTACCTTTTCACTGCGCCGGAGGAATCGCCGCCCATGAGGGCGATGACCTCATCCTTTGTCACCATATTGAAATCGCCTGATATAGTGTGCTTCAGACAGCCGGCGGCGGAAGCAAAGTCGATCTTGTCCTGAGGCGTGAAGCCCAGGAGTTCCGCGGCTATGAAGCCTCCGCAGAAGGCGTCTCCGCAGCCCACCGTGTCGATGACATCAACATCATATTTTTTTCCGAAGTGAAAGTCAATGCTGTCAAGGAGCATTGAGTCCCAGAGTGCCTTTGTAGCGGAGAGGGAGCGGCGGCGCATGACACAGACCTCGTCAAACGAGAATCTCTCTTTAAGAGCAGTGCAGACCGATCTGAAGTTCCAGAGGTCGGGCTTTCCTTCAGGTATCTCTTTGTCTTCGGGATACATCGCAAAGATCTCGGCGTCGTCGTCCGAGGTGATGCAGACATCTGCGTAGTGGCAGAGCTCATCCATTGACTTTCCGGCTTCTTCAAGGGTCCACATGCGGCTTCTGTAATTCAGGTCCACGGAGATCCTTACATTGCGTTTCTTTGCTTCCTTAAGCGCACGAAGTGACACATCACGGGCATTTTTCGAGAGAGCTGGAGTGATCCCGGAGAAATGGAACCAGTCAACGCCGTCAAAGATTTTGTCCCAGTCAAAGTCATCGGGATCGGCCTCGGCGATAGATGAGTTCTCGCGGTCATATATTATCTTTGAAGGACGGAGCCCGGCTCCCCTTTCAAAATAATAAGTGCCTATACGCTTTCCGCCCCGCGCGATGTTTTCTGTCTCTATACCGAGGCGTTTCAGGGAATTGATGGCCGCCTGTCCGACCTCGTTGTCGGGAAGCTTTGTCACATATGAAGCGTCTATGCCGTAATTCTCGGCCGATACCGCGACATTTGCTTCGGCTCCTCCAAAGGCTACCTCATAGGTGTCGGCCTGGAGGAAACGGTCGTGTCCGGGGGGAGTGAAGCGAAGGAGAAGTTCTCCCATGGTTATCAATTTCTTTTTCATAGGTCCTCCTTGAATAAAGAAAAAAGGGGACAGTCCCCCCGTCAAACGGGAGGGCCATCCCCCATGCTTTTTTTGTTATCTCTGGACTCTTGCGCCGGCTCCGCCCATGATGGCTTCGACTTCGCTCTTGTCAGCCATGGTGGTATCACCGGGTGTGGTCATGGCAAGCGCGCCGTGAGCTGCGCCGTAGTTTACGGCCTTCTCGGGATCACCCGTTGCCATAAGCCCGTATACAAGACCTGAAGCGAAGGAGTCGCCGCCGCCTACGCGGTCCATGATCTCAAGCCCGTCGTACTGAGCTGCCTTGTAGATCTCGCCGTCAGCGTAGCAAAGTGCCGACCAGTCATTGTTTGTAGCAGTGTGGACGGTACGAAGGGTGGTAGCGATGACCTTGAAATTGGGATAAGCCGCCGCAGCATTCTTCATCATTGCCTTGTAGCCGTCAACGTTCAGCTTTTTCAGGTCTGAGCCCTGGCCTTCGATCTCGAGTCCGAGGCAGGCTGTGAAGTCTTCCTCGTTTCCGATCATCACGTCGACATAGGGAGCGATCTCCTTGTTTACTTCCCTTGCCTTGTCAAGGCCGCCGATAGCGGACCACATCGAAGGACGGTAATTGAGATCGTAGGAGACGATAGTGCCGTATTTCTTTGCTGTCTTGATGGCAGCGATGACGGTCTCGCAGGACTGCTCTGAAAGAGCAGCATAGATGCCGCCGGTGTGGAGCCATCTTACTCCCTGCTTTCCGAAGATCTCTTCAAAATCAAAATCCTCGGGAGTAGCCTGTGATATAGCGGTATTGGCGCGGTCGGAGCAGCCCTTTGCGCCGCGGATGCCGTAGCCTCTCTCCGTGAAATTGATACCGTTCCTGCAGACGCGTCCGATGCCGTCTGTCTTTTTCATGAAGATGAAGTCTGTCGCAACGCCGCCCTGCTCGATGAAGTCCACCATGAGCTTTCCTACTTCATTGTCTGCAAATGCGGTAATGACAGCGGTGTCCATGCCGAAGCACTTGTGAAGTCCACGGATAACATTGTATTCTCCGCCGCCCTCCCAGGCTCTGAAGGAGCGTGCTGTCCTGATCCTGCCTTCGCCGGGATCGAGACGGAGCATTACCTCTCCAAGGGAGGCTGCGTCATATTTGTATGTGCCTTCTTTTTTGAGATTGAGATCCATTATCTTCATCCTCCTTCATCACTTGTGGTACTGCTTTACGATATCAGCGGCTTCCTTCGACATCTTCTCGATCTCCGCGAAGTTGCCGGCAGCAACGAGATCCTTCTTCACCATCCAGGTGCCGCCGCAGCAGACGATCTTGTCGTATGCGAGATATTCAGCGAGGTTCTTTGCGCTGACGCCGCCTGTGGGCATGTATTTCACATTTGTATAAGGACCTGCGAGAGCCTTGATCATGGGAAGGCCGCCGTTTGCCTCAGCCGGGAAGAATTTCACGAAGGTAAGGCCAAGATCGAGAGCTGCCTCTATTTCAGTAGCGGTAGCAATCCCGGGGCTCATGGGATAGCCCTTGTCAAGGACATGCTTTACGACCTTCGGATTGAGACCGGGAGCTACTATGAATTCCGCGCCCGCGTCGATAGCGCGGTCAGCCTGCTCAGTGGTAAGGACTGTGCCTGCGCCTACGAGCATATCGGGGAATTCCTTCTTGAGGGTCTTTATGGTATCAACCGCGGCTGCCGTCCTGAAGGTAACCTCAGCAGCGGGAAGGCCGCCCTTCATCAGTGCGTCTCCGAGGGGAGCAGCATCCTTTGCGTCATCAAGTGCGATCACCGGGATCACGCCGATCTTGTAAAATCTCTCTTCAAGGTCTTTTGTAGTCATCTGTTTTCCTCCTTCATAAAATTTGTTTATATCTACGTTCTTTAAAGTACAACACCGTCTTTCAGTATCGATATTTCTCTGAAGCCCTGTTCTTCAGCTTTTGTGAGTTTTCCGGAAGCGACCTCCATCACGTAGTCGAGAAGTCTTTCACCTGCCTCGGCTACCGTTTCCTTTCCTTCAGCTATGCCGCCGCAATTGAAATCTATCCACGCATGCTTCTTTTCAAACAGTGCTGTATTTGTGGAAAGCTTCACTGTGGGAGCCGGAGCGCCGAAGGGGGTACCGCGCCCTGTAGTAAAGAGGATAATGTGGGCGCCCGCCGCAGTAAGATTCGTCGCGGAAACGAGATCATTGCCGGGACCGGAGAGAAGGTTAAGACCCTTCTTCTCAACGGGGCAGGCATATTCCTTCACATCGACTATCTGTGCCGTTCCGCCCTTCTGGACGCAGCCCAAGGACTTGTCCTCGAGGGTCGTGATCCCTCCGGCCTTGTTGCCGGGTGAGGGATTCTCGTATACCACCTGATTGTGTGAGGTGAAATAATGCTTGAAATTGTTTGCCATGTCAGCTGCTTTTTTGAAAACGCTCTCATCAAGAGCCCTGTCAAAGAGCGCTTTCTCCGCACCGAACATTTCGGGAACCTCTGTGAGTATCGTAGTCCCGCCAAGTCCGATGAGACGGTCTGAGAAGCTGCCGACTGTAGGATTCGCAGTGATGCCGGAAAGTCCGTCCGATCCGCCGCACTTCATTCCTATGACAAGCTCCGAGGCGGGAAGAGTCTTTCTCTCAAATTTCCCTGCGTATGATGACAGCTCTTCAAGGAGCTTTCTGGCGTCAGAAAATTCGTCCTCTGATTCCTGACATACAAGGAACTTCACCCGGTCGGAATTCCATGAGCCAAGGGCTTCCTGGAACATTGAAAGAGTGAGATTCTCGCAGCCAAGGGCAAGCACCAGCACAGCGCCGGCATTCGGATGATTTACAAGACCTGTCAGCACCCTTTTTGTTGTTGCAAGGTCATCGCCCATCTGGGAGCAGCCGAAGGGGTGGGGGAAGGTGTAAAGTCCTGTTACCGTGCCCTTCACAAGGTCCTGATTGTCTTTTACCATTTTTTCCGCGACAGAATTCACACAGCCGACTGTTGGAATGATCCAGATGTCGTTTCGTACAGCGGCGCGTCCGTCCTCGCGGACAAAGCCCTCGAAGGTCCGGTCATTTGTCTTGATATCGGGATAGGTCTTGTGATCATAGGTATAATCACTTTCCTCCGAGAGATTCGTTTTGGCATTGTGGGTATGTACCCATTTTCCGGCCTTGATATCCTCTTTTGCGCTTGCAATCGGGAAGCCGTATTTGATGATGTTCTCGCCGGCTTTGATATCAAAGAGAGAAATCTTGTGACCTCTTTGTATATCATCAAGCGCAGTGACATCAATACCGGATACGGAAAGGCTTTCGCCCTCCTTTATGTCATCAAGTGCAACAGCTACATTATCATTTTCATTTATCCGAAGAAGTTTCATTTCAGACCTCTTTCGTTTGTTAAGCGATGACTTCCTTCATCGCGTCATAGATACCCTTTGAGTCGATATCGTGAAGATACTTCTTGACTTCATCCGAGAAACCGGCAAGGTTCTTGAGAGAGTCATCAAAGAAGGCTTCATTATTGATGACAGCGTCAGCGAGAGTGTCAAGATCGTCATCCTTGTGGTCATAGTAGAAGTCGAGAACGAAATCATCATCCTTGATCTCGTAAGCGTCGCCGTTCGGGCGCTTTGCTTTAAGGCAGCCTTCGCCCTTTTCGGTCCCGTTGTGATAGAACATGATATAAGCCGCAAATGAGAAAGCGAGGCAGGGCGCGATGGCACCGTCCTTCCTCTTTGCATATTCAAGGAGAGAGGGCATACAGCGGGCCTTCCACTTTGATGTGGAATTCAGCGATATCGAAAGCAGCAGATGGTCAACGAAAGGATTGTTGAAACGGCTTGTGACATCAGACGCAAACTGCATGAGATCATCCTTCGGAAGGTCGAGTGTAGGTATTACCTCATCATAAAGTGTCTTGTTCATGAAGCCGTGGATCACTTCATCATTCATGCAGTCGCGGACTATATTCTGTCCCGAAAGATAAGCTGCCATGATGAAGGAGGTGTGAGCACCGTTTAAGATACGGACCTTTCTCTGCTTATAGGGCTTCACATCCGGAACAACGATAATGGGAAGGCCGGCTTTCTCTACGGGGAATTCGTCCTTGATAGAGTCGGGACCTTCGATGACCCAGAAGCCGAAGACCTCTCCGACGTCAAGGAGGTTGTCCTTGTATCCAAGCTCCTCGCAAAGAGCGTCAGCTTCATTTCTCGGATAGCCCGGAACGATCCTGTCAACGAGGGTGGAGCAGAATATGTTTTCCTTCTCGACCCAGTTCTTGAAATCATCCTCAAGTCCCCAGAGCTCGATATATTTCTCAACGCACTTCTTCAATTCCGCGCCGTTGTTGTCGATGAGCTCGCAGGAAAGGATAATGAAGCCGGGAAGAGAGTTCTTGAACCTTCTGTAGAGGAAGGCTGTGAGCTTTCCGGGGAAGGAAGAAGGCGGCGCGTCATCCTTTTTGCAGGAAGGATCAAAGGCGATACCTGCCTCCGTGGTATTTGAAACTATGAAGCGAAGATCCTTGTTGTCAGCGCAGGACATAAGGGCTTCAAAATCCTCATAAGGATTGAGGCAGCGGGAGATACAGGAGATCACCCTTCTTCTGTCCACCTTCTGACCATTTTCAGAGCCTCTGAGGAAGAGTGTGTAGAGGCCCTGCTGGTCATTTATCATGGGAGCGAGTCCCTGTCCGATAGGCTGTGTTACGACAACCTTTGAATCAAAGCCTGCCTTTTCATTCAGCAGGTCGATAAAACAGTCAACAAAGGCACGGAGAAAATTTCCCTCTCCGAACTGAAGGACCCTTTCAGGTGCGTCCTTTAAGAGATAACCGTCATAGCCTTTGTCTTCGAGTGTCTTGTAGCTGAGTAATTCCATTTTTAACCCCTCCTTTATAAATTAAATACCAAAGTATCTTTCGGCGTTCTTGTAAGAAATGCCTTCAACTATCCTCTTAAGAGCCTTTTCGTCATTTGGATATTCCCCGTCCTCGACGAACTGCCCTACGATATTGCACATTATCCTTCTAAAATAATCATGCCTCGTATATGAAAGGAACGAGCGGGAGTCTGTGAGCATCCCGACGAAGTTCCCGAGGAGCCCGAGGTTTCCGAGAGACCTCATCTGTGCCTCCATGCCGTCCTTTGTATCAAGGAACCACCATGCCGCGCCGGTCTGGATCTTTCCGGGGATCTCCGAAGACTGGAACGCGCCGGAGATCGTCGTGATGATATTGAAGTCCGAGGCGTCGAGAGAGAAGAGTATCGTCTTCGGGAGATTGCCCTCTTTTTCAAGAGATGAAAGAAGGCAGGCGAGCTCGTCGTTGCAGGTCGACTTCCTGATGATGTCAAAGCCCGTGTCGGGTCCTTCGATCTTGAACATCCTTTCATTGACATTTCTCGTGCATGAATAATGTATCTCCATCACGACATCATTCTTTTTGTATTCCCTGGCGAGATGCTGGATGATCGCGGTCTGGTAGCCGTCTATCTCGTCCTTTGTGAGAGATTCGCCTGCCATAGCCTTTTTGAAAGCAGCATTGACCTCATCCTTTGAAGCCTCTCTGAAGGGAACATAGTCGATGCCGTGATCGGAAGCCCTGCAGCCATGCTCTTTGAAGAAGGAAAGCCTCTGTGAAAGAGCGTCCATCACATCATCCGCGGAGTCGAGGCTGTCTTTTCCGACAGACTTCGCAAGAGCCTTTATATAATCCGTAAAGCCCGCCTTTCCGATATTGATCGCCTTGTCGGGGCGGAAGGAGGGGCAGACCATGAATTCTATTGACTTGTCGGCAAGGATTTTTTCATGCCACTCAAGGGTGTCAACGGGATCGTCCGTAGTGCCGATATATTTCACGTTTGATTTTCTGATGATGCCGCGTACCGTGAGATCGGGATCGTTCTGCAGCATATCTCGCGTCTTTTCAAAGATCTCTTCCGCGGTATCGGGGGTAAGGGGCTTTTCGATGCCGAAGTACTTCTTCAGCTCAAGATTGCACCAGTGGTACATGGGATTTCCTATCGCCATTGTGAGTGCATCGGCGAAGGCTTTGAATTTTTCGATCGGAGCAGCGTCGCCTGTGATGAGATTTTCATCAACGCCGTTTGAGCGCATCACGCGCCATTTGTAATGGTCTCCGAAATAGGAGCCGTCCGGATTCTTTCCGCCGAGCCAGACCTCTGAAATGTCATTGTAGCGGCGGTCTTCGAAGATCTCCTTCGGGGAGATGTGACAGTGATAATCGATTAGAGGGAGATTTTCGGAGTAATCGTGAAAGAGGTGCTTCGCGGTCTCGTTCTTCAGCATGAAATCCTTGTCCATGAATGCTTTCATAAGAGATTCCCTTCCTTTCCTTACTGAAAAATGTAAGCGCTTACATCAAAGTGAGATAATAATATTACCATGAGTTGAAAAAGTCAATGATTTGTTGTGCCTCTTTGAATCACTGTGCAGGCGACGCTTGTGCGCCTGGGGACAAAACCGTTCCCGGAAAGGACTGAGAAGAGTCTGATGACAGTATCATCGCAGATCTTTTCAAGCTTGTTGTCCACTGATGTAAGTTCGGGGGTTGTAGCAAGTGCAAGTTCAGAATTGTTGTAGCCGATTATCGAAAGATCCTTTGGAACGCTGACACCATGCTTCATAGCGTATTTCAGCACACCCACGGCCATGGCATCGTCGGTCGCAAAGCAGGCGTCAAAGTCAGGGTGATTTTCTTCAAGATAAGAAACGGTCTCCTCAATATTGTTTCTGATATGGCATATCAAAGAAGGGATGGGCGCTATTCCCGCTTCCTCAAGAGCCTGCTCATAACCGGCCTTCTTCTTTTTCGCCGAATAGCTTTCGGAGTCAGTGAGGAAGAGGATCCTGTTCCTTCCGTTTTCGATCAGTTTTTTTGTAAGGTCGAGGGAGACTGCATAATCATTTGAGAATGTGCAGAATATGTTTTCGGCGTCAACATCGCCGTTTATAAGGAAAAGGGGCTTTTTTTGAGCAGCCTTTTCTATGTAACCTGTATTGTGCGACTTCGTATCGGAACCTGCATAAGTGGAGCCGACCAGGATCATAGCGTCGATCCGCTCTTCGAGGAGCATCCTGATATGCTCTTCTTTTTCCTCTGCACGAAAGCCGGAGCAGGAGAGGAGCATATTGTAATCCTTCTCGTGAAGCCTTCTTTCTATGAGGGCTACTGCTCGAGCCATATAGTTGTCGGAGATGTCGGGAACGAGAACGCCCACTGCACGGGTCGACTCACCGGAAAGCCCGCGGGCAAAGACGTTCGGAGTATAATCCTCCTCCGCTATCACCTTCATGACTTTTTCCTTCGTTTTTTCACTGACCTTGTCCGAGCCGTTTAAGACTCTTGATACAGTTGCGATGGAAACGCCGGATTTTTCCGCTATGTCATAGATATTCATCTTGACGCCTTCCTAAAAAATACTGAAAGGAACTATATATGAACTGCTGATCATCCGGCCTTTTTCGTCACAAGTTGACCGGATGTAAAAAAAGTTCTATCTTATATCTATAAAAATCCTCTTGAATGATACATCATCATGTAAGCGCTTACAAGCCGTTTTTTTGTTTTTGTCAATGAAAGAAAAAAGAAACAATCTTCAGATGATGACGGAGACTCCCGTACCGAGACTTGTTGTAACACTCGGGATCCCGGCTATCATTTCCATGTTCGTGACCTCCATATACAATATGGCGGACACTTATTTTGTCTCGATGATAGGAACCTCTGCCTCGGGAGCGGTGGGGGTGGTATTCGGTCTGCAGGCAGTGATGCAGGCCTTCGGTTTCATGTTCGGACACGGAGCCGGCAGCATCATAGCGAGGCACCTCGGCGCGGGAGACAAGGAGCAGGCTACAAAAACAGCCTCAACCTCATTTTTTATGTCGATCGCCACGGGTCTCATCATTACAGTCCTCGGACTCATACTGATCAATCCCGTGATGAGGCTTTTCGGGGCAACTGAGACGATCCTCCCCTATGCCCGGGAATATGGTGTGTTTGTCCTTTTGGGCGCGCCTTTTATCACAGCCTCCTGCGTCATGAACAATATCCTTCGCTATGAGGGCAGGGCTCTCCTTGCAATGGTGGGGCTGACCTTCGGAGGAATATTGAATATCGGACTCGATCCCCTGTTCATGTTCGGTCTTTCGCTCGGGACAAGGGGTGCCGGGCTTTCTACCATGCTGTCCCAATTCATAAGCTTCCTGATCCTCCTTTCCATGTTCTTGCGAAGAAAGAGCGACAGCAGGATTCAGATAACGATGGTCTCAAGGAAGGCAAAGGATCTTTTTGAAATAATTTCGATCGGCTTTGCCTCGTTTATCAGGCAGGGGCTTAACTCCGTCTCCACTATGATCCTCAACAACCAGGCTGCCTTCTTCGGCGGCGATCCGGCTGTCGCCGCGATGAGCATCACAAACAGGATGGTCTTTCTCGTTTTTTCAGTCGCTCTCGGCGTTGGGCAGGGCTTCCAGCCGGTTGCAGGCTTTAATTACGGGGCGGGGAAATTTCGGCGGGTTCGGCAGGGCTTCTTTTTTACATTATCCATAGGAGCGCTTTTCATAGGCGCTGCATCGATAGTGACCTTCATCTTTGCCGGGAATATAATGGCCTTCTTCAGGGACGACCCGCTGGTTATAGAGGTAGGGACCCCCGCGCTTCGGGCGGCAAGCCTGGTCCTTATCAGCCACCCCTTTGCCGTCACTTCGAACATGCTCTTTCAGAGTCTCGGAAAGGCCGGCAGGGCCTCCTTCCTGTCAGCCTTAAGGAGCGGGCTTTTCTTCATTCCGCTCGTATTGATACTGCCGCAGTTTTTTGGACTTCAGGGAGTCTGGCTCTCGCAACCCGTTGCTGATGTCCTGACTGCAGTGGTTTCCTTTCCTTTTGCGCTGCAATATACCTCGCATCTTAAAAAACTGGAGGCTGTCAAGCTATGAACAGGATAATATCGGAATCCAATATTACGATCGAAGAACAGGAGTTTACGGGAAACCTTTCCGCAAGAATGTCTCATCCGGACGGGCGGCCATATCACACCTTCAGGACCTATACTCTCCTTGTTGACGGAAGCAATGTGACCTTCAAAAAATGCGTTTTTTCAAATACGGCAGGGCCGGGGGAGACCGTGGGACAGGCCATAGCTCTTTATCTTGACGGGGACGACATAAAGCTTTTTGACTGTGTTCTGAAAGGACATCAGGACACGCTCTTTCTTGCACCGCTTCCCGAGAAGGAATTTGAAAAGGACGGGTTTCTCGGCCCGAAGCAGTTTACGGAAAGGACGAGGAGGAAATATTATTTTGAAAACTGCCTGATAGAAGGCGGAGTGGACTTCGTTTTTGGAGGGGGAGAGTGCGTCTTCAAGCACTGCGAGTTCAGAAGTGTAGAGGCCGGATATGTGTTTGCGCCTTCAACGCCGAAGGGACAGGAAGTCGGGTTTTACTGCGAGGATTGCTCATTTACACATTCGGATGATGTCAAAGAAGAGAGCACCTATCTTGGACGCCCATGGAGAGAGTACGCGCGCGTCACATTGAAAAACTGCTTCCTTGGCGACCACATAAAGAAAGAAGGCTGGCATGACTGGGGGAAGGAAGGGGCGCGAGTTAATTCATTATTCATAGAAGAGGGCTCCCATGGCCCGGGTGCAGAAGGAGCGATGCGGCCTGACTGGGTCAGGTTTTCGTGATCAGTCTTCAATTCCTTCGAGGCTTTCCATCAGCTTGGCATCAGGGACATGGGCTTTCCGGTATTCGCGCGGAGACATCTCATAGATCCGTCTGAAGCAGTCCTTGAAATAATTCGGATCCGAGAAGCCGCAGTTTGACGACACCTCGGAGATCCTGTGATCTGTTGAGAGAAGCTCTGTGGAAGCCTTGCGAAGTCTTGTCAGAGTGACATACTCCTTCATCCCCATGCCGGTCTTTGCTTTGAACTTCTTTGAAAAATAAGACGGGGAGAGCCCTGCCTGCTTTGCGAGAGTGTTGAGATCCAGCGGCTGGGCATAGTTTTCGTTGATGTAGTTTACGACACTCGTGATCACATCCTGGGGATCATCGTCCTTATCCTTTGCGTGCGAGAGGGAATAACGCATGATGTAAAGGACCATCTCGCGGAGGAGCAGCTTTGTGATCATCAGGGAATATCTGTCGTTCAGCCTTCCTTCCGTGATCATGCGGTCAAAGATCCCGGTGAGCTCGTCGCGGTAAGCGGCCGTGATGGTACCGGAGGAAAAGTCCAGAGACTCCTTGAAATCTGTATAGAACGGGATGCCGTCCTCGCAGAGATCAGAGAAGTTGAAGTATATATTTATCCTTACGCAGGTGCTCCTGTAAAAGGCATAATGTGAGACACCGGGAGGTATCAGGGCAAAATCACCCGCCTTCATATTCAGTACCTTTCTACCTGAGAAGAGACTTGCTTCACCGCTCCTTACATAATAAAACTCGTAGTAGGCATGTTTATGGGCCACGGGCATCTTGTAATCGGCATTTCGAGTCAGCTGGTTTATGTATATCCTGTCTATCATTTCATCCGAGGTGCGCATTATCTTCCTCCTGCAATAAAAATGGCAATCTCAACATATTTTCACCTGTCGATTTTTAACAGTATACACAAACAAGAACAAAAAATCAGTAGTTTTCTTACGAAAAATCACTAATTTTTATGTTGTAATTGCAGTAATAAGCATTTATACTCTGAGAGTGTTTTTTGGTAAGCGCTTACATTTGTGCTTACAAAAATCTGAAAACGCGGGCGGTACAATGGACAGAAGGATTAGCTTCAATACATACAGGATAATAGACCTCTTCTTCTTTGCCCTGATGGTGGGAGTGGCCGAGTACATTCTCGTTATGGCGGCTTCAAGGTGGTTTCGGTTTGAGCTCTACACCGTATCGGTCACGGCAGGTCTTACCGCTATAGTGTATATGCGCTGGGGACCTTTCGGTATGATCCATGCCGTATTGGGAGGACTTGTATATGTGCTCGCGAACCCGGCAGCGCTTTCAAACGAAGAGCTTTTCAGGGAGATACTCATATACTGTGTTGGAAATCTCTTCTCAGCCTTCGTGATGATACTGTTCGTGAACCCCGGCAGGGCGAAGATCAGAAAAGGCATCCTTACAGCCGTAGGCTACGGTCTTCTGACACAGCTTCTGATGGAGGTCGGAAGAGGGATCGTATCGATGTTCTTCAACTTCGGACCTGACGCGATAAGAAAATTCATTACCTATGATGCGCTGACATTCCTTTTCACAGCGCTGATCGTAGGAATAGCTTCAAGGCTGGACGGAATATTTGAGTATCAGAGGGATTATATTCTGAGACAGCAGAAAGAAAGAGAAAGAGAAAAGGAAGACGGTTTCAAAGAAGGGGAGACTTAAAGATGAGTGATTCAAGAGCTATCGCGAAAGCTGCTGATTACCTCGTTTACGACAAGGAAAAGAAGGTATACCGGCAGGATCCCGAGCAGGCAGTAAGGGATGATGTCGAAAAGCATTACTGGCTTCACGTACTTCGCACGATCGCGAAGGATTGGCGTCTTTATGTGATGCTCGTACCGATGATCCTTGTTTTCCTGTTTTGGCGTTACTTCCCTATGTACGAGCTGCTGGGCTGCTTTAAGGTGTCTGACCAGACCCTTCCCGTTGCGGATCAGCTCTTCTCGGGCTTCTACAATTTCAAGATACTTCTCATGGGCTCCGATACAATGTCCCTTGAGTTCTTCAGGGCTCTTCGGAACACCTTCGTTCTTTCGTTCTACGGACTTATATTTGGTTTCCCGATCCCGATCATACTTGCTCTTTTCTTCAACGAGATCAAGTCGAACGTTCTTCGCTCGGTGTATCAGGTACTTACATATCTGCCGAAGTTCATGTCGACCGTTATCATCACCTCCCTCGTTATCATGCTTGTAAAGCAGGGAGCTCAGACATCTTCAATGGGTATCATCTCACAGGCGCTTGAGAAGCTGGGGCTGATCTCATATGATGTTGGTAATGCCGGTCTATTGAACCAACCGCAGTTCTTCAGAGCGATATTCATCATCTCCGGTATTTGGGAGGATGCCGGCTACGGCAGCATTGTCTTCTTCGCCGCCATCATCTCGATCTCGCCGACCTCCTATGAGGCCGCCCAGATCGACGGGGCAGGCAAGATGGCACAGATGAGATATGTAGTCCTGCCGAGTATTCTTTCTACGATAGTCATTATGTTGATCACAAAGATAGGTTCGCTGCTATCCATAGGCTACGAGAAGGTCCTCCTCTTGTACAATTCAAATACATTCATAACGGCGGACGTTGTTTCAACCTTCGCTAACCGCTACGGTCTGGAGGGAGCGTCAAAGGGTATCGCCTCCGCCGCAGAAATGATGAGTAATGTCATCGCCATGCTCCTCGTCATTGGCGCAAATACCATAGCGAGAAAGGCTTCCGATACATCACTGTACTGATTGGTATAGCTTCGTGAACACATAGTCAAAGCACTAAGAGAGAAAGAAAATGAAGAGAAAACTCGAAATTTCAGAACTCGTATTCAAGATCATAAGCTACACGCTCCTTACCGTGTTCGCCCTGATGTGTCTGTATCCGTTTGTTTACGCGGTTTCGGCCTCACTCTCCGGGATCAATGCGGTAGAGTACAATCAGGTTGTGCTGCTTCCGAAGGATATACAGGTAGAGGCCTTCAAGAGGATGTTCTCGGACAATATGTTCTGGAACGCCTACTCGAACACATTGTTCCTGACTATATTCGGAACGATCTGGTGCCTTATCTACTCGATACTCGGTGCCTATGCTCTTTCAAAGAAGAGGCTTCTTTTCAGGAAGTTCTTCAATTTCTTCCTCGTATTCACAATGTGGTTCTCGGCAGGTATCGTTCCCCAGTACCTGAACTACCTGCAGACCAAGGCCGTATTCAACAAGGTTGGTATCTGGGATGACAAGTGGCTCGTAGTTATTGCCATGGGGATGGCGGCCATGAACATTATCCTCCTTCGTAACGCTTTTGAGGAGGTGCCTCAGGAGATCGAGGAAGCGGCTATAGTCGACGGCGCTACAGAATTCCAGGTTCTTCGTACGGTATACATACCGATGTCGAAATCCACTATCGCAACAGTCACATTGTTCTTTGCAATATCAAGATGGAATGGATACTTCTGGGCGAGACAGATGATCTCAAACGGCTACGAAAAGCCGCTGCAGGTCTTCATCAGAGAGCTCCTCGAGCAGTATCAGGATCCGGAGTTTACCGCAGGCTGGAACGAGGTCTATTCTCCCGATTCCATCATCTACGCCCTGATCGTATGCTCGATCATCCCGATCCTTATCATCTATCCTTTCATCCAGAAGTATTTCGCAAAGGGTACAAACGTCGGCGGCGTCAAGGAATAATCTTTATATGATCTTTTGCGGGGGTTCCCGCTGAAGATAAAGTTTCAAAAACAGCTAAGGAGGAATTTTATGAGAAAAGGTAAAAAAGCACTTTCGCTCGGTCTTGTATCGCTCATGACCGCAGCACTTGTGGCAGGATGCGGCAACAGCATCCAGCAGCCCACAAGCAGTGCGTCGTCAAAACCGGCAAGCAGCAGCGCAGCAGCTTCATCAAGCACTGCATCAACAGAGGATCTGCTCAAGTTTGAAAAGGGAACCGAGCTCCGTATGGCAACCGGCTACAACAGCGCAAAGACAGGTATCGTATTTGACGCTGAGACGGCAGGAGCAGGCGTTACCCTTGCAGACGGCAAGAACTACAATTCAGGCGACCTTAAGCCTACCTGGGTAGCGCTTCAGGACAAGCTTGGAATGAAGTTCACAAGTGTTTACCAGGGCAACTCTTCCACGAAAGAGTTCGATTACTGGAAAGAAAAGCTCGGAGACGTTGACATGGTTTCCGGTACAGCTGCAAAGCTTACCGAATTCGGTGAGCAGGGCTCCATCGTAAACATCGGCGAGTACCTTGACAAGATGCCCAACTTCAAGGCTTATCTTGACAAGAACCCCATCGTTCGTCTCTCCATCACAGGTAATGTTTCAACAGGCGCTATCTACTTCTCACCTTACTTCGACGGTGTCAACGATATCGAGAAGATGCCTCTTATGAGGACAGACTGGGTAGCAAAGCTCCTTGACGGCGAAGGCCAGTTCTCGGCAGCAGCTTCAGGAAATACCGCAGCTCCCGTATATCAGCCCTTCATGCCTACAAGCGGCAAGGTTGAGATCGATGTCGTAAAGAAGGACGGAAAGTCCACAGAAAAGGTTACCAAGGATTACGGCGCATACGGCAATATAGTTGCGAAGATGAACGAAAAAGGTTCTATGAGCGGTGTTGACGCGGTGAACATGCTTCGTGAATATATCGACAAGACCTACAACAACTATTACGGAACAACCCGTTCAGATCTCTTCTGCGGCCAGAACGCTGCATGGGATGTTGATGAACTCGTAGCTCTCGTTCGTTGCGTAGTTTCAAACGCTCAGACACTCAACGGAACAGACAAGGTTCAGGGTATCTTCACACGTGAGGACAACAACCTTCAGAGAAAGACCGATATGGTCCGTTTCGCAGGCGTTCTCTTTGGTGTGAGAGGTCTTGAGTCCCGTCAGGATTACCTCTATGTAGGCAATGACGGAAAGCTCCATGATGCACGTCAGGAAAACGCTACATATGATGCTCTCAAGAGAATGAATGATATGGTTAAGGAAGGCCTTATCTCAGAAGCATTCATCAACAACCAGGAAGAGAATACAAAGAAGTATCTCGAGAACGATCTCGGCTTCATGCACTATGATTACAACCAGACACAGACCATCTACAACCAGCCCGAGGATTCAAAAACACTTCAGGCCGGTGAGAAGTATATGGCAGTCATGGTTCCCGTATCAAAGTGGAATGACGGCAAGGCTGACACCTATATGAGATTTACAGAGTCATGGAGATCAGTAAAGACTGATGGATGGGGAATCTCAAAGGCCGGTATCGGAAATGACACCAACAAGCTCAATGCATGCCTCAAGCTCATCGATTACGCATACTCACCTGAGGGCACGATCCTTATGTCCTATGGTCCCGATGCGTTCATCAAGAAGGGCGAGACCTTCAACTTCAACGGCGAAGAGATGCCTGTTATCGCTGATGCGACCAGAGCTGAGCTTTGGGAGAAGGCAAAAGGAAATTACACAAACTATGCTCGTATGTATCTTGGATCAACACTCTCCTTCATGAAGAGCCAGGCATTTGAGTATCAGTGTACAACAGAAGTTGGTAGGGAAGGCGCAGGCTACATTTCAAACGCTATAGCTCTCGGAACGATCAAGCATCCTGAGCTCGCGCTTGCAAGCAATATGTGGTACACATCAGTACCTACAGTCCTTCCTACAACGAAGGCTGACAACGACCTCATCAACTCCTACACGAACCTTACAAAGCAGTTCTCATCCTCCAAGGGTGACGATCAGGTGAACGTAATGGTTGACCTTATCGCGAAGGGTTCTGCACAGGGCTTCTCAGGAGCTGATACCGTAAAGAACGATTACCAGGGCGCTTCCTACCTCCAGGTTAAGGAACAGGCTTGGGAAGAGCTTCAGGACTTCTACAAGAATCTTAAATAATCATTGAGATTTTGATCCGGGCGGGCTTCATCACCCGTCCGGGTATTCCCTTAGATTTCCTAAGGAACGTTTGATAAAAAGTTTTCGATAGTGACAGGGGGTCATGATGTACAAAAAAGAGATGGTGCTTCAGAAGGTAGCATGCTTTCTTGTGTTGATATCGAGCGTTGTGGTATTTCTGTATTCTCTTGGAATACTGACTGACCTCTATGAGTCATTCTATTATACGATCAGGGATCCGCAGAACGCAGACAGGAACCCTATCCCGGGCTCGCTGATATACTATGATATGCAGCCTTTCAACAAGACTTTCCTGCATCTTGGGCTGATGCTCATCATTGTGGCAATCTTCCTTTTCATCACAAGCACTCATGCAAGAAGGCGCTATTATATAGGTAACGTGATCGCGATCCTGGCAAATGTGGCCGCGAACATCGGGGTCTTTGCCTGGGCAAGCGGAAGGATAGCGGCATACAAGCAGCAGTTCCTTACTACCGTGGATTTTGAAGCGTTCAAGGCTTTTGTCGACCAAAGGGGCGGTTATTATACCGAATCTACCATGTGGTTTGATGCGAAAAATGTAGTTTTTGCTTTTGCCCTGATATGCTGTGCATTCCTGCTATGCATTATGTTCTGGAAATTCTCTCTGATGAAGCAGGAAAAGGCTCTGATTGAAGAAGGAAAGGGGGCTGCATCGTGAGCAAGCTTGGAAAAGAGGTTACCACTTCGGTAGCTGTTGACAATATGGACGACGCATTTATTGTAAAGGATAGAATGCGTTTTACGAAGAACAAGGCTTCTTCAGGTCTTGCCCTTCTGGCGCTTGTACTTGATGTATTTTACTTCATTTCACTTTATTCATCCGATGTAGGACATGCAGAGAGAGGTGGGTATTATTACAATATCAGGATCGCAGTTTCTCTCATATACAACCTTTTATTCCTTCTCATTGTATTTCTCTGCTCAGAGGGAGTGAAGAATTACGTTCGCAGTTATCATTATGTATTGATCGTGATGGGGCTCTTCCAGTTTGTAAGGATATTCATTATGCCCTGGCAGGCTCTTCATTTTGAGGTTGCTCTAGAGGGCGGCGGCACTGTTATGGCAATGGACAATGCACAGTTCATACGTGTTTGCATTTACCTTGGCGTTTCGGGACTCTGCTGCGTGATAGCGGCTATAGTGGGTCTTTCGAAATGCAGGACTCTTGAGAATCATCAGAAGGCTATAGAGCAATTAGCAGGTCAGGCGTGAGCAAAGGAGCAGTGAGATGGCTGAACTCTCATTACAGCACTTAGACAAGATATACGACAACAAGGTTCAGGCGGTTTTTGACTTCAATATGGATGTCAAGGACGGTGAACTGATCGTATTGGTAGGTCCCTCCGGCTGCGGAAAGTCAACAACACTCCGCATGGTTGCCGGACTTGAGGATATATCCAGGGGACACCTCATTATGGACGGGAGGGATATCACACAGACTCCTCCCAAGGATCGTGATATGGCGATGGTCTTCCAGAGCTACGCTCTGTACGGACATATGACGGTATACGAGAATATGGCATTTTCCCTTACACTTCGGAAGGAAAATCCCAATGTTATCCACAAGAAGGTCATGGCTGCGGCAGAGATCCTTGGACTTGTTCCCCAGCTCAACAAGAAGCCTTCACAGCTTTCCGGCGGTCAGAGACAGAGAGTCGCGATGGGGCGTTCCATAGTCCGTTCACCGAAGCTCTTCCTCTTTGATGAGCCTCTTTCAAACCTTGATGCGAAGCTTCGTGGATCTACAAGAAGAGAGATACTTCTTCTTCACAAGAGGCTTTCCGCGACAATGATGTATGTCACACACGATCAGACCGAGGCGCTTACACTGGCTGATCGGATAGTATGTATGTCCATGGGACATGTTCAGCAGATCGGTACTCCTCTTGAACTTTACGATTCGCCCGCGAATCTCTTCGTTGCAGGTTTCATAGGTCTGCCGCCCATGAATGTTTTTGATGTAAGGGTGTCCGACGGAAAGCTTGTAAATGATGTTTTCTCCACCGCGATCCTTCCTGAAGAAAAGGCAAAGCTTGCTCCTTATGAGGGTAAAGAGATCACTCTCGGTGTACGTCCTGAGAATATCGAGCCTCACGAAGACGGCGACATTCCGATGTCAGTCAATCTCAATGAAAATCTTGGAATGAATACCCTGGTTCACGGGCATGTCGGAAATTCATCTGTCAGGATGACCGGAAAGTTCAAGGGCTGGTGTGATTACAAGCCGGGTGACGGTCTTTATGTCCGGTTCGTGAAGCGTCATTTCTTTGACAAAGAAACGACGAATGCGATTTAAGGAGGGAATAAGGCGTGAGCACTGAAAAATCTGCAAAAACAATGAAGACATTTAAAGGACCGGAGTTTATCAGGAAGTTCCTGGTTTCCCTGAAACGTCGTCCTCATAATATTGCCTTTGTGGTCTTTATCATAGCATTCCTTATCTATGCTCTGAATCTGACCCATATATCCCATACGACGTCCAGGATCAACGGACCCGGGATGGGGATATTCGGCTTTGTGACGATGCTGGCTTCATTCCTTTCACTCGCCTGCTACCTCAACATTTTCCCGAAGAGGAAGCCTGTGAACAAACCTATGCTGATCCTCTTCTTTGCAATGAATGTTGCGGTAATCATCTGTGATTATGCTTATCAGGGGGCGATTGCCGAAGCTTTGAACAGGGAAGTGAATCCGATCAATTATGAGGACTATATAGGACGTGCGTTCAACATGCTGAATGTCCATATGATCTTTCTTGTAATAGGTCTTGTACTTGTGATACTGCTTCCTGTTTACGGAAGACTGTTCAAGAAGATCAATACTTCTATCGCAGTTGAGTCCAGCGAGATGGCTGAGATCGAGCTTTCGGGTGACGAGTAAAAATGTCTTCCCACAGAAGAAAGCGGGCCCGGGAAAAGGAGATTGAGAAAGAGACCGATTATTACGATCTTCACAAGCAGGCAGTAGAGGATCTTGTAACAGCGGATGTTTCGAATTCTCCTGTAGTTTCAAAAAAGGAGCTTCGGAGGTTTCGGGGTGCGAAGAAGTTTACGATCCCCAATATCGTCAAGGCGCTGTTTATAAAATGGTGGTTTAACGGAGCTGTATGCTTCTTCTTTCTCTGGGGTCTCGGGATGTTCGTTACAAATATCCTTGACCAGTTGTTCATACTTTCGATAGCGATGGGGATAGTCACGGATCTTCTTGTGAACAACTCACTGAGGTTCGTAGCTGATCCCGATGGCGCTCTCGACAATTACATGATGTTCCCGAACAAGAAGTTCGTATTCTTCTTCCTGAACATACTTTATGCGTTTCTGGTCGTGTTCTTTGTATTCGAGGCTTATACATGGATCAATATGCTGATCACCTCGATACCCGGAAACGAGAACGGGTCGGTTGCCTTCCTGGGCGTAGGCCCCCTGATCTTCGGTACTATATATCTTGGTTTTGACATGCTCTTCATTGGAATGAAGAGGCTTTTCCTGAAGATAGTCGCAGATGCGAAAGAAAAGAACAGATAAACGGAGGTTTGATCCATGGCTTATCTAAAGCTCAAGGAAATCAACAAGATCTATCCCAACGGTTTCCACGCAGTCCACAATTTCAATCTTGAAATTGAAAAGGGTGAATTCATCGTCTTCGTCGGTCCTTCCGGCTGCGGAAAATCGACGACTCTTCGTATGATCGCCGGTCTTGAGGATATCTCGAAGGGGGACTTTTTCATAGGCGACAAGAGAGCGAATGAGCTTTCTCCCCGTCAGAGAGAGATAGCCATGGTATTCCAGAGCTATGCTCTTTATCCTCAGCTTACGGTTTATGACAACCTTGGCTACGGTCTCACTCTCGAGGGTGTTGATGAGGATGTCATAGAAGAGAAGGTCAACTGGGTTGCTGATATACTTGGACTTACAGAATATCTCGACAGGCTTCCGAGAGCTCTCTCCGGAGGTCAGAGACAGAGAGTTGCGGTTGGCCGCGCCATAATCAGGAAGGTTGGTATTTTCCTTATGGACGAGCCGCTTTCCAATCTGGATGCGAAGCAGCGTGTTACGATGAGATCAGAGATCTCCAATATTGCCCGTTCCACAGGCGCTACGACTATATATGTCACACATGATCAGACCGAGGCCATGACCATGGCGGACCGTATTGTCGTAATGAAGGACGGCTATATCCAGCAGGTCGGATCTCCCTTCGAACTTTATTTCAAGCCCGCAAATGTATTCGTGGCAGGCTTCATCGGTGAGCCTCCCATGAACTTCATCAGGGGGAAGGTTGAGAACGGCATCTTCAGGATAGGTGGCGAGCCTATGGATCTTCGAAAGAAGCCGAAATTTGATGCTTCAAAGTATGAAGGAAAAGAGATAGTCTTTGGCTTCCGTCCGGAGGCGATCGAGCTTGGAGAGAAGGAGAATTCCTTTGTCGTAAACGGCAGCGTCGAGCTTACCGAGATGCTTGGCGACAATACCAACGTTTACATGAACATCAATGAGGACAGGGCTATCCTGAAGATCGATCCTCATGACACTCCCGAGGTAGATTCCAATATCAGCTTCTCCATTCCTTACGAGAGGGTTTACCTTTTCGACGGCGAGACCGAGATGGTCATCGATGGCTGATGCTTAGGCTTGGGATCAGATTTCACGATACGGCAGATGTTCCCTTTGAGGAGAGGGTGCTTTGCGCAAAGGAACAGGGCTTTTCCTGTGTCCATATTGCGCTCTCAAAGATCAAGGACCTCCCGGCTGATATAAAGGCTCTCACGCCCGGGTATGCCAATTATCTCAAGGAAAACTTTGACAAGGCAGGTCTTTCGGTTGCAGTTCTCGGGAATTATCTGAATCTCTGTGATCCTGATCCGGACAGGCTTAAGGGCATCTTGAAGAAGTATGAGGCTCATATCAGATTTGCTTCATATCTTCGTGCAGGTGTTGTCGGGACGGAGACAGGTGCCCCAAATTCCTCATATGACTGCTCGGATCGTGAGGCTGTGCGTTCTGAAGAAGCGTATGTAACCTTCAGAGAAAATGTCAAAACGGTTGTAAGCTATGCGAAGCATTATGGCGTGACCTTTGCGATAGAGCCGGTGTATAAACATATCATTTATTCGCCGGAAAGAGCGAGAAGGCTTCTTGATGAGGTTGGCTCGGAGAATCTTCGTATTATCTTTGATCCTGTAAATCTCCTTGATCCGGACAGGCTTGAGGAGAGGGACGAGGTACTTGGAAAAGCAATGGAGCTTTATCCCGAGGAGATAGCGGTCATTCATCTCAAGGACTTCATTCCCGAAAAACGGGAGGACGGGTCGATCAATATGAAACCCTGCGGCTGCGGTCTTGGGGCTATGACCTATGATGACATTATTGAATTTGCGGTAAAGCAAAAGCCTTTCATTGAGGCGACTCTTGAAAATACCACTCCCTCTGATGCGGCAGAATGCAGGAAACACATAGAAGAGATAGTCAGGAAGTGCGAAAATGCTGGATGAAAAACTGAAAAAAGAAATAATGGGGTACCTTGACTATCTCCTTGAAAATTCCACTGCCGAGAGGCCATTGTGGAACAAGGAGATCGAGGACAGTTCCCAGCAAAACAAATGGAATTATATAGACGGATGTATGCTCCTTGCAGTGCTTTCCCTATATGAGAAGACAAAAGAGGAGCATTATTTTTCGTTTGTGAAGGATTTCATTGATTACTTCGTGACGGATGACGGAGATATCAAGACCTACTCGGTTGAGGAATACAATCTCGACTCTGTTAACTGTGCACGGGCTCTTTTCCCCATCTATGAAAAGACGGGAGAAGAGAAGTACAAAAAGGCTCTTGACCTTGTTCGTTCACAGCTTGAGACGCAGCCTCGTACCGCTTCCGGAAATTTCTGGCACAAGAAGATTTATCCTGATCAGGTCTGGCTTGACGGGCTTTTTATGGCGCAGCCGTTCTATCTTCGCTATGAGACACAATTCTGTAAGATGGCAAAGGCTTCCGATGTCCTGAAACAATATCAGAATGTTGAGCGTTTTATGAAGGATCCTGAAACGGGACTTTATTATCATGGCTATGATGAGTCGAGAAAGATGCCTTGGGCCAATCCCATCACAGGCTGCTCTCAGAACTTCTGGCTCAGATCTCTTGGCTGGTTTGCGCTTTCACTCGTTGATACACTTTCAGAGCTTTCAGAGACTCTTTATTATGAAAAGCGGTATCTCATGAGCCTTTTGAAGGATCTGATCGATTCCATCCTAGCATTCCAGGATGAGGGCGGCATGTTCTGGCAGGTTGCGAATTTCCCCGGAAGAGAGGGGAATTATCTTGAGACCTCCGGAACGGCTTTGATCGCCTGCGCGATACTTCGCGGTGTCAGGCTTCATTTCCTTCCGGAAAAATATCTTCCTTACGGGGAAAAGGCTTTCTACGGGATAGTTGACAAGTATTTTTCCTATTCAGAGAAGGACGGCATCAAGCTTGGCGGGATCTGCCTCGTGGCAGGGCTCGGCGGAAAGAATATGCGTGACGGCTCCTATGAATACTATCTTTCGGAGCCGGTCGTTGAGAATGAGTCAAAGGGCGTTGCGCCTTTCCTCATGACCTTTGTGGAGCTTCTGAGGGAGGACGAAGACTGATGGGCTTTTCCGAGGTAGGCGTTTTTTCGCGCGGCTTTGTGATCGAGAGGGAAAACGAGGATTTTTTTGAGAGCGAAGAAGCTGCGAAGGTCTTCGTAAACGACACCCTTGTGAAGGAAACGAAGGAAAATGTGATCAGCATTTTCTCGCTCAAGCCTGACAGCGTATATGATGTCAAGGTCGTTGATTCTTCAGGCACTTCTGAAAAAAAGATAATCACAAAATGTGAATCTGTCCTTCTCAATGTCAAAGCTTTCGGAGCCAAGGGTGACGGAGTAAATGACGATACCGAGAGCATATCCTGCGCTATAGCAGCCTGCCTTCCCGGCGGCACCGTTTTTGTGCCTGCGGGAACCTATCTGGTAAGACCCTTATTCATGAAGGATAATATCACCCTTTATCTTGACAAGGGGGCTGTGCTCCTTGGCGAGACCGACAGGACGAAGTATCCGATCCTTCCCGGGATGGTATTTTCCGAGGATTGGGACAAGGAGGAAAACTTCGGCTCGTGGGAAGGAAATCCTCTTGATCAGTTTGCTTCGCTTATCACAGGAGTAGGTGTGAAGGATCTTTCTGTGATAGGAGAGGGCACCATTGACGGGAATTCACAAAATTCCGACTGGTGGGTTGATGTCCGCATCAGGAGGATCGCGTGGCGCCCCAATCTTGTTTTTCTGAACAGGTGCCATAATGTGGTATTTGCCGGCATTACCATAAAGAATTCCCCCTGCTGGGCGGTTCATCCCTATTATTGCGATGATGTGAGCCTTATTGATCTTTATATCGAAAATCCTTCCGACTCACCCAATACCGACGGGATAGATCCCGAGTCCTGCATCAATACGCTGATACTCGGGACGACGATATCGGTCGGGGATGATTGCGTCGCGGTAAAGAGCGGAAAGCTCTATATGGCAAGGCAGCATTTCAGAAGGACAAACAAAGTTACGGTCAGAAACTGCAGATTCATGAGCGGACACGGCGGAGTCACGATAGGCTCCGAGATCTCAGGCGGCGTCGAGAATGTATATGTGACAAAGAGTATATTCAAGGATACCGACCGCGGGATCAGGATCAAGTCAAGAAGAGGCCGCGGTGACAGGGCGCATATCTCCGGGATCGTCTGTGAAAATATGCTGATGGACGGAGTGAGGATGCCGCTCACCGTGAATATGTTCTATTTCTGTGATCCGGACGGGCACAGTCCTTATGTTCAGACGCAGGAGGCGCTTCCTGTTGACGAAGCGACACCTTCGATCGGACTGATAGAGTTTCGCGACCTGACCTGCAAAAATACCGAGAACTGCTTCGTGTGCGCCTACGGGCTTCCGGAACGTTATGTCGAAGGAATAAAGATAAAAAATGTAAATGTTTCGTTCGTTTCTCCTGAAAAGAGGCGTCCGGTGCTTCCCGTGATGATGGATGATTTTCCTGAGATGGCCGGGAAGAGCATGTTCTTTAAAAATATCGACTCGGTTGAGATAGAGAACGTTGTGATAGAGGGCGAGGCAATAGAGGAGCCCGAATTCATCAATGTCAAGGAATTAAAAAAAGAAGCCTTGAAGATAGGGTGATATTATTTTCATAGAAGGAGGTTTTCGCAGCAGATGGAACTTCGTACTGCAGCATCCCCGAAGGATGTAAAGTATTATGACACAAAGAGACTCAGGGAGGAATTCCTTGTAGAAAAGGTCTTCAGAGAGGATGAGATATATCTTGTTTATTCTCATATAGACAGGATAATATTCGGCTCCGCGGTTCCGGTAGCAAAGGAGCTGAAGCTCCTTGCCGGAGACGAGCTTCGGGCTTCGTACTTCCTTGAGAGAAGGGAGCTTGGGCTTATCAATATCGGCGGGGACGGTGTTGTTACGATCGACGGGAAGGAATATTCAGTGATCTCACGTGACGGGATGTATATAGGAATGGGCTCAAAGGACATATCCTTCAAGTCCTGCGATCCGAAGAATCCCGCGAAATTCTATCTGAACTCGGCACCTGCCCATACGACATATCCGACTGTGCTAATCAAGCGAGAAGGCACAGCAGGAGAGGGAGAGGTCGTGATCAAGCCCGAGAACAAGAAGGAACTTGGCTGTCTTGAGGATGCAAACCACCGCACAATAAACAAATATATCCTTCCGGGACAGGTTGAGTCCTGCCAGCTTGAGATGGGACTTACTCATCTTGAACCCGGTTCCATCTGGAATACCATGCCCTGTCATACGCATGACAGAAGGATGGAGGTTTATCTTTACTTTGATATGGAACCTGACGCATTTGTAATGCATTTCATGGGAGAGCCGACGGAGACAAGGCATATCATCATGAGGAATGAGCAGGCAGTGATCTCGCCCTCATGGTCTATCCACTCCGGCGCGGGCTCGAGAGCTTACACCTTCATCTGGGGAATGGTCGGGGAAAACCAGGACTTCGATGATATGGATGATGTGAGAAATGAGGATCTTCTCTGATGGAGAAGCACTCGGCCTGACATAACCCCGTTTCAGTTTTATTATGTAACAAACCCGATTTTTGGGTAATGCAACAATAGTTTATATGAGGAGGTAAAGAAGATGGGCAACATGTTGGATCAGTTCAAGCTTACGGACAAGGTGGCCTGGATCACAGGAGCAAGCTACGGCCTTGGTCTTGCGTACGCTACTGCTTATGCAGAGGTTGGCGCGAAGATCGTTTTCAACGACATCAATCAGGAGCTCGTTGACCGTGGAATGAAGGAGTATGAGAAGCTCGGGATCAAGGCCTACGGTGCTGTATGCGATGTTACGAACGAGGAACAGGTCAATAAGTTCGTAGCTGATGTTGAAAAGGAAGTCGGTTCCATCGATATCCTTGTGAACAACGCAGGTATCATCAAAAGGATCCCGATGGTTGAGATGAAGCTTTCCGAATGGAACGCAGTCATCAATGTCGATCTTACGGGACCGTTCATCTGCTCAAAGGCTGTTCTTCCCGGAATGATGAAGAAGGGCTATGGAAAGATAATAAACGCCTGCTCCATGATGTCCGAGTTCGGACGTGAGACTGTTTCCGCTTATGCTGCAGCAAAGGGCGGTCTCAAGATGCTCACAAGAAATATCTGCTCTGAGTATGGTCAGTACAACATCCAGTGTAACGCCATAGGACCCGGCTATATAGCTACACCTCAGACACAGCCTCTCCGTGAGAAGCAGCCTGACGGCTCAATGCATCCCTTCGACAGGTTCATCCGTTCAAAGACACCGGCTCAGCGCTGGGGCCACACGGAAGACCTTATGGGACTCGCTGTTTTCCTTGCTTCACCTGCTTCAGATTTCATCAACGGACAGGTTGTTTACATCGACGGCGGTATCTCCGCTTATATCGGACAGGATCCTTCGAACCTTGACGAGTCAAAGTTCAAGGATGAGGACGTTCAGAAGATTTGATCCATTCCTCTTTTCAGCAGGGAAGGCGCGGGTGACTGCGCCTTCCCTGTCTTTTTTTGGAAACTAAAAATCAAAAATTCGTTTCTTTTACTATTCCATTTGGAAACGGAATGTGATACAATAGTTTTCGGTGACGGGGATGGCACCCAAAGCCGCGTAGGAAGTGGTTTTTATAGGTTTAATAAGGGGAAACTGCAATGGAAGAAACAAGAAGTCTTACCGGAAGGGAAAAATTCGGCTACTCGCTCGGAGCAGTCGCGAAGGACATGGTATACATGCTTTCAGCATCCTATGTCCTTTATTATTTTCAGGATATCATGGGAGTGAGCGCCGTGGCGATGGGTATCATACTTCTGGTAGCCCGTATCTTTGACGCATTCAACGATCCCATCATGGGCATCATAGTTGCAAAAACAAAGACGAAGATAGGAAAGTTCAGGCCCTGGCTTTTGATCGGTACTCTGACAAACGCCGTCATCCTCGTATTGATGTTCTCTTGCCCCGTCAATCTTTCTCCCGCGGGACTCATCGCATACGCTGCGGTATTCTACATCCTCTGGGGCGTGACCTACACAATGATGGACATTCCCTACTGGTCAATGATCCCTGCCTTCACAAAGGGCGGCAAGGAGAGAGAGGGACTTACAACTCTCGCGCGTTCCTGCGCAGGCGTTGGTTCCGCTATTATCACGATAATCACGATGATGTCAGTCTATGCTCTTGGAAGGGTTTTCACCGGCGGGGATGCCGCATCGGTTGAGAGGGTAGGCTTCCAGTGGTTTGCGATCATTGTTGCTGCAATATTCGTTGTATTCATTATCATCACCTGTGTTTCCGTAAAGGAAAGGTCTACAGTAGATATGAAGACAGCGACTGTCGGACAGATGTTCAAGGCCCTTATCCAGAATGATCAGGCCGTTGCGGTCGTTATCGCTATCGTGGTTGTAAACTTCTCGATCTACATTACCTCAAACCTTGTGATCTATTTCTTCAAATATGATTTCGGCGGGACAGGCTGGTACAATTCCTACACCCTGTTCAATACCTTCGGCGGGGCCATACAGGTGCTTTCGATGATGATCTTCTACCCGCTGCTGCGGAAATGGTTCAATTCCATCAAGATCTACTTCATTGCGATGATAATGTGCATAGTAGGCTATGTGACGCTTCTGATCATAGCGTCAACGGCCATGAGTAATGTTTACATACTCTTCATCCCGGCCTTCTTCATCTTCGCCGCGAACGGAATGCTCTCGGTACTGACCACGGTCTTCCTGGCAAATACTGTTGATTATGGTGAATTGAAAAATCACCGAAGGGACGAGTCGGTCATCTTCTCGATGCAGACCTTTGTCGTGAAGCTCGCTTCAGGCCTTTCAGCCCTTGTCGCATCGGTAGCGATCCAGATCTTCAATTTCTCATCGGATACGGCCGTGACGGAAGCTGAAAAAGTAATCGACTTTTCAGAGGGCATAGAGCTTTCACAGAAGATGGGCATTCGTATGACGATGACGCTCATTCCGATCGCTGGTCTTGTCTTCGCTATAATCTGGTTCAAGAAGCGCTACAAGCTGACCGATGAGAGGATAGAGGAGATTGCCGAAGAGGTAAAAAAGCAGAGGGCACTTGACAGCAAAGCATAAAAAATAGGATAATGCGTCATTATGTATGATCTATTATCCGAACTTATAGTGTATCGTTCGATAGGAGAGCATCCCATAATGAGGAGGCTCTCCTCTCTGTATCGCGCACTTTCCGAGAAGGAAAGATTTGGCGAGTCGCTTTCCGCCGGACGGGACCTTCGGTCTGAGGAGTGCGCTATTATCCATATGCTTCTTGACCTTGCGACCGATTGCGGCTTTGACAAAAATCTCTGGCAGGACTTCATCGCTTATCTTATCGCGATGACGGAGACTCCGTACACTCTTGTGTCTGAGCGCAAAAAAAGAGCCGGAGGCTCTGTGGATTCCTTTGTAGCGCATGATATCAATATTTTGCGGGAGCTTTTCCTCTGGGATTTTTCGTCTCTCGAGAGCAGCCTTTCCACGGATCATTTTTCTGTGATCACGTCCTACAAAGCTATCCCGAAGGAGGAGAGGATATACAACAAGAATGTCTCGATCAGGGTGAGAGAGCTTTCGGACAATATCCGCGCGGCGCTTGAGGGCGAAGAAGCTGTTGAAAAAAAGAATAATGCAATGCTCTCCGTTATCACGGATTTTTACGGAAGGTACGGTGTCGGTGTTTTCGGCATGAACCAGGCCTTTCGGCTTGACGAGGAGAAAAACGGTGAGATCGTGCCTGTCACATTGAAAGGTAATGAGAGCCTCGAAAAGCTGATAGGCTATGAGGTGCAGAAGAAGGCCCTCATAGAAAACACCGAGAGCTTTGTAAAGGGACTCCCTGCAAACAATGTCCTTCTTTATGGGGACGCGGGCACCGGGAAGTCGACTTCGGTGAAGGCCATACTGAACCGTTATTATGACGATGGGCTTCGCATGATAGAGGTCTACAGGCATGAATTCAAATTTTTAAATCATGTGATCGAGGCTGTGAGGAACAGGAATTACAGGTTCATTATCTTCATGGATGATCTTTCCTTTGAGGAGTCGGAGTCGGATTACAAATACTTGAAGGCAGTGATAGAGGGTGGCCTTTGTCCCGCACCTGAAAATGTGCTGATATATGCGACGTCCAATCGGCGCCATCTTGTGAAGGAGACCTGGTCTGACCGCTCCGACAGGACAAAGGATGAGCTTCACAGGTCAGACACCGTATCGGAGAAGCTTTCGCTCTCGGACAGGTTCGGGCTGAAGATCGGCTTTTTCAAGCCCTCAGAGCCTGAGTATTTTGAGATAGTAAAGGGGCTTTCAAAGAGAGTGAAGGACCTTAAGATGACAGATGATGAACTGCTTGCCGAGGCGAGGAAGTGGGAGATGGGAGGCGGCGGTCTTTCGGGCCGCTCTGCTGAGCAGTTCATAAGAACGATAGAAGGAAAAAAGGTGTAAGGATATGCTGCTTGAGGAATGGGAAAAGGCCGGGGCAAAGTGCAGTGCTTTGACAGCGCTTACTTATCCTGCTGAGATGGAGATATTTACGGTAGAGGACGAACGTGTCGGTGTCCGGCTCAATTTCAATATCCCAGGAGGCGAGCATTTCATGTTCGCATACGCTGACTGGATCGATCTTTTAAGGCGACTTTTCAATACCGACAGGCTTTCCGAGAACTTTGATGAAGACGTAAAGGAAAAGCTTACAAAGTACTTCGACCTCAATTCCTGGGTGAAGTTCAAAAAGCTCCTCGACGAAAACCAGGTGAGATATGAGATCGTTGACAACTGGAGCCTCTATGCTTTTTCCGGTAAGGGCCATAGTGACGACACCGAGAAGAAAAATCATGGTGCGAAAAACGGCGGACAAAACAACAAAAACCAGAACTTTGAGAAAAACAAGAGACAAAGGAATTTCAACGGCAAGAACAGAAGGCCGAGAAGAGATAATGATAGACGGGATTTCACGAAGGAATGAGCAACATGGAGAAGAGACCTTTTATCACAAAAGAAGAGGCAGAGAAGATCATAGCAAAATATCCCACTCCTTTTCACATATATGACGAGGCGGGTATCAGGATGAACTGCGAGGCTGTAAAAGAGGCCTTTTCCTGGAACAAAGGCTTCCGGGAATATTTTGCTGTAAAGGCGCTCCCCAATCCCTTTATTTTGAAGATAATGAAAGACTATGGCTTCGGGCTTGACTGCGCGAGCGAGGCGGAGCTTGAACTTGCGCGCGTCACCGGATTTTCGGGCGAAGAGATCATGTTCTCATCAAACGATACTCCCTATCATGAGTTCAAGATAGCAGGTGATATCGGAGCCATTATCAATATCGATGACTTCACGCAGCTCGATATCGTAGAGCGTGAGCTTTCTGGTTTCCCTGAGACTGTCTGCTGCCGATTCAATCCAGGCGGGACTTACGCCGTTTCAAATTCCATCATGGACAATCCCGGAGATTCGAAGTACGGGATGACGAGGGAGCAGATCATAGAAGCATACAGGATACTTCACAAAAAAGGAGTGAAGCAGCTCGGGCTTCACGCCTTTCTTGTGAGCAATACTGTCACGAATGATTATTATCCTGCCCTCGCGCGAACGCTGTTTGAACTTGCGGTGCAGCTGAAGGAGGAAGAGGGGATAGGTTTATCCTTCATCAATCTTTCCGGCGGTGTCGGGATACCGTATAGACCCGATCAAACGCCGAATGATATCAAGGTAATAGGAGAGGGCGTAAGAAAGGCCTTTGAAGAGGTGCTTGTTCCTTCCGGTCTTTCGGATGTGAAGATATTTACCGAGATGGGGCGCTTCATGACAGGTCCTTACGGCGCGCTCGTAACAAAAGCCATAAACAAAAAGCATATCTACAAAGAGTATATCGGTGTGGACGCGTCGGCCTGCAATCTCATGAGGCCCGCGATGTACGGGGCTTATCACCATATCACGGTGCTTGGAAAAGAGGATGAACCCTGCACTGAAAAATATGATATCACGGGCTCCCTTTGCGAGAACAATGACAAATTCGCGATCGACCGTATGCTTCCAAAGATCGTTGACGGAGACATCCTCTATATCCACGATACCGGCGCCCACGGCTATTCAATGGGGTATAACTACAACGGACGGCTGCGAAGCGCAGAGATATTGCTTCATCCCGACAGAAGTTTCTCGCTTATCAGAAGGGCGGAGACGTTGAAGGATTATTTTGCGACACTTGACTGTTTTTCGGAATTTGGATTGTTGAAAGAAAACCCTTGATGTGTTAAACTTTTTTATCCGCATTTTGGTACTTTGAGGGTGGCGGCTTTATAAAAATTGAATATGCAGGAGTGGCGGAATGGCAGACGCAGCAGACTCAAAATCTGCCGGGGGTAACTTCGTGTGGGTTCAAGGTCTCCTCGGCGCATAGCGCCTTCGTCGGTCGGTTCGGCGGGAAAAAGATACACTGTATCTTTTTCTTGATCCGCCTCACCCCATCTCCTGCGCAGGAGGCTCCTTAACAGGGGCGGACAAAAAATTGTATATGCAGGAGTGGCGGAATGGCAGACGCAGCAGACTCAAAATCTGCCGGGGGTAACTTCGTGTGGGTTCAAGTCCCATCTCCTGCATTTGGTGGGACCTTTCCATAGGTTCCACCTATGGGAAGGTCCCACCAAATGCAGGGGGCTCCTTGAGCCCCGGGTTCAAGGTCTCCTCGGAGCATAGCTCCTCGTCGGTCGGTTCGGCGGGAAAAAGATACACTGTATCTTTTTCTGATACCGCCTCACCCCATCTCCTGCATTTGATCCGCCTCACCCCATCTCCTGCAGTAGAGGAATTATTTGTTAAGAGATATATATAAATTGCCGATTATTATTGTGAGATAATAAGTCGAGAAGGGAGGTGTTCCCTGTGAAGTTTACGAAGATTGATAAGAATACATTAAGGTGTCTGATCTCACGCGAAGAGATGGATGAGAGAGGCATCAAGATAGATGACATAATGGTTGACAGAGGAAAGGCCGAGGCTTTCCTCCGCGATATACTGATGGAGGCGAAGGCGAAGGTCAATTTTGTGACCAGTGGAGAGGCGCTGAATGTGCAGCTCTCTGTGTTGAAAAACGGCAGTGTGAACCTCCAGATCACGGATGATCGGAATGCATCAATAAGGATGCTCCTTGAGCAGATCAAGGCGAGGCTGCAGGCCTTCTCGGAGCAGCTCAACGGCTCAACGAATTCCGGGAATGTGATAGAGATACCGCCCCATGGCGCCGGTACTCCTCAGTACAGAAGCGCTGCGAAGGCTGTTGCCGAGGCAAAGGATGACGCAGTCATCAAGATGCATGTCTGGGCAAAGCTTGCCTCAATGGAGGACTGCATAGCACTTTCAAAGGCAATGGCAGGGGCTACTGACGTCCCTTCGGCACTTTATGAGGTGAATGGCGCTTACTTCTTCGAACTTGATATAGAGAGCGTGAAGACTCGCGTAGCCAGGATAGTATTTACGGTGTCAGAGCATTCTGTCACGGTATTTTCGGACGACGGCTTTTACATGGAGCCGAAGGAGCATGGAAAGCTGCTTATTAAGGAAAATGCGTTTGAGGCGCTTTCCAGATTTTAAGATTTCGAAAAAAAATCAGATCACGCAGAACGCCCCGTGGAGGAAGGAACTCCACGGGGCGTTTTGCAGAGCATCACACCAAGTATGGATTAAATGGCATCGGACATGCAAACTCTTAACGAGCGAAAGCGAGTTTAGAGATTGCGGTACAGGGGCACTTAGCGAGCGCAAAACGCGAGCTTAGTGGCATCGGACATGCAAACTCTTAACGAGCGAAAGCGAGTTTAGAGATTGCGGTACAGGGGCACTTAGCGAGCGCAAAACGCGAGCTTAGTGGCATCGGATAATGAGAGCCTTCTTTGAAGGCCGGGCGAGAGAGTTTTTATAGCGCGTCTCGCCTTGAAATATTCATTTCTGTTCACGCTTATCACAAATATGTTCTCAGGGCCTCCTCGTCTGATCCGCTGAAGGAGAGAGAGCCTCTTTTCTGATTTCGTAAATGATATCTCGTGTTTCAGCAGTGCGCCGGTCACATCCCGATCTACGCGTCTGTTTTCTGTAGTGCATAGCACAACGTCATAGCAGCAGTCCTTGCCTATACGGTATTTTGTTTTTTTCACTGATCCCCCCGGACTATATTGATAGAAACTCTCCGTCCCATGGATGAGGCGACCTTCGAAAGAAAGTCGAGAGTGGGATTGTAGGTCCCGCTTTCCAGCCTGGAGATATTGGACTTCTGCGTTCCCGAAAGATCTGCAAGCTCCTGCTGGGTGAGACGAGAGGTTTTCCTTGAGTCCCTGATCTCCCTTGCGACGGCCGATCGCAGCAATAGGGAGGAATCCGGGACGTTTCCGTCTTCGTACCTCTTTTTCAATTTTTTTCACCACACCAAAGTTTTTTGATGTTCAGAAGCATTCACTTTTTTTCAGTTCGCTTGAACATCTCTTTCACACGCTCTGAATGTTATCATATATGATAACCAAAAGCAAGAGCCTTTTTTTATTTTTTTTATTGCTTTTTCAAAACAGCAAGTATTCCTTTATCTTGAAAACAAGGCGCGAAAAGTGTATCATTTATGGGATTTTTCAAAGGAGGCGTTCTATGAAAAGTGATAATGTAAAAGCCGGGATGCAGCAGGCTCCGGCAAGAAGCCTTTTCCATGCGCTTGGCTTCACAAATGAGGAAATGAAAAAGCCCATGGTCGGGATAGTCTCATCCTTTAATGAGATAGTTCCCGGGCATATGAATATTGACAAGATAGTAGAGGCAGTAAAGCTTGGCGTGGCAGAGGCCGGAGGAATGCCTGTGGTATTCCCTGCGATCGCTGTCTGTGACGGCATCGCAATGGGACACATAGGAATGAAATATTCTCTCGTTTCGAGGGATCTCATTGCGGACTCCACCGAATGTATGGCCCTGGCCCATCAGTTTGATGCCCTTGTGATGATCCCGAATTGTGACAAGAACGTTCCGGGACTGCTCATGGCTGCGGCGAGAGTGAATGTTCCGACTGTATTTGTTTCCGGCGGTCCAATGCTCGCAGGACATGTGGGCGGAAGGAAGAGAAGCCTTTCTTCGATGTTTGAGGCTGTCGGTTCCTTCGCTGCCGGAACCATGACAAAGGAAGAGGTCGAGGATTTCGAGGAGCATGTCTGCCCCACCTGCGGCAGCTGCTCGGGCATGTATACGGCGAACTCCATGAACTGCCTTACCGAGGCGATCGGTATGGGACTCAAAGGTAATGGCACCATACCCGCCGTTTATTCCGAGAGGATCGCTCTTGCAAAGCGCGCCGGCTATGCCGTAATGGAACTTCTCAAAAAGGACATAAGGCCGCGCGACATTATCACAAAGGAAGCTATCGAAAACGCGCTTACGGTTGATATGGCGCTCGGCTGCAGCACGAATACCATGCTCCATCTTCCCGCGATAGCTCACGAGATAGGCTTTGACTTTGATATATCCTATGCGAATCCAATCAGCGAAAAGACACCGAACCTCTGCCACCTCGCTCCGGCAGGTGCGACCTACATGGAGGACCTGAACGAGGCCGGCGGTGTATACGCCGTGATGAAGGAGCTTTCCGATATCGGTCTCATAAATAATGACTGTATGACCGTTACCGGACAGACTATAGGAGAGAATATCAAAAACTCCGTTAACCGGAATCCTGAGGTTATAAGACCGGTCGACAACCCTTATACAAAGACCGGCGGGCTTGCGGTACTTAAGGGCAATCTTGCTCCCGATGGTTCAGTCGTAAAGAGGAGTGCGGTTGATGAGAAGATGCTTGTACATGAAGGACCTGCGAGGGTTTTCGATTGTGAAGAGGATGCTATAGACGCGATCAAGGGCGGAAAGATCGTTGACGGCGATGTTGTCGTGATCCGCTATGAAGGACCTAAAGGCGGACCCGGCATGAGGGAGATGCTGAATCCCACATCCGCTATAGTAGGTATGGGGCTTGGCGCAACCGTAGCCCTTATCACGGACGGAAGATTCTCCGGAGCCTCAAGAGGTGCTGCTATAGGACATGTTTCCCCTGAGGCTGCGGTAGGTGGTCCGATAGCGCTCGTTCATGAAGGAGACATGATAAGTATTGACATTCCAAACCTTTCAATAGAACTCAAGGTCTCCGATGAAGAGCTTGAAGCAAGGAGAAAGGAATGGAAGCCGAAGGAGCCCTCCATCACAACAGGTTATCTGAAGAGGTACTGCGCCCTCGTTGAAAGCGGCGCCAAGGGAGCGATCCTTAAGCTTCCGGGTGACGAAACATGAGACTTACCGGCGCTGAGATAGTAATTGAATGCCTGAAGGAGCAGAAGGTCGACACAGTATTCGGTTATCCCGGAGGGAATATCCTGAATGTATATGATGCCCTCTATAAGCATAGCTCGGAGATAAGGCATATAAGGACAAGCCATGAACAGGGGGCTGCACACGCTGCCGACGGCTACGCGAGAAGGAGCGGGAAGGTAGGAGTGTGCTTTGCTACATCCGGCCCCGGAGCGACGAATCTTGTCACGGGGATCGCGACAGCCTACATGGATTCCGTCCCCCTGGTCGCTATAACCTGTAATGTCGGTCTTCCCCTTCTTGGAAAGGACTCCTTCCAGGAGGTGGATATCACAGGTGTTACGACTCCCATCACGAAGCACAATTTCATTGTGAAGGATGTGAAAGACCTTGCTCCCACGATAAGAAGAGCCTTTCGCATAGCAAAGAAGGGACGTCCCGGTCCGGTCCTTGTTGACATTCCAAAGGATGTGACTGCGATGGAGGCGGATTATGAATATGTCTCCCCTGACACGAAGGGACTCGTCACAAGTCATGATGATGACGATTTTGAAATAAGCGGGGCCGAACTTGACAAGGCAATAGAACTTCTTGAAAACGCGAAAAAGCCCTTCATCTTTGTGGGCGGCGGAGCGGTGATAAGCGGCGCCGAAAAGGAGCTGCTTGAATTTGTAAAGAAGCTCGATGCGCCGGTCTGCGATTCTTTGATGGGCAAAGGTGCTTTCCCGGGGACAGATGATAATTATACCGGAATGCTCGGGATGCACGGGACAAAGGCGTCAAACTTCGGAGTTTCGGAATGTGATCTTCTGGTGGCAGTAGGCACGAGGTTTTCGGACAGGGTTCTCGGAAATCCCAAGACTTTTGCAAAGAATGCAAAAAAGCTTCAGATCGATATAGATCCCGCAGAGATCAACAAGAATATCGTCGTTGATTCTTTTGTAATCGGCGATGTGAAGAGCGTACTCGAAAAGCTGAATATTAGGCTCTCTCAAATGGATCATCATGAGTGGGTATCCCATATCAGGGAGCTTTCAAAAAAATATCCGCTCGACATTCCAAAGGACATCTTAAGCGGACCTTACATCATCGACAGCATTTACAGGAAGACAAAGGGCGACGCTGTCATAGTAACTGAGGTGGGACAGCACCAGATGTGGGCGGCTCAGTATTACAAATTCAAAAAGCCCCATCAGTTCATTACCTCAGGAGGCCTCGGTACGATGGGCTACGGCCTTGGGGCCGCGATAGGCGTGAAGGCCGCGGACCCGAAAGCCACTGTCATCAATATCGCAGGAGACGGCGGCTTTCGGATGAATATGAACGAGATCATCACTGCAGTGGCAAATGACCTTCCGCTTGTAGAGATCATCATAAACAATCATGTGCTTGGAATGGTGAGACAGTGGCAGGATCTTTTCTACGGGAAAAGGTTTTCACAGACAATTCTTGATGACGGGGCTGATTATGTTGCGATGGCACGCTCGATGGGAGCCGTTTCATTTTGTGCGACGACAAGAGAGGAATTTGATGAAGCGCTCGAAAGGGCGCTGAATGAAAAGAAGCCCGTTGTGATAGACGCGGTGATAGGGATGGATGAAAAGGTCTTCCCTATGGTTGCTCCGGGTAAGCCCATATCAGAATGCTTTGATCAAAATGATTCATAAAAACGAAAGGAAAGGAAAAGAGATGGGAAGAGTATTCAATTTTTCAGCAGGACCGGCTGTACTGCCGGAGGAGGTCTTAAAGACAGCGGCCGAGGAGATGCTTGATTATCATGGCTGCGGAATGAGCGTAATGGAGATGTCCCACCGTTCGAAGATGTTTGATGAGATAATCAAGACAGCGGAGGCAGATCTTAGGGAGCTTCTTTCGATCCCCGATGATTACAGCGTGATCTTTCTTCAGGGAGGCGCCCACCTTCTTTTCGGCGGGATCCCCATGAACTTCCTGAAAAGGAAGGCAGGCTATATCATCACGGGACAGTGGGCAAAGAAGGCTTTCTCAGAGGCGAAGAAGTTCGGCGGTGCAGTAGAGCTTGCTTCAAGTGCTGACAAGACCTTCTCCTACATCCCGGATTGCTCGGATCTTCCGATCACCGATGATATGGATTACGTCTATATCTGCGAGAACAATACGATCTACGGGACAAAGTTCCATACGCTTCCCAATACCAAGGGAAGACCGCTCGTAGCAGACGTTTCAAGCTGTTTCCTTTCAGAGCCTATGGATGTCGAAAAATATGACTTCATCTACGCCGGAGTCCAGAAGAATGTCGGCCCTGCCGGTGTCCAGATAGTGATCGCAAAGAAATCCTTCCTTGATGTCGAGCCTGCGCCTTATACTCCGGACATCATGAATTACAAGCTGATGGCGGAAAAGGAGTCGCTCCTCAACACGCCTCCCTGCTATGGTATCTATATCTGCGGTCTCGTATTCAAGTGGCTCAAGAAGATGGGCGGCCTTTCCGAGATGAAGAAGAAGAACGAAGAAAAGGCAGCTCTCCTTTATGATTTCCTTGATGAGAGCAAGCTCTTCAAGGGAACCGTGAGGAAAGAAGATCGCTCCATCATGAACGTTCCCTTCATTACCGGAAACGAGGAGCTCGACGCGAAGTTCGTTAAGGAGTCGAAGGAAGCCGGGATGGAAAATCTCAAAGGACACAGATCTGTTGGCGGTATGAGGGCTTCGATCTACAACGCAATGCCGAAAGAGGGCGTTGAAAAGCTTGTTTCATTCATGAAAGAATTTGAAAAAAACAATTCGTGATAAGAAAGGGGGGCTTATGAAAAAATTCTTTTCAAAAATAATGCTGACGGCAGCCGCAGTGCTTGCTGCCGTGATTATTCCAAAGACTTTTGCTTCGGCAGAGGAACCTTCTGATTGGAGCGCGGTATTTAACGGGGAATATTACCTCAATTCCTACGCGGACCTTCGTGCTGCTTTTGGGAATGATATCAACGCGGCTCTGGGACATTATTTGACCTTTGGCCTTTCAGAAGGCAGGATAGCTGAGCCTTCCTTTGATGTCTATTCCTACAGGAACCGTTATCTTGATCTTCGAAATGCTTTTGGAACCGACTTAAGGGCCTTTGCGAGACATTACTGCGATTACGGGAAGAACGAGGGCAGGATCGCGACAGGCTGCCCGACTATCGAGGGACCTGAATATACTGACCCTACAGGAAACGTATATGTCATATCCGCGGACAACAGCACCGGGATCTTTTCAGTACGGCTTTCCGATATAGTGAGCCCCTCCGGAATCAGTAATGTTTTGTTTCCGGTATGGTCTGAGGAGAACGGACAGGATGATATCCAGTGGATCCCCGGCGACCGTCAGGCGGACGGAAGCTATTCTATGTCCTATGATGCGGCCCTTCTCGGTGGGAAGAGCGGAAAGTACATTATCCATTGCTATCTTACAGCCGGGAACGGAAATATGACTTTTATGGGGGCGACCGAGGTGACTATCCAGGTTCCCGAGACTCCTTCAAAGAAGATCTATTACGAGACCATAGGAAACGGAGTCGTAAGGGTGCATGTGGCCGGTGTTTACAATGCACAGAATGTTGAGTTCATGGCCTGGTCCGAGGAGTACGGACAGGATGATGTAAAGGCTCATCAGGGAACTTATGAGGGTAATGGCGGAAGGTGGTTTGCAGACATCGACTGGCACCAGCACGGGCGCGGAGGTCATTTCTTCTGCCATGTCTGGGTGACCGGTCCTTCAGGCGAAAAGTACCTTTATGAGGCGACTGAATTCAACCTGACAGTGAACGGCAGCGTTAGCCAGAATGTTATCAATGATATGTCAAGCCCCACGAATTATCTTATCGCAGTTTCAAGGTATGATTTTGAGACCACGGTATATAAGGGCAGCAGAGGAAACTGGACACCCGTTCGGATAATGGGCTGTACTGTCGGTGAGACAGGAAGCCGTACACCTTCCGGTACCTACAAGATAGAGTCAAAGGGATATTCCTTCAGCGGTCCGAAGAACGCGGCTTATCCGGATTATACCTGCTATTATTATTCGGGCTTCATAGGATCGACCTATATGTTCCATTCGGTGCTTTACCAGCCCGGAACCTTCAATATCATTGACAACAGCATGGGCGAGGACGTTTCCCACGGCTGCATAAGGCTGCTCCTCGACGACGCGGAATTCATCTACGACACAGTTCCCATGGGAAGCAGGGTATATATTTATTGATATTCACCACAACGAAGCCTAAGGCGAATTGGGATGCTTGCATCCCAATTCGGCTAAGGCTTCGTTGTGGCCTGGCAGCGAAGCTGCCGGGAATTTCAGAAAACGAGCGGCCCGAAGGGACGCGAGTCTTCTGAAATTTGAATATCAATATGGAAAAAAAAATAAAAAATAAAAAAAGGAGATTACAATGTATCTTTACAACTGCCTCAACAATATTTCCGACGTGGGCCTCGACCTTTTCTCCCACGACTACAAGGAGACCGACGCTTCTGATGATGCCGACGTGATCCTCGTCCGTTCCGCGAAGATGCACGAGATGGAGTTTTCGGACAAGCTTGTCGCGATAGCCCGTGCCGGCGCCGGAACGAACAATATCCCGCTTGAAAAATGCGCGGAAAAGGGCATAGTCGTTTTCAATACCCCCGGGGCGAACGCAAATGCCGTAAAGGAGCTTGTCCTTACCGGGATGCTCCTTGCAAGCAGGGACATAATCGGCGGAAACAAATGGGTTTCGGAAAACAAGGATAATGCTGACATCGCAAAGGACATGGAAAAAGCGAAGAAGAGCTTTGCCGGGACCGAGATCGCGGGGAAGAAGCTGGGAGTCATAGGTCTTGGCGCCATAGGCATAAGGGTTGCGAATGCCGCCCTTGCCCTTGGAATGGATGTCTACGGCTACGATCCTTATCTTTCAATAGGCGCGGCCTGGGATCTCTCCCGTGATGTACACCACATCTCCTCCGTGGATGATATCTACAGGCAGTGTGACTTCATCACGGTCCATGTCCCCTTACTTGATTCCACAAAGGAGATGATCAACAAGGACGCCATATCAAAGATGAAGGACGGCGTTGTGATATTGAACTTCGCCCGTGATCTTCTGGTGGATGAAAAAGCAGTTCTTGAAGGCATCAATTCCGGCAAGATAAAGAGATATGTTTCCGATTTCCCGAATCCCGTCACCGCGGGACAAAAGGGCGTGATCCTCACTCCCCATCTCGGAGCGTCCACCGAGGAGGCCGAGGACAACTGCGCGAAGATGGCTGTAGAGGAGCTCATGGACTTTGTAGAGAACGGGAACATCTCCCATTCCGTCAATTATCCCGACTGCTCCCTCGGCGTCTGCCCTACGGTATCGAGGGTCGCAGTCATGCACAAGAACATCAAGGGCGTCATCACGCAGTATACGAAGGTCTTCGGCGACCTCGACATAAATGTGGCGGATATGGCAAACAAGACAAAGGGAGATTACGCATACGCCCTTCTCGATCTTGATTCCCCGATGACTGATGAGGCGGTAGAGATGCTAAAGAAGATACCCGAGGTGATCAGGGTAAGAGTTGTAAAGTGATCTTTTTAAGGAGCAGGGTATGGCTGATATAAGACCGTTTCGGGCGCTTCGCCCGGCAGATAATGAAAAGGCAAGGGAGATAGCGGCCCTGCCCTATGATGTGGTAGATCTTTCCGAGGCGGAGGATGCCGTAAAACGGCATCCTCTCTCTTTCCTGTCTATCGACAGGCCGGAGATGCATTTTCCTAAGGGAACAGACCCTTATTCACATGAGGTCTATGAGAAGGCGGCAGAGCTTCTCAGAAAATATGTGTCCGACAGGGATTATATAAAGGATGATGAGCCCTGCTATTATATCTATGAGCTCACCATGGACGGCAGGACACAAAACGGCATAGTTGCAAAGGCTTCGGTCGATGATTATAAGAACAATGTCATCAAAAAGCATGAAAACACGAGGAAGGAAAAGGAGATAGACAGGACAAATCATGTCGATATCTGCTCGGCCCAGACCGGCCCCATCTTCCTTGCCTACAGGAAAAATGAAGCGCTTTCAAAAAGGGTTGAGGAGCTCAAGAATGACGAAAATCTCCTCTATGATTTTACCCATGAAAACGGGGTGAGAAACAGGGCCTTCATCATAAAAGAGCCTTCGGACGTGGAATTCATCAAAGATACCTTCTCAAAGATCCCGGCCGTATATATAGCCGATGGCCACCACAGGGCAGCATCGGCGGTTTCTGTCTCACTGAAGAGAAGGAAAGCGAACCCCGGTTTTTCCGGAGGTGAGGAATTCAACCATTTCCTCTCCGTCCTCTTCCCCGATGAGGAGCTTCGCATCTTTGACTACAACCGTGTGGTAAAGGACCTTAATGGAAGGAGCGAGGATGAGTTTCTTGATGAGCTGAAGAAAAAGTGCGTCCTTGTTTCATCCGGCACCGGCTACGAATATCCGGCTGCAAAGGGACAGTTCTCTGTCTATCTTCCCGGGAAGGATGTTTTCTATATCTTTTCATTTTCAAAGAGCGATATCGAAAAAGTGCAGGATGATCCCGTGAAGAGCCTTGATGTGTCGCTGCTCCAGGACATAGTGCTTTCTCCGCTTCTTGGGATAGAAGACCCGAGGACCGACAAGAGGATAGATTTTGTCGGAGGCATTAGGGGTTATCAGGAATTGAAGAGACTTTGCAATCTGAGTGGAGATGAGGGCTTTTCGGTTGCCTTTGGCATGTATCCGACCTCGATGGGAGAGCTTTTTGATGTTGCCGACAAGGGGCTTTTGATGCCGCCGAAGTCCACCTGGTTTGAGCCGAAGCTTTTGTCCGGATTGTTTGTACATGAGATTGAGGAGTAGATTGATTCATGAATAATATACCCGACGCTTATGAAGTCATAAAAGAAGAGCCGATAGACGATATCCGATCAAAGGGCATCCTTCTCCGCCACAAAAAGAGCGGGGCGAGGATCGCAGTAGTGGAAAATGAAGACCCCAACAAGGTCTTTTATATAGGCTTTCGGACCCCCGTTTCGGATTCCACCGGCGTGCCGCATATCATCGAGCATTCCGTACTTTGCGGCTCAAAGAAATATCCCGTGAAGGATCCCTTCATAGAGCTTGCGAAGGGCTCCATCAACACCTTCCTGAATGCCATGACCTATCCCGACAAGACGGTCTATCCCGTCGCGAGCACGAATGGGAAGGATTTCAAGAACCTGATGGATGTCTATATGGACGCGGTCCTTCATCCTTCGATCTATGAGCACAGTGAGATATTCTCTCAGGAGGGCTGGCACTATGAGATGGAGGATGAGGATAATGATCTTTCCATAAACGGCGTTGTCTACAACGAGATGAAGGGCGCGTTCTCAAATCCCGATGATGTCTTTTCAAGAGAGATAATGAGCTCCCTCTTCCCGGATACCACCTACCACTTTGAGTCCGGCGGCGATCCGGAGGTGATACCGTCTCTTTCCTACGAGGACTTCCTGGATTTCCACAGGAGATATTATCATCCCGTGAACTCTTATATCTATCTCTACGGAGACCTTGATATGGAGGAGAGGCTTTTATATCTTGACCGGGAATACCTCTCGAAATACGAAAGGATAGAGCTTGATTCCACGGTTTCAGTTCAGGCACCTTTCAAAGAGATCAACAAGGTCGAGAAGGAATATCCCATAGAGTCCGGGAGCGATACAAAGGAGAAGACCTATATCTCATTGAACAAAGTAATAGGAGAGGGTGACACCCTCTTCCATACCGCCTTTGAGATACTTGACCAGGTGCTTCTCAATTCCCCCGCGGCGCCGCTTCGCATCGCCCTTTCAAAGGCAGGCATAGCCACAGACATTATGGGCGGCTTTGATACATCAACCCTTCAGCCTACATTTACGATAGAGCTGAAAGGCTCCGATGAAAAGCATCTTGATAAGTTTCTTTCGATAGTGAAGGATGTGCTCACGGAACAGGTTGAAAAGGGGATAGACAGAAAGGCACTGCAGGGAGCCCTCAATGTTTCGGAATTCAGGTTCAGGGAGGCGGATTTTGGTTCGTATCCGAAAGGACTCGTCTACGGCCTTTCGATGCTTGATACCTGGCTCTATGACGACATGAGGCCGTTTGACCTTCTCCACGGAGTAGAAACCTTCAGGGCACTTCGTGAGAAACTTGATTCGGGCTATTTTGAGGAAATTACAAAAAAGTATCTCCTCGAAAACCTTCACGGTTCGATACTTATATTGAAACCGAAACCCGGCCTTTCCGCGGAAAGGGAAAAGGACCTCGCGAAAAAAATGGAGGAGAAAAAGGCATCCCTCAGCAGGGATGAGCTTCACACCCTCTGTGGGAACACGAAAAAGCTGAAGGAATACCAGTCCACGCCTGATACCGAAGAGGCCCTTCAGACCATCCCAATGCTTGACCGGAAGGATCTTCGAAGGGAGATAAGGCCTTATAAGAACAAGGAGTCAGAGGAACACGGCATAAAAGTCGTATCCCATGACTTTGTGACGAACGGTATACATTATCTTGAGATGATGTTTGACATAACGGACATGAAGGCGGAGGTGCTGCCCCTTGTCTCATTCTTTTCGAAAGCGCTCGCCCTCGTTGATACAAAGGACAGGAGCTATGCTGACCTTGCGAACGAGATATACCTCCACACAGGCGGGATCGCAAGTGATACCTCATCTGTCATGTCTTTCAAGGAAAACGAATCAAAGCTCTATTTCGTGGTTCGTGGAAAATTCTTCTACGAGGAGAGCAAAAATGCCTTCTCACTCCTTCGGGAGATAATGGAGCGAAGCGATTTCTCCGACACGGGAAGGCTTGAAGAGCTTTTGAAGCAGGATTATGCCGTCTTCCAGGAGAGGTTCCTTACGGCAGGGCATTCCGCCGCAGTATCGAGGGTGAGCTCCTATTATTCGAAAAGAGGCCTGAAGGCGGAGCTTCTCGGCGGAGTCGACTATTACAATTTTGTGAAGGAGACGCTTTCAGATTACAAAAACAAGAAAGAAGCGCTTTCAAAAGGCCTTGAGTCTTTGAAGAAGGAGATCTTCAGGAAAGATAATATCATCATCTCATCCACCATGGAGGAAGGAAATGATGACGGGCTTTCAGCCTTCCTTGAAGACCTTTCAAACTTCCTTTCAGATGAAAAGCCGGATGGTACGAAGGAAGAACTTGTTCCAACGAGAAAGAACGAGGGGCTTTCCACGGCGGCTTCCGTGCAGTATGTCGCGCGCGGCGGGAATTTCCTTCGTGACGGAGGGAAATATACGGGAGCCTTTGAGGTGCTTCGGACGATACTCTCGCTTGATTATTTCTGGCAGAACCTCCGTGTGCTCGGCGGCGCCTATGGCTGCATGAGCTCCTTCGCCCGCTCCGGCGAGATGCACTTCGTCTCCTACAGGGATCCCCATCTTCAGAGGACAAACGGCATATTTGAAAAGACCTCCGAATTTCTTGAAAGCTTTGATGTGAGTGAGCGCGATATGACAAAGTTTGTGATAGGGACCATCGGAAATATCGATGTGCCAAAGACCCCTCTCGCGGACGGAAGGCGCTCGATGACGCATTTCCTTTCAGGGCTTTCAGATGAAGAGATACAAAAGACAAGGGATGAGATCCTTGACGCAGAGCCTTCTGATATCAGGGCGCTTGCTCCTATGGTCCGGAAGGTAATGGATCAGGATTATCTTTGCGTCATAGGAAATGAGGAAAAGATCAAGAAAGAGGAAAAGCTTTTCATGAAGGTGGAGGCGCTTCTCTGATGGAAAAGAAGAGCGGCTTTGTTTCCGTGATCGGACGACCGAATGTCGGAAAATCAACTCTCATGAACATGATAGTCGAGGAAAAGATAACTATCACCTCCGACAAGCCCCAGACCACGCGAAACAGGATAAGGTGCATATATACGGATCCCAACCGGGGACAGATAGTCTTCTCCGACACCCCGGGGATACAGAAGCCGAAAAACTCTCTTGGGCGCTATATGGAGGGTGTGACGGATTATTCCGTGAGGGACTGCGACCTCATTCTCTGGATGATAGAACCCGACAATTTCGTAGGCACGAAGGATTCGCTCATAGCTTCAAAGCTTATCGATATCACGGTTCCTGTCATCCTTGTCATAAACAAGATCGACAGGATCAAAAAAGAAAAGATACTTCCTGTGATCGAAGCCTTCAAGGATCTCTTTCCGTTCAGGGCCATTATCCCCATATCCGCAAGGACCGGGGAGGGCGTAAAAGAGCTCCTTGACGAACTGTTTGACGCGCTCCCGGAAGGAAACGAATTCTTCCCGGAGGATGAGATCACGGATCAGCCTGTTCGCCAGATAGTCGCCGAGATGATAAGGGAAAAGGCCTTAAACCTTCTTTCCGAGGAGATACCCCATGGGATCGCGGTCCTGATAGAGAGTTTCCGTGAGAATGAGGAAAACGGGGTCACCGATATTGATGCCCTGATCTACTGCGAAAAGGACAGCCACAAGGGCATCATCATCGGGAAGGGCGGCTCCATGATCAAAAAGATCGGTCATGATGCAAGGCTCGAGATAGAAAAACTCCTGTCAAACAAGGTCTATCTCACCCTCAATGTAAAGGTGAAGAAGAACTGGAGACAGAGCGACATACTCATCAAGAACTTTGGCTACAAAAAGGAGGACGAAGCCTGATTTGGAAGGGACTCTTGTCGTAAATGGAATGATAATAAGCTCCTCCGACACCGGAGAAAATGACAAGAGGATAGTTCTCCTTACAAGGGAGAGGGGGAAGGTTACGGCGTTTGCAAACGGGGCGAGGCGCCCCACGAGCCACCTGCTTTCTGCAGTGAAGGTATTTTCCTATGGTGAGTTTGAACTCTTTCCCGGAAGGAATTCAAATACCTTAAGGAAGGCTGATATCAGTGAGTATTTCCCGCGCCTTACTGAGGATCTTGACAGGATAATGACCGCAAGCTTCCTTTCTGAGGTTGCGGATTATTATTCCATGGAAAATGCGGATGAAACAGAGCGGCTGAAGCTTCTTTACAGGACCTTTCAGGCTCTTTCTTCGGGAAGGTTTTCGATAAATCTCATAAAGAATATCTATCTCGTCCGCACAATGGTATTGAATGGCGAGTACCAAAGCGCCTTTTCGGTCGAATTAAGCGATTCAGAGGCTGTCATGTCAGCGCTCAAATGCGCCGAGAGAAACCCGATAGAATCCCTCTATTCCTTTGCTCTTTCAAAGGAAGCCGAGGCGGAATTTGAAAGGGTAGTCACGGGCCTTAGAAAAAAATTTATGGAACACACCTTCAAGTCCGAATCATTCATTCTTTCAGTATGATTGAAAAGCTGAAGGAAAAAATGTATAATCTTTCGGATTGTTTTGAAAGAAGGGATCATAATGGCAAGAAAAAAGATGAGTAAAAAAAGAAGGAGGAGAAGAGCGAGGCTTCTTTTGCTGCTGCTTATCATTCTCGCGATAGCGGTAGTCCTCATGATCCTCGCAGTCCTCAATTCAAAGGGCTTCTTTTACAAAAAAGCCGAGGTTTCAACCATCATAGTGAACAGTGACGGCTCTATTATCGCTGAAGAGATATCAAAGACCGAAGGACTCTCGCAGGGTAAGGACGACATCAAGAAATATGTCGAGGATTCCGTGGCGGCATTCAACAAGAAGGCCGGTACTGAAAAGGTCAGGGTTGAGGCTGTCGACTTCAATGAAAAAGAGGGCGAAGCTTATGTGAGGACCCGCTATACCGACAGTGAATCATTCCAGGGCTATACACAGTATGATTATTTTTCGGGGACAGTGGCGCAGGCTCAGACACGCGGGTATGACTTTGGTACTACATTTTATCCCGTGGAAAACGGCATAGCTGGAACGCCTGTCACAAGAGAGGAGCTAAATGATGCTTCGATCCTGAAGGTCGTGATCATAAACGACCCTACGAATATCAGGGTGAACGGGAAGATACGTTATCTTTCAACGGAGAATACCCGTCTCGTTTCGGACCGTGAATCGGGAGTCATGACCGAAGATATCAATCACAATGATGTGGTTCCGTATATTTATGTTATTTACGAAGAGGGCAAAAAATAATGGAAAAGACAATGGAAAAGATCATTAATCTTGCTAAGGGGCGCGGCTTCATATTTCCGGGCTCGGAGATCTATGGCGGGCTTGCAAATACATGGGATTACGGCCCCTTGGGTGTAGAACTCAAGAACAATGTAAAGAAGGCCTGGTGGCAGAAATTTGTGAATGAGTCGCCCTACAATACCGGAGTGGACTGCGCGATCCTCATGAATCCAAAGACCTGGGAAGCATCCGGTCACCTCGGCGGTTTTTCGGATCCGCTTATGGACTGCCGCGAGTGCCATGAGAGATTCCGGGCTGACCAGATCATTGAGAACTTCGCGAAGGACAATGGCATAGAGCTTGAGAAACCTGTGGATGCTTTCTCAAATGAAGAGATGGTGGAGTGGATCAAATCCCACTCCGTTCCCTGCCCTTCCTGCGGCAAGCACAATTTCACGGACATCAGGCAGTTCAACCTCATGTTCAAGACCTTCCAGGGCGTGACAGAGGATGCAAAAAACACAGTATATCTTCGACCTGAGACTGCACAGGGCATATTTGTGAATTTCAAGAATGTCCAGAGGACCACGAGAAAGAAGATGCCCTTTGGTATCGGACAGATAGGAAAGTCCTTCAGAAACGAGATCACTCCCGGGAATTTCACCTTCAGGACCCGTGAGTTTGAACAGATGGAGCTTGAATTCTTCTGCAAGCCCGGGACCGACCTTGAGTGGTTTTCCTACTGGAGAGGCTTCTGCCGTGACTGGCTTATGACACTCGGCATCAAGGAGGATAATATGCGCCTCCGCGACCACGATCCCGCCGAGCTTGCGTTCTATTCCAAGGGAACTACTGATATTGAGTACCTCTTCCCCTTCGGCTGGGGCGAGCTCTGGGGCATCGCAGACCGCACGGATTACGATCTCGGCCGTCACCAGGAGGTTTCGGGAGAGGATCTTACTTATTTTGATGATGAAACAAACGAGAGATATCTGCCTTATGTCATAGAGCCTTCTCTCGGCGCTGACAGAGTGGTGCTTGCTTTCCTCTGCGAGGCTTATGACGAGGAGGATATCGGGACAGCTGAAAAGCCCGATGTCAGGACAGTGATGCATTTTCATCCCGCCCTTGCTCCCGTGAAGATTGCTGTCCTTCCGCTTTCAAAGAAGCTTTCCGAAGGGGCTGAAAAGATATATTCAAGCCTTTCGAAGCATTACACCTGCGACTTTGACGACAGGGGAAATATCGGAAAGCGCTACAGAAGGGAAGACGAGATAGGGACGCCCTTCTGTGTGACTTATGATTTCGACTCCGAAAATGACAATGCCGTAACTGTCCGCGACAGGGATACAATGAAGCAGGAGAGGATCAAGATAGAAGAACTCGACGATTATTTCAGAGACAGGTTCGATTTTTAAGTATAATTCGTTTCTTACTCAGCGTGAATGTGTTAATATATTCACGCTGAGTTTTTTTCAGAAAACTTTAATTGGCAGTAGATTCAGGAGGGTTAAAAATGGCAAAAAAATGGCTTTACCTTTTTACAGAGGGAAATGCGTCAATGCGTGAGCTTCTCGGAGGGAAGGGCGCGAACCTAGCCGAGATGTCAAACATCAAGCTTGACGGTTCCGGCGAGAACTTCCCTGTTCCCCAGGGTTTTACGATCACAACAGAGGCCTGTACCCAGTATTATGAGGACGGGAGGGAGATCAATCCCGAGATCATGGCTGAGATCGAGGAAAATATCGTAAAGCTTGAAGGCATCACCGGAAAGAAGTTCGGCGACAAGAAAAATCCCCTTCTGGTTTCCGTACGTTCGGGAGCCCGCGCTTCAATGCCCGGAATGATGGATACTATATTGAACCTCGGCCTCAATGAAGAGGTTGTGAACACAATAGCTGAGCAGTCCGGAAATGTCCGCTGGGCCTGGGATTGCTACAGAAGATTCATCCAGATGTACTCCGATGTCGTTATGGAGGTCGGAAAGAAATATTTCGAAGAGCTGATCGATCAGATGAAGGCGAAGAAGGGCGTGAAGCAGGATGTTGAGCTTGACGCCGAAGACTTAAAGACTCTTGCGAACCAGTTTAAGGCTGAATACAAGGACAAGATCGGCTCCGATTTCCCGGATGACCCGAAGGAGCAGCTCTTCGGAGCGATAAAGGCGGTCTTTCGTTCATGGGACAACCCGAGGGCGAATGTTTACAGGAGGGACAATGATATCCCTTATTCATGGGGAACAGCCGTAAACGTCCAGTCCATGGCCTTCGGAAACATGGGGGATGACTGCGGTACCGGCGTTGCATTCACAAGAGATCCCGCGACAGGTGAGAAGGGGCTCTTCGGAGAATTCCTTACAAACGCCCAGGGCGAGGACGTTGTTGCCGGCGTGCGTACTCCGATGAAGATCTCCGAGATGGAGCAGAAGTTCCCCGAGGCTTTCAAGCAGTTCAAGGATGTATGCGCTACGCTTGAGAAGCATTATCGTGATATGCAGGATATGGAGTTTACCGTAGAGCATGGAAAGCTCTATATGCTCCAGACCAGAAACGGAAAGAGGACAGCGCAGGCAGCGCTCAAGATCGCCTGTGACCTCGTTGATGAAGGCATGAGGACAGAGGAAGAGGCTGTCGCGATGATCGACCCGAGGAACCTCGACACCCTGCTTCATCCCCAGTTCGATCCGAAAGCTATCAAGGAATCGACTCCCATCGGAAAGGGACTTGGAGCTTCTCCCGGCGCCGCCTGCGGAAAGATAGTATTCACGGCCGAAGACGCGGTAGCCTGGAAGGAGAGAGGAGAGAAGGTAGTCCTTGTCCGTCTTGAGACCTCACCTGAGGATATTACGGGTATGAAGTCAGCCGAGGGTATACTTACGGTCCGCGGCGGAATGACGAGTCATGCTGCAGTTGTTGCCCGCGGAATGGGCGAATGCTGCGTTTCAGGCTGCGGCGATATCTCAATGGACGAAGAGAACAAGTGCTTCACCCTTGCAGGCAAGACCTTCAAGGAAGGCGATTTTATCTCCATCGACGGTACCACCGGAAATATCTATGAAGGAAAGATTCCCACCGTTGACGCCCAGATAGCCGGCGAGTTCGGACGCATCATGGGCTGGGCTGACAAGTTCAGGAAGCTGAAGGTCAGGACCAATGCCGATACCCCGAAGGATGCGAAGAAGGCAAGAGAGCTTGGAGCGGAGGGTATCGGCCTCTGCCGTACCGAGCACATGTTCTTTGCGGAAGACAGGATAGAAGCCTTCCGCGAGATGATCTGCTCCGATACCAAGGAGGAGAGGGAAGAAGCTCTTGCAAAGATACTTCCTCTTCAGCAGAGCGATTTTGCGGCGCTCTTTGAGGCAATGGAGGGTGACCCCGTCACCATCCGCTTCCTTGATCCGCCGCTCCATGAATTCGTTCCGAAGGAAGAGGCTGACATTGAGAAGCTTGCAAAAGCGAAAGGAAAGACTGTCGCTGAGATCAAGAGCTTCATCGAGTCCCTTCGCGAGTTCAATCCCATGATGGGACACCGCGGCTGCCGTCTTGCGGTAACCTATCCCGAGATCGCCGTCATGCAGACCCGCGCCGTGATCCGTGCGGCCGTTGAAGTCCAGAAGAAGCATCCCGAGTGGACGATAGAGCCGGAGATCGAGGTACCGCTGACAGGCGAAAGAAAAGAGTTTGCCTTTGTAAAGAAGTTCATCAAGGAAACTGCAGATGAAGAGCTGAAGGCTCTCGGAAGTGACCTCAAGTACCTGATCGGTACCATGATAGAGATCCCGAGGGCAGCGCTTACAGCCGATGAACTTGCCCACGAGGCTGAGTTCTTCTGCTTCGGCACGAACGACCTCACCCAGATGACCTACGGCTTCTCAAGAGATGATTCGGGCAAGTTCTTAAGCGCTTATTATGACACAAAGATAATGGAGTTCGATCCCTTCGCAAAGCTCGACCAGGAGGGCGTCGGAAAGCTCATGGAGATGACGGTCACCCTTGGAAAGAAGACCCGTCCCGATATGCCCATCGGAATCTGCGGCGAGCACGGCGGCGATCCCACATCCGTGGAATTCTGCCACAAGATCGGGCTTGATTATGTTTCCTGCTCACCCTTCAGGGTTCCCATCGCCCGCCTTGCCGCCGCCCAGGCCGCTATCGCGGAGAAGAAGTGATCGATCATCAAAGGACAATTCTCTTTGACGCTTTATATCCCCCAACCACCGAGGTGTTTGGGGGATTTTTTGCCTTTGCAAAAGGCACTTTAAAAAAATGAATTCTCCGCACGATAGAAAGAAGACTCTATGCGGCAGATTGGGATATCCGCCTCACATACGACGGGGTGCATTTTTCCGAAGAAGGCTGCCGGGATTTCGCAGAGCAGATCATTCGGGTAATAAGGGAGAGGATGGAAAATGGTTCCATAGATCGGTATTGACCAATAAAAGCAGGCGAAGCATAATCATACGAGTAGCATATGTAAAGACAGTATGTGCTTATCAGCATCGCTTTTCTGCGTAGAAAGGAAGAGTGAAAGGATGAATTACAGAAATCTGGGGAAAACAGGGTTGAAGGTCAGCGAGATCGGCTTTGGCGGCGAATGGCTTGAGAGGCATGACGAAGAAGAGTCGGTGGAACTGCTCCGCTATGCGGGGGAGAAGGGGATCAATATCATTGATTGCTGGATGCCCGATCCGAAGTCCAGAGACATCATCGGAAAGGCGATGAAGGGGAACCGCGAAAAGTGGATCGTACAGGGGCATATCGGCTCAACTTACCAGAATGGGCAGTATGTAAGGACAAGGGATATGAAGCACGTGGTCCCTGCGTTTGAGGATATCCTTAAGCGTATGGATACGGATCATATCGATCTTGGCATGATCCATTATATTGATGCGCAGGAAGACTGGGACAGGTGCATGGGCACAGATTATATCAAATACGTGCACAAGCTTCATGACGAGGGCGTGATCCGCCATATCGGCCTGTCCACCCACAATCCCAGGATCGCGAAGCAGGCGGTGGAGACAGGCTTTGTCGAGATGATACTTTTCTCCATCAATCCGGCGTTTGACATGCGCCCGGCCACGGAGGATCTGGATTCCATGTTTGAAGGTTATGACAAGGCGGATTATAGCGGGATCGACCCGGAACGGGCTGCTTTATACAGGCTGTGTGAAGAGAAAAATGTCGGGATCACGGTAATGAAGGGCTTCTTTGGCGGCAGGCTGTTTGATGAAAAGACATCGCCCTTTGGGACTGCATTTACCCCGGTTCAGTGTATTCATTATGCGCTGACAAGGCCCGGGGTGTCTTCGATCCTTTGCGGATATGATACAAAGGAGCAGGTGGATGAGGCGCTTTCCTACGAAACGGCTACAGAGGATGAAAAAGATTATGCATCTGTCATCGCAAAGGCCCCGCTTCATTCCTACACCGGTCAGTGTACTTATTGCGGGCATTGCAAGCCTTGCCCGATGAATATTGATATAGCCATGGTGAATAAATTCTACGACCTGGCAGTGCAGCAGGATACGGTTCCTGAAAGCGTCCGGTTACATTATGAGGCGCTTGGAACTACAGCATCGGCTTGTATAGGCTGCAAGAGCTGTGAGAGCAGATGCCCCTTTGGCGTGGCTATAGCAGACAGGATGCAAAGGACAAAGGAGTTGTTCGGGGTATAATTCAAACAAAAGGAACGAATTAGAAAACCGCCAATGCCTTCTTTATCATCAAAAATCACATAGATTAAGCAGAGTTGAATGAGGCATTTACTTGATAGTGCCCGTATTGATAGTCAGGAAGGGGCAGGCGATAAATCTATGTGAGATGCAGTCACCTTACTATTGGAAATGGAAAAAATAATATTCTACGGCGACTCCAATACATATGGCTATGATCCCCGGGGCTTTTTTGGGATGCGCTATCCAAAAGAAGTCCGCTGGACTGAAATTGTAAGGGATCGCTTCAAGGGGAAAATTGAAATAACAGAAGAAGGGCAAAACGGCAGATCTCTCCCGGAGCTCCAAAGGGAGGAAGGCTTTCTCAGATCGATAATGGGGGCTCTGTCAGACAAAGATATTCTGTTTGTCATGCTTGGTACAAATGATATCCTGCTTACCGACCATCCGGACGCCGACAGGGCTGTCCAAAAAATGGCAAAGCTGCTTGATTGGATAAAGGCGGAAGACCCGGTATTTGAAACCATTGTCATAGGGCCTGTGCCCATATCCGGAGAGCCTCTTGATATGCAGATCTATCATGACGAAAGCCTTCGCATGAACCTTGGTTTCAAAAGCGTTTGCGAAGAAAGAGGCGTGGCATATTATGATGCGGCGGATTGGGACATCCGCCTCGCATACGACGGGGTGCATTTCTCCGAAGAAGGCTGCCGGGATTTCGCGGAGCAGATCATTCGGATAATAAGAGAGAGGATGGATCAGAGAGTAAGGAGACATAGGGAGAACCTTCTGGATACGAGTGTTAAGAGATAGGAGAGAATGAAATGGAAGAATTAAGAGTAGACATGAGGGAATTTAATCCGGAAGAACAGGCTATGTATGCCAGACAGGCTCAGCTGATGTTTAAGCTGAACCATACGATGCCGCGAACCGAAGAATATATGAGCGTTCTTAAGGAACTGTTTGGCGACAGGATTGGAGAGGGATCTTACCTTGCTGCACCTGTCAATGGAGCGGCTATGGAGAAGCTCGTTATCGGAAAGAACTGCTTTATCAACGGGAATCTTCTGGCGATGTCGAGAGGTGGCATTAGAATTGGAGATAATGTGCAGATAGCCGGAAATGTTCAGCTGCTTTCCAATAACCATGATCCTTATGACAGGCAGATACTGACCTGCAAGCCTATTGTCATAAAGGATGGCGCATGGATCGGTGCAGGAGCAACCATTCTTTCCGGCGTAACGATAGGAAAGTTTGCTATCGTGGGAGCTGCGTCTGTTGTTACGCATGATGTGGGTGATTACGAGGTGGCGGTCGGAAGCCCGGCGAGGGTGATCAAGACGCTGGATAAGGAGAAGTTTCAGTGAAAGAGGCTGGAATTGATATGATGAACAAAGTGTTGCTTTGACTATAGAAAAATAGTTTTGCAAGGGGGATATCATGGATTTTTTACATAATCAGAAAAATGCGCAGGAGATCAATGCAGCGCCGGCTCAGGAGAATGATTTTTTTGCGGAGCAGGCGAAGTCTCTGGAAGAGCAGAAGCAGCGCTTTGAGGAGGCAAAGCTCGCAAAGAAAACTTGATAAGGCTTTCAGAAGTGCTCGACAATTACGAGAAATCCCTGAAGGATAGGAATATGCCTGCCTATATGTCAGAGAAAGACCCTTACGGTCTCGATCTTGTTCGAAATGATGTTGAGAGGCTCATAAAGAAAGACAAGGACGGCAATCCTGTATTGAAGAACGGGAAGCTTCAGTTCAAATTGCCGAACAAGGATTGACGGGCAAGTGACACGGGGACGGGGCATAGATTCAAATAATATATAGGTTGAGAATATGATCACAGTCAATCTTTATTATACCGGGACAAATGGCAGCGCCAGAAAGTTCGCGGAAGAAATGGAAAGCAGCGGGACTGCGGACAGGATCCGCTCGGAGGAAGGTAATGTCAGGTATGAATATTTCTTTCCGATGAAGGATCCGGAGACAGTTCTTCTTATTGATGCCTGGGAAAGCCAGAAGGCGATCGATGAGCACCATGCTTCGCCAATGATGGCAACTATCGCGGCACTTCGAAAGAAGTATGATCTGCATATGCGGGTGGAACGGTATGTATCAGACAAGGATGGTGTGCCGGAGTCTGATAAGGGCTTTATTAGGGCGTAGGAGACAGGGACAGGTTCCCTGTCTCCTGCAAAAAATACTTACATGGAAGTACATTCTCTGCTATAATCCGCAGTTGTTGATAAAAATTGAAGATTTCAAGGTATAATTGGAAACGCACATCCCTGCCGGGTGGTAACGAACAACACGGAGATCTTCCCTGAAAAGAAAGAGAGGAAGTACGTATGTTGCCCCAGAGCAGATTACAGGATGTGTTTTTTACTGCCTTTATGGCATTTGTCATGGTTTACGCCATGATCTGTTACAACATTTCACTCAGTATAGGCGGTCTCCAGAATTATGTTTTTCTGGCAGCGTTTAATGAGATCATTATCATGTGGCCGATCGCCGTTGCTCTTGAACTTATTTTTGTGGGAAAACTGGCACAGAAGCTGGCATTTCGATTTGTCACACCCGGAAAGGATTCAAAGATAATGATAATCCTTTCAATCTCCGCGATGTCGGTCTGCCTTATGTGTCCGCTCATGAGCCTGGCTGCGACCATTATTTTCAAGCATGCGGGAGAAGGGTTTGTATCTGTCTGGCTTCAGACTACGGCGATCAACTTTCCAATGGCTCTTTGCTGGCAGATATTCTTTGCGGGGCCTTTTGTGAGAAATATCTTCGGGCTTATCATGAAGAAAATATCAGGGAAAAAAGGGCCCGATAATCAGTCTGCCTGACCATCATTATTTGAATTTGGAGCGTGTCAGAAGAGCAGGTCGCGGCGACAAAGAAGAAGTATATGAATTTTGATTGAGGTGACGCCGGGTTAGGGCTATAATGATGCAGCAGATTTTGTATTTTGAAAGGATATAAAAATGGCTGAGAGACCTCATTCAAGAAAAACAGGCTCCGTAACGGGTTCGGGAAGCGCCTACAGGAGAGGGAGCGCTTCTTCGGGAGCGTCCGGACACAGTTTCGGAGGATCTTCCGGATCGAGCTCGGGAGGATCTTCCGGACACAGCTTCGGAGGCTCAAGCGGCTCAAGCAGCGGCAGCTCATACAGGCCCGGCGGCAGCACCGGCTCCTTCCAGAGTACCGGCTCGTCAGGCGGTTATTATGGCGGAGGTTCTTCAGGTGGATATAGCGGCGGTCCCCACATCTCAAAGGGCGGTATCGGCGGGATAGGAGGAATAGTCGCTGTCATAGCGATAGTCCTTATCCTTGTACTTCGAAACGGAAGCTGCGCAGGTATCACCGGAAACAACAATTACAATACAAATACAGGAAACACAGGAAATATCGGTGCTCTCATAAACCAGTTCACAGGGCAGACCACAGGCTTTTCCTCGTATTCTTCCCTCGGTTCTTCAGTTGGCACCTATGCTTCGATGCAGGATGTGAACAGGAACGTATCCCCTCTTGCAAGAGCCAAATACACGACCTTCACGGGAACTCCGAGGACCACGATAATGGTCTATCTCTGCGGCTCAAACCTTGAATCCAAGTCAGGGATGGCGACAGGGGATATCAAGGAGATGCTCTCATCCTCCGTTTCTACCGACAATGTCCATGTCATTCTTGAGACCGGCGGAGCAAAGAGATGGCAGAACAATATGGTCCCGTCAAACAAGCTTGGCCGGTATGAGGTCACGGACGGCGGCCTCAGGGATCTTGGCAGCGTTTCAAACGCTTCAATGACGGATGAAAAGACACTTGCTTCCTTCATTCAGTTCTGTGCGAAGAATTATCCTGCGGACCGTTATATGCTGATCATGTGGGATCACGGCGGCGGGTCCGTCACGGGCTTTGGCTCCGATGAGAACTATCCCGGCGACTCCATGACGATATCAGAGATAGGAAACGCCCTTCAGATGGGCGGGGTCAGGCTTGATTTCATAGGCTTTGATGCCTGCCTGATGGCGACGCTTGAGACTGCATTCGCTATGGAGCCCTATGCTGATTACTTGATCGCTTCAGAGGAGACCGAGCCCGGGAGAGGCTGGTATTATACCAACTGGTTAAATGATCTTGCCAATAATCCCGGAACATCAACCCTTGACCTTGGGAAAAGGATAGTAGACGATTTCGTCTCACATTCAAATTCGGACTCTCCCGGATATAAGACCACACTTTCCCTGACCGACCTTGCTGAATTCAGAGGAACCGTAGAGGCTGCCCTTCCCGGTTTCGGTCAGGAACTGAATTCGTCAGTGAAGAATAATTACAAGGCAGTAACCTCAGCGAGAGCGGATACAAGGGAATTTGCCACATCTTCAAGGCTCGATCAGGTTGACCTTGTGGATTTCTGCAACAACCTGAAGACTGCCGAGGCGCAAGCTCTTTCAAATGCAGTGCAGGGCTGCGTCAAATACAATCTTACAAACAATATAGCGGATGCCCATGGAATCTCCGCTTATATCCCGCTGGGGGCGAGCAACAAGGCAGCCTCCATGAACAGGATCTATAATGAGATAGGCATGGACAAAAATTATGCCGCCTCTGTCAGGTCCCTGACCGGTCTTTCAGCTTCAGGACAGATAGGTTCATCTTCAGCCCAGGGTGGCTCCGGAAACCTTTTGGGCTCGCTCATTGGTTCCTTTATGGGAGGTGGTAATTCAGGTTCGTCGGGCTCTCTCTTCGGAGGCTCGGGCGGCGGATCCCTCCTTGGATCTCTTTTCGGCGGCGGCTCTTCTTCATCGGGCAGTTCAGCATCCTCCATCCTCTCCCTGCTTTCATCCGCGCGAAGCGGAAGCAGTCAGAGGGCAGGCCAGAATGCCGTCATGGAAGGCTATCAGGCAGGCTATCCCGGCGCAGAGATGAACTATGCTTCACTGCTTGGCGATGGCTTTGAGATGAGCGATTCGGAATTGAGCGAAAATGCTGAGATCGTGGCAGCAAACGCCTTTGACGCTTCAAAGCTTGAATATCAGGATGTAAACGGAAATACCGTGATCTCCCTTTCCGATTCGGACTGGGAGAAGATAAGGACAGTCGAGCTTTCCGTCTTTGTAGATGACGGACAGGGCTATATCGACATGGGGCTTGACAACCGTTTCGAATATGACGAATACGGAAATCTCATTGTAGACTATGACAGGCTCTGGGTGGCGCTCGATAATCACCCCTGCGCTTATTATCTTCTTTCTGATGACTATGACGATTCAGGTGCTTACGAGACCATAGGCTATGTTCCCGCCCTTGTGAACAATGAAAGGATGGACATCATCCTGAAATTCACGGATGAGGATCCTGACGGCGTGGTCCTCGGGGCAAGGGTAATGGATTCAAACGGCACCCTTGACAGGGGACTCTATGAGCTGAAGAGCGGCGATACCATAGATCTTCTCTGCAACTTCTATTCCTACGACATGAAATTTGATGACAGTTATTTCCTCGGGGAGCAGTGGACACTTACGAGGGCACCGAAGGTATCAATGGTGCAGCTGAACAATATGGACTTCATGTTCGGCTACAGGTTCACGGATCATTTCGGCGCGAACTACTTTACAGAGATGATAAAGTAAAAAATCTGTCATGGATCGTGAGCTTCTGAAACACAAAATAAAGCATAATACCGAGAGAAGTATAGCGGTATTCAAGTGGATCATATTTTCGCTCCTGATGGGAGCGGGATGCGGCCTCATAGGCGCCCTTTTCCAAAAGGGCGTCTTATTTGTGACTGAGCAAAGGATGGCGCATCCCTTCATCATGCTCCTGCTTCCCGTCGGCGCTATCGCGATAGTGTTCTTTTACCGTAGGCTTGGGGAGAAGAAGGATCCGGGCACGAACCTTATCCTTGATGCCATCCATTCAGGAGAAGTGATTCCTCTTCGGATGTCGGTCCTCATATTTTTCTCAACGATATTCTCGCATCTTTGCGGCGCCTCGGTGGGGCGCGAGGGGGCGGCCCTTCAGATAGGCGGCTCCATTGGACAGAATGTGGGGAAGCTTTTCAGATTTGATTCAAATGACAGGAATACGATCACGATGTGCGGGATGTCTGCGGTCTTTTCGGCCCTCTTCGGGACTCCGGTCGCTGCCGCCTTTTTCTCGATGGAAGTGGTCTCCGTAGGGATAATGCATTATGCAGCTCTCGTGCCATGTGCCATATCATCTATCATGGCGCGCTTCATAGCATCGCTTTTTGGTGTTGAAGCGCCTCATTTTGACATCCCGGTGATAGCGGAAACCGCGGATATAAGGGCTTATCTTCTGATAGCATTGACAGCCGCGCTGGCAGGACTTGTTTCGATATTATTTGTATTGTCCCTTCACGGGACAGCTTTTGTCTTAAAAAAGATAACAGAGTCGCCTTACTTAAAGGCCTTTCTCGGCGGCTCCGCGATCCTTCTACTTACGGCGCTTCTTGGCTTCAATACCCAGACCTTCAACGGGGCGGGTGTAGATGTGATAAGGAATATGGTGGAAAACGGAGCGAACTGGTATGATTTTCTATTGAAGATGCTTTTTACCGCGATCTGCCTTTCCTGCGGCTACAAGGGCGGTGAGATAGTGCCGGCCTTTTTCATTGGCGCTTCCTTCGGGGCGTTTTTCGGAGGGCTTGTGGGACTGCCCATTCCGCTTTCAGCGGCCATCGGCATGTGCGCTCTTTTCGTCGGCATCACGAACTGTCCGGTCACCGGCCTGCTCATCGCATTTGAACTTTTTGGGATGGAGAACTGGCCCTTCTTCCTTCTGACTGTTGCTATAGCTTATGTGGTGAGCGGCTATTTCGGGGTCTACAAGAGTCAGACCATAGTATATTCAAAATTCCATTCAAATTACATAAACAAGAATACGCATCAATAAAAAAAGAAGCGGGACTGTTTCAGTCCCACTTTTTCCATGGAGCCCTTCCGGTCTCCCACATCTTTTTCAAAATATCTCTTTCCCTTACGGAATCCATGCACTGCCAGAAGCCCTTGTGACGGAAGCTCATGAGCTCCCCTTCCTTCGCAAGCTCTTCGAGGGCCACCTTTTCAAAGACCGTGGAGTCGTCTGAAAGATAATCAAAGATCTTTGGCTCAAGGACCATGTAGCCCGCATTTATTGGGGTTCCGTCAGAAGACCTCTTCTCCCTGAAGGAGCGGACGGCGCCGACCTCGTTGATATCAAGGACACCCTTTTCCTGAGCCTGGATCACAGCGGTGAGAGTCGCTGTCTTTTTGTGCTCCCTGTGAAATGCAAGGAGGTCAAGGATATTGACATCACATACAGCATCGCCGTAGGTAAGCATGAAGGTCTCATCGCCGACATAGGGGCGGATACGCCTTACGCGCCCGCCGGTCATGGTATTAAGGCCAGTATCAACTATGGTGACCTTCCATTTCTCCGCGTGGGAATTGTGGACCACCATATTATTCCCTTCCGTGAAATCATAGGTCACATCGCTGACTCTCAGAAAATAATCATTGAACCAGTTCTTGATATATTCCTGCTTGTAGCCCGCGCATATTATGAATTCGTTGAATCCGTAATAGGAATACTCTTTCATGATGTGCCAAAGTATCGGCATATCATCACCGATCTCGACCATGGGCTTCGGCCTGTAAACAGACTCTTCACCTATCCTTGTGCCAAATCCGCCTGCAAGAAGAACAACCTTCATATCATAACACCTCCGGAAAACCTATTTTCCAGCTTCAAGTTTCTTTACCGCTTCGTCATAATAGTCGTTTCGCACATATATATATGAGGGATATTCGCCGTAGTCCTCACTTATAGAAAGGGCGGTTTCCGGCGTATAAGCCTTGATATATTTCGAGTGGAGATTTTTGTAGTTTTCATCCACGAAATCGATAAGCTCCGGCGCATATTCGTCCATGGAATAAACCCATACAGTGTGACCGGGGTTAAAAACGATGACTCTGGGAGGGGTTTCCCTGAGCAGTGGAAAGACATCATCTGACATAGCCTCCCATCCCCAGGGCGTGATCCCGATATTCCAGATCATGGGACGATCCGCGTTCATATCAAGATCAAGCATAAAGGTATTGATCCATACGGGTTCTCCCTTGTCAGTCAGGGCAGCTATAGCTTCTGCCGCGGCGATATCGCCCTCCTTGTAGGTGGGGGCGTCAAAATCCGCAAGCCTTACATAAAAGACCGCCATATAAGCTATGGAAAGAAGGGAGGCAACCCTCAATAAAGCAGCAAAAGCCTTTTTCCGTTTCCACCGGACAAATACCGCATTTCCAAAAAACAGCGCGGCAAAAAGGCAAAGGATCATATAGGGGGTTCCGCTGTGGAAGGAGTTTTGAAACATGACCCCTCTTACTGAGAGCGCCACAAGGAACAAAAATGAAATAACCGAAACAAAGAGGCTGATCCTGATCGCAGCAAATATGAGGAAACAGATGAGTAATATGAAGAGCATAATGAAAAATCCAGCGCGTGCGAAGTCTATCTTGCTTTCCGGATTCATAAGAGTCTTTACGTCCAGGGATAGGTTTCTGAATATGCTTAAAAAACCGTCCCTTACCGCAGCCCCTATATCGCTCCCGAAGCTACCGTTATATTTTGAATAGATATCGCGGTTGTAGGTATAGGCCGAAAAGAAGACCATACCAAGCATATTGTTTGCGGCATAATATATGACCATGATGACCCAGGGGATGAGAATGGAAACGACAAGAAGAAGATATCTTTTTATCATCCGAAGGAGCCATCTTATGAAGCTTTCCTTTTTTCTTATCTCCCAGTATATCTCGAGAATAAGGACTGCAACGGCTATCACGAAAAGACCGAAGGCCGAGATGAACATGGTGCCGAAGGTAAGTAGGACGGACCATGATATTATTATATAATTTCTTAATCGAAGCTCGTGGGTCCTGTAGAACTGCAAAAATTCAAGGAAGAGTAAGGAAAAGCCTATTCCCGCGATCTGTTCTGAGAGGATAGCCGGACCAAAGTCGTAGGAGCAGGAGACAAAGATGAAAAGTATGGGGAAAAGTGCTACAGCACGCTTCTTTTCGGTCTTTCCGTAGAAAAAGACCATGAGGGTCCACATGAGGGCGTAGAATAAAAAGAAACATATCCGCTGGAGGGAAACTGTCCTTGCCCCCAAGGACGCAAAGAAGGCGCTCATGTAATAGGAAAACGGCATATGCTGGGAGGAATAATCCGTATAGAGCTGATAACCGTCAACCATATCCCGGCCGGCAATCATTATGTCAAGCTCGTCAGTAGGGAACCACGGCGACCCAATAAGAAGATATTCCAGTGAAAAATAAAGGAGAAAAAGCAGGAGATACAGGAGAAAAGGAAATCTGAAAAACGCATATCTTATCTTTTCAAAAAAAACTCTCATTTCCTGCCTTGCTCCTTCAAATTGCACAATTAAAAATCATTCTATATCAGCTAAATGCTGCTTGTCAACGCTATCATAATGAACCCTCGACTCCGTCCCCGGGATTCATTATAATATACTGTCAGAAGGGTATTTGAAAGGAGAATCAATGGATGAAGGCACAGGTTCGCGAAGAAAAGAAACAATATGAATTTGTCTCGATAGATACGGCAAGCCCCTGCAATGCCAGGTGCATCTTTTGCTTCAATGACTGGGCAAATATCAAGGGAGCTATCATGCCGCCCGAGGTTTTTCAAAAAACGCTGCCGCTTCTTGATATGACAGGCTATGATGGTTTCTACGTCTCCTGCCTCTTTGAGCCCACATTAAATCCCGATTTTTGCAGGATTCTACAGATGATGCCGGAAAGTGGCAGGAATAAGGCCTTTTTTACAACAAACCTTGTGAAAAAACTTTCCGATGAAGATCTCCTCGCATTTTCAAAAGCGAATCTGGATCACATAAACATTTCCCTTGAAACCTATGATCAGGCGCTCTATGACAGGCTTACCGGGACAAAGGGAAGCCACTTTTATGAAAATCTTGAAAGACTCGGAGTCCTTGCAAAGGAAAACGGAATGAAGCTCCGCTTGATCACGATGATACTTAAAAGTAATATCGACGAGCTCCCCGAACTTATCAAAAGAGCAAAAAACGAGCTTTCTCCCGTCCGTCACGAGCTTAGGACGCCTTATTATTTCAAGGCTTCAAAGGAGCAGATGGACATAGCGGAGAGTGAGCTTCTGATGAGAAAAGAGCTGGATGTAAAAGGAAAAGCACTTCTCAATGCCGCAGGGGACGATGATAATATAATTATCGATCTTTCAAATGATCTTGAAAGCTTTGTGAAAAAGAGAGGCGAGGACTTTGACACTCATGTCACAAGCTTTGCGGAACGCCCCGGAAGCGCGAATTTCAGGGTCAGGATAGAGTCCGACGGCACCGGTCATTTTGGACATCGTATCGAAACAAAGGAGCTTTTTGACCTTCATGACATAAAAGATCCTAAGCAGTACTTCAGCGATGCCCTTATCCGTCTTCAGGCACTTGAAGCTTCAAATTACTTTTTGGGTGAACTTTCGGAAAAGAAAAATAGTCTCTTTTCATTTGCAAAAAAGAAGGAAAAAGGCGTAGCTGCCTTCCTCTCGTTCCCGGTTGAGGTCTCTGATCTGCGCTTTCCTTCCTCACTTGATGAAGCAGTACTCTATGACGGGCGGTTCCTCCACATAAGCGGCTGGGAAGCTTCTTCAGCAAAGAACAATGTCGCCTCCGAAGAAAGGCTCTTTCTCATAAAAGATAAAGAACGATTCCTGGCATTCAGGCCTTTTTCAGTGAAAAGACCTGATGTGGCAAGCGCTCTTTCCGATGAGAGCCTTGAAAACAGCGGGTTTTACTGTGTGATAGATACAAAGGGACTTTCCCGTGTTGAAGAATTATCTCTTTACTGCGCGATCATTTCAGGAGAAAAGCTTACTGCTTTTGAACTCGCCTCTGTTTGATATGGTAAAATACCTACGTAAATGCCGGAGATAAATTAGTATTACCAAGGGTTTGACTAAAGATGGCGGGAGAAGTATCATAACCAAGATTGCCCTTTATCATGAAATTGGTCTGTCAAAGGAATGAGCATGCAAATTTCCCTTAAAAAAAAGCAGGATATTCAGTGGCTTGTCATATATGCGATTTTCGTTGCCGGTGTCATTATCATGCACCTTTTCATGAGGACGGATCTCTATGATGACGCGTTGAACATAGAGCTGAATTCCGGCTATTCCGCCTTTGAATGGGTGAGCTTCAGGTACTATGCCTGGTCATCAAGATATATCCAGGAGTTCATCGGTTACTTTATACTCAAGGCGCCTGCAGTCTGGATGGTTCTTGATATTATCTTTGTTTCATTGATGCCCTTTTTCCTTACGGAAATTACTGACGCAAAGGGGAGCGAGAAATATCTTGCGTTTTTCCTCTTGACTTTATATCCCGTACTTCAGCAGTCCGAGGCCGGCTGGATATGCACGACTATGACTTATGTATGGCCGGTATTCTTCGGGCTTCTTACCTTCTGGCTTTTCAAGAGGCTTTTGAATTCAGAAAAGATGAAGTGGTATCTTCTCGTGCTTTTCTATCTTTCCATGCTTATCGCTTCAAACCACGAGCTTCTTGCGGTTCTGATGATATGCGTATTCATCTATGAGGTCTTTGTCATGTTCCTGAAAAAGACGGCAGACAGAAAAAAGCTCCTCCTCATCCTCTTTGCCGTGATCCTTGGAGTGCTCAATATCGCTATCATAATGATGTCTCCCGGTTTAAAGGCCAGGGCATCAATAGAGGTCAGGTTCTTTGAGGGCTATGAAGCGCTTTCTGTCGTAAGGAGGCTTTATCTCGGGATCAACCGCTGTGTAAAGATATTTGTGACATCGCCGAACGCGATCTTTATTATCTTTACAACGATACTTGCCTTCCTTTCGCTGAAGAGGGCAAGGCATATCATCTCAAAGATAGTCTGCGTACTGCCTGCGGTATTTCTTTTTGCGATACACCTTGTCTATCCCGTGGCCTTTGTCACGAGCGATGTGTATGAGGTTCATTTTTCAGATCCGAATACCATAAACGTCCTGCTTTGCGGCGGGCTCATGCTATTGTTCCTTTCCTTCGCGATGCTTGTGGTCTTTCGGGACGATAAGGCAAAGGGCTTTTTGAATGTCATAGTCTTTGTGATAGGCTTTGCGACCACAGCGGCTATGGGTTTCTCCCCGACGATATATGCTTCAGGCTACCGCACATCGATCTTTACTTATTTCTCTCTTATATTCGTGATAATCTCAGTACTCGTTCACGAGGCAAAGAGAGTGGAGGATGAAGGGAAAAAGGTGATCGATTACCGTCCCCTTGTGATCACAGCCTTTGTGGTTGCAGGCTACATTTCAATACTGCAGGTTTTTGATTTCTGGAAGAGGGTCACATAGTATGTTTCTTGACTGGTTCAAAGGAAAAAAGGTTTTTATAACAGGGCATACGGGCTTCAAGGGCTCGTGGCTTTCAAGGCTTCTTGTGACTCACGGTGCGATAGTGCGAGGCTATTCACTTGAGTCGCCGACGAAGCCCGATCTCTTTTCGCTTTCCGGGGTTTCAAACAAGATGGATTCTGTGATCGGCGACGTAAGGGATCTTGAGTTACTGAAGAAGGCATTTTCGGACTTCTCGCCAGAGATCGTCATGCATCTTGCGGCCCAGCCTATTGTCCGGGAGTCCTACAAAAATCCTGTTTATACTTACGAGACAAATGTAATGGGAACCGTGAACATACTTGAATGTGTGAGGCTTTCCGATTCTGTCCGCTCGGTTCTTAATGTGACGACGGACAAGGTCTACAAAAATAATGAATGGGAGTGGGGCTATCGGGAAGACGAACCTCTCGACGGCTACGATCCCTATTCGAACAGCAAATCCTGCTCCGAGCTTGTGACCCATAGTTATATAAATTCCTTTTTCAGGGAGAGAGATATCCCGGTCTCAACCGCGCGCGCCGGAAATGTCATAGGCGGCGGGGATTTTTCGCCGGATCGGATCATCCCCGATGCAGTCCGGGCAGCAGGGGAGGGGAAAGAGATAATAGTAAGAAATCCCAATTCCACCCGTCCCTACCAGCATGTTCTCGAGCCGCTCTACGCCTACCTTTTGATAGTGAAGGCGCAGTATGAAGACCATGAAGTGGCAGGCTTTTACAACGTGGGACCTGATGAAAGGGACTGCATCACAACAGGAGAACTCTGCGACATGTTCTGTGAGTCATGGGGGAGAGGACTTTCGTGGAGAGCTGAATCTGACAACGGACCTCATGAAGCGAATTTTCTGAAGCTTGACTGCTCAAGGCTGAAGAAGACCTTTTCCTGGAAGCCGGTATGGAGCGTTAAAGAAGCAGTTGAAAAAACAGTTGAATGGTCAAGAGTTTATTTTGACGGAGGGGACATTCCCTCTGAGATGGACAGAGAGATAGAGGTATTTTATGGGAAAATGGAGTAATGAAGAAGAGGCAAGAAAAGAGATAAGAAGTCTTGTAGAGGCTTTTTATCACGAATTCAGGGAGCCGTCAAACACAAAGGAGTTTCACGAGGGTGACCGTATAGGTTACGGCGGAAGGGTCTATGATGAGAAGGAGATGCAGTCGCTCGTTGACTCGGCATTGGACTTCTGGCTTACAACCGGGCGCTTTTCAGACCTTTTTGAAAAGGACTTTGCAAAGTGGATCGGCGTTAAATTCTGCCACCTCGTTAATTCCGGCTCAAGCGCAAATCTCATAGCTTTTTCGGTTTTGACTTCGCCGGAGCTAAAGGAGAGGCAGATCAAAAAAGGGGACGAGGTCATCACGGTAGCCTGCGGTTTCCCGACGACTGTGACGCCTATATTGCAGTACGGTGCCGTTCCCGTATTCGTGGATGTTTCGATACCACAGTACAATATCGATGTTACGAAGCTTGAAGAGGCCTATGATGAAAAAAAGACAAAGGCCGTCATGATAGCGCATACCCTCGGAAACCCCTTTGATCTTTCGGCTGTAAAGGCTTTCTGCGACAGGCATTCACTGTGGCTCGTCGAGGACAATTGCGATGCCCTGGGGTCAAAATATACTATAGACGGTGTCACGAAGTATACCGGTACCTGGGGAGACATAGGAACCTCAAGCTTTTATCCTCCCCATCATATGACGATGGGAGAGGGCGGGGCAGTCTATACAAACGATCCCCTTCTTCACAGGCTCATTCTTTCCTACAGGGACTGGGGGCGCGACTGTATCTGCCCGAGCGGCCATGACAATTTCTGCGGGCACAGGTTCGATGGCGATTACGGGACTTTGCCCCACGGCTATGATCACAAATATGTATATTCACATCTCGGCTACAATCTGAAAGTGACCGATATGCAGGCAGCGATCGGAGTTGAACAGCTGAAGAAGTTCCCTGCATTCATCGAAGAACGAAGGAAAAACTGGAAATTCCTCAAAGAAAAGCTTGACGCTATTCCCGGAGTTGATGAAAAACTCGTCCTTCCCGAACCTGCGAAAAACTCTGAGCCTTCGTGGTTTGGCTTCCTGATCACCGTAAAGGAAGGCGCAAAGAAAAATGACGGAACAGCGGTCACAAGAGACCTTGTAACGAGATATCTTGAAGACCACAATGTCCAGACAAGGCTCCTTTTCAGCGGGAACCTGACACGCCATCCGGCATTTGATCAGATAAGGGAGACCGACGCTTACAGGGTTTCGGGCGATCTTACGACCACAGACAGGATAATGAACGATACATTCTGGATAGGCGTTTATCCGGGAATGAACGAGGACAAGCTTTCCTATATGGCAAAGCTCATAGAGGAGGTCATAGAATGAAGATAAGGCTTGCTGACTATGTCGCTGATTTTCTTGTTGAAAAGGGAGTAACTGACGTATTCTCCGTTGTAGGCGGAGGGGCCATGCATCTCAATGATGCCCTCGGTCACAAGGACGGCCTCCATGTCACATACAACCATCATGAGCAGGCCTGCGCTATTGCAGCGGAAGCCTACGCCCGTTACGAAAACAGGATCGCGGCGGTCTGCGTGACCACGGGTCCCGGAGGAACAAACGCCCTCACCGGTGTCTGCTGCGGCTGGCTTGATTCGATCCCGATGTTCATAATAAGCGGACAGGTGCGCTATGACACCACGGCCCGTTATTCAGAGCAGTTTACGGAAGGACTTCCCCTTCGCGCTGTAGGCGACCAGGAATATGATATTACAAAGGCAGCAAAAGAGATGACAAAATATGCTGTCATGATAGAAGATCCGTTGACCATCCGCTATCATCTTGAAAGAGCCTGGCATCTCGCAAACACAGGCCGCCCCGGTCCCGTATGGATAGATATCCCTGTGAATTTCCAGGGAACGACTATAGAGACAGATGACCTCAAGGGTTATGACCCTGCAGAGGATGACAAGCTCCTTCCGCCTCCGGTTTCCGATGAGACCGTACGTGACATCCTTGAGATGATAAAAACCGCAAAGCGGCCCGTCCTCCACGCAGGCTACGGCATCAGGCTTTCAGGAGGCTACAAGGTCTTTCGGGAGCTTGAGAAAAAACTCAATATCCCGGTAGTCACCTACTGGAATGCGATCGATCTCGTTGAGACGGACGATCCTCTTTATGTCGGCCGTGCCGGAAATATGGGCGACCGTCCCGGAAACTGGGCTATACAAAATGCCGACCTCATCCTTGCGATAGGAACGAGGATCTCGATAAGGCAGGTAGGCTACAATTTCAAGACCTGGGCACGCGCGGCAAAAGTAATAATGGTCGATATCGACAGGGCGGAGTTGAAGAAACACACACTTCATGTGGAAGTTCCGGTCTGGGCGGATGCGAAGGATTTCATGGAAAAAATGAACGCCCTCGCTTCCGAAAAAGTTTTTGACGGAGAGGAGTGGATAAAGACCTGTGCGGACTGGAAAAAGAACTATCCTGTGGTACAGCCGTCTCAGAAAAAGGAGACAGGCGTTGCCGCCAATGTCTATGCTGCCTTTGATATCATAAGCCAAAATATTCCCGAAGGCATGATGACAGTGGTCTCAAACGGCGCCTGCTGCGTTGCGGGCCATCAGACCTGGGTCATCAAGAAAGGCTCCCGCTTCCACAACAACAGTGCCATCGCAAGCATGGGCTACGGGCTGCCTGCTGCGATCGGAGCCTGCAAAAGCATAGGAGGAAGGGATCTGATCTGTCTTGAAGGCGACGGCAGTATCATGATGAACCTTCAGGAGCTTCAGACCGTGATCACAAACCGCCTTCCGATAAAGCTCTTCCTCATAAACAACAGCGGCTATCATTCGATCAGGATCACCCAGTCAAATCTCTTCTCAGAACATTCAAGGGTAGGCATAGGTCCTGAATCGGGAGACCTTTCATTCCCTAATTTTGAAAAGCTTGCAAAAGCCTTCGGCTTCCCTTATCTTTGCGCGAGGAGCAATCAGGAGGTCAAGGCTGCGCTTGACAGGGCGCTTGAAACGAAAGGGCCTGTGTTTACTGAGATATTCACGGACACGGACCAGAGATGGGAGCCAAAGAGCAGCACGAAGAGGCTCCCTGACGGAACCCTTGTAAGCCCGCCTCTCGAGGATCTTGCACCCTTCCTGCCGCGTGAGGAACTGAAGAAGCAGATGTTCATACCGATGGTTCCGGAAGGCTGATATGAAGGGAGCTATAATCACAGGGCCGACCGGTGCGGTGGGACGGGCTCTTATCGAAACCATGATTGAAAACGGCATCAAGGTCCTTGCGGTCACAAGAAAGAATACAAAAAGGCTTTCAAATATTCCCTCTTCACCGCTTGTCCGGACTGTAGGACTTGATCTTTCAGAGTTAAAGAGCCTTCCTGATACAGTAAGCTCTCTTCCCGGAGAATACGACGCCTTCTATCATCTCGGCTGGGCGGACACCTTCGGGGAGGACGCGAGGAATGATGTAAGAAGCCAGCTAATGAATGTGGGCTATTCAGTTGACGCCATTGAAGCGGCAGCAAAAATAGGGGCGAAGACCTTCATTGGCGCAGGCTCCCAGGCTGAGTACGGGAGACATGAAGGAGCTCTTTCCGAAAAAACTCCCTGCTTCCCGGAGAACGGCTATGGCATCGCGAAGCTTGCGGCTGGCGAGTTTACGAGGCTTCGAGCCTCACAGCTTCAGATAAAGCATGTCTGGACACGGATCCTTTCAGTGTACGGTCCCTGTGACGGGAAAGGCACGATGATAATGTCGGCCATAAGGACTCTGCTTGATGGAGAACGTCCCTCCCTCACGAAAGGCGAGCAGCTTTGGGATTATCTTTATTCAAAGGACGCGGGGAGAGCGCTTTATCTTCTCGGAGAGAAAGGGAAAGACCAAAAAACATACTGTCTCGGAAGCGGGACAAAAAGGCCTCTTCGTGAATATATGGAGGAGCTTCGGGATGCGATAGACACTTCACTTCCCCTTGGCATAGGGGAGCGTCCCTATTCAAAGAACCAGGTAATGAGCCTCTTTGCGGACATATCGGCTTTGACAGAGGATACAGGCTTTGTTCCCTCTTATTCATTTTCAGAGGGGATAAAAGAAACTATAGACTGGGTCAGGAAAGAATCATCATGAAAAAAATAAGTATAATGATCCCCTGCTACAATGAGGAGGAGAATGTCGTTCCGATGAGCGAGGCCGTGACGGAGCTTTTTGAGAAAGAGCTGCCGCAGTATGACTATGAGATATTATTCATAGATAATGCCTCGACGGACAACACCCGTCCGCTCCTCCGCGAGATCTGCAGGAAGAACAAAAAGGTCAAGGCGATCTTCAACGCCAAGAATTTCGGGCAGTTCAATTCTCCCTTTCATGGCATGCTCCAGACCACCGGTGACTGCACCATTACAATGGTCTGCGATTTCCAGGATCCCCTCGACCTCATCCCGAAGTATCTGAAAGAATGGGAAGACGGCTACAAGATAGTCATCGGGATCAAGTCAAAGAGCAAGGAAAATCCTTTGATCTATCACCTGCGGTCCCTTTATTACAAATTCGTAAAGAAGTTTTCGGATGTGGAGCAGATCGAGCATTTCACGGGCTCCGGGCTTTATGACAAGGATTTCATAGAGGTCCTCCGGAATCTTCACGATCCGACGCCTTTCCTTCGCGGGATAGTGGCGGAACTTGGCTTCAAGATCAAAAGGATAGAATACGAGCAGCCGAAGAGACGCGCGGGAAAGACCCACAACAATTTCTGGACCCTGTACGACGCGGCAATGCTTTCGATCACGTCGTACACGAAGATAGGCCTTCGTATAGCGACCTTCATCGGGATCATAGTTGCCTTCATCAGTCTTGGCATAGGTATAGTTTACCTCATCATGAAGCTGATCTGGTGGGACCGGTTTTCGGCCGGTATGGCGCCAATGCTTATCGGGATGTTCTTCCTCGGTTCGCTCCAGCTTTTCTTCATAGGCCTTATCGGAGAGTACATCATGAACATGAACAAGAGGCTTATGAACAGACCCCTTGTTGTGGAAGAGGAGAGGATCAATTTCGAAGAGGAAGAGAGCAAAGATCTTAAAGAGAACAAATCATGATAAATCTTTTGTGGAGAGGGATCAGAAAGCTTGCCATAGGCTTCCTTCGGCTTATATTCAAGATCCTTCACAAGGACCTTACGAAGGAAAAAGAGGAGGGCTTCGTCCAGTTTGTGAAGTTCGGTCTCGTAGGACTTTCAAATACCGTGATATCCTATGTCACCTACGTGATCTTTCTGTTCATCTTTGAAAAGGCAGGCATCTTCCCGGAATGGGATTATCTCATAGCGCAGGGGCTCGCCTTTGTGATCAGCGTAGCCTGGTCCTTCTACTGGAACAACAAATATGTATTCAAAGAGGAGGAGGGGGAGAAGAGGAATATTTTCCTTGCTTTGCTTAAGACCTATGCATCCTACGCCTTCACGGGGCTGTTTTTGAACAGTGTGCTTTCCTATCTCTGGGTGGATGTGCTTCACTGGTCAAAGCTTATAGCACCCATCATCAACCTTCTTGTGAGCGTTCCCGTGAATTTCTTCATGAACAAGCTTTGGGCCTTCAGGACGAAAAAGAAGGAGTGAGCCTCTGAGATTCGCATAAGTAGAGCGTGCCTTGAAAAGAGGCACGTTCTTTATTATAATCGAAAGGATGATTATTTTCAGAAAAAGAAAGGATGATCGCCATGAAAAAGAGACTGATAAAGCTGTTCTCGATAGTCCTTAGCTTTGCCCTTTCCTTCACATTTTTTGGCACAGTTTCCTTCGCGCAGTATGAAGGCACGGATCCAAAGTGGGACAAGTATTCCTCTGATTATTATTACAGGCAGATGAACGCTGAGCAGAAGGAACTCTATGACAGGCTCTATGAAAAATGTATGGAGCTTCTTACAACAGAGCGTGACTGTACCAACATTGAGAAAGGTGATTACTATACAGATTACGTGGAGTATGATGAGTCACTCGGATCGCTTGAAAGAGAAGGTCTGGTTGCTGCTACCGTCTATACCTTCTCGAATTCAAATCCCCAGTTTTATTTTCTGGCGGGGGACAGTGTGTATCTTCGTTCCACTTATTTAGGTTCTCACTACAGATATCAGATATGCATAAGGGTCTATGACGAGTTCGCACATGGATCAGACAGAGCAGAATATACCGAGAGGTTTTCTTCAACGATCAACGGATATATGAGCATGGTGAATCTAGGACAGAGTGATTATGAAAAGGAGCGTATTGCTCACGACATAATTACTACAAAGCTTAGTTACGATCTCAAGGCAAAATACAACCAGTCAAGCGCCGGTGCCTTTCTTACCAATTCTTCGGTCTGCGCCGGCTATTCCGAGGGACTGGAACTTCTGTTAAACGGCGCGGGTTTTGAATGTATTCCCGTTACAAGTGAAGATCACGAGTGGCTTCAGGTGAAGCTTAACGGTACATGGTACGCTGTCGACGCAACATGGGATGATCCTACAGGTTCCCTGCTTCCGACCCATAAATATCTTAATGTAAGTGATAAAACCTTACTCAAGGCAGATAAGGAATCGAGTGATATGAAAGGCGCTCATGTGCCGCTTTCTTATTATACCCGTTTGAACCGTCCGGCCTGCCTCTATGATTATCCTGACAGTGATCCGAACGCGAAGCCCGATGATCCGGTAGAACCTGAGGATCCCGATGATCCTGAAAATCCTGACCCTGTAGATCCAAAAGATCCCGAGAATCCTGATGATCCCGGAGTTCCGGATCCTGTTGATCCCGAAGATCCCGAAAACCCCGACCCTACAGACCCCGAGGATCCTGAAAATCCGGATCCCGTTGATCCCGATCCCACCAGGCCAGAGCCCGACGGAACCGGTGCCGATGATTACGGGACTAGCGGAACCTATGCGAACGAAGACGGCGACATCGCGCTTTTCAGGCTCTATAATCCAAATTCAGGGGAACATTTCTATACCACCAACGTGGCTGAACGAAGGTCATTGATCGCTGAGTATGGCTGGAGGGGCGAAGCATTGATAGGCTATTTCCCTGCGAATGCTTCCTTTGACGTTGTACCTATGTTCAGATTCTGGAATCCCAACACCGGCGACCATCACTATGCGTCGGATCCCGTTGAGATCAGGAATGTCTTGATCGCCGGATGGACAGCCGAGGGAACCTCTTTCTATTCTCTGAGGGAAGGCGCGGGTATCCCGATATACAGGCTTTACAATCCAAACGCAGTGACAGGAACGCATCATTATACTTCAGACAAGGCGGAGAAGGATCGTCTTGTGAGCCTGGGCTGGAGAGATGAAGGAATATCCTGGTATGCAGCGGCAAAATAAGAAAAGAGGTAGGTGAAATGGACTATGAAAGGCTCGAAAAGGCGCTTTTTGCTATAAGAGAAAAGACGGATTTTGTCCCGAAGGTGGGACTTGTACTTGGAAGCGGACTCGGAGGCTACGCGGAGTCCGGCGGCATGGATGTCGTGACTTATGTTGAATACAAGGACATCCCGGGCTTCCCGGTCTCGACAGCTCCCGGGCATATAGGAAGATATGTTTTCGGATACGTCGGAGAGAACAGGGTGCCTGTCGTATGCATGCAGGGCCGCGTTCATTATTATGAGGGCTATGACATGGAGGATGTGGTGCTTCCGGTGAGGCTGATGGGGCTTATGGGAGCGGATATTATCTTCCTTACAAATGCAAGCGGGGGGATCAAGGACGGCTTTACTGCCGGAGATCTCATGCTGATCACCGACCAGATCTCATTTTTTGTGCCATCTCCCCTGAGGGGTGAAAATGATGAGCGTCTCGGAGAAAGATTCCCTGATATGTCAGAGATCTATGACAAGGACTTAAGAGACCTTGCAAGAAAAAAGGCGAAGGGGCTTTCCATCGACCTCAAGGAAGGGGTCTATGTACAGACCAAGGGACCGAATTATGAGTCGCCCGCAGAAATACGGTTTTTAAAGGCCATAGGGGCGGATGCTGTCGGGATGAGCACCACTTGCGAGGCGATAGCCGCAAATCATATGAAAAAGAAGATAATAGGCATCAGCTGCATCTCGAACCTCGCTGCCGGAATATCAGAGCACCCTCTTTCAGGCGAAGAGGTGATAGAGGCAGGAAAGGCGGCGGCGCCGAAATTTACGGCTCTTGTGACTGCTATTATCAATGATCTTTGATTAAAAAAGGAGCGATGGAGTGAACACAAAATTCATAAACGCAAAAATATTGAAGACCAATGACGATCATACCTTCAGCATCATCGACGGTGAAGTCTGGGTGAAGGGAAATGAGATCATCTTTGCCGGTGAAAAGGACAAGGGACCTTCAAAAACAGCGGATGAGTCCGGCGGTCCTATAGTCTGGGAGCGTACCATTGACTGTGAAGGAAACCTCATCATGCCGGGACTCAAGGATGCCCACACCCACACGGCAATGACCTTCCTCCGCTCCTTTGCAGACGATCTTCCGCTTTCGGACTGGCTTTATAAACAGGTTTTTCCGAGAGAGGGACAGCTTACGGAAGACGATATCTACTGGCTTGATATCCTCGGTATCATGGAATATCTGACCAGCGGTATCACCTCAAACTTTGATATGTATTTCTTTCCCCAGAAGAACGGGAAGGCGTCGAACGACTGCGGTTTTCGGACCGTCCAGACCTCGGGCTTCAACAACTTCGGAAGCAGCATAGAGGAAGTCGAAGAGCGTTATCTTGCAGTAAACGAGATAGGGCCGCTGCAGTCCTTTATTATGGGTTTCCACGCGGAATATACAACCTCGATTGAGCGTATGGAGGGGATAGCGAAGCTCTGTGAGAAGTACAAGTCCCCCTGCTTCCTTCACAATTCGGAAACGGAGGATGAGGTAAAGGGCTGCATCGAGCGGTACGGAAAGACTCCTACAGAGCTTACCGAAAGCCTCGGGATGTATGAATACGGCGGAGGCGGCTACCACTGCGTCTGGTTCTCAGACAAGGACTTTGAGATATTCAAACAACACAATCTTTACGCGGTCACAAATCCTGCGTCGAACCTGAAGCTCGCAAGCGGGATCGCTCCGGTGAAGAGGTTCCTTGATGAAGGGATAAATCTTGCCATAGGAACCGACGGGCCTGCCTCAAACAACGCCCTTGATATGTGGAGGGAGATGTATCTCACATCCACGCTTTCAAAGGTCCGGGAGATGGATGCCGCATCGATAAAGGCGGACGAGATACTCTATGCGGCAACTGCCGGCGGCGCTCACGCAATGAACCTCAAGGACTGTGACAGGATAGAGGAAGGGAAGAAGGCAGACCTTATCCTTATCGACCTTCAGCAGCCAAATATGCAGCCGGAGAACAATATCGTAAAGAACCTTGTATATGCAGGCGGAAAGCAGAACGTGATGCTTACAATGGTGGACGGGAAGATACTTTACGAGAACGGAAAATATGATATAGGCTTTGAACCGAAGGATATATACCAAAAGGCAAATGAGATTATAGGAAGGATGCGTTAAAGAAAGTGGAATATTCAGTCAATAACCTTCGCCGCATGTATCTTGAGTTTTTCGAGAGCAAGGGGCACCTCAAAATGGATAGCTTTTCGCTGGTGCCGAAGAATGACAACAGCCTGTTACTTATCAATGCGGGAATGGCGCCGCTGAAGCCCTATTTCACGGGGGAGGAGGTTCCGCCGAGGACACGTGTCACTACATGTCAGAAGTGCGTCCGTACAGGCGATATAGAAAACGTCGGAAAGACGGCGAGGCATCTTACCTTTTTTGAGATGCTCGGAAATTTCTCCTTCGGGGATTATTTCAAGGAGGAGGCTCTGACCTGGTCATGGGAATTTCTCACGGAAGTCCTGAAGCTTGACAAGGAGAGGATCTATCCCACCATCTTTGAAAATGATGATGAGGCCTTTGAGATCTGGCACAAAAAGATTGGTCTTCCGGCTGATCGGATCAAGCGCATCGGCCGTGACGAGAACGGAAAGAGCGACAATTTCTGGGAGCATGGCGCAGGACCCTGCGGTCCCTGTTCTGAAATGTACTATGACAGGGGAGAGGAGTTCGGCTGCGGCAAGCCCACCTGCGGAGTAGGCTGTGATGACTGCGACAGATACATGGAGATCTGGAACGACGTATTTACGCAGTTTGAAGGCGACGGAAAAGGGGGCTACACAGAACTCAAACAAAAGAACATCGATACCGGAATGGGACTTGAGCGGCTTGCCCTTGTGATGCAGGGGGTTGATTCGGTCTTTGACATTGATACCATGAGAGCTATCAGGGACAGGGTATGTGCTCTTTCAAACAAGACCTATGAGACAAATGAAAAGGATGATGTCTCTATAAGGCTTATAACAGATCATATCAGAAGCTCGACCTTCCTTGTATCCGACGGGGTTCTTCCTTCAAACGAGGGAAGGGGCTATGTGCTGAGAAGGCTGATAAGAAGGGCTGCCCGCCACGGAAGGCTGCTCGGGATCGACGGCGCCTTTCTTGCAAAGCTTTCAGAGACTGTCATCAGGGAGTGCGAGGACGGCTATCCCGAGCTTTCAAAGAACAGGGATTTTATCACGAGGGTTCTTTCAGAGGAGGAGCAGAAGTTCAATGCCACAATAGACCAGGGGCTTTCCATCCTCTCCGACCTTTGCGACAAGCTTTCGACAGACAAAAAGAAAGTACTCTCGGGTGAGGATACCTTCAGGCTTTATGATACCTTTGGCTTCCCCGTTGACCTTACAGAGGAGATACTTTCAGAAAAGGGCTTTTCCTATGACAGGGAGGGCTTTCTCGAATGTATGGAGGAACAGAGAACCCGTGCACGCGCGGCCAGGAAGGTCTCAAACTATATGGGTAAGGACGCGACAGTATATGAAAAGCTTGACAAGTCCCTTTCAAGCTCCTTCACAGGCTATGATCAGACATCGGATGAAGGTGTCGTCAAGGCGCTCACGACTGAAGAAGAGGTGGTTGATGAACTGAAAAAAGGTGATAAGGGCTGTATAGTTACAGACATCACACCTTTTTACGGTACGATGGGTGGCCAGTGCGGAGATACCGGCGTGATAGAGGGGCCGGACGGTCGGTTCAATGTCTATGACACCATTCATCTTTCCGGCGGAAAGATAGGCCATATCGGAGAGGTAGAGGAAGGCAGCATCAAAAAAGATGACAGGGTAAAGCTCATTGTCGATCAGGGCTTGAGAAAGGAGATCGCAAAGAATCATTCAGCGACTCACCTTTTACAGGCTGCCCTTCGGGAGGTACTTGGCGAGCATGTGACCCAGTCGGGGTCTGATGTGAACAGTGACCGCCTCAGGTTTGACTTCACCCATTTTTCAGCCATGACTTCTGAAGAACTGAAAAAGGTGGAAGACATCGTAAATGAAAAGATAGAAGAGGGACTTCCGGTAAAGACCGAGGTCATGAGCCTTGCCGAAGCAAAGAAGACCGGTGCCATGGCTCTATTCGGAGAGAAGTACGGGGAGAGTGTAAGAGTAGTCTCCATGGGCGACTTTTCAACGGAGCTCTGCGGCGGAACCCATGTGAAAGATACAAAGGACATAAGAGCATTTTCAATAGTCTCTGAGTCAGGTGTTGCAAACGGCGTGAGGCGTATAGAAGCGATTACGGACCGGGCGGTCTTTGAACATTTCAGGGCTACGGAAGAAGAAGTAAGGAAGTCAGCAGGACTTTTGAAGACCAGTCCCGACGGGCTTTCCGAGAAGATAGAGAAACTTCTCAAAGAGGAAAAGGAGCTCAAAGCTGAAATCTCGAGGCTCAAGGCCGATGCCGCGAAGGCTGCGTCAGACTCTGCCGAGACAAAAGAAGAAGAGTACAACGGGATCAAGGTTGTATTCCAGAAAACGAGCGGACTTGACATGAATTCATTAAGGAGCGTTGGCGATGACTTAAAGGCTGCCGCTCTTTCGCATGACAAAGCCGCGGCAGCTGCATTCGTTATTTTCGGAGAAGCGGACGGAAAGGCCTTCCTTGTTTCCATGGCGACTGAAGGAGCAGTAAAGAAGGGCTTTTCTTCAGGAGATCTCATCAAGGCCGCAGCTCCTGCGATCGGCGGCGGAGGCGGGGGAAGACCTGAAATGGCACAGGCCGGAGGCAAGAATCCCGCGGGCTATGAAGAAGCAATGGAGAAGGCAAAGGCTTATCTTGCCGCACTCTAACAGAGGGAGCAAAGGGGCTTTGAAGCAAAAGGGGGAGAGCAGCTTATGGCATTAAGGGAAATGAAGCTTTGCTGTCAGTCATGCGGGAGGGAATTTACTCTGCCGCAGGCCGAGATAGATGCTTATTGGGAGCAGGGAATGGATATTCCGGTATTCTGTTCCCTTAAATGCCAGATGAAGGGCTGGGATCCTGAAGCTGTCCGTTGGGCAAAGTACAGAAGGACAAAGGATTCAAAATAATGGCTCTTAAACAGTTTAAAAGAGGTGACAGGATCCATTCAAAGGGAGAACCCTTAAAGGAGTATGAACTCGTACTCAAAGGGTCGGTCGCTCTTTCCATAAGCAGGGGGACAAGCGTAGAACTGTACCCCGGCACCATTATCGGACCGCTTGATGAAAAGGACGGAAAGTATATAAAGGACTATACAGCCAAAGGGGATGTCATGCTCTATGGCTACAGTCTCGGGGAAAGCGGCCTGGTAAGCTATATCGTCGATCAGAATACAAAGATCGCTCCCCAGATGGCCTCCGCTTCCTTAAAGAACCTTCACTCCCTCAAGGAATCAATAGCGTTTTTGTCCGAATACGCTTTGAGGAAGAAGGAGGACATCGAAAAGCGGAAAACCGAGTACAAGGAGCTATGCGCACGCCTGAAAAAGCGGGCAAAGGTCTTTCCGGAGCTGAAGATAATCCCGGATCCTCCGGATATCTCGATGGAAGCCTGGAGAGAGGACTTTATCGACGCTCTTTTTGAAAACGATGAAGTCCTGAAGGAGAAAATGTTTACTCTCGGTGCCGCTGTCTGCACCGGTATCGTAATGACGGTGGCTTCCTTTGCGAGAAAGCTGATGGACTCTGTATTAACGATAGACCAGTATATCGCTGAGCTCGAGGAAACAAGTCATGATTTCCTGATTGCTTATGACGCTTTGGACACCGAGCAAAAGAACCTCGAGCACGCGAAGGAGCTTGACCGCGCAATGACAAGGGGCACTATGCCGGATCTTTCAAAGGCCGCGGAGACAATAGTCAATTACTCGGGACTTGAAAAGGAAAAACGTGAGGAGTTCTTTACTCTTTTCAATGAATATGCATCTCTCCCCGACAGATCGGACAGCTCGGATGACATGAGAAAGCTCAGGCGTAAGCTTACCCAGTGGTTTTATCGGATCTATGAAGGCGTATTCTTTAAGAGCCTTGAAGAAAAGAAGCTTCCCATAGAGATCAAAATGTTCTTAAATACCGGCTTTTTCGATCCCAAGCTTGCCGGAGAGGACAATACCGTTCTTCTTTTCAATTATGTCGTGGACTATGATCCCGATCCGAAGGAAGAGGTATTCACAGCTTATGAATGGCTTCTGAGGGTATATGAAAAAAAGAACGTTCCCTCAAGAAATGAGTTTGATATGGACTACCCCGCTTCTCTTCGTGAAAGGAAGATGAACGGGGAAATAACCGAGCAGATGTATGAAAGATTCTTGAAGGATCCGGCGGAAATGGTCCGTTTTGAGATGAAGAATCTCTTTGAACTCGGAAACAGGATGACCTTCGGACGCCCTTCAGTATTCTTCCCGTTCTTCGATTCCGTAAATGTCCAGATGCCGCTTGAGAAGATATATATGACCGCGGAGAGGATCAGAGAGGAGCTTGCGACGCTTCGGGAGCTTGATTACCAGTGCTTTTTCAGGGAGGATATCTATCAGAATGAAAAAGCGGGCATTCCCCAGATGGTAGTCCACAACGAGTACCTTCCCTATTTCATCCTGATGCCAAACTGCGGCTCTCGTTCCGTCCTCTGGCAGGAAATAGAGGGGAAGAAGCGTTCGACCCATTCAAGGATGCTGATGCCACTTTTCAATCTCGAGGACCTTTCGGACTCTATCACACAGGTTTGCGGGGAATTTCGCTGGGAGATGTGCAAGACGGAGCAGGGCGTCCACTGGAATGATCTTTCTGAGCCCTCGCTTACTGCTGAATATTGTGATTATCTTCAGTATTTCAGAAAGAACCAGTCGCTGAATCCGGAGCAGAGGGAAAAGGTCAAAAAATCCCTTCAGAAAGCAGGAAACAACTACAGACGTGTATTTGCTTCGGATTATCTTGTCTATATCAAATATGAGTCAAAGGGGGCACTTCGGCTCAACAAGGTGGCACGGGAGATACTCTTTTCCTATTGTCCATTCGGTGCAAAGGCGAGGGAGACTGTGGGGCAGAACCCCCAGTATCAGCCTCTCATCAACAGGATGCAAAACAAGACATCTCAGAAGGCAAGGCCGGTTTCAAATATCAAACAAAAGCTTGAAAACAAGGGGGAACGTGTTCCCGAGGAGATTGAAAAGGAACTGGCATATTACAGGATGTAGGAAGGCTTTAGGAAAGGTTGTAGCAAAGTGACTCTAAAATATTTCATAGTATTTTTTATCTCAATGGTCCCGCTTGTCGAGCTTCGCGGAGCGATCCCCTTTGCAGAAGGGTATTATGCCGCGAATCCCGCGGAATTCAATATCATACTCGCCTACATATTGATAATGATAGGGAATATGATCCCGGTTCCTATAATTTTCTTCTTTGCACGGAAGGTTCTTGAATGGGGAAAGGACAAAAAGGTAATAGGGAAGTTCTTTACGTTCTGTCTTGAAAAGGGGCACAAGGGCGGAGAAAAGCTTCTCTCAAAGGCGAAGGGCGGCGTGTATCTTGCCCTCCTTCTCTTTGTCGGGATACCTATCCCGGGGACGGGCGCATGGACAGGAACTCTTGCGGCGTCTATCCTTGATATGGATTTCAAAAAGAGCGTCCTTGCCGTTATAGGAGGGGTTTTGATGGCAGGAGTGATAATGATGGCCTTGTCCAAGGTTGTGATAGGTGTTGTCACCTGATCTGAATTGATGTAAAAAAAAGCCCTTCACGGAGCATTCCGTGAAGGGCTTATATTTTGTATCAGCTTCCTATGATGTCCCTGTACCATTTCAGGGAATCAAGATATGAGGTGTAGATACGATCCTCGTCAAGACTCTTCAAGATGATCTCTCTTGAAACTGCGGGCCAGTTGCCGGCCTCATACTTGATCACGAAATCAAGGGCAGGATAGAGAGGTCCGTCATGATCCAGGAGAGCCTTTCTGATATTTGAAGAGACCGTGATCCTTGTGAGGGCATCCTCCATTGTGGTATCAAGCATTATATCTATGAGTGAGAACATCCCAAGGAGGAAGAGCTCTTCTGTTTCCATTCCAAGATAAAACTGTGAGGCTAGGGTTTCCGCAAAACGCGCCCTTATCATAGAGATCCTCATGATCTCAGAAGGCTTGTCAGAGCAAAGAGCCTTTGTGACAGCGGTATTGATCCATTTCTTCAGCTCGACCTGTCCGAGAAGGGCAGCTGCCTGACGAACAGATGAGATATTCGAGTTCAGGGTCATCTTGTTTACGATCGAGAGAAGTGAAACAACGAGGGCGGCATCCTGCTCGATGACCTTTGCCGCGTCTGTAAGGTCGAAATCAGGCTTGTTGACTACATTGAGGAGCCTGATATAGTTCGCCTTCAGAGGAGAGAGGGCAGTGTCGGAATTCTCCTTCGGCACCCTGAAAAACTCGCCCTGATAAAGGTCTGAGGGTCCGTCCTTTTTCAGACTGTCAAAGGCGCCCTCGGTATCGATATTTGAAATAAGTATCCTGATGTTCGGAAAGTACTTCCTGATGAAGAGCCTTATAGCCTGCATATTCGCGCTCTTCGCATCAAGGAAGAGGATGTCGGAAAGCTTGAAGATGGGCTGATAAGCAGCAAACTCAGTCTGCGGTATCTCGCGGAATGCAATCTGAAAGCCCATTTTCTTGAGTTCGGCAAGCCGAATAATATTCTGCTCCGTAGGTTTGACATCACTGTCAAGGAGCAGGACTGTCATTTTCGGAGGTACAAGGCACTGTCTCTTGAGATCCGAATAAATCGCAAGGGAATTGACGGGAACAAAGACCTCCCTGTCACCCGAAAGAACCGCGAGACCGGCGCTCTGCACGACTTCGAATTCCGCGACATTTCCGGCACCGTCAAGTGACGCTGTTCCGAGAAGGAGCGGGTTCTTGAATATCTCGTTTTTTCTGGCATAGACTATGTATGCACTGACAAGCATCTTGTCATTAAAAACGGGAACCAGAGTAGCGAGCATGTTGTTTTCCTCCAAGTAATAGCAAAATTTACATACTACCTTGACTATAATAACAGTTTTGATAAAAATACACAATAAAAGCTTGAAAATTGATAAAATAATTGTGCTTGACATGTGGATGAGGCAGGAAGACGCGTAAAAAACGCTGTTGACTGAGGAGTTTTTTGTGTTATAATGCCCTCTGTGTCTTAAAAAATGCCGAGAGCCCGCACGGTACGCCAAAAATCTGCGGCCGAAGGGAGGGATAAAGAGATGTCGAGCGTTACAGTAAAAGAAAATGAGTCTTTAGACAACGCACTCCGCCGTTTCAAGAGGAGCTGCGCAAACGCAGGTATACTGCAGGAGATCAGGAAGCGTGAGCATTACGAGAAGCCGAGCGTTAAGCGTAAGAAGAAATCTGAGGCAGCCCGCAAGCGCAAGTTCAAGTGATCAAAAACGAAACATTTTATGATTTTTCAAAGCCGCAAAGAAGTATTTTTGCGGCTCTTCTTGTGTCAGAAAGAATGTTTTTATGAAAGATATCGACGAGATCAAAAGAAGAAGGACCTTTGCTATAATATCACACCCTGATGCGGGAAAGACCACACTTACGGAAAAATTCCTGCTCTACGGCGGACAGATCAATACCGCAGGATCGGTAAAGGGAAAGGCCACAGCCCGACACGCGGTTTCGGACTGGATGGAGATAGAAAAGGAGAGGGGAATATCCGTAACGAGCTCAGTGCTCCAGTTTGAGTACCGGGATTACTGCATCAACATACTCGATACCCCCGGACATCAGGACTTTTCGGAGGATACCTACAGGACCCTGATGGCTGCGGATTCCGCCGTGATGGTGATCGATGCTTCAAAGGGCGTTGAGCCCCAGACCAAGAAGCTCTTCAAGGTAGTATCGATGAGGGGCATCCCGGTATTCACCTTTATAAACAAGATGGACCGTGACGCGAAGGATACCTTCGAACTCCTTGATGATATAGAAAATAATCTCGGCCTCTCAGTCTGTCCAATTAATCTCCCAATAGGCTCCGGAAAAGAATTTCGGGGGATATACGACAGGAATACAAAAAATGTCAGGATCTTTTCCGATACCATGAAGGGGACAAAGGAAGGAAAGGAGCAGGATATAGCGCTTGATTCTGATGAGCTTGCCGCCTTTGTTTCCGAAGATGAAAAGGAAAGCTTAAACAGTGTCCTTGAACTTCTTGATGGGGCCGGGGAGGAATTCGATCTTGAGAAGGTCCGAAACGGAAAGCTTTCACCGGTCTTCTTCGGGTCTGCTCTTTTGAACTTCGGAGTTGAGACCTTCCTTCATTATTTTCTTCAAATGACGACACCGCCTCTCAAAAGAAATTCGGACAAGGGAATGATAGAGCCTGATTCTTCGGATTTCTCAGGCTTCATCTTCAAGATACAGGCGAATATGAACAAGGCTCACCGCGACAGGATAGCCTTTATGAGAATAGTTTCCGGGAAATTCGAGTCCGGAATGACGGCCTTTCATGTGCAGGGACAAAAGGAGATAAGGCTCTCCCAGCCCCAGGTCATGATGGCGGAGGAGCGGCACGTGGTGGATACCGCCTTTGCCGGCGACATTATAGGACTCTTCGATCCCGGTATATATTCGATCGGTGACACCGTGACGACATCAAAGGAGCACTTCGCTTTTGAAGGCATACCGACCTTCGCACCCGAGCATTTTGCAAGGGTTCGGCAGGTCGATACCATGAAGAGAAAGCAGTTCATGAAGGGCATAGAGCAGATCGCGCAGGAAGGCGCGATCCAGATCTTTCAGGAGTACAATACCGGCATGGAGGAGATCATAGTCGGCGTCGTCGGTGTGCTGCAGTTTGATGTACTGAAGTTCAGACTCACCCATGAATACAATGTGGAGATAGGCCTTGAGATGCTGCCTTATGAATACATCCGCTGGGTTGAAAATGAAGGAATAGATATGGAAAGCATCAGCGGCACGAGCGATATGAAGAAGGTGAAGGATCTGAAGGGTAGACCGCTCCTTCTCTGGGCGAACGAGTGGTCCATAAGGATGACGGAGGAGCGTAACAAAGGCCTCATCCTATCCGAGTTTGCAAGAAACTGATCACAGGAAAAAATAATGATAGATTTCAATGTTCCGACATTTACCGGAAGAGAATTTTCATACATGAAAGAGGCCGTGGATTCAAAGAAGATCTGCGGCGACGGACAGTTTACGAAGAAATGCGAGAAGTGGATAGAGGAGAGGTTCAATGCCAAAAAGGTCCTCCTCACGACCTCTGCGACCTCCGCCCTTGAGATGGCATGTTATCTTTCAGGTATCAGGGCGGGAGATGAAGTGATACTTCCAAGTTTCACCTTTTCTTCCACCGCAAACGCGCCCGTGCTCTTTGGCGCGCGTCTCGTCTTTGTCGATATCAGACCCGATACTATGAACATCGATGAAAAAAAGATAGAGGAAGCGATCAGCGAAAAAACGAAGGCGATCATCGCTGTCCATTATGCCGGAGTCTCCTGTGAAATGGACACTATTATGGATATCGCAAAAAGGCATGGTCTCAAAGTCATAGAGGATGCGGCCCAGGGCATAATGAGTGAATACAAGGGGAGGCCGCTTGGCACAATAGGTGATTTCGGCTGCTTCTCCTTCCATGAAACGAAAAATTATTCAATGGGAGAGGGCGGCGCTATCCTCATCAATAATGAGTCCGATATTCTTCCCGCAGAGATAATGCGCGAGAAGGGCACGAACCGCGCCCAGTATTTCAGAGGCCAGGTGGACAAGTATTCCTGGGTGGACTACGGCTCAAGCTATCTGCCAAGCGATATCAATGCCGCATATCTCTGGGCACAGCTTGAGATAGCAGACGAGATCAATGAAGACAGGCTCTCTACCTGGAAAAAGTATGATGAGTCCCTTCGTCCGCTTGAAAAAGAAGGAAAGCTCCAACTTCCCGTGATTCCAAAAGATCTGGTCCATAACGCCCATATGTATTATGTGAAGCTCTCTGACCTTTCAGAGAGGACAGCCTTCATCTCACATCTTAAGGAAAACGGCGTCCAGTCAGCCTTTCATTATGTTCCTCTTCATTCTGCGCCGGCAGGGAAAAAGTTCGGACGTTTTTTTGGCGAGGATATTTTTACAACAAAGGAGAGCGAGAGACTGACACGTCTTCCGATGTATTACGGGATAACGGATGAAGATGTTTCAAAGGTGATAAAGACCGTGAAGGAGTTCTTCTGATGGATATATCTGTTGTAATCCCGGTCTATGGCTGCAGAGCCGCTCTCTTTGAGCTTCACAGGAGGCTTACGGACAGTCTCTCAAAGATCACTTTGGATTATGAGATCATCCTTGTAAATGACTGCTGTCCCCAGGGCTCCTGGATCGATATCGAAAAGATATGCGCTGAGGACGAAAAGGTGATCGGTATCAATCTCTCAAGAAATTTCGGACAGATAAGGGCGATCACTGCAGGGCTTGACATAAGCCGTGGAGACGCTGTAGTCGTGATGGACTGTGACCTGCAGGATAGGCCTGAGAATATCCCTCTCCTTTATGAAAAGCTTAAAGAAGGCCATGATGTAGTATTTTCAAGGCGAAAGGGCCGGGTGGATTCCGGTACCACAAAATTTTTCTCGAAGCTTTTTTACAAGGTCTATGATTACTTTACAGAAGGGACCTATGACAGCTCGATCAACAATTTCTCGATCGCAAAGCGAAAGGTGATAGACGCCTACTGTTCAATGCGGGAGCACAACAGAGCTTATACCATGTTCATCAAATGGCTGGGCTTCAACGAAGCTGTGATCGACCTTCCGGCTGAGGAACGATTCAGCGGGAAATCTTCCTACAGCTTCAGAAAGAAACTCAAGATGGCATCGGAGATCATTACCTCCCAGTCGAACAAGCCTCTCATCTTTTCCGTAGGACTTGGCTTTACGATGTCACTTATCTCGCTCATCTTCATCATCTGCCTCATCATCAGGAAGTTCGCCTTCAATGATGTCACAACAGGCTGGGCTTCGCTCATCGCCTCAGTATTTTTGATGGGAGGTCTCATCCTTGCGGCTATCGGCGTTGTCGGGATATACATCGGCAATATCTTCAATGAGGCAAAGAACAGGCCGATATATGTGATCTCCGAGATCTTGAACGAAAAGGAACGCGAAAAATGATAATAATAATCGGCGCTACAGGCTTCATCGGGATGTATACCGCTGAAGCCTTTTTAAAAAAAGGCTATCAGGTCCTTGCGACAGGAAGGAATGAAAAGATAGGAGAGGCTCTTTCAAATGAAGGAGCTTCATTTGAGAGGCTTGATATCACAAAAGAAGAAGACTTTGAAAAGCTGCCCCAAGATGGTGTTTCCGGTATTATCCTCCTTGCAGGACTCCTCCCGGCAAATACGACTGCGGATCTTCTCTGTGAAGACAATGCCGCGGATTATTTCAAAGTAAATGTGATCGGCACCATAAATGTGCTTGAGTGGGCAAGGAAGCACAATGTCAAAAAGGTGATCGGCGCCTGCTCATATGCAGATGTAAGAAATGCCTGGAAAAAGGACTATGCGATCACCGAGGAGGAGCCGAGGAACTTCAGCTTCACCGGCGACCACAGCGTTTATGTCATAAGCCGTAATGCCGCAAATGACGTGATGGAATATTACAATCAGCAGCATCAGATGTGCTGCGCATGGTTCCGTTTTCCACCGGTCTACGGGGTGGGGCCGCACGGAACTATAAACGTGAACGGAAAGCCCTATAAATCAGGCATCCAGACCTTCATTGAAAACGCTATGGAGGGAAAGGATATTGAGATCTGGGGAGACCCGGGGATCAGCCGTGACATCATCTATGTAAAGGATGTTGCAAGAGCGTACGTGCTTGCGATGGAAAGCGACAAGACATACGGGCTTTACAATATGACAAGCTCTGTGCCGCTGACGCTTCTTGATCAGGCAAAGACCGTGATAGATGTCTTCGGGAATGACAAAGGTTCAAAGATAGTCTTTCGTCCCGAGAAGAAAAACAATACTCCTTCATTTCTCTTTTCAATGGAAAAAGCGAAAAGGGATTTTGGCTTTGTGCCGGAATATACTGACTTTAAGAAGATGATGGAGGATTACAAAAAAGAGATGGAAAACCCTGTGAGATACGTCTTTTCAGACAGAGTAGAAGAATGAAGAATATAGCGATAATCGGAGCCTCTTATCTTCAGGTCCCGCTCATCAAAAAAGCGAAAGAGATGGGATTAACTACCCATGTCTTTGCATGGGAGGCAGGAGATCCCGGGGAGAGGGAAGCGGATCATTTTTACCCGATCTCTATTACGGAAAAGGAGAAGATACTTGAAAAATGCCGTGGGATAGGGATATCCGGGATTACTTCAATTGCGTCAGACCTTGCTGCCGTGACGGTAAATTATGTGGCGGATTCTTTGGGGCTTCCCGGAAACAGCATGGAGTGCGCGCTCCTTTCAACCAACAAGCACGAGATGAGGAAGGCATTTGAAAGGGGAGGGGATCCTTCCGTAAAAAGCATCCTCGTAAAAAGCGCTGATGAGATAAAGGATCATTCGTTTTCATATCCTATCATCGTAAAGCCGCTTGACCGTTCAGGCTCAAGAGGGATCACAAAGCTTTATGATGAAAACGGGCTTTCAGACGCCATAGAAAATGCAATGGAAGAGGGCTTCATAAAGGCTGCCCTCGTGGAGGAATATGCAAGGGGAAAGGAATACAGCCTCGAGTGTATTTCAAGTCACGGGGAACATCATTTTCTTGCAATGACAGAGAAGTTTACGACCGGCGCGCCGCATTTCATAGAGACTGCCCATCTTGAGCCTTCGGGAGTGCCGGATGAAATGCTATCGAAGGTGAAAGACACGGTATTTCACGCCCTTGACACCTTAAAGATCACTGATTCCGCCTCACATTCAGAAATCAAGATAGATGAAAAGGGCAATATAAAGATAATCGAGATCGGTGGAAGGATGGGAGGAGATCTGATAGGCTCCGATCTTGTATATCTTTCGAGCGGATACGACTTTTTAAAGGCTGTGACAGAGGTATCGCTTGGGGAGAAGGTGTCCTCATTCGAGACATCTTTAAAATCCGCTGCCGCAGTAAGATATATTTTCAGCGGAGAGGATCTGGCAGCTCTTCAAAGGCTTTTGGATGAAAATCCAAAATATCTCGTTCGAAAGGATATAAGTGAGATCACGGATGGAAAGATAATGGACTCTTCCGAGCGCTTTGGGTATTTTCTCATGAAGGGACCTTCCCGTGAGGCACTTCTTCCTTATCTTCCGGCAGAGCTGCCTGAAAGTGAGGCGTGAGCGAATGAAGCAGAGAAAGAAGCTTTTTGTCCTACTTGCCCTTCATATAATGCTGATGTTTTTTTCGATGTCAGGGATAGCATCAAAGCTGGCAGCAGGAGAGAGGTTTTTAAGCGGGAAATTTATTTTATACTACGGGATCATAATAGCCCTTCTCGGAGTCTATGCCATAGTCTGGCAGCAGATCATAAAGCGCCTGCCACTTACTACCGCCTACGCAAACCGCGCAGTGACAATAGTCTGGGGCATTATCTGGGGTGCTCTTTTTTTCCGGGAAGAGGTGACGCCGCTTAAGGTCGTCGGCGCGATCATAGTGATAGCGGGAGTTGTGCTTTTTGCGACTGCCGACGAATGTGACGAAAAGGAGGAGACTGATGGACCCGCGTCTTAAGATCTTCCTCTACGCCCTCGTACTTCTGCTTGGCGTTTTCATAAGCGCTGTCGCACAGGTCATATTGAAAAAGGCCGCAAAGAAGCATTACGGCTCCTTCATCAAGGAATATGTAAATGTTCCCGTGATATCGGCATATCTCATCTTTGTGCTCTCAACCTTCATGTCGATCTTTGCATACAAGGAGGTCCCGCTTTCGCTTGGTCCCGTCCTTGAAGCCACAAGCTACATCTACGTGACGATCTTCGGCGTAAGGATCTTCGGCGAAAAGGTCGGGAAAAAGAAGCTGATCGCGCTTTTCCTGATCATTGGGGGAATTGTAGTATATTCATTTGGCGCAGTATAGGATAATTGATTCTTGTGGAATGCCTGTTGCATTTCCCTGGCATTCCACACTTATCATTCCTCTTGACAAAGCAAGTGCTTTAAGTGATAATCACAAAAGCAAGCGGCTTTTTGCTGCACATCCCAATCAATTTTTTTTTTTCATTTCATAGTTGTTTCATTTTTTTGATTTTCCTTATTGACAAAGAAAATGCATTGATATAATATTGCCATATAAATCGAACAACTGTTCGTGTTTTGAAAAGGAGTACGAAAGTGTCAGATATCAAAAGAGAAGAAAAACTTAGAGCGCTTGATGCCGCGATAGCACAGATAGAAAAGCAGTACGGACAGGGCTCCGTCATGAAGCTCGGAGACAGCAGCAGCCATATGCAGGTTGAGACCCTTCCATCAGGCTCAATAAGCCTTGATATAGCATTGGGACAGGGCGGTTTTCCGAAGGGCAGGATCATCGAGATCTACGGTCCGGAGTCTTCAGGAAAGACCACGGTCGCGCTTCATGCCGTCGCTGAGGTACAGAAGCGCGGCGGGATAGCGGGCTTTATAGATGCCGAGCATGCTCTTGATCCGGTATATGCGAAGAACATCGGAGTCGATATAGACAATCTTTACATTTCACAGCCCGACAATGGAGAGCAGGCGCTGGAGATAGCGGAGACTATGGTCCGCTCCGGTGCTGTGGACATCATCATTGTCGACTCCGTCGCAGCCCTTGTTCCGAAGGCTGAAATAGACGGTGAGATGGGGGATGTGCAGGTCGGACTTCAGGCGAGGCTCATGTCAAAGGCTCTTCGTAAGCTCACAGCCGTCATCTCAAAATCGAACTGCATAGTGATCTTCATCAACCAGCTCCGTGAAAAGGTTGGCGTCATGTTCGGAAATCCCGAGACTACCACAGGCGGAAGAGCTCTGAAATTCTATTCATCAGTTCGTCTCGATGTCCGACGCACTGAATCTATCAAGCAGTCCGGTGAGGTCATCGGGAACAGGACGCGTATCAAGGTCGTGAAGAACAAGATCGCCCCTCCCTTCAAGGAGGCGGAGTTTGATATCATGTTCGGAAAAGGTATCTCAAGGGCAGGTGATATCCTTGATGTGGCTACAAACCTTGATCTCGTCCAGAAGTCCGGTGCCTGGTATGCAATCGACGGCGAAAAGATAGGACAGGGAAGGGAAAACGCAAAGCAGTTTTTGGAGGAGCATGCTGATGTGCTTAACTCCCTCGATCAGAAGATCAGGGCGCATTATGGTCTTGGAGAAGCTATAGACAGTGCCGGAGCCTCAAAGGACGAAAAGAAGAGTGACGAAGCAGCCGGTGGCGAGGATCAGGCAAAGTCAAAAGCCGCAAAAGCAAAGTCCTGAGGAGTATGGCAATAGCAGTTCGCCTGAAAATATATCATGCCTTAAGCAGAGACTTTTATTATGAGGATCGACAATACTGAAAAGGCTCCCGGTAGCAAAAAGCAAAGAGTGGTCTTTGATGATGGAACAGTTCTTTCACTATACCAATCTGACCTGAAAAGGCTTGAAGGTCTTGCTGTTGACGGGGAGATATCAAAGGCGGAATTTGATGGCTTTATCGATGAGGTCATCCTTCCAAGGGCAAAGAACAGGGCGCTTCATCTCGTTTCAAAGATGGACAGAACTGAAGCTGATGTGAGACGAAAGCTTAATGAAGGGGGATATACTGAGGAAGTCACAGAGCATGTCCTCTCCTTTATGAAGGAATATCACTATATCGACGACCTGTCCTTTGCAAAGAGCTTCATCAGGACCTATATGGACACAAAGAGCCTTTCCGACATCAGACGGCGCCTTTATGAAAAGGGCGTAAAAAAAGCTGTCATTTCTGAGGCTGAGGCTGAAGCTTATCAGGGTGATGAGAAAGCCATCATTGAAAAGCTTCTTCAGAAGAAAGACTACGACAGGGAGGCAGCAGATCCGAAGGAAAAGGCGAAGATATCGAGATTTTTGCTTTCAAAGGGTTTTTCCTACGATTCATTCTCGGATATGATCTGAAGCGGTCCGCACAAATGATTTATAACGCCTGAAATAGCGGCTTGAAAAAATCTCTTTACAGCAGCAATTTAAAGTGCTAAAGTACCTGCCATGGAAACAAATCATCTTCAAAACTCATTTTTCTTTTTCGGCTTTTTCGACTTTACCTTTACAAAGGGTAAGGAAGTATTTCGGTCGCCGGAAAGATGAGAAAGATGAGTTGAGAAGCACCATTTTTCAGATTTAGGTAGGATTACCGCCGCGGCCGGGGGCTGCGGCGGTTTTTTTTATCGCAGGGATGTCGCAGCCAAAGCCAAAGCAAAAGCTCCTGCCGGAAAGGAATTTATCATGATAGTTATCTTAAAAAAAGACGCTGACGTCACTGAACTCGAGTCACTTACCTCCTGGCTCACCGATGAGGGCATCAAAGTGATGCCGACAGTCGGTTCACATTCCACGATCCTTGGCCTTGTCGGGGACACCTCAAAGATCGACATCAACCTGATCTCGGCGCTTGATATCGTTGAGGATGTAAAGAGAGTCCAGGAGCCCTACAAGGCGGCAAACAGAAAGTTCCATCCCGATGATACAGTGATCGAGGTGGGAGGTACAAAGATAGGCGGTGGGAACCTCACTCTTATCGCAGGTCCCTGCTCGGTGGAATCAAAGGAGCAGATCATTGGGATAGCGGAGGCTGTAAAAAAGAGCGGAGCCACCATCCTCCGGGGCGGAGCGTTCAAGCCCCGTTCTTCACCTTATTCCTTCCAGGGACTTCATGAGGAGGGCATCAAGCTCCTGCTTGATGCAAAGAAGGCGACAGGTCTTCCCATAATCACGGAGATCATGGATGCCGACCAGCTGCCGCTTTTCGATGACGTGGACATCATCCAGGTCGGCGCGAGGAATATGCAAAACTACACGCTCCTTACTGTTCTTGGGCAGATAGATAAGCCTGTCCTGATAAAGCGCGGTATGTCAGCAACCTACGAAGACCTTCTGATGAGCGCTGAATATGTGATGTCTCAGGGAAATCCGCGCGTCATACTCTGTGAGAGAGGTATCAGGACCTATGAGAACTATACGAGAAACACGCTTGATATTGCAGCTGTTCCGGTGCTTAAAACTCTTTCACATCTACCTGTGATCATCGATCCGAGCCACGCCTCCGGAAAGGCTGCTCTTGTGCCGCCGCTTGCAAAAGCCGCTGTTGCCGCCGGAGCAGACGGTGTGATGGTCGAAGTTCACAATGACCCCGCTCATGCAAAGTGTGACGGTCCCCAGTCTATTACCCCGGAGGCTTTTGATTCGCTTTCAAAGAAGCTATTAAATATAAAAGGGAGTCTTTAAATCATGGAAAAAGCAGTAGATATTGATTATGGGTTGCTTGATGATCATGAGGTCTTTCCCATGGGAGGGCGCATTGCCTGCCAGGGCGTGAGAGGGGCTTATTCCGCAATTGCGGCAAAGAGGATGTTCCCCGAAGGCGAGCTCATGTTTTTCAAAAACTTTGATGCGGTCTGTGAGGCAGTAGAAAAGGGGCTATGCGACTTTGGGATGCTTCCTGTTGAGAACAATACCTTCGGCCCCGTTAAAGCGACCTATGAGGCGCTTAAGAAAGGAAGGGTCTTTATCGTCCGCGGAGAAAAGCTGCTTATCAGCCATCGCCTGCTTGTAAAGAAGGGAACTGAACTATCTGATATAAAGGAGATCTATTCCCACGAGCAGGCCCTCGGGCAGTGCGCGGGATTTCTTTCAACTCTTCCCGACAGCGTGAAAAGGGTGCCAAGCTTCAATACCGCACTTGCTGCAAAATTTGTTTCAGAGTCGGATAGAAGTGACATTGCCGCTATAGCCTCGCCTGAGGCCGCAGAACTCTATGGTCTTGACTCACTTGACATGAAGATACAGGATTCGGATAATAATTATACCCGCTTCGTTTGTGTGGCAAAGGAGAGGAAGGTCTATCCCGGAGCGAACAGGATATCAATAATTCTTTCCTGTCCGCACAGGCCGGGCTCGCTTTATCATGTGTTGGGCAAATTTGCTTCATTGAACCTGAACCTGCTTCGACTTGTAAGTCATCCTATCCCGGGGCGTGATTTCGAATTTTCTTTTTCAATGGACATCGAAGCCCAAAGCGCTGATGAAAGAGTGAGAAAGATGCTTCTTGAGCTTTCAAAGGAGTGTCCGTTCTTTCTTTATCTTGGAAACTATATGGAGGTATGAGATGTACCGTCACAGGGTGCAGTATTATGAGACAGACAGGATGGGGATCACCCATCATTCAAATTATATCAGGTGGATGGAGGAGGCGAGAGCCGACTTTCTTGAAAAGAAGGGCTGGCCATATGAACGCATTGAAGAGGAAGGTATAATTTCCCCCGTTATCTCTGTAGACTGCCGCTACAAAAAGCCCACGACATTCGCAGATGAGGTGGATATCGAGGTTTCTGTCCTTGAGTTTAATGGCGTGAAGCTGAAGATAGGATACGTCATGAAACTGGGAGAAGAGACCGTCTGCGAGGGTGAGTCCATGCATTGTTTTTTGAATAAAGAGGGAAAGCCCGTAAAACTTTCAAAAGTTCTTCCGGATTTTCATGATATGTTTCAAAACAGCATAGAAAAAGGATAATGATATGAGAAATATACTCGTAACAAATGATGACGGGATCTTTTCTCCCGGGATAAAGCTCCTTGCAGAGACCGCGTCAGAGTTCGGACGCGTCACGGTTCTCGCGCCGGATCGGGTACGAAGCGGCGGCTCCCAGAGCGTGAATTTTCATAAGTCCTTTCTGATGAAAACCTATGACATGGGACTTCCTGAGGTTTCTGCTTTTTCCTTTGACGGTACGCCTTCAGATTGTGTTAGAGCTGTGTTCAACGGGCTATCTCAAAAAGATGTGGATGGCAGCGCTTTGATCGAAAGGCCGGACCTTGTTCTTTCCGGCATCAATGACGAGATGAACGCAGGATGCGATATCCTTTATTCAGCGACAATTGGAGCAGCAATGGAGGCAATACTCTATGATGTGCCTGCAATATGCTTTTCCGCCCACAGGGCAAAGGGTGGGATAGGAGAGGTCACAAAAAAATATTTAAAAGAGATCCTCGCAGAACTGATAGAAAAGCCCCTTCCTCCGGGAAAGATACACAACGTAAATTTCCCGTCCTGCGGTCTTTCCGATTTCAAGGGCTTTCTCTATGACCGGATTCCGGCGCAGATCCCGGGCTATCATGACACATATCATCCGAAGAAGAATGATGACGGAAGTATTTCTGTTACCATTGATCCGGTTCCGACAGAATGCGCCCCTGATGGCACGGATATAGGAGCCGTTCTTTCAAATCATATCTCTATAGGTGTTGTGCAGAATATGGTGAAGAGATGACAGAGTATGAAAAAGCGCAGGCAGGATATCTTTATGACGCAAATTATGACAGGGAACTTGCGATAAAGAGGGCAGAGTGCGCGGAGAAATGCTTTGATCTCAACAATGTAATTTCTGTTCCATAAAAAAATCCCTTTTCAATAGCAATCGACAAACAGCATTTCGACGTATATCATATGATATACAAATAAATGTCCAAGTCCGACGACTGAAATATAAAGGGAGATAATGATCAATGAAACGTTTTGTGCTGATAATAGCAGGAGTTTTGATGAGTATTATGCTTATGGCTTGCGCCGGGGAGGAAAATGCAGTGAAATACAGGTTGCTACTTAATGACAGCGGTTTTGAGTCGCAAAAGTCAATGTATGCTCCCGGAGAGCAGGTTATGGTCCGCTATGACATCATTGCTACTGATACGGATTACAGGTTTTACAGCAGCGATGTGGATTTCAAGCAGGACTACGACAATGGGTATGTTTTTACTTTTGTGATGCCTGATCATGATGTTACTCTCAACGTGGAATCCCGTAATTCCATGGAATATGATCCAAACGCCTATGTGGCGCAGACGGATGCCGGTACGGCAAAACTGTCCTTTGATTCATTTGACGGCGGCGGACCTGAGTTCAATGTGATAGTGGAGGACGGAAGCATAGTAGAATATACGAAAGATGTAAGCTATAAAAAAGCCGGCCACGAACAGCTGGATGGCGCAGGCAAAGAAATAGTGATCATCTTTACAGGACAAAAGCCCGGGCAGACAAATGTAACAGTGGAAGAGCGTTCTCCGATAGCCGACAACCTTGACAGGCGATACAAAGTTACAGTCGATGACAATCTGAATGTAAGCATAGAAGAGATTTCCGTGAAGGATATAAACGAGGGATCAGAAGATCTCACGCTTTATATAAACGACGAAGAGGTGCCTGTGACCTGGGAGAACAATCCGTCGGTAGAAGAGCTCAAAGCCATATCTCCGCTGACGATTTCGATGTCAATGTACGGAGGCTTTGAACAGGTCGGGCAGATTGGAAGCAGTATAACAAGGGATGACACTGAGATCACTACAGAGCCCGGAGATATCGTCCTTTATTCCGGAAATCAGATCGTGATCTTTTATGGCAAAAACACCTGGGCCTATACCCGTCTTGGACATGTAGACATGACAAAAGAGGAGATGACAGCACTTCTCGGAAAAGGGAATGTGGAGATCTCGATCGAATAGGATCATGAAGCGAAAAAGTACCGCTGCCTGCCGTTATTGACAAAAGAAATCTCCTTAATTATCCTAAAAGCATTATGAAAGGAGGCTTACCCTATGGATAATGAATACCGCGATCCCGGAAAGACTTATGCTTCCGGCTGTCCCAAGTGCGGCGGGACCATGAGCTTTGATCCGGCTCTCGGGAAACTGAAATGTGACTTTTGCGATTCAACCTTTACGCCCGAGGAGGTGGAGGCCTACTGGGCAAAGAACTCCGCCGTCAACAGCGCGAAGGATGCTGCTGCGCGTGAAGGCGGAAATGGAGCCAGGGGAGACGTTTCGTTTGATCCAAACGAGATGAGATCTTATTCCTGCTCAGCCTGCGGAGCCGAACTCATGGCGGACCAGACCACGGCGGTCATGATATGCCCCTATTGCGGAAATCATACGATAGCGCCCGCGCAGTTTTCGGGCTCCATCAAGCCGGATTTCATTATTCCTTTCTCGCATACAAAGCAGGAGGTTCAGGAGAGTTATCTCAATTATTACAGGAAAAGATATCTGCTCCCGAAGTCCTTTAAGTCCGACAATCACGTTGAGGAGATCCAGGGTGTCTATGTTCCCTTCTGGATGTTCTCAGGTGCGGTTTCGATGAACGGGGACTATGTGGCCTATGATGAGGCTACTGATGACGAAGGGCATACCTATATTTCCGATCGCTATCAGGTGGAGATACAGGGGAATGAGACCTTTGAAAAGGTTCCTGCGGACGCGTCAAAGCGGATGGATGACAACCTCATGGATTCGATCGAGCCCTACAACCTGAACGAGCTCAAGGACTTTTCAATGGTCTATCTTCCGGGCTTTCTGGCAGAGCGTTATGATGTTGCCGAGGAGGAATCCCATCAAAGAGCAAAGCAGCGTATTGAGTCCGGCATCCATACTGAAGTGACCGAGCATATCAAAAGAGGGATGCATCATGACGGCGTAGAGCAGTCAAAGGAGAATTATCAATACTCGGGCGAGAAGACCACATATGCCATGCTTCCCGTCTGGATGCTGACCACGAGGTGGAAGGACAAGAGCTATAAGTTCGCGATGAACGGACAGACGGGAAAGATGATAGGCGACCTTCCGATCAGCGCTCCGAAGATGCTTTCGATACTTCTTCCGGTATTTGCGGCTATAGTTTTGATCTTTATCCTGATAAACGGCGGGAATTTCGATATTGAAAAGATCGCGGGGATGCTGATAGTTGCGGTGGTAGTCGACCTTATTTTGTTTGGGATTTTGTATGGCTCGATGAAGCCGGTCCACAAGGCGACCAATGCAGCGCATTATACATCGGGCTTTAATATTACTCTCCAGAATGAGCAGAGATACGGGCTTTTCAATTCGGGAAAGCTGAAAAAGAAAATGAAGGGCTGAAAAATGAGGCTGAGGATCTTTTGATCCTCAGCCTATTATTACGAGATTTGCGCACTTTAAGTCATTTGAGAGGTCATATATTTTTCCTGTCTTTACCTCAACAACCTTCGGGCGAAGGAGATATTCAGAATTGTTCTCAACTACTTTACAGTATTCGCCGTTTGACAGCTTCACGAAGCTGTCGACGGGATAGAGTATCATGCTCGCAAGAAAGCTCTTCATCGAGGCTATATCAAGATCATCCGTCATCGACATTATCATTTCAACTGCATCGCGAAGAGGAAAGGCGGCTTTGTAGGGACGCTCTGTCACAAGGGCGTCGAATACATCCGAGACCGCGATGATGCGGGCAAATTTGTGTATCTTGTCACCTGTGACGGCGAGGGGATAGCCCTTGCCGTTCATTTTTTCATGGTGCTGCAGAACGCCGGAGAGGATGGCTTTTGAAAAAGAGCCTGTCTCCGTGAGGATATTGTAGCCGTACAGCGAGTGGTGTTTCATGAGGAAGAATTCCTCATCGGTGAGCTTTCCGGGCTTGTTCAATACCTCGAGGGGGATCTTTGATTTTCCGACATCATGAAGAAGACCGGCGATACCGATCTCATGAATCTCCTCGCTCGAAAGACCGTACTTCTTTCCAATGATCATAGCCATTGTTGCGACGTCAACACTGTGCTTGAAGGTGTATTCGTCGCTCACCTTCAACTTGCTGATGTCGAGAGCAACGGCATTATTTTTGAGGATCGCTTTTTCAAGTTCATCGGAGACATTGTGGGTAGCTTCCACGAAACCCTTTGAATCGGTGCTGTGGAAGAGGTACTGGACACCCTCGCCGACACGCTTTTTCACATCCTCCCGGAGGGAAACGTTTAAGCGGTCATCCTTTCTTTCCTTTTCGATGACTCGCTCCGCCTCCTCGGATACCTCGATCTCGTCGGGATCATTATCCTCGCGTATCGATATCGCGCCGATGCCGTGGGAAAGGAGGTACTCGATCTGGATATCATCAAGATAAGCGCCGGACTCGATCATGGCGCGGCCTGCCTTGTCCTTAACGGCCTGTCCTATGCGCATCCCCGGATGAAGCTTTCTCGTGCTTACTACCTTAAGCTTTGCCATATCAATCCTTTTCCGATCAAAGCCAAATACTTATCAGAATAATACATTATTTTTCGGCATCAGACAACCAAACTCCGCTTTCTTATGGTATGATGCATTAATGAAAAAACATGGAGGAACGAAGATATATGGATCGTCTTGATGTATTAAAGGAAGGATTGAGGCGCGCTGAGAATTTCCGCGCAGCTGCAAGCTATATCAATTTTGACATGTCGACCATCTCGCCGGAAAACGCGCGCGCTCATGAAGGTGAACTCATTGCTTTTCTTGAAAATGAGGCTGTAAGGGAACGAAAGGAGCCGTCCTTTGTTTCTGCTCTCCTGTCTTCACTGAAGGATATCGACTCAAGGGATGAGTGGGAGAGAGCCATGGTGAAGGAGGCTTATCGCACTTATCGGATAGAGAAGAATATCACGAAGGAGGAAGCGTATTCCTTTTCACTTCAGGAGCAGCAGGCCTTCCTCGACTGGGAAAAGGCAAAGAAGAGCGCTGATTTTTCAATCTTTTCAAAATCCCTCCAAGGGGTGATCGAGAATAATAAAAAAAGAGCTTCACTCCGCGAACTTGATGAAACGGAAAAAGGCTTGATGAAAAGTGACTATGACCGCCTCCTTGATATGTATGAGCGGGGGATGACGACAGAGATCCTCGACCCTTTGTTTGATGATAGCAAAGAAAGGATAGTGTCTCTTCTTGAAAAGATCAAGAATAGCAAAAAGAAGATAAGGCGGGATTTTCTGACAAGAAAGGTTCCGACCGAAAAGCAGAAAGAGATCTCAGAAATGCTTCAGGAGGTGCTATTGGTCGACACTACAAGAAGCCTAATCTCGGAATCCGCTCACGCCTTCACAGACAGGATGGCGTATGATGATGTAAGGATCACGACGCATTATTATGAAGATCAGTTCCTCTCGAATATCTACAGTATCATGCATGAGAGCGGGCATCTCATGTTTGATATGATGCAGCCAAAGGAAAATCATGAATACTTCATCACTGAAGGAAAGACCCTCGGGATGCATGAGTCGGTTTCAAGATTTTATGAGAATCGGATAGGGCGATCAAAGAGCTTTATCAGTCTCATATATCCAAGATTGCTTGAGATAATACCAGAGGCTCTGTCAGATGTTTCCGAAAGTGAGTTTTATGAAGGAGTTAATATCGTAGAGCCGTCCCTGATACGGACAGAGGCAGATGAGGTCACTTATACGCTCCATATCATCATCAGGTATGAGCTTGAAAAGAAGCTGATAGGGGGAGAAATGTCAGTTGAAGAGCTGCCGAAGGCCTGGAATGAAATGTACAGCGAGCTTCTCGGCGTAGTTCCCGAAAATGATGCAGAAGGCGTTCTTCAGGATGTGCACTGGTCTTCGGATTTTGGTTATTTTCCCACATACGCTATCGGAAATTTTTATAATTCAATGTATTATAATGCGATGAACAGGGACTTTGACATAGGAGAGGCTGCACGTTCAGGGAATCTCGAAAGGATAAATTCCTGGATGATAGAGCGTGTGTTCAAAAAAGCTGACCGCCTCACACCATCAGAGTGGATATTTGATATCACGGGGCGTGAACTCACACCTTGTGATTTCCTTGATTATCTTGATGAGAAATACGGGGAAGTTTACGGGCTTTGATGATTTTGTTTTTGAAAGAGGAGGACAAAGATGTATTCAGACAACAATATCCTTTTGGGAAAGAGTGAGGATCAGGAGATCTTTCTTGAAAGCTCAATGGCAAACCGGCACGGCATCATATCCGGTGCTACGGGAACAGGAAAGACGATCACTTTGAAGGTGCTTGCGGAGAGCTTTTCCGACGCGGGAGTTCCCGTATTCTTTTCGGATGTGAAGGGAGACCTTTCAGGAACGGCATATCCCGGAGAGGCTTCGGGCTCGGCGCTTGAGCGCGTTGAAAAGATGGGACTTAATGAAAAGGGCTTTTCCTTCAAGGGCTATCCCGTCAATCTCTGGGATGTATTCGGAGAGGGCGGGATGCCGCTTCGCACAACGGTTTCGGAGATGGGACCGTTGCTTCTTGCAAAGGATATGGGGCTAAATGATGTCCAGACAGACATACTTTCCGTGATCTTTCGGATAGCGGATGACGAGGGGCAGCTTCTCCTTGACACGAAGGATCTGAAGGCGATGCTCACTTATGCCGCGGACAATATTGACAAATATTCCTCCGAATACGGAAACATCCCGAAGAATTCCGTCAATGCCATAATCCGCTCCATCGCGGCTCTCGAGGCCGAGGGCGGGGACATGTTCTTCGGAGAGCCTGCGATCGATATCTCAGACCTTATCGCTGTCGATTCAAACGGAAGAGGGAAGATCAATATCCTTGACGCGAGAAAGCTGATCCTTCACCCTGCGATGTATTCGACCTTCCTTCTTTATCTTCTTTCTGAACTCTTTGAGGTCCTGCCTGAGGTCGGAGATATGGAAAAGCCGAAGATGGTATTCTTCTTTGATGAAGCGCATCTTCTTTTTGACGGGATATCACCGGCCCTTCTTCAAAAGGTCGAGCAGGTGGTGAAGCTGATCCGCTCAAAGGGAGTCGGGATATATTTCGTGACGCAGGATCCTTCGGATGTTCCCGACGGGATAATGAATCAGCTTGGAAACAAGGTCCAGCACGCTTTGCGTGCCTATACTCCAAAGGAGATCAAGGCCGTAAAACAGGCAGCAGAGACCTACAGGGCAAATCCCGCCTTTGATACTCTTGAGACCATCCAGTCGCTCGGGACGGGTGCTGCCGTAGTTTCGCTCCTTGATACAAAGGGCATTCCGAAGATGGCGGAAAAGATCAAGGTGCTTCCTCCGTCCTCACGGATGGGCGCGGTCACAGACGCTGAAAGGGAGTCACTCATCAAGGAAAATCTCCTTTATACAAAATACAAAGATATGATCGACAGGGAGTCTGCCTACGAGACATTAAAGAAAAGAATAGAACAAGACGCTGAGGCAGAAAATGAGGCAGTGGCCGCAAAGGAAGAGGAAAAGCAAAGAGCGGCTGCCGAAAAGGAAGAGGAGAAGAGAAGAGCCGCTGAGCAGAAGGCAGAGATAGCCGCCGCTGTAAAGGCTGAAAGAGAAAGGATCAAAGAGGAGGAGAGAAAAAAGAAGGAGGCCGAAAGGACGAGGAAGGCGATCACGAGAGAGGTCGGAAAGACAGTATCACAGCTTGGACGAAGCGTCGGCCGCAGCATTCTCGGAAACCTGTTCAGGAGATGAAAAAGAAAGAACCTCCGCGGTGAGCCGCGGAGGTTCTTGCATATGCGGCGGACGTGGATCGAACACGTGACCTCTTCCGTGTCAGGGAAGCGCTCATCCCAGCTGAGCTACCGTCGCAACGGAAAGATTATAATATAGGCATAGGGCAATTTTCAAACTTTTTTTGGTTTTCTTGCTTTTTTTTCGTGAAACAGTTACAATCTTTGTCGTTTATGAAATTCTTTTAAGGAGGTGCTCCTGTAACAAAATGCCGGAAATAGTAAAAATCATCATCGCAATTGTCGTTACTCTGGTGATAGCTGTTCCGGTGACCCTTATTATTTCTTCAAAACTTCACAAAAAAGAAGACGAAAAAAAGCTTGATAATGCTTCCGGACAGGCAAGAGCCATTATCGACAAGGCCGTGAAAGAGGCCGAGGAGAAGAAGAGAGAGGCTCTTCTTGAGGTAAAGGAAGAATCGATCAGAGTGAAGAATGATCTCGACAAGGAGATCAGGGAACGAAGAGCTGAGATCACAAAGGCTGAGGATCGTGTCGCGCAGAAGGAAGAGAATCTTGACAAGAAGATCGATAATGCGGACAAGAGAGAACAGAGCCTTGCCTCAAGAGAGGGTCAGCTCAAGAAAAGGGCAGTCGAGGTTGAAGCCCTCGCTGAACAGCGTGTACAGGAACTCGAACGAATTTCAGGCCTGACAACTGAGCAGGCAAAGGATTTCTTGTTAAAGACCGTAGAAGAAGATGTAAAGCAGGATTCAGCGAGACTTATCAAGGAAGCTCTGGCACATGCCAAGGAAGAAGCCGACAAGAAGGCAAAGGATATCGTCGTTTCGGCGATACAAAGATGCGCCGCAGATCATGTAGCCGAAGCTACCATTACCGTGGTACAGCTTCCAAGCGACGACATGAAGGGACGCATCATAGGCCGCGAGGGAAGGAATATCAGGACCCTTGAGAATCTTACCGGTGTGGAGATCATCATAGACGATACTCCTGAGGCAGTGGTGCTTTCAGCTTTCGATCCGGTGAGACGCGAGGTTGCGCGTATCGCACTTGAGAGGCTGATAGTGGATGGTCGTATCCATCCCGCAAGGATTGAGGAGATGATCGACAAGGCAAAGCGGGAGGTTGACAATTCCATCCGCGAGGCCGGTGAGGCAGCCACTCTCGAAGCCGGAGTCCAGGGACTTGATCCCGATCTTGTGAAGCTTCTCGGAAGGATGAAGTACCGTACTTCCTATGGTCAGAATGCTCTGAAGCATTCAATCGAGGTCGCGTGGCTGACAGGACTTCTTGCAGGAGAGGTCGGAGAGAATGTCCGTCTTGCAAAGAGGGCAGGACTCCTTCACGACATCGGAAAGGCTGTGGACCATGAGCGCGAGGGCTCTCATGTTCAGCTGGGTGTTGAGATCTGCCGGAAGTACAAGGAGAATCAGACCGTTATCAATGCGGTGGCATCCCACCACGGCGATACGGAAGCAGAGACGATCATTGCCTGCCTCGTGCAGGCGGCGGACACTATAAGTGCCGCCCGTCCCGGTGCAAGACGGGAGACTCTCGATGCTTATACACAGAGACTCCAGCAGCTTGAGACGATCACAAACGAATTCAAAGGTGTTGAGAAATCCTATGCAATCCAGGCAGGCCGTGAGGTACGTGTCATGGTAGTTCCCGAACAGGTATCCGACGCGGAAATGGTCATCCTCGCGAGGGAGATCTCGAAGAGGATAGAAGACGAGCTTCAATATCCGGGTCAGATCAAGGTAAATGTTATCAGAGAATCCAGAGTAACGGATTACGCGAAGTGACAAAACAAAAGAAGCTGCGCCGCGGGTTTTCCGCGGCGCAGTTTTTGTATATTGAGAGTAATATGAAAGGAGCTTTCACATGAATGAGGAAAAGTGTGTTGAGAGGGTAAAAAGGACACTGGTCCGTGCCGGCTCTATACTTGATATCTATGATGATGAGATGAGGCTTCCCGACGGCTCCATAGAGCATTGGGACTTTGTCTCACACAGGAAAGGCGCAGCCTGTACGGTCGCTGTTCTTGATAACAAAAGGATACTTATGGTAAGGCAATACCGGCCTGCCCTTGAAAGGTTCACGCTCGAGCTTCCTGCCGGAAGCCGCGACTCAAAGGAGGAGGATACAAAAGTATGCGCAGAGAGGGAGCTTTTTGAAGAGACAGGTTACAAGGCAGGAGAGATAAACAAGCTCCTTTCACTGAAATCCACCGTCGCCTTCTGCGATGAACTGATAGATGTCTATCTTGCGACAGAACTTATAAAAGAGGGGGCCCAGAGTCTCGATCCCGCAGAATCGATAGATGTCAGAGCTTATTCTCTTGATGAACTTCTTAGGATGATCTTTGATTTCAAGATACAGGACGCAAAGACAGTTGCCGGAATACTCGCATACAAGGCCTTTGCTGAAAAACAATAGAGAATATGTTATAATGATCTATCTTTTCACCATTTGAACACATTTTGAATACAGGAAAGACATTTTATGAGTGTATATTTGATTGACTATGAGAATGTGAATTTTTCCGGCCTTGAAGGGGTCGCGGCCTTGAATGAGGGCGATGAGGTGGTGCTTTTTTACAGCGATTCATCGTCCACTATCCCCATGAACCTTCACATAGATGTACAGAAGTCCGGCGCAACGATGCGTTATATTGAGATCAGAAAGACCGCGAAGAATTATCTTGATTTCCAGCTTGCGGCACTTTCGGGGTATCTTGTAGGAACGACGGATCAGACGGAGTTTATTGTGATAAGCAGGGATACAGGCTTTGACTCGGTACTTGATCTTTTCAACACCCAGGACTTTGTCGGGAGAAAGGTTCATTTTTCAAGGCAGGACTCGATCGGCGGAATGATCCCTGTGAAGCGGAAGAAATCATCGGGGAAGTCAACGGCAAAGAAGGGGAACGCAGGCGCAACGAAGGATAAGAATGTTGCCGCTCAAAAAAATACACCAAAGAAACCTGAATCAAAAACTTCTTCGGATAGCCAAAAACAGGCTTCCGAGAGCAAAGAAAAATCCTCCGGCACGAAAAAGCCGAAGATATCAAACGCCAACAAGGCGCAGATAAGGCTCAAGGTAAAGGACATGAATCTGAAGCCGACGGATTATACGAAGATATACAATGTTTTTTCCGAGGCTCCTGACAAGCACAATTACGATATCGGTCTCATCAAGGTCTTTAAGGACCAGGAACTGGGAAACAGGATATACAAGGCAACGCTTTCGGTATTCAACGGGAAGGGATGAATGAAGAAAACTTCTTTTCTCAAAAAACACAGGAAGGTGTTCATATTTCTGATCGTAATAGCGGTCGTGGCAGGGGTGTTTCTTTACATGAGGAGCAGAAATGCCGCGAGCGCGAATGGCGAGGATGATTATACTGTCGGTGTCGCTGAGAAGCGGACAGTAGTCAGGTCTGTCGCGGCTTCCGGGACCATTGTCGCTTCCGACTCTCATGAAGTAAAGAACACGGAGCTTCTCGGGCAGAAGGTCCTGTCAGTACATGTTTCTGTCGGGGACAAGGTAAATCCGGGCGACACCCTTGTCGAGATAGATACGGAGTCTCTGAACAAGCAGAAGGATGACATCAATTCCCAGATCGCTTCCATCAGAAAATCGAGATATGAAAGGCAGCAGGATTACAACAAACTTCTCGAGAGGCAGGATGAGCAGCGGCAGAAAAATATAGAGGATACACAGAATGCACTTGCCAGCGCACAGTCGGCATTTTCAGAAGCACAAAAAAATTACAGTCAGGCACTCGACAATTACAACAATTATCTCAATCGCGGCGGCAAAGAGGGGGATACCGTAGCGCAGACACTTTATGCCATCCTCGCTGCCCGTGAGGCGGATGTGACGAACCGTCAGAATAATATCTCAACCCTTACCGAGACCCTTGAGAAGCTGAATGAAGGTGCAAGCAGTGTGACCGACACACTGCTCGATACCTATGATGAAACGACAGATCAGGCAATAAAGACGCTTTCCGACCAGGTATTATCCATAGACCGTAGGATAGAAGCCTGCGTCATGCGCGCTCCCTCTGCGGGGACTATCACTGAGGTGAAGGTGAAACCGGGAGACATCTACACCGGTGGTGTAGTCTGCATGGTCGAGGGTGAGGACATCATGGAGGTCAAGTCCTATGTCGACGAATATGATGTTCCCGATGTGCACGAAGGCATGCAGGCTATACTTAAGACCGACGCCACCAGAAATGACGAGCTTCCCGGAACTGTGACTTTTGTAGCGCCGAAACCTGAGACCAGCGGGGCGGGCGGTCTTGACCTCTCGAGCCTTATGGAAGGGGCCGGAGTTTCATCCTCAATGCTTTCAATGATGGGAGGGGGCTCCTCCGGTTCCGCGAGATACAGGGTTATGATAAGCCTCGACCAGAAGTCTGAAAGGCTTCGGCTTGGAATGAATGTAAGGGTCAGTATCGTGACCGATCGGGCGGAAAACGTGATGACAGTTCCCTATGATGCTGTACAGAAAGACGAAGACGGCAGTTTCTTTATTGAAAAAATAATAGAGCCCGAAACAGACGATCAGAAGGTGACCTTTGAAAAGATACCGATAGAAAAAGGTATAGAAGGGACATACTATATCGAGGTCAAAGGCGAAGGGATCAGCGAAGGCATGCAGGTGAAGATCATAAGGACTACCTCTGAGGAATCGGTCGAAGACCTCCTCAATATGATGGGTTCTGCAGGCGGGGTCTGATGATAATGGATAATGGCTTAAATCCTGCTTCGGAAAACAACAAAGAATATGTCATCAGGCTGAAGGACATAGTGAAGAAATTCTATATCGGACGCCCCAATGAGCTTGAGATACTCCATGGAATATCGATGGATGTAAAAAGAGGGGAGTTTGTTTCGATAGTCGGTCCCTCAGGATCCGGAAAATCCACTCTCATGAATGTGATCGGAGTTTTGGACAAGCCCACGTCCGGGACATATTATCTTGACGGGATCAATGTCGAGGAGGCTGACGAAGACGAGCTTTCAGACATCAGGAACCAGAAGATAGGCTTCGTTTTCCAGACCTACAATCTGATATCAAAGACAACAGCCCTTTCAAATGTCGAGCTTCCGATGCTTTATGCCGGAGTTTCCGCAAGGAAAAGAAGGGAGAGAGCAATGGAACTTCTCTCTCTTGTGGAGATGGAGGATAGGGCAAAGCATCTTCCCGAGGAGCTTTCAGGAGGACAGAAGCAGCGTGTCGCGATAGCGCGTGCTATGGCAAACAGTCCGGCGATCATCCTTGCGGATGAGCCCACAGGTGCGCTCGATACAAAGACCGGAAGGCTAGTGATGGATATCTTCCACAAGCTTCACAAGGAGCAGGGGATTACGATAGTCCTTATAACCCACTCACCGGAGCTTGCAAAGGAGACCGAGCGGATACTTCCGCTTCGTGACGGTAATATCATATATGGCGGGGATTCTCCCGATCTTTCCGCAGTCTGATAATAAGGAGCCACAGAGCCATGCTTTTCAAGGAAAATGTCATACTTGCTCTAAGGAGTCTTAAATCAAACAAGATGAGAGCATTTCTTACAATGCTCGGCATCATCATAGGCGTTTCCGCCGTTATTGCAATACTCACTGTAGGAAATTCCATTACAAAAAATGTCACTTCCATGATGAACGGGCTTGGAGCAAATGATGTCTTCATCGCTGTCCAGGAAAAGAAGAACAGCACAGAGACAGAGGATGAGATAAAGGCCCTGAAGGTGGACGGACTCAATTTTGGAAAGAGCTCAAGCTCCACCAAAATGCAGCAGAGCGATTATATTACCACCGAGATGATCTATTCCATGTGCGAGGAATTCAAGGATGAGATATATGCTGTAAACATCTATGACCAGCTCGGGAACGCTGATGTCGCTTATGAAGGGAAGAAAGCAAAGAATTCTGTAGTCGGAACAAGCGTCGGCTTCTATCTCTCAAATTCAGTAGATGTGGTTGAGGGCATGATGTTTTCTCCATCGGATTTCGATGAAGGAAAGTATACCTGCCTTATTCCCACATATACCGCAAAAAGGCTTTTCGGGAAGAATTATAAGGATGCGATAGGTCAGGAGATCACGGCAGAGACGAGCTACGGAGATGTTCTTCTCACGGTGATAGGAGTTTACAAGACAAACGGCCGAAACGGCATGATGATGCAGATGGGAACCTCCATACATTCGACCTATGTCCCACTGAAGACTGCAATGGCTCTTGATCACAGCAGCGGCCAGTACTCCTTCTTTCAGGTTTCCGCGAAGGACGGGATCAATCCGAACAGCCTGAAGGGGAAGGTGAAGAGCTTTCTGGAGCCTTATTTTCGGAACAATGCGCATTATACTGTTGCCGTAGTCACCTACGAAAACATTTTGAATATGTTCTATAAGCTGCTTGGGATGATAACCCTTGCTATATCTATAATTGCCGGCATCGCCCTTCTTGTGGGCGGCATAGGCGTTATGAATATAATGCTGGTCTCCGTAACGGAAAGAACGAGGGAGATAGGAACGAGGAAGGCTCTTGGGGCGAGAAATTCATCGATCAGGGCCCAGTTCATCGTGGAGGCCGTGATCATCTGCCTCATAGGAGGAATAATAGGAGTCGTTTTCGGGATATTGATGGGAAATGTTGCTTCCTACTTCCTTGGCTATCCGGCGGATCCTTCTATACTCGGCATCGTGATAAGTCTTGGTGTTTCATCGGCAGTAGGATTGTTCTTTGGTTATTTCCCGGCAAACAAGGCCGCAAGATTGAATCCAATAGAGGCGCTTCGTTATGAGTGATATCACAGGAAAAACTCTTCTTACATGCCTGCTCGGCTCCCCCGTTTCTCATTCCCTCTCACCCGCCATGCAGAATATGGCTTTTTCTGAGACCGGGCTTGATTACCGCTACCTTGCCTTTGATGTGAAAAAGGAAGAGATAGAAGACGCGGTCAGAGCCATCAGGCTATTTCATATCCGGGGCGCAAATCTCACAATGCCCTTAAAAAATGCAGTCCTCCCGTATCTTGATGAGCTTTCAAGGGTTTCAAAGCTTTCTCTTTCAGTAAATACGATAATCAATGATAATGGCAGACTCACAGGAACCACCACTGATGGAAAGGGCTTCACGGGAAGTCTCCTTTTCAAGGGCTTTGATATCAGAGGAAAGAGAGCCCTGATACTCGGAGCCGGCGGGGCCGCGTCATCAGTCATTGCAGAGATGGCGGAGGAAGGCGCGGAATCGATTTTTGTCTTCCAGAGAAAAAGCGCTACTTTTGAAAAAGCAGAAGCGCTTTCAGAAAGAGTAAATGAACTTACGGACTGTAAATGCGCTGTTTTTGATCTTTCGGACGGTCGGCTTCTCAGTGAAAAGACAAGTGAGTGCGATATCCTTATCAATGCGACAAATGTCGGGATGGGAGATGACAAACACTCGCTGGTAAAAAAAGAGGATATAAGAGAAGATCTTTTCTGCGCAGACCTTATCTATTCTCCTGAAGAGACCACGTTCCTCCGGGAGGCAAGGGAAAGGGGAGCGCGCGTGATGAACGGAAAGCTCATGCTCCTTTTTCAGGGCGCGGAGTCCTTCTATCTTTGGACAGGAAAAAGGATGCCTGTTGACATCATAAGGGAAAGGCTTTTTGAGGATTGATGCTATGGCGCAAAGGAAAAGGCCGCTGATAGCGGTTCCCGTTACGGAGAAAAGTGAAAGAGAGATAATAGAGGCTTTCAAGAGGCTTTCTGAAAAAGGGGCCGACCTGATCGAGTGGAGGGCTGACTGCTTTTCGGATCCCGATGACAAGGGGGCAGTTGAAAGGATCCTTTCTTCTTCGCCCGAAAACCTCTTATTTACGGTAAGGACAAAGGATGAGGGCGGTTTCTTTTCCGGAAGCACAGAGGATTATCATTTGATCCTTGGTTTAGCAGCGAAGACAAAGAGACCTTCGATCATTGATCTTGAACTTTCGAAAGCATCAGCTTCTTTTGTTGATGAACTCAAGTCTTTCGGCGCAAGGGTACTTGTCTCATATCATGATTTTTCAATCACGCCCTCCTTTCAAGAAATGGAAGACATCCTTTATTCCATGAAGGACAACGGAGCCGATATATTAAAGCTTGCCGTTACCGCCCAAAATGACGAGGATGCGATAAGACTTCTTTCTTTTTCCGAAAGCTTCAAACGGCAAAATCCCGATGCAGACATCATCACGATCTCAATGGGACCCTGCGGCATCCTTTCAAGGATAGGAGGCTTTCTTACGGGAAGCTGCATTACCTTTGCGGCAGAGGACAAAGAAAAGGCTTCCGCTCCGGGGCAGCTTACGTTGGAAGATATGAAGACTGTCCTCTCGATCATTGAAAGGAATCAGTTATGAGAAATATCTATCTCACCGGCTTCATGGGAACGGGAAAGAGTACAGTGGCGCAGGAATTGTCAAGGCTGCTTCAAGTGAGAATCATTGATATGGACAAAGCTCTTACAGAGCAGTTCAATATGCCGATAAGCAAGGTGTTTGAGGAGCAGGGAGAGGGAACGTTTCGAAGAGCGGAAAAGGAACTTCTTAAGAAACTTTCAAAAAACGAAGAACCTCTCATAGTCTCCTGCGGCGGAGGCGTTGTAAAGGACCCGGAAAATATAACCATTATGAAGAATTCCGGCACAGTATTTCTTCTTACGGCGTCATCTGAAACTCTTTTTGAGAGGCTGAAAAATGATAATGAAAGGCCTCTCCTCAAGGGAAGGCTTTCAGTCGAAGGGATAAGCGAAATGCTATTGGAAAGGAGCGCAATGTATGAAAGGGCTGCGGATATCGTGATAGAGACCGACGGCTTGAGGCCCGGTGATATAGCAAAACGTATAGCAATTGACGTTCACGAGGTCACAATGCTATAATACGATTTCGACCGCATTTTTGTGAGTGTAGCTCAGCTGGATAGAGTGCCGGACTCCGACTCCGGAGGTCGAGGGTTCGAATCCCTTCACTCACATTTCAAGGAGGAAAATGGTATGAAAAACCTTAAAAGATATATTCTTGCGGGCCTCTGTGGACTTGGCGTAGTCCTGATGCTTGGCTTTGGGATCAATGCCATGGATGTGAAGGCCGACCCCTTTGTATCCGTACGGAGAAATTATACTGACGAATCAAGGAACAAGGCGCTTACCACCCTGATACAGGATTATTATAATGCCTATGATGAGGGAAATCTTCTGGCGCTCAACAAGGTCGCCTATCCATTCTCGGATTCAGAGATCTCTTATATTGAGCTGATGTCAAAGAATATCGATTCAAGGGAGATCAGGGAGATCTACTCCAAGAAGGGTATAGACAAGGATTCATATTTTGTGAGCGTGGTAAATGACATCAATTTTTCCGGGATGGAGAAGAGCGCTCCCGGTCTTGACTTTTTCTATGTTGAGACCGATGAGGAGGACGGCTCTTTATATATCAACAATCTTTACTCCACCTACAATCTCAACAACTCGGAAAACCAGACGGATCCTTATATCACATCCCTGATAACGGAATTTGAACAGCAGCCCGATGTGATCAGACTTCAGGCGCGAGTCCAGAGCGAATTCAATGAGTCCATGGAAAAGGACGAGACCCTTAAGACCTTCTTTGATGAGACTCTTCAGACAGAGGTTTCCGAGTGGGCAAGTACCTATCATCAGAAGGTGCTCGATCAGAAAGCCGAAGAAGAGAGAAAGGCAAAGGAGGAGGCTGAGGCGAAGGCAGCCGCCGAGGAAGCGGCAAAGAAAGAGGCTGAGGCGAAGGCTGCAGCTGAACAGGCAGCAGCGCAGCAGGCGGCAGAGCAGGCAGCACAGCAGGCGGCAGCACAGCAGGCGGCAGAGCAGGCAGCACAGCAGGCGGCAGCACAGCAAACGGCTCAGCAGAATGCTTCTTCGGGGACGCTTGTGAATTTCAAGACCATAAACGTGAGAGCTGCTGCGGATACCGCATCCCAGAATATAGCGCGTCTTGAATGCGGAACAGTGCTTAATAAGATAAGGGATGAGGCGAACGGTGAATGGACCGTCATCAACCTGAACAGCCGCGAGGGCTTCATAAGGAGCGAATTCGTAACGAGCATTACCAACAATGCCGCCCGTGATGTTACCCTCACAAGGACAGTGAATGTCCGCGATGAGATGTCCGAGAACGGACAGAAGGTGGCAGTAGCCCAGTCGGGAACCGCCGTGAAGGTTGAATGTGATTACGCAAACGGCTGGAGCCGCGTGAGCTATGGGAACAATATCAGAGGCTACGCAAAGACTGAGTATCTGGGCTGAATCCATTGACAGAGCAGGATAGCATCAGGATAAACAGGTTCCTTTCAGCAGCGGGTATCTGCTCGCGGAGGGAGGCGGATCGCCTCATAGAGGAAGGGCGCATTTTCGTCAACGGGCGTGCAGCAAAGACCGGTATGCAGATATTTCCCGATGATGAGGTGGTCTTTGACAAAAAAGTACTTTCAAAAAAGGAGGAGAGGACACTCCTCCTTTTTAATAAGCCTTGCGGTATAGTCTGTACAGAGGAAAAAAGAGAAAAGAACAATATCATAGATTTCATAAACTATCCTACCAGGATATTCACCATAGGAAGGCTTGATAAGGATTCCCACGGTCTCATCCTTCTGACTGATGACGGCAGCATAGTAAATGACATAATGAAGGGCAGCAGGAAGCATGAAAAGGAATATCATGTCAGGGTAGACAAGCCTTTGACAGAAGGCTTCATCAAAAGAATGAAGGAAGGCGTCTATCTCCCGGAGCTTTCTGTGAAGACGAGAAAATGCAAAGTCAAAAGAACCGGGGAGATGAGCTTTGATATTACTTTGACTCAGGGGCTTAACCGCCAGATAAGGCGGATGTGCGAGGCTCTGGGATATAAGGTCCTGGATCTCATGAGGTTTCGGATAATGAACCTCTTCGTAGATAATATCAGGGAGGGGTCCTATAGAAGGATCACTCCGGAGGAAGAAAGGGAGCTTTTTAAGGAGCTTTATAATGCCGATCAAGATAGCAAATGATCTTCCCGTAAAGGGAATACTTGAAAACGAGAATATTTTCGTGATGGACGACACAAGGGCCCTCCATCAGGATATCAGGCCGCTTGATATCTGTATACTGAACCTGATGCCCTTAAAGGAGGACACGGAGCTTCAGATCCTTCGGATGCTTTCAAATACGCCGCTCCAGGTCAATGTGTCATTTCTTATGACAAGCACCCATGAAGCAAAGCATACATCAATGTCGCATCTAAACAAGTTCTATGATGTCTTTGATGACATAAAGGAAAATTACTATGACGGCTTCATCATCACAGGGGCGCCGATAGAGAATCTCGAATTTGAGGATGTGGATTACTGGAGCGAGATGGAAAAGATATTTGAGTGGACGAAGACTCACGTCACCTCAACTCTTCACCTTTGCTGGGGAGCGCAGGCAGGGCTTTATTATCATTACGGGATAGGAAAGAGGTTTCTGCCGGAGAAGCTGTTCGGGATCTTCGCACACAGGGTGCATCACAGGAGAGTGCCGCTCGTCAGGGGCTTTGATGATTATTTCATGGCGCCGCATTCAAGGTATACGGAGTCAGACACGGAAGAGATCAATCAGAACAGCGACCTCATAGTCCTTGCGGATTCACCTGAGGCGGGAGTCTTTCTTGTAATGAATAATGACGGGAGCCAGATCTTTGTGATGGGGCATCCGGAATATGACAGGATGACCCTTGATAAGGAATACAGAAGGGATCTTTCGGAGGGGATCAAGCAGCACAAGCCCGTGAATTATTATCCCAATGATGACGAGAATATGAAGCCGATGCTGCAGTGGAGAGGGCATGCGAACACCTTCTACACGAACTGGCTGAATTATTATGTTTATCAGAACACACCCTTCATTTTCCTCGGAAAGGATGAAAAAAGTGAGTGATCTTGATCGGATGAAAGAGCTTATCGGGCGCCTCAACGCGGCGTCCGATAATTATTATAACGGGCTTCCCGAGCTCATGAGCGACCATGAATGGGACGATCTTTTTGATGAGCTTTTGTCTCTTGAAAAGTCAACGGGGCAAGTGCTTCCCGATAGCCCTACTGCAAACGTTTCAAGGGACGATACCGCAGGAAAGAAGGTGGAACACGAATATCCCGCCCTTTCCCTCGCAAAGACAAAGGATGTAAATGAGCTTTACAAATGGGCTGAGAACCGCCCTATCTGGCTTTCCTGGAAGCTTGACGGTCTTACCCTTGTCGCAACATATGATGATGGGAAGCTGAGCCGCCTTGCAACAAGAGGGAACGGGCACGTTGGAACCGACATCACACACCTATCCGATTCGATAAACGGTGTCCTGCCGAAAATAGATCACGAAGGGCATCTTGTGATAAGGGGAGAGGCCGTAATCTCATACAAAGACTTTGAGGAATTCATGCTCGAATCAAAGGAGGATTATGCAAATCCGAGGAACCTCGCCTCAGGTTCTCTTTCCCTGAAGGACAAAGATGAGGTGAAAAGAAGGAGGATAAACTTTATCCCCTTTACGCTTGTCCACTGTGATGAGGAGATAGTTTCATGGGGAGAGAGGATGGAGCGGCTTTCGTCTCTCGGCTTTCCGACTGTTGAAAGGGAACTGATAGGCGAACCTTCGCTTTCAAATATCTCTGACGCGATAGAAAGATGGACTTTGAAGGTTACGTCCAATGAGAATCCCTATCCTGTTGACGGGCTTGTGGCGAGCTATGATGACACAGTTTATGCTGCGGGAGGCTCTGTAACCGGACATCACGCCACGAGGGCGGGCTTCGCCTTCAAATGGGCTGATGAGTCAGTCGATACTCCTCTTTCATACATAGAATGGAGCTGTGCAGCAGGCTCAATAACTCCCGTCGCGGTATTTGAACCTGTTGCACTTGAGGGGACCACGGTGAAAAGAGCCTCTCTTTGCAATATCTCAGAATGTGAGCGCCTTTCGATCGGTGATAAGGGAAGTATTCTTTCCGTCATAAAGGCAAACAAGATAATACCAAAGGTGATCGCGGTCAAGGAGAAGAAGGGGGAACTCATTATCCCCGATACCTGTCCCGTCTGCGGTGAGAAGGCCTATGTTCGGGTTTCAGAGATAAGCAAAACGAAAACACTTCGCTGCTCAAACGAGAAGTGTCCCGCGAAGCAGCTTAGAAAGTTCTCACGATTTGTCTCAAAAGACGGGATGGATATAGAAGGGATCTCTGAAATGACTCTGCAGCGCTTCGTTAATCTCGGATGGATAAGCGATCTTTCTGATATCCTTCGATTGCCTGATCACCGGGAGGAGATCGCGCTCCTTGACGGCTTCGGAGAAAAGAGCGCGGATAATATCAAAGCCTCGGTTGAAAAAGCAATGACCGTTGATGCTGAGAAATTCCTGTTTTCGCTTTCCATTCCGCTTGTCGGGCAGGATGTAGCAAAGAGGCTGCTTTCAGGCTGCACCCTCACTGAGCTCTTTAAAACTGCGGAAGAAACAGATGACGAAAAAGTTTTTTCCGGGATAGAAGGGATAGGCCCTGAGAAGAGCACCTCCTTTGTGCGCTGGGCTAAAGACGGGGAGAATCAGGCGGTCCTCTCAAAGCTTTTGTCCCTTGTCACGATAAGGGAAAAAGAAAAGACCCCTGCCGGTGAAAAGTGCAAGGGTCTTACCTTTGTTATAACGGGTGATGTTTTTAAATTCAAGAACAGAAACGAAGTGAAGGCTTATATCGAGTCTCAGGGAGGCACGGTCACAGGCTCCGTTTCAAAGAAGACGTCCTTCCTCATAAATAACGATATAAACAGCACCTCAAACAAAAATCAAAAAGCCCGTGAGCTTTCCATCCCCATCATCTCTGAGGATGAGTTCATTGAAAGATTTAAGGAAACGCTGAGCTGATCAGCGTTTCCTTAAGAGATATCAGTTCTTTCCGTGAAGCTCCTGAAGCTTCATAGCCCTGACCTTTGAAGGCAGGCCGAAGAGGGTGATGAAGCCCTGGGCATCATGATGGTCATAGAGGTCTCCTGTTGTGAAGGAGGCGAGGGACTCGGAATAGAGTGAATAAGGAGAGGTTGTTCCCGCCTTTATTATATTTCCTTTATAGAGACGGAATTTCACTTCGCCTGTCACATACTTCTGAGTGCTCTCGATGAAGGCCTGCATAGCTTCACGAAGAGGAGTGAACCACTTGCCTTCATATACGGTCTGGGCGAAGGAGGAGCCTATCTTCTTCTTCATCTCCATCGTCTCCCGGTCGAGGATGAGTTCCTCGAGCTGGTCATGGGCTTCCATCAGGATGGTTCCGCCGGGAGTTTCGTAAACGCCTCTTGACTTCATTCCGACGACACGGTTTTCAACGATATCGATTATCCCTATACCGTTTTCCCCGCCGAGCTTGTTCAAGGTCCTTATGATATCGGAGACCTTCATCTCTTTTCCGTTCACGGACTTCGGAACGCCATGCTCAAAAGTCATAGTGACCTCGGTTGACTTGTCGGGAGCCTTCTCGGGAGTGACTCCGAGAACGAGGAGATGATCATATTCCGGTGCGTTTGCGGGATCCTCAAGTTCAAGACCTTCGTGGCTTATATGCCAGAGATTCCTGTCTCTTGAATAGGAATTGTCATCAGAGAAGGGAAGGTCAATTCCGTGGTCGTGGACATACTTGAGCTCTGATTCCCTTGAGTCCATCGTCCACTTGGGATCGCGCCATGCAGCTATTATCTTAAGATCCGGAGCAAGGGCCTTGATGCCAAGCTCAAAGCGGATCTGGTCATTTCCCTTTCCTGTCGCGCCGTGGCAGATAGTTGTTGCGCCTTCTTTTCTCGCGATCTCAACGAGGCGCTTTGCAATCGCGGGACGTGCCATTGAGGTGCCGAGAAGATATTTGTGCTCATAGACAGCGCCTGCCTGAACGCAGGGTACGATGTAATTGTCAGAGAAGTCGTCCGTGATGTCTTCAATGTAGAGCTTTTCAGCACCGGAGAGCTTTGCTCTCTCTTCAAGTCCGTCGAGCTCTGATTCCTGCCCGCAGTCAACGCAGCAGCAGACCACATCATAATCATAGTTTTCCTTGAGCCAGGGGATGATTGCCGTAGTGTCAAGGCCGCCGGAATAGGCGAGTATTACTTTTTCCTTTGCCATTTATTTGTCCTTTCTTTGCTTTAAAAATAATAAGTACGGCTTCATATTATACTTAAAAAGAAAGGCGGCGCAAACACTTACTTTATTATTTTTATGAGATTTGCTATAATCTTCGGACGGTTGAAAGGAAGGCTTTTTATGATAAAGGTCGGTATTTTAGGTGCAACAGGCTACGCAGGCGAAGAGATCGCAAGGATAATACTTGAACACCCTTCGGCAGAGTGCGTATTCTACGCTTCAAGGAGTTATGCCGGACAGAGGTTTTCTGACATATTCGGAAATTTCAGAGGGCTCATAGATGAAAAATATGATGTCCTTCGTGAGCCCTCGCCGGATGTCATGGCTGAGGAATGCGATGTTATTTTTACTGCGACTCCCCAGGGCTACCTTTCCTCCTGTCTGACGCAGGACATCCTTTCAAAGGCAAAGGTGATTGACCTTTCTGCGGATTACAGGCTGAAGGACATCGAGGTTTATAAAAAATGGTATCCGGGTATTGAAAGAAATGATGACCCTTCCCTTCTTTCAGAGGCCGTGTACGGACTTTGCGAGATCAACAGGGAAAGCATAAAAGACGCGCGCCTCATCGCAAATCCCGGCTGCTTTACCACATGCTCGATACTTACAGCTTATCCTCTTGTAGCTGAAGGTCTCATAGATACAGATACATTGATAATAGACGCAAAGAGCGGAACCTCCGGAGCAGGCCGCTCCGCAAAGGTTCAAAACCTGTTTTGCGAGGTGAATGAGTCCGTGAAGCCCTACGGTGTCACGACGCACAGACACACACCGGAGATAGAGGAGCAGCTTGGCTATGCAAAAAAAAGCTCGGGCGGCGACGGCTCTCCCATTCTCATCAATTTCACTCCGCATCTCATACCAATGCATCGCGGGATCCTGTCTACGGAATATGCTTCCCTCAAAGCGCTTTCTGATGGCACTTATCCCGATGAAGAAATGATAAGAAAAGCTTATGAGAAGTATTACGGGAATGAGCATTTCATCAGGCTTCTTCCAAAGGGAACATGGCCGGAGACCAGATTTACCTCCCGCTCTGAATTTACGGACATAGGCTTTACGATCGATGAGAGAACAAAGCGGGTAGTGATGGCCGGCGCTCTTGATAATCTCGTAAAAGGGGCAGCAGGACAGGCAGTCCAGAATATGAACATTATGTTCAAACTCCCCGAGGAGGAAGGGCTTGACAGGGTGAGCGCGTTTTGAAGGACGAGACATTATTCTATGTCCGCCCTATGGAGACGAGCGACATAGAGGCGGTAAGAGCGCTTTGGATGACGATCAAGGGCTTTGGCATAAGGACGATAGACGACTCAAAGGAGTTTGTGGAGCGTTTCATCAAAAGAAACCCCAAGACCTCGATCGTGGCATCGCTTCCCGACGGAAGGATAGTAGGTTCGATACTCTGCGGCTCTGACGGGCGAAATGCCTGCTTTTATCATGTCTGCGTCTCAAATGATCACAGGCGGCGGGGCATAGGGCGCGCGATGGTGCGTTATGCGATGGACGCGCTGAAGAGAGAGCATATCAACAAGGTTACCCTCATAGCCTTCAAGGGAAATGAGGTCGGAAACCTCTTCTGGAATGCCGAGGGGTTTACGGAGAGGGGCGACATCAATTATTACGAGATGCCGCTGAATGACGAAAATATCACACATTTCAATACATAAGGAAAAGAGCAAAAAATGAGGATAGTAGAAGGCGGTGTATGCGCACCGAAAGGCTTTTTCGTCTCGTCCTGCGCTGCAGGGATCAAATATGAAAACCACCCCGATATGGCACTCATCTTTTCGGAGAAGCCGTGTGACTTCGCAGGGACCTTTACTTCAAATGTAGTAAAGGCGGCCCCTGTGAAATTCGATATGGGACTTCTTGAAAAAGAGGCGAGGGTACAGGCTGTAGTAGTGAATACAGGGATCGCAAATGCATCTTGCGGAGAAGAAGGAATGAAGCTCTGCAGAGAGACAGCTTCCGCCGTATCAAAGTCTCTTTCGATTCCCGGCGACTCTGTTCTTGTAGCATCTACCGGCGTCATAGGACAGCTTTTTGATATCGAAAAGATAAAGTACGGGATCGATATGATGAAAGGCACTCTGAAGAGCAGCGCAAAGGATGCAAATGCGGCAGCCCGCGCAATTCTTACCACAGATACCCATGAAAAGGAGGTATCTCTTTCATTTGAGATAGACGGTACTGAAGTGACGATCGGCGCGATGGCAAAGGGCTCCGGCATGATCCATCCCAATATGTGCACCATGCTTTCCTTTATCACGACTGATGTCTCAATGGACAGAAAGCTTCTTCAAAAGGCGCTCCTCACCTGCGTTGGAAAGAGCTTTAATATGATCTCGGTAGATGGTGATATGTCTACGAATGACAGCTGCTTCCTGCTTTCAAACGCTCTTTCGGGGAATAAGAAGATAATGAGCGAAGAGGAACAAGGCTACAAGGCCTTCCTTTCAGCCCTTTCGATCGTCACAAAGTTCCTTGCCATGTCTATGGCCGAGGACGGTGAAGGGGCCACAAAGCTGATGGAGTGCAGGGTCATAAATGCGTCAACGCATGATGAGGCAGTCACGCTTTCAAAGTCAGTTATAGGCTCTGATCTCACAAAGGCCGCTGTCTTTGGAAATGACGCAAACTGGGGAAGGATAATGTGCGCTCTCGGTTACTCCGGCGTTTCCTTTGATCCCGACCATACGGACATCTATATCCTCAAGGGTGAGGGACCAAAAAAAGAATTGTCCTTTGATGTGGAGGGGAAGCCTTACCCTTATGAGCTCTTTGGTTTTCCTCTCGCCCGGGAAGGCGTTGCGGCAGGCTTCAGCGAAGAAAAAGCGACAGAGATATTATCCGGAAAGCATGTGATAATAGTCTGCGATATGAAGGATGGGAATGAAGGGGCAAGAGCCTTTGGATGTGACCTTACATACGACTACGTAAAGATAAACGGAGATTATCGTTCTTAAAAAAGGAGCAGTATTTTGAAAGACGAAGAGATACTTGACCTTCAGCAGAAGGCGGGAGTTCTGGTTGAGGCGCTTCCTTACATACAGCGCTTCAACAGGAGGATAATTGTTGTAAAGTACGGCGGGTCTGCCATGCTTGACGAAGAACTGAAGAATGATGTGATAAAGGATGTTACTCTCCTTAAGCTTGTAGGCTTCAAGCCCATCATAGTTCACGGCGGCGGAAAGGAAATAAGCCACTGGGTCAAGCTCATGGGGCATGAGAGCGAGTTTGTGGACGGGCTTCGAAAGACGGACGAGGAGACCATGGAGGTCGCGGAGATGGTCTTAAACCGCGTGAACAAGTCACTCGTTTCCATGGTCCAGTCTCTTGGTGTCAATGCCGTCGGGATAAGCGGAAAGGATGGTCGCATGCTCACCGTAAAGAAGAAGCTTTCAAAGAACGGTGAGGATATAGGCTTTGTCGGGGATATCACGAAGGTTTCTCCAAAGATACTACTTGACCTGCTTGAAAAGGATTTCCTTCCGATAGTCTGCCCGCTCGGTCTTGACAATGAATTCAATACCTACAACATCAATGCGGATGATGCCGCCTGCGCGATAGCGGAGGCTGTAAAGGCGGAGAAGCTTGCCTTCCTTACGGATGAGCCGGGTATCCTTCGTGATGTGAATGATCCCAATTCCCTCATATCCGAGATCACGGTCCAGGAGGCGAGAGATCTCATTGAGGACGGCACCATCAGCGGAGGGATGCTCCCGAAGATAATGAACTGCATTCACGCCGTGGAGAACGGTGTTTCAAGGGTGCATATCCTTGACGGCAGGATAGTTCACTGCCTTCTTCTTGAGATATTTACGAACAAGGGCATAGGGACCGCGATACTTCATGACAGGGACGAGAAATTCTACGATCCTGATGGAAGGAGATTTTAGAAGATGACAAGTGATGAGATCATGAAAAAGGCTGATGAAGATCTGATAGCGGTCTACAACCGTTTCCCGGTGGTCTTCTCGGGCGGGGAAGGTATGTACCTTTTTGATAATGACGGAAAAAGATACCTCGACTTTGCTTCCGGGATCGGAGTGAATGCCTTTGGCTATGGTGACAAAGAGATAGCAAAAGAGCTTTCTATGCAGCTTGGAACTCTTGTTCATGTTTCAAATCTTTATTATACAGAGCCGCTTTCAAAAGCTGCTGAAGCCGTAAAGGAGATATCGGGACTTGACCGGGTCTTCTTTACAAACAGCGGTGCTGAGGCTGTCGAAGGGGCGCTGAAGACTGCAAAGAGATATTATTTTAATAAGACCGGGAAGAACGACGCAAAGGTGATAGCCATGAATTCCTCCTTCCACGGGAGAACCATAGGCGCAGTCTCAGTTACCGGGACCGATGCCTACAGGTCGCCCTTTTATCCTTTGATGGAGGGAGCAGTTTTTGCGGACTACAACGACCTTTCATCGGTTGAAAAGCTGATAGATGACAGGATCTGCGCCATTATCATGGAGACACTCCAGGGAGAGGGCGGCATACATCCTTCGACCGCGGAATTCATAAAGGGCGTAAGAAGGCTCTGCGACGAGCATGACATCCTTCTCATTCTTGATGAGATACAGTGCGGGATGTGTCGGACCGGTGAATTCTTCGCTTTTCAGAAGTATGATGTAAAACCCGATATCCTGACAAGCGCAAAGGCGCTTGGACTCGGGCTTCCGGTTGGCGCCTTCATAGTTTCCGAGCGTGTTGCAAAAAACTCCTTAAAGCCCGGAGATCATGGCTCAACTTACGGAGGAAACCCTTTGTGCACATCTGCCGTTTCTCTTTCCATCAGGCTCATGAAGGAGAGAAGGGTGAGAGAGCATGTGAAGGAGCTCACTCCTTATTTTGAAGAGACCCTTGACAGGATCGTGGAAGGGTCTGACAAAGTGAAGGAGCGGCGCGGAGAGGGCTTCATGCAGGGACTTCTGCTCGATGAAAATGTGAAGGCCAGGGATATCGTCTCAGCAGCCCTTTCAAAAGGGCTCATCCTCCTTACGGCGGAAGGAAATGTAATTCGTATGCTGCCTCCGCTCATCGCTGAAAAAGAGGACTTTGACAGGATGAATGAAATATTATCATCACTTCTTTGAAAAACATTTGTAATAATTTCTTAATATGTTAAAATGTACCGGTCAGGATGAGCAGGTCTTCTTTTCTTCCTTTGGAAAGGAATCCTGTTTTGAAAACCGGTATTTTTTTAAGACTTAGTTTTGCAGCGATAGTTCTTTCGCTTTTCTTTTTTTCGTCCTGTGCAAGCACCTCTTATTTTGAAGACAAAAATGTCCCGGCAGGTTCTGATACGGAAAGGACCTCATCTTCTGATGAAACTTCGGAGGATGCTGCAAAGAAGTCGGATGAAAAAGAGGAGAGGATATTTGTAGAGATACAGGGGGCGGTGAATGCTCCGGGTGTATTTGAGGTAGAGAAGGGAAGTCGTGTTTTTTCTCTTATCTCAATGGCAGGCGGTCTGCTCCCCGACGCGGACATAAGAGATCTGAACCAGGCGAAGGAAGCCGTTGACGGAGAAAAGATATATATCAAAAGGGTAGGCGAGGTTTTGGCTGCTTCTGAGGATTCAGGTGCCAATGCAGACGGGAAGGTCAATATCAATACCGCTGACACAAGCGCTTTAACTACTCTTCCCGGGATAGGAGAGGCAAAGGCGAAGCTGATACTTGACTTTCGGCAGAAGAACGGTCCCTTTAAAAGCCCTGAGGATATCACGATGATCAGCGGCATAAAGGGCGGACTTTATGAAAAGATAAAGGATAGGATAACGGTTTAGGTTTATTATGGCAAAAAAAGTTCTCGTAGTTGATGATGAAAAGCTGATAGTCAAGGGGATCAAGTTCTCCCTTGAGCAGGACGGCATGGAGGTAGACTGTGCCTATGATGGGCAGGAAGCACTTGATCTTGCCGGAAAGACCCGTTACGACATGGTCCTCCTTGATGTCATGCTCCCGAAGGTGGATGGCTTTGAGGTCTGCCGCAGGATAAGGGAGTTTTCCGAAATGCCCATTGTAATGCTGACTGCCAAGGGCGATGATATGGACAAGATACTCGGCCTTGAATACGGGGCTGATGACTATATCACAAAGCCGTTCAACATACTTGAGGTGAAGGCAAGGATCAAAGCTATCATGCGCCGAAGCGCCGGCTCCGAGAAGAAAGAAGAAGATGACCTTACGATCGAATACGGAGACCTTCGGATCGAAAAGAGATCCAGACGGCTCTTTATTAAAGGCGAGGAGGTCAATCTCACATCCCGCGAATTTGATATGCTCATTCTCTTTGCGACGAATCCCGACAAGGTATTCTCGAGGGATGCGCTCCTTGAGGCTCTTTGGGGTGCTGATTATCCCGGAGATGCCCGTACAGTTGATGTTCATGTCAGGCGTCTTCGCGAAAAAATGGAGGAAAACCCCGGCGAACCCCGTTATATCCAGACAAAATGGGGAGTCGGTTACCTTTTTAAACCTTGAAAAAACATTTTTCACTCAAAAAAATATTCAAGAGCATGAGGAGCCGGATCTTTATTTTCGGTCTTCTTATTGGGATAATCCCATCAATCCTCTTTTCACTCGGCTTTTCCTTCGTCTATGAGAACGAAGTCGAGAAAGCAGAGGTTCTTTCAGTTACAAGTGAATCCCAGATACTTGGAAATGACATACTTACGAGCGGTTATTTAACGAGTCCTACCGATGACGCTGTAAATATCACCCTTGATTCTGTCGCGCAGTCTCTTTCAGGGAGGATACTCGTTCTTGACAGGACCCTTCGTGTCATAAAGGACACCTATTCTCTCTACGAGGGGAGGACTGTGATCTGGGATATAGCTATAAAGGCTCTTTCCGGAGCAACAGCCTATGACAGGGATAAGGTAAACAAATTCCTGACGGTATGCGTTCCAATAACCGGGGAGACTGAGGGGGCTGCGGCTCCTCAAACAGCGGCTTCCTCACCTGTGAAAAGGACAGGGACCGTGCCTGTTTCCGGGGTCATCATGTTCGTGTGCTCCATGGAAAACACCGCTCTTTCCAAAAATACCCAGGGCTCATTTCTCATACTGTTTCTTGCCGCGAATATCGTCGCGGCCTTTGGAATCTCACTTCTCATCTCAAAGAGATTGACGGCTCCTTTAAGGCGGCTTTCGTCTGAAATAGAGGATGTTGAAAAGGGCTTTTCTGAGCCGGTGCTGAAGGAAAATTCAGTTTCCGAGGCCGCCGAGATCAGCAGCCACTTCAACAGCTACGCTGCCGTGATGAAGACAATGAACGATTCCAGGCAGGAATTCGTTTCAAACGTTTCTCACGAATTGAAGACTCCACTTGCTTCAATGAAGGTTCTGGCGGATTCCCTGAATTCCATGGAGGACGTCCCTGCCGATATGTACAGGGAGTTTATGGCTGATATAACGGGCGAGATCGATCGTGAAACAACGATAATCAACGATCTCCTTACTCTGGTACGCTTTGACCGCGGCTCAGATGAACTATCTGTCTCTTCAGTCAGAATAAATGATCTACTTGAACTTCTCATGAAGAGGCTTTCTCCTATTGCTGAAAAGGCAAATGTGGAACTTGTCCTTGAGACCTTCAGACCCATAGTTGCTGAGATAGACGAGACAAAGTTCTCACTTGCGATCTCGAATCTCATTGAAAACGCGATCAAATACAACAAAAAAGGCGGCTATGTACATGTGAGCCTCAATTCCGACCATCGTTATTTCTACATTCATGTTGAGGACAACGGGATAGGAATACCCGAAGAGAGCATTCCCCACATATTCGAGAGATTCTATCGGGCTGATAAGTCTCACAGCCGTGAGATAGGCGGCACGGGACTTGGGCTTGCCATAACGCAGACAGTCATTCGGATGCACAGGGGCGAGATCAAGGTAAAGAGCGTGCTTGATGAAGGGACGCGTTTTGCTGTCAGGGTTCCGCTCAAATATATTACTGAGGAAAAGGATGTTGCAGCGGAGGAAAATGAAAATGAAGATTTTTAAAAGGTTCATTCTTTCTCTTTGCTTCCTTCTTTGCATACTTCTTTCAGGTGGCTGCGCCGGGAAGGAAGGAGGCTATATTATCTACGGGATAGACTCCTCCGGCACATCACTTGTGGAAAACAGTTTTGAGGGCGAGGTGCCTTCCTCAAAGGAAGAACTCGCAAGAAGCATGCTTGACCAGCTTGGTGACAATGCTCAGAGAAGAGGGGCTGAAGCTCCCATACCCGCGAAGGTTGATGTGAGATCTATAGAGTTTTCGGAAGATGGCAGCAGAATGTCCGTCTATTTTTCGGAGGGCTATTCGGACATCCCGCTTATTCGGGAGCCCTTGATACGTGCGGCTATAGTAAATACACTGCTTCAGATAGAGGGGCTTTCAGGCGTTTCCTTCTATGTCGGCGATTCAGTACTTGTGGACGCGGTCGGGCGTACGATAGGGACAATGACGAAGGACAGCTTCATAGGAAACTTCGGCAACAGCCAGGCAGCACTTCAGATCAGGGATCTGCTCCTTTATTATCCTTCTTCTGACGGTGAAAGACTGGTTCCCTACGAGAGAAGGGTGCATTACAGCTCAAATACGAACCTCGCGAAGCTTGTTATCGAAAACCTCTGCCAGGAGCCTGTAGGAAGCGGGTTGAAGGCTATCATAAGCGATTCCTCGGTCTTTCTTCATATCTCGACATCCGACGGTATATGTTATCTTGATATAGACAGCAGCTATTTTACGAAGGTCACAGGTGTCACCCGTGAAGTTTCGATCTATACCCTTGTGAATTCCCTCTGCAATCTTGACGGGATAAGCAAGGTTCAGATCACTGTCTTTCGGAACGGAACTCCGGATATATCGGAGAACAGCTTTTCCGGAACCTATGAAAAGAATCCAAAGCTCATAATAGAATAATCAAAGGATCAAATCTATGGACAAACGACCGCTTTTTTCCTTGGCGGTCTCGTTTTCCCTCGGGGCGGCTTTTGCCGTTATCGAAAATCCCACCTTAAGGATAATCTTTCTTGTCATCTTTGCTCTTATATCGCTTTCATTTTTGAAGAGGAGAAAGGCAGCTTTTCTGGTCGTTGCCGCTGCATTCATCTTCGGACTTTTTCGGGGAGAGGCGCACATGTTTGTAAGGACGCAGGCAAAGATGGCTTCAGAAGATCTTTTCAAAGAGGAGGAAGTGTTTTACGGGAAGGCTGAGAAGACTGAGGAGAAGACAAGCTCTTATGCCTATTATCTTAAAGATGTCAGCTTTCGTTCGGGCAGCAAAAACTACAGCCCCGGCGGGCTTATATTTTATCTGGACGAGAAGATAAGCTTTGTCCCGGGAAGCCTTTACAAGCTTGAAGGTACGCCCTCTGAGATCTCGGAAAGAGAGAACGAGGGCGGTTTTTCCGAGAAGGAATACTTAAGCGGAAAGGATATAGGGATAAAGCTTTTTAAACCAAAGATCACGCTTTTAAAAAAGCCTGTATTCTCGATCCGGCAGGTGCTTTCAGATCTTCGGGAAAGGCTGAAAAACTTTTTTGAAGACAATCTTCCGGGGGAGGAGGGCGCGATACTGAGCGCGATGGCACTCGGTGACAAGGGAGGGCTTTCTTCTGACGTGAAGGACCTCTTCTCGGCCTCAGGGATAGCGCATCTTCTTGCGGTTTCGGGGCTTCATATCTCAATAGTGGGAAGTCTCATTTATAAGCTCCTCCGGCGTCTCCGGTTCAGTTTCTTCATGTCTTTTCTGATCTCGATCCCGTTTTCATTTCTTTATGCCCAGATGTGCGGCATGTCTGTTTCAGCAGAACGGGCGCTCATCATGTTCTTTCTATCACTTTTGTCAGAGTCCCTCGGAAGAGAAGCGGATATGCTTACAAATGAGGGGGTAGCTGCAGTCATATTGATAATGAAAAATCCCTTCTGCCTTTTTGATTCAGCCTTTGTCTTTTCTTTTTCTGCCGTATTTATCGTGGCAGCAGCGGGAAGACCCATCAGTGAAGCGCTTGAATCCTTTATAAGGGAAAGGCACAGAGAAATAAGGGGCTATAAACCTTCTATTTTTGAGAAGTTCATTATGTCATTTGTGTTTTCCTTTACGGTCTGTCTTGGAACTGCTCCTATCGTGGCCCTGTACTACTATGAGATCCCTTTGTATCAGGTTTTCCTTAATCTCATTTTGATCCCTCTAATGACAGCACTCCTTTTCATGGCTCTCGTTTCAGGATTATTATTTTTAAAGCTTCTTCTTTTTCCCGTGCATCTTCTTTTGTATTTCTATGAATGGCTTTCGGCATTGACGCTGAAGCTTCCGTTTTCAAGCCTCACATTTGGAAAACCGGGCGAACTTCAGATAGTGCTTTATTTCATTTTATTTTTTGTCGGCGTCTATTTTGCATTAAAACTTCTTCGTACCTTAAAGAGCCGGGAGGATCTGGCTGATCCCGTAAATGCTCAAAAGAAGGATGTAAAAGCATATCTTCCAAAGGCAGCCGTGGTCTTCATTCTGCTTCCCGTGATACTTTCCGGTTTCAAGGGAGGCGGCTTTGAATTTGACATGCTCTCCGTGGGGCAGGGGGACGGACTTTATCTTCGGACGGACAGAAAAACGCATATTATGATCGATGGCGGCAGCACCAGCAAAAAAGAGGTTGCAAGGAATGTCATACTGCCTTTTCTTAAATCACGGGGCGTCACGGGCGGGATAGACTACTGGTTTGTAAGTCATCTTGATACCGACCATGTCTCAGGGCTGATAGAGGCGCTGGAGAGCGGCTATCCTGTTCAAATGGTGATACTTCCCAAAAAGGTCGTTGAAAATGAAAATTACGAAAGGCTGATCACTGCGGTTAAAATGGATGGTGCGGCTCTCAAATTCATGGAAAAGGGCGAAAGGCTTGTTCTTTCAGGCGGAAATACTGTCATTACCTGTCTGTTCTCCGGGACCGACGAATATCTGAGGGCGGGGGATGCGAACGCAAATTCACTGGTCCTTCTCGTTGAAAGAAAGGATCTGAAGGCATCGATCCTTCTCACCGGAGACATCGGAAGTGAGCAGGAGGAGATGATACTATCTGATGAGACTGCAAAGAAAATGCTTTACGAGGCTGCAAAGAAAACGCTGATACTCAAGGCCGCACATCATGGGAGCAATTATTCAAATTGCAATGATCTTCTTTCAATTCTTTCGGGAAGGGAGGACATAACATTGATCTCTGCAGGGAAGGGAAACCGCTATGGCCACCCCGGAAAGGAGACTATTGCAAGGCTCGATTCTCTTTCGATAGAACATCTATGCACCATTGAAAAAGGACAGATAAAGGTCTTTGAAAAAAACGGGATTCTTGATCTTGAGACCATGTCGGGGTGAGAAAAATGCGTTTCTTCGAAAAAACAACAGTTGAAATCGAGGCCGGAAAGACCGATAATTATGTTTCAAAGCCGTTTTGGATTTGAAGCAGATTGATTTGGAGGAAAAGACAATGGATATCCGTTTTGTGGAAAGAAAAGATCTTAAGGAAAAGCCGGACTGGAACAAGCTTGGCTTTGGAAAGTATTTTACGGACTATATGTTCGAGATGGACTGGGACAGGGAGCATGAGTGGCATGATGCGAGGATCGTCCCCTATGGCCCGATACAGTTCGATCCCGCCTGTGTTGTTCTTCATTATGCTCAGGAGACTTTTGAGGGGCTCAAGGCCTACAGGAGGGAGGATGGAAAGATACAGCTCTTCCGTCCCGAAATGAACGCGAAGAGGATGCAAAACTCCAATGAGAGGCTCTGCATGCCGAAGGTTCCCGTCGACATCTTTGTGGATGCGATCAAAGCACTTGTTGAGAAGGAAAAGGACTGGGTTCCCACACTTCCCAATACCTCGCTTTACATAAGACCCTTCGTTTTCGCGACAGAGGCAGCCCTTGGGGTACATATGGCCACAAATTACAGATTCCTTGTGATCCTGAGCCCGGTCGGCATGTATTACGCAGAGGGACTCAATCCCGTAAAGATAATGATCGAGGACGAGCTCGTCCGTGCCGTCCAGGGCGGAACAGGCTTTACGAAGTGCGGAGGCAACTATGCAGGCTCAATAGCCGGGCAGGTCAAAGCTGAGAAAGAGGGCTATGATCAGGTGCTCTGGCTCGATGGCGCAACAAGGACCTTTGTCGAAGAGGTCGGCTCCATGAACATTATGTTCAAGATCGACGGGGAGATATATACAGCGCCTATTAATGAGGGGACAGTCCTTCCGGGTGTCACAAGGGATTCGATGATCCATATCTTGAAGGACTGGGGCTACAAGGTGAATGAGACCCATCTCAAGGCAGAAGACCTCATGCGCTACGGACACGAAGGAAAGCTTGAGGAGGTCTTCGGGACCGGTACAGCTGCCGTCATAAGCCCCGTAGGAAAGCTCAAATTCAAGGATGACGTCATCACGATCAACGATATGAAGACAGGAGAGCTTACACAGAAGCTCTACGATACGCTTACCGGCATCCAGTGGGGCCGTCTTCCGGACAAGTACGGCTGGACGGTCGAGGTCTGCTAAAAGATAAGGACTTTCACTGGATCTATTATTAAGGGGAATAGAAGAGGAGGAAGCCCATGCATGCATTTCAGCCATATCCTATCAAGGAGATAGAATTCAATCCGTTTGTGAAGTTCGGCGACGAGTGGGGAGCGCTTACCGTAAAGGCTGATGACAAAGTCAATTCCATGACCATCTCCTGGGGAGGGGTAGGTATGCTCTGGAACAAGCCCGCTGCGACAGTCTATGTCAGGGAGAGCCGCTTCACAAAAGAGCTTCTTGACAAAAGCGATAGCTTTTCAGTGTCATTTCTTGATGACAAGTATCGAAGGACACTTAAGTATATGGGGCAGGTATCGGGAAGAAACGAGGACAAGATCAAAAATTCAAGGCTTACTATCAATGATTACAAAGGTGTTCCGTTCATAGACGAGGGAAATTTCATAGTTATCTGCAAAAAGATGTATTCGGTTCCGCTTACCCTTGAAGGCGTCGTGGACAATGAAGTGGAGGAACAGTACTACAAGACAAAGGACCTTCACACCATGTATATCGGTGAGATAGTGGAATTGCTCGCAAGATGACAAAATATGAAAAAAAGACATCCGGTCCGGATGTCTTTTTTTAAAGGGGGGTTAAAAATATAAAGGGGAAAACGTTAAGAAATACTTAAAGGGGGGTGTATTTCTTAATGCTCGTTCATTATATCCATTGAACAGCTTTTTTGACAATGTGAGTTTTTACAAAAGTCGGGTACGGAAGACCTACATTTTTAATGCATTTTTTACTGAAAATTGGTATCATAATGTGTTGAAATACGATTTCGGAGGAAATTAATGGATCTTGCTTCTGTATATCCAAAGGATGGAGGGCTGGAGACCTTCCTTAAGACCTTCTCGAGGGCGAATCACGTATATGTGCGTGCCTATGATTCCTCGGCAAGGCCTGTTTTTGCATTCCCCGGCTCTTCCGATGAAGAAGCTCTCCTGAAAAAATATATCCCTGCGGAAACAGTGAAGTTTCTTTTGGATGCTTTTACAGAAAGTCCGGTTGAAGAGGTGATAGAGGGCGAATCCTTTGCTCCCTTTGTAGAGGTTCGTGCTGTAGCCGCGAAAAATTCAAACCATGCCATTCAGGCTATATTCATAATGGCTGGTGTCACGGGAGAGCATGTATCCGATGACGAGCAGGTGAAAAAGACTCTCCGCCTTACGACCTTGGATTCCTTTGACTCTTCCGTTGAACTTCTGAAGAGCTTCATTGATTATTATTTTTCCCAGAGAATCGAAAATATCAACCTTTCAAACACATTAAACGAGACTATCCAGGCCGGCGGAAGGCTCGAAGAGCTTTTGAAGCGAAATGAAGTGATGACTGACATTTTGAAGATGCTCGAGGAGGAGGGCGACTTCATTAATGTCTGCGATGGGATACTGAAGAATGCGGGAGCTTTTCTGGATGTTTCCGATGCTTTTCTTGTAAGAATATCTCCCGACAGGCAGTATTGCGATATCATATGCGAATGGAAGCAGGAGGGCTTTGCAGCCCTTTCGCCTGATTATGTTTCGGCAAGTGTAGAACGGTTACCCTTCCTTACAGACAGACCTTATACGATCTCTTCTGATTCCGCGCTTCCTCCTGCCTTCAAAGCTTTTTTTGACAAGCATGAGATCACTGCGGGGATGTTCCTTCCGGTATCGATCAACGGCGAGGTCTCGATGTACCTTTCGTTTGTGGCATCCGATCCGAAGAGACAGTGGTCGATAGAGGACATACGTTTTTCAGATGATGTTCGGCGCGTGATTTCCACCATACTGGTGAAGAGGGTGACAAAGAATTCGCTTGCAAGTTCTTATGCTGCTCTTGACTGCATCCTCGAAAACACAGGTTGCGGCATTACCGTATTTGATCCCAGAAAGAAAAAATTCCTTTACGAAAACGGTACGTTCCAGAAAATGTTTTTCGATGAGGGAGACAGGTCAAATGTCTGCGAGACTCTTTTTAAGCAGAGCGGGATATCCGGGGATGAGGCAAAGCACTACTATGCGGCAAATTCGGCAAAGACATATGAACTTTCTTCCGCAAATATTCGCTGGGTAGACGGCAGTGAAGTCGTGATGAGCACATTCTATGACATCACGAAGCTGAAGGAATACCAGATCAAGATAGAGGAGCAGGCCAGTACCGATTTTCTCACAGGGCTTTCAAACAGGATGCGTTTTGAAATGGATTTCATTCAGGAGATCAGGGAGGCTGTGAGAAGCGGCGAGGAAGGAACCCTTCTCTATATGGACCTTGACGATTTCAGGGGAATAAATGAGGGACTCGGGCATCACGTCGGAGATTTCCTTTTGAAGGAGGCTGCTGAGGCACTTCGTGTGATCTGCGGGAAAAAGGCGCGCTGCTACAGGATCGGCGGCGATGAGTTCGCAGTGCTGCTCCCGGCAAAGCATCATGAGGTAAGAGAGAGGCTGATAGACGCCATAGAGAAGCGCTTCTCCAAGCCATGGCAGCTTGAGACAAATGAATATTACTGTACCATATGCATGGGGGTCTGCCTCTTCCCGAAGGACGGGACGAAGACTGATCAGCTTACTCAAAGGGCGGATCTTTCCCTTCGGATGGCAAAGCAGAAGGGAAAGAATGTAGTTGAGTACTACAGTAATTCAGATCCGAAGGTTCTCACAAGACGTCTCGATCTTGAGCGTTCCATGAGGGGCGCAGTTGAGCGCGGCTGCAAGGAATTTATTGTTTATTATCAGCCCCTCATCAATGTCTCAAAGAATGAACCTGTCTGCTGCGGCGCGGAGGCCCTTGTCCGCTGGCAGTCAGAGGAACTTGGGCTCGTCTATCCCGATGAATTCATACCTATCGCAGAGAATCTCGGCCTCATTGTTCCTATAGGAGAACACGTTCTCATAGAGGCCTGCAAGAGATGCCGGTATTGGAATGATTATGGACATCCGGATTACAAGGTCAGCGTGAATCTGTCCATAGTCCAGCTGCTACAGAAGAATATCGTTGAGACCGTAAAGAATGCCTTGAATTTCTCCGGACTTTCGCCCGAAAATCTCACGCTTGAGGTTACGGAGTCATTGGCGGCAAACGATATGCCAAAGATGAAAAAGATACTTAATGATATCAAGGCTCTTGGAGTAAGGCTTGCGCTTGATGATTTCGGTACAGGCTATTCCTCACTTTCGAGGCTTAGGGATATGCCCATGGATGTCATAAAGATTGACAAATCCTTTGCGGATGATGTTGGAAAGGACGATTTCTCCGACGCCTTTGTAAAGACAGTATCCGACCTGGCAGACACCATCAATATGGATGTTGTCATGGAGGGTATTGAGGAGGATTCCCAGGAGAAGGCCCTTGTCGGCATGAAGATAGATATGATACAGGGATATCTCTTCGATAAGCCGCTTACCAGGGAACAGTTTGAAGAAAAGTATGTTGACTGATTTTCTCGAAAGGTGAAAAAGAGACTTGAAGACTTTCACTCCGAAAAAGATCATAATATTCATCCTTTCTCTTGTCGTGATAGCATTGTGTCTCATCGCACTGATAAGAAAGGCGGGACTGGAGCCTCAGGCTGTGAAGACCTATGACATATCAGGGGGCTGGAATGTTGAACTTCCGGGATCTTCCGAGAGTAATGTCTCACTCAATGATTTTTCTCTCGGCAGGATGTTTGAAAGAGGAAAGATAATAAGGCTCTACAACACACTTCCCTCTGATATCCCTCCCCATGCGGGACTTCGTATCTTTGCTGACAATGCGGTAGTTGAGGTAGAAGTCGATGGGAGAAGTGTATATGAATACGGCCGCGAAAGTTTTATGCGGGGGAGAACGGTCGGGAGCGGCTATCATTTTGTGGAACTTCCGGCAGACGCTGCAGGCAAGGATATCGCGATCACAGTGACATTTGCAGAGAGCTTTGTTTCAAATGCAAGACCTGATATAGAGCTCACGGCCGGAATAGATATGTTCAGAAAATTTGTCTCCGAAACCGCCGGGGTTCTGTTCATAGACCTTTTCCTTCTGCTGCTTGGCATTGTGCTCCTGATAGTGAGTCTTGCATTTGTCTCTGTAAACAGGGATTATCTTGAGCTTACGGGACTTGGGCTCTTTTCTGTAGTAGCCGCCTCGTGGGGGCTTTGTTCTCAGAAGTTTCCAGAGATCATAGGCCTTTCGATCACAGCAAATTCGATACTTGAGTTTTCGCTCCTTTATTCAGCTCCTATGGTATTTTTGATCCTCATTCTCTCCTCGAGGCAGGATATCTCGCGTGCCAGGAAGAGTGTGCTTCGGATACTTCTTCTGGTCTGCATGGTCTTCTTCCTTACAGTGATGCTGTTCTTCTTCACCAATGTGATGCATCTTCCGAGGGTGAGGAGGGTATTTGATATAGTGGTGGTTTCCATCGGAATTGCAGCCATTATCTTCACGAGGATCCCGAAGAAGAGGAGACTTGTTTCCGACAGGATATTTGAGATATCCCTCATTATCGTTGTGGTAACCGGGGCTTACGAGATGCTGAGAAAGGACATTAGAACCATATTCCCCGGAGCATTTTTCCTGAAGATGGATCTTTTTACGGTCGGCATTCTCATCTTTGTTGTCGGAATGCTCACAAGCTATATGAGTGGCATCTACAGAAGAACTCTCGACGAGCAGGAGGTTCTTGTCTTAAAGAGCCTTGCGTCGGTTGATTCAATGACGGGCCTCTCGAACAGGAAGAAGGCAAATCTTGTTCTTGAGGAGCTTGACTCTTCAAAGGATCCTTATCTCATTCTCAGCTTTGACTTAAACGGTCTGAAGAAAGTGAACGACCGTTATGGTCATGAGACCGGTGATTCCATGATACTCACATTTTCAAAGCTGCTCACGGAGGTATTTAAGGATACCGCGGAGCTTTTCAGAATGGGTGGGGATGAGTTTATAGCAGTCCTTAAAAATGACAATATTGAAACAGCCTCAGCCTCCATGAGAAGGCTGGTTTCACTTGAAAAAGAGGCTTCTGAGGATGAATCCTACAGGATAGACTGCTCCTTCGGGGCATCCCTCAGCACGGAATTTGAAGAACCGAAATCTGAAGAGGTGCTGAGGCTTTCAGACAAGAGAATGTATGAGATGAAATCGCGTACAGGAAGGGGGAGAGACTGATGAACAAAAGCAAGCTCCTCTTTAATGCGATAACAGTCCTGATGTTTGCACTGATGGGACTTGCAGCTGTCTTTTACTTTCTGCATGGAATCTCCTCGAGCGGAGAGAAGGGCGTCAGTCTCAACGGCCCGTGGAAACTCACTGAAAACGGGAATGTGCATGATAATATTAGCCTTTCTGACTTCAGCTTTGGCAGGCAGCTGAAGCAAAACGAGGAGATAACCATCGAAGGGATACTTCCGAAAGACCTTCCTGAGCAAAGTACCGTAATGGTTCTTAATTATCTCTCGGCTGTAGATATAGAGGTCAATGGAAAAAACATATATTCCTATGGCCATGACCTTCTTCGGCAGGGGAAGATGCTCGGAAGCGGCTATCATTTTGCGGAGCTTCCGGCCTCGCCCGGCGGCAGCCGCATCATAGTGACCTTTACACCCGGTGAGGACAATGCTTTTTCGGGTATTCCGACCATCTATGTATATGATTCCGGCAGCGTTTATGTGGAGTTTTCATCAAGCCAGTTCTGGAACCTCTTCATAGGGGTATTCCTGTTCTCATTTGGCGCGATCATATCCCTGATCAGTGTCTTTATGATGTTCAGGAAGGACCGTTATATCCGCATGCTTTATGTCGGACTTTTTTCACTACTGATCTCGATGTGGATCATGATGACCACAAAGAGCGCTCAGATACTGATATCTGACATAGGCTATTCCACCCAGATGGAGTATATTACTCTCTTTTCTGCTATTATCCCGTTCTGTCTTCTCCTGCTGAATATCAGGGGGAACGGGGATGACAGGGTGAACAGGATATTGATTTGGGTGAATGTGGCTTTGACCGCTGCCTTTGATATTATTGCCACAGGCCTTCATTTCGCAGGTGTCATCCATATTTCCCAGACACTCAATATTTTCCACATCATTTGTATCGTGGTGCTTGTGACTTTCCTTATCACGGCATTCAGAGGAAAAAGGGAGAAAACGCATTCGGCAAGGCTTTTGAATATTGCGGTTCTCACCTTGTTCATTTTCGGCGCGCTGGATCTTCTCAGGTTTAATGTCCATAAGTATCTGCTTCCGACGACGGCCTTCCTTGAAAGCTCAGTCCTTCCCTTCGGGGCGCTGCTGTTCATCATGATACTCTTTCTTTCGACGCTTTCTTATTACTATGAACTGGTACTCGAGGATGCCAAGAATGAGAGCCTCAAGCAGTCTGCTTATACAGATCCTGTGACCGGACTCTTTAACAGGGCATATTGCGAGAAAAGATTTCAGGTCCTCTCTGCAGATAAGGATAATGATTTCATCCTCATAGCGATGGATTTAAATGGCTTGAAGAAGACCAACGATACCTTCGGGCATTCGGTGGGTGACGAGCTGATCAGGCGCTATGCCTCTGTCATTGAAAAGCTCTTTGACGGGGTTGGGGAGTGTGTCAGGATGGGCGGAGATGAGTTCTGCGTCATATCCGAGGGCGGAAATGCACAGGCTGTTGAAGATGCCTTAAAGAAGCTTCCTGAGAAGGAAAATAAGAATTCCGTAGGAATACCCTCGCCTCTTTCCTCAGCCTACGGCGTAGCGCGATCGACCGAATTCAATGGCGATGAGAGGGAGGAAAGAGCAAAAGGAAGATTGTATGCAGAATTTATCTATTCTCTGGCGGATGAAAGAATGTACCGCATGAAGAAGGATATGCAGGAGGGACTTTGAAGGGCGCCTCCTTTGGGCGCTTGTTTTTTATGCCTTATTGCGATAGAATACCTTGTCGCACTTGATTTCTCTTACTGAGCGCAGTGAAGTTAGAGAAATCGGTACAGGGACACTTGACGAAAACGAGCGAAGCGACGTTTGAGTCTAGTGTCATCGGACTCGGTAAGGTTTTTGTTTTTTTTTGGTAAAAGAAAATGGCAAGAGAAAAGACAGATATCAGGGAATTATTCAAGAATACGGAAAAGTACGCAGGAAAAGAGGTTACTGTTGCCGGATGGATCAGGACGAACAGGGATTCAAAGAATTTCGGCTTTATCGTATTGAACGACGGAACCTTCTTCACTCCGCTCCAGGTCGTTTATCATGATACGCTTTCAAATTTTGAAGAGACAGCGCATCTCAATGTGGGAACTGCGATCTACGCGAAGGGAATACTCACCATGACTCCGGAGGCAAAGCAGCCCTTTGAGCTTCAGGCGGACGAGATCACGGTGGAGGGACCCTCTGATCCTTCGTATCCGCTTCAGCCGAAGAGGCATACGATGGAATATCTTCGGACCATCACGCATCTTCGTCCGAGGACGAATACCTTTGAGGCGGTCTTTCGTGTGAGATCACTTGCAGCATACGCGATACACAGATTCTTCCAGGAGAGAGACTTTGTATATGTCCATACTCCGATCATTACATCAAGTGATGCCGAGGGAGCGGGAGAGATGTTCAGAGCTACAACTCTCGACCTCAAGAATGTACCTTTGAAGGACGACGGGACGATAGATTTTTCGCAGGATTTCTTTGGGAAGTCCGCAAACCTCACGGTATCGGGACAGCTCAACGGAGAGACCTTTGCGCAGGCCTTTGGAAAGATATATACCTTCGGACCCACCTTCAGGGCTGAGGACTCAAATACAGCCAGGCACGCCGCAGAATTCTGGATGATAGAGCCGGAGATCGCCTTCGCCGACCTTTCGGATGATATGGCACTCGCTGAGGATATGCTGAAGTATATTATCGATTACGTGATGAAGGAAGCTCCCGAGGAGATGGAGTTCTTCAATCAGTTCATTGACAAGGGACTTGTTGAAAGGCTTTCTCATGTGGCATCCTCCGACTTCGGAAGGATCACCTATACGGATGCCGTAAAAGAGCTTGAAAAGAAAAATGATGTCTTTGATTACAAGGTGAGTTGGGGAGTTGACCTTCAGACCGAGCATGAGCGCTTCCTTACGGAGCAGCTTTTCAAAAAGCCTGTTTTTGTTACTGATTATCCAAAGGACATCAAGGCCTTTTATATGAAGCTGAATCCGGATCAAAAGACTGTCGCTGCGGTTGACTGCCTTGTTCCGGGTATAGGCGAGATCATAGGCGGTTCACAGAGGGAGGACGATCTTTCCCTTCTTGAGAAGCGGATGAATGAGCTTTCAATGAAGAAGGAGGATTATGAATTCTATCTTGATCTGAGACGCTGGGGCTCTACGAGACATGCGGGCTTCGGTCTCGGCTTTGAGAGAATGGTAATGTATCTTACGGGGATCTCAAACATCAGGGACGTGCTTCCTTTCCCGAGAACAGTGGGGAATTGCGGAGTCTGAGCAAAAAGGAGAAAAGAGAGTATCACTATGAGTAATGTTGTAATTCCGGAGGGTTACCAAAGTCCTCTGGATCTCAAGGAAACACAGATCGCGATCAAGAAGGTCAAGGATTTCTTCCAGGCTCTTCTTGCGGCAGAACTGAATCTCAGACGAGTAACGGCGCCGCTCTTCGTGATCCCTGAAACAGGTCTGAATGACAACTTAAACGGTGTTGAGCGTCCTGTTTCATTCGGGGTGAAGGAACAGAATGAGAGGCAGGTTGAGATAGTCCATTCCCTTGCGAAGTGGAAGAGGATGGCTCTTTACCGCTATGGCTTTTCTGTAGGTGAGGGAATCTACACCGATATGAATGCCATAAGGCGTGATGAGGATACCGACAATACCCATTCCATCTATGTTGACCAGTGGGACTGGGAGCGTATCATCGAGAAGCACACAAGGGACGAGGAAAAGCTTCGTGAGACAGTCAGGAGCGTCTATGATGCCCTCCGTGTTACGGAAAAATATATATCGAACCAGTATTCCTATATAGACTGCATCCTTCCCGAGAACATCACCTTTATTCCCTCTCAGGAGCTTGAAGACAGATATCCCGAGCTTTCTCCGAGAGAGAGGGAGCAGAGGGTAGCAAAGGCCTACGGAGCCGTCTTTATCGAAAAGATAGGCGGAGCGCTGAAGTCCGGAAAGCCTCACGACGGGCGCGCTCCCGACTATGATGACTGGGAATTGAACGGCGACATTATCGTCTACTATCCTTTGCTTGACGCCGGGCTTGAGTTATCCTCCATGGGGATAAGGGTTGATAAGGAGGCGCTTCTTAAGCAGCTTCATGAAGCGCATTGTGAAGAGAGGGCGGATCTTCCCTTCCAGCGGGCCATTATCAATGAGGAACTGCCCTATACCATTGGAGGCGGGATAGGACAGTCAAGGATCTGTATGTTTTTCCTCAGAAAGGCTCATATCGGTGAGGTTCAGGCATCTGTGTGGCCCGAAAGTGATGTAGAATTGTTGAAGAGCAACGGGATCGAACTTCTTTAGAAGGTCTGATGACCTTTGGCTTTTGATGTGGTTTAGAAGGAGGCTGCCTTGAGCAGGGACATTAGAAGCGAAGGAATGGACAAGCTTTGCGATGCCCTTCTTTCAATGAAAAACAGGGACGAGATGTATGCGTTTCTGGACGATCTTTGTACCGTGAAGGAGCTTGATGCTATGGGGCAGAGGTTTATGGTTGCCGCCCTTCTTCAGAAGAATGAGACCTATCAGAAGATCGCTAAGGAGACAGGGGCGTCGACTGCAACGATAAGCCGCGTGAACCGGGCCTTCACCTATGGAAATGACGGCTATGCCATGGCTCTTTCCCGTATAGAAGAAAGAAAATAATGGATTACGATAAGCTATTAAATGACAGGCAGCTTGAAGCTGTAAAAAAGACACGGGGTCCCGTTTTGATCCTCGCCGGAGCAGGCTCCGGAAAGACGAGGGTTCTTACATACAGGACCTCTTATCTTATTGAAAAAGAAAATGTCGCACCTTATCATATCATGGCGATTACTTTCACGAACAAGGCTGCGGCAGAGATGAAAAACCGTATCAGTACTGTCGTCGGTGACAGAGGGCAGGATGTCTGGGTCTCGACCTTCCATTCAAGCTGCGTTAGGATACTTCGGCGTTTTGCGGCGGAAGCAGGCTATGACCGCAATTTTTCGATCTATGATGCCGATGATTCAAAGACCGTGATGAAGGCGGTCATGAAGAAGCTGAACATAGATCCGAAGAAATTCAAGGAGCGGACCTTTCTTTCCGCGATCTCAAAAGCAAAGGATGAACTGAAAGGACCTGAGGAGGCATTAAAGGATTGGGGCCATGACCCTGTGGCAATGCTCAAGTACAAAACGTACAAGGAGTATCAGGACAGGCTCAAGGAGAGCAATGCCCTTGATTTTGACGACCTCATCGTAAAGACGGTGGAGCTTCTTCAGACAAATTCCGAGGTGCTTTCCTACTATCAGAAAAAATTTGAATATATGATGGTGGATGAGTATCAGGATACGAATACTGCCCAGTTCGAGCTTGTCCGTCTGCTCTCCGGAGGAACAAGGAATCTTTGCGTGGTCGGTGATGACGACCAGTCCATATACAAATTCCGCGGGGCAAATATCAAAAACATTCTGAATTTTGAACATTATTTTCCCGATGCGACTGTCATCAGGCTTGAGCAGAACTACAGATCGACGAAGACCATTCTTTCCGCTGCAAATTCCGTCATCAAAAATAATGAAGCAAGAAAGGACAAGACTCTCTGGACCGAGAACGAAGAGGGGGAGAAGATCAAGGTCTGCTCCTTTGAATCAGCATATGAGGAGGCGGATTACATAGCGACTGATGTTGCTTCAAGGAAAAGAAAAGCAAACGATTCCTACAGCGATTATGCCGTACTCTACCGCACGAACGCACAGAGCCGGATCCTCGAGGAAAAGTTCATCAGGGAGAATATCCCCTACAAGATCGTTGGCGGAGTGAACTTCTACTCAAGGAAGGAGATCAAGGACATCATCGCATATTTGAAGGCGATAGTGAACCCTTCCGATGACCTTTCGGTGCGGAGGATAATAAATGTCCCGAAACGAGGCATAGGAGAGGCTTCCGTTGAGAAGGCCGCTGTTTTTGCAACCGCGAATGGAACATCACTTTATGAAGGCCTTCTTTCCTCGGATATCAATCCCGCAATAAAGAGTGCCGCTTCAAAGATCAGGAGCTTTACCTCACTTATTGAAGGCTTCAAAAGCCGCCTGAATGAGCCGGTTCCCACGATAATAAGGGCTGTTCTTGAGGAGTCCGGTTATCAGAACGAGCTTGTCATTGAAAATACCGATGATTCAAAGGCAAGGCTTGAGAACCTTGAGGAATTCATAAACAAGGCCGTGGTCTATCAGAATGATAATGAGGAGCCCACCCTTTCAGGCTTCCTTGAGGAGGTGGCTCTGATAGCCGATATAGACAACCTTCCCGAAGGGGATGATTATGTGCTTCTCATGACGCTGCATGGCGCAAAGGGACTTGAGTTTGACACTGTTTATATAGCAGGGATGGAGGATGGGCTCTTTCCGGGCTTTATGGCGATCACTGCTTCTGACGGGGGTGAGGAACTTGCCGAAGAGAGAAGGCTCTTCTATGTCGGGATCACGAGGGCAAGAAAGAACCTTACATTGACACTTGCAAGGACAAGGATGGTAAGGGGTGAGTATCAGACCTCGAGTCCGTCGAGGTTTTTGAAGGAAATTTCTCCGCTCCTTACCGAAAGCAATATGCCGGCTGTTTCATTCTCTTCAAAGAAGGAAGAAGCCTTTGAGAAAAAGAGCAGTAAATCCTTCTCTCCCGACAAAAGCTACAATCCTTTCAAGAAGCCTGTTGCGCCGAAGAATTTCGGGACATCTATAGTGAAGGCCCCGCTTTCCTACGGGGTTGGGGACAGGGTGTCTCACAGGAAATTCGGGGATGGAGTTGTCCTTTCGATCACGGACGGAGGACGGGATTTTGAAGTCACGGTCCGCTTTGACGGGGGCGAGGAAAAAAAGATGTTTGCCTCCTTTGCAAAGCTTGAAAAGGCTTGATATGTGTGGAGAGTAAATGTTATAATCATTTTTGATTGAAGATTTTGCAGGCTTTTTGCTTTTTATAGAAAGGGGAGTTTTGAAAATGGTTGTTGAGAAGAAAGAATTTTCCGTCGGAAAGGTCGTAAAGACGACTCTCATCGTGATCCTTGTGATCGCCGTCGTATGCGTGATAATCTATGCGCTTTATCGTTATTTCACACCTGATTATGATGATGATTTCGATGATGATTTTGATGATGCCTTTGATGACGATGACGACCTCTTTGACGAGGAAGAGTCATCTGCAGTAGCAGCTGAAGACTGAGGAGGAACCATTTTATGAAATTATCCTGCCCGCATTTTGGTGAGTGCGGCGGGTGCAGTCTTTTGGATATCACGAGTGAAGAACAGCTCCATCTCAAGGAAAATGAGATGGAGCTTCTTTTTTCTCCTGTTCTTAAAGAGCATTCGCCCGCGATCGACTATAAAGATATATACAAGGGGGCTGTGGCCTCTCCGGATCCATATTATTACAGGAACAAGATGGAGTTCTCCTTCGGAGACGCAATGAAGAACGGTCCGCTGACTCTTGGACTCCACAAAAAAAAGAGCTTCTATGATGTACTGACCACGGACTCCTGCGTCCTTGCACATCCGGATTTCAATGAGATCGTGAAGGCGACCCTTTCTTTTTTCTCGGAAAGGAAGATCCCGTATGTAAGGAAGAGGAGCCATGAGGGGATATTAAGGCATCTTCTGGTGAGGAGGGGAAGAAATACGGGCGAGCTTTTGATAGACCTTGTGACCACTACTCAGGGAGGAGAGGCGTTTGATATGCTCCTTCCTCAGTGGTGCGACAAGCTTCTTTCGCTTTCCCTTGAGAACAGGATCGTTTCGATCCTTCATACAAAAAATGACAGCCTTGCTGATGCAGTAATAGACGAGGGAACCGAGGTGCTCTACGGCGGAGCATCATTTCACGACACCGTCCTTTCACTATCATTTGAGATATCCCCCTTTTCATTCTTCCAGACAAATACGAGGGGAGCCGAGGAGCTCTATTCCTATGTGAGAGAGCTTGCAAAGGGCGTTCTGTCAGAGCGCCCGGGCTTGATATATGATCTCTACTGCGGGACAGGGACGATAACCCAGCTTATGAGCCCAAGTGCCGAAAAAGTAGTAGGAGTTGAGATAGTGGAGGAGGCGGTTGAAAAGGCGCGCCTGAACGCAAAAGAAAACGGCATAGGCAATGTTTCTTTTATCGCAAGCGATGTTTTTGTCGCGCTTGACAGTCTTTTGGAAAAGCCGGACCTCATTATCCTCGATCCTCCAAGGGAAGGAGTCCAAAAAAAGTCCCTCGACAAGATACTTTCCTATGAGGTTGAAAATATCATCTACATAAGCTGCAAGCCCAAGTCCCTCGCCCGTGACCTCCCCTTCTTTTTCGAGAAGGGCTATTCCCCCGTGTCGATGAAGCTTTTTGACATGTTCCCGTTTACGGGGAATGTGGAAGTCGTGAGTCTTTTGCAGAAAATGAGCAACACCCGGGAAAGAACGATCACGCTTGATGTCGAGATGGAAGATTATTACAGACTCAAAAATGAAACAGAGAAGGCTTAGCTGGAGACTCAACCAGAGGTAGAGTTGCTTGAAATCAACCTGTAGTTCGTGTCAATCCACAGTGCCTTTGGTTATGCTGAGACTATGAAAGTCCAGCGGTGTGATGTCAAGTGAAAAATAATAATGTTTTGATATATTTTCTGCATCATTTGCTGGAAAAAGGTAACCTTAATAAACCCTGCGATTTCTGCTTTTTTAGCAGGGTGGTTATTA
>Ga0256407_10000133_pt1 | contig 186133 bp, 161 predicted proteins | sample RumenRJG_04DNA_FD_193489 | JGI IMG/M metagenome (GOLD analysis project Ga0256407, IMG submission 193489) | Bovine rumen microbial communities from Lethbridge, Alberta, Canada - RJG_04 | ecosystem: Host-associated > Mammals > Digestive system > Stomach > Rumen | place: Canada: Alberta... | reverse complement strand
CGGAATCGTCTCCGGCGAACCGTACCTGAATTTTTCCGACGCGCTGGCGGCGGAGGCGGACGACGAGCTGCAGGAGGAACTCGGCCTTGCGGCGAATATCGCCGACACGCTGCTTCCCCTCGGCCGCTTCTACACGGGCGTCTTCGTCGGTTCCCGGCACGGCTGGCTGATCGCGGCGGATTCAAAACCGGACGGGGGCGCGCTTCATTTCAGCGAGAAATTCCTGACGAGCTACGACCCGAGGGAAATGAACTGGTACAAACTGGCGGCGAAAGCGGGGATCGTCGTTTTCACCGATCTCTATACGGACACGAACGGCAACCGCTGCATCACCTGCGCGGCGCCGTTCTATGACGAACAGGGATTGGCGGGCGTGGTCGGCATCGACTGCAACGCCGATGAAATCTATCGGCAGACGATGAGCACGAAGACGGGCGGCACGGCGTTCGACAGCTTTATCCTGAACCGGAACGGGGAAATCCTGTTTTCGTCGCAGGCGGAAGGCACGCTCGCCGTAGGTGACGAGCGCCGCGACCTTCGGCAGTGCGGGGAACAGAGTCTCGCCCTGGAAGCGGCGGCGATGACGGAAGGGAAAAGCGACGTCCAGCTCGTGACGGTGGACGGGGTACCGTATTTCCTGGCGTACGCGCCGATGGAATCCCTCGGCTGGAGCTTCGGGCAGATCATCGGGCAGGCGGAAGTCAACTATCCGGCGCAGTTCGCGCGGGACAAGCTGTGGGAAGAGATGCGGGAGTTTGCCGCCGACCTTCGGGGCGCGTTCCTGCAGCTGTCGGCGGGCGGCGTATTGCTGCTGCTGCTCCTTCTGGCCTTCGTCCTCTGGCTCAGCGCGAAGGCGTCCGACCATTTCGTGCGGCCCATCCTTTCCCTGACCGAGGGCGTGAATGAGATTGCCGAGGGCAATCTGGACAAAAAGCTGGACGTCAAGACCGGGGATGAAATCGAGCGTTTGGCGGACAGCGTGAACGCGATGACCGTCGATCTGAAGGCGTATATGGAAAACCTGTCGCGGGCGACGGCGGACAAGGAACGCATCGCCACGGAGCTTTCCGTCGCGCGCAAAATCCAGGCGGGGATGCTGCCCCGCGTCGCGCCGGATTTCTCCGGGCAAACGGCCTTCGACCTTGACGCGGTCATGACGCCGGCGAAGGAAGTCGGCGGCGACTTTTACGATTTCTATATGCTGGACGAGAACCGCCTCGCGGTGACGGTGGCGGACGTGTCCGGCAAGGGCGTGCCCGCCGCGCTCTTCATGGTCGTCGCGAAAAACGTGCTGCAAAATCTCGCGATGGCGGCGAAAACCCACGGCGATTTCGCGGAGGTCGTGACCCGGGCCAACGACCGGCTCTGCGAGGGCAACGACCAAATGATGTTCGTGACGGTGTTCTTCGGCGTCCTCGACCTTCGGACGGGCGAGTTCAGCTATGTGAACGCGGGCCACAATCCGCCGCTGCTCTTGCGGCGCGGCGGCGAGGTTTCCTATCTGCTGCCGGAGGGAAAACCGGACAAGCCTCTCGGCTTGATGGAGGGCCTGCCTTACCGCCAGCGGGCGCTGACGCTCGCGCCGGGTGAAATGGTGTTTCTCTACACGGACGGCGTCACCGAGGCGGCGAACGAGGCGGCGGAGCTGTATGGCGAGGAACGGCTGCAAGCGGACTTCGCCGGCGTGGAAAGCGACGCCCCGGTCAGGGAAATCCTCGATGCCGTCGGCGCGGCGGTCAAGGCCCATGCCGGAAACGCCGAACAGGCCGACGACATAACGATGCTGGGATTGAGGTATTTGGGCGCGTGAAAAGCTTCGTGCCGTGTTGACGGGAAAACGCGGTTGACGGTATAATTCACAAGGGGAGTTACCCTATCATCTTTTTTAGGAGTGTCTTTTTGAAGCATCTTATCCAAACCACGGAGATTGTGCTGTAAGCGGGAGGCTTACGGCACAGTCTGCGAGCCTCCCGCCAATCCGTCAGTAAAAGGATTGACATTAAGGAGGCAAAATAAATGCATAACCATGACTGTATCATTCGCAGGGAGACGCCTGCGGACTATCGGACTGTGGAGAATCTCGTCCGTGAGAGCTTCTGGAACGTGTACCGTCCCGGATGCGTGGAGCATTTCGTCCTGAAATGCCTGCGGGACGCGGAGGCGTTCGTGCCGGAGCTGGACTTCGTGATGGTGAAGGACGGGCGGATCATCGGGCAGAACGTGTTCGTGAAGGCGGAAATCCGCTGCGGCGACGGCGCCTCGTTTCCAATCCTGACGATGGGGCCGATTTGCGTTGCGCCCGAATGGAAGCGGCAGGGCTTCGGCAAGAAGCTCCTCGATTACTCACTGGAACAGGCGGCAAAGTACGGGGCCAGGGCCGTATGCTTCGAGGGCAATATCGACTTCTACGGCAAGAGCGGCTTCACGCCCGCGTCCTCTTTCGGGCTTCGGTATCACGGGCTGCCCGAGGGCGCCGACGATTCCTTCTTTTTATGCAAGGAACTGACGCCCCATTGTCTTGACACGGTGCGCGGCGAGTACTCGCCGCCCGCCTGCTATTTCGCGGCGGAGGAAAATCCCGAAGCGTTCGGGCAATATGAGGCGACGTTTCCGCCGAAGGAGAAAAAGAAACTGCCCGGGCAGATTTTCAACGGATAGTCGGAGAAGCTAACGTCGTTTGGGGCGGCGCATGAGCGAAATATTCGCTTGCGCGCCGTCCTTTCTTATTATTTTCCCCTATTGCGTGAAACGTAATTCTGTCTTATTATAATTGCAGAATCTTTGCAAGGAGGAACTTTCATGGAGATAAAGAAAGAACAGAGCGGGACGTCGCTGACGATGCTCCTTTCGGGGCGGCTGGATACGGTGGCTGCCGCCGATTTCGAGAAAGAACTGGAGTCGTCGCTGGAGGGGGTTTCCTCGCTGGTCCTTGACTGCGCGGATCTGACCTATGTGGCTTCGTCGGGGCTGCGCACCCTCTTGATGGCGCAGAAGCGGATGAACAAGCAGGGAAGCATGGTCATGCGCCACGTGCAGGACGCGGTGATGGAGGTCCTTTCCATGACGGGTTTCGACGACCTTCTGCAGATCGAGAAATGAAGACGGAGGAGCTTCGCATCGAGGCGAAGGTGGAGGCGCTGCCGGAGGCGATCGCGTTTGCGGTCGGGACGCTGACGGACGACTGCCCGATGCGGGAACGCATGCACATCGAGCTGGTGACGGAGGAAATCTTTGTCAATATCGCGAGCTACGCGTATTCGGAGCCGGGCGGCTTCGTCACCATCCGGCGGAGTGGCGGCGAGGGACCGGAAGGACTGACGCTGACGTTTATCGACGGCGGCGTTCCCTACGATCCGCTGCAGCGGCCCGACCCCGATCTGACGCTTACCGCGGAGGAACGCCCTATCGGCGGCCTCGGCGTTTTTCTTGTGAAAAAAATCGTGGACGAGGCGCATTACAAATATGAGGACGGGAAAAACATCCTGACCGTCCGCAAGGTCATCGATGGAAAAAGACCCGGCAGGGCGTAACCGTCCACTGGACTGTTACGGGCGGGACTTAATCAGTGTTTCCTTAAGGAAGGACGTGCTGCATGAAAAAGACGGCAATACGTTTCGCGAACCTGCCGGAGCCTGTCCAGGCGCGGCTCTGCCAGGTATACGGCCCGCAGCCGGAAGGCGGCTATGCGGCTCACAGGATTGCGTATGTTCGGGCCCTGAGCGAATATGAGTCCTGGTTTTTCGGGAGCGGCAATTTCCTCTCGCCGAGCTTTCTGACCCAGGCGTTGTACAAGCTGAAGGGAACGCTTTCGCCCATCCGGTTCAACCGCGCGCTTCGCGAGCTGGACGTGCAGGACGACGTGCTTCGGACGAATTACTGCGATGTGGGCGACCGGGTGCTGGCCGTGGTGGTCACGGAGCGGAAATACACAGAGTCGGTCGTTTTTCAAAACCTGCAGGGGCGCGACCCGGAAGAGATCAATGCCATACTGAGGAAATCCGCGGCGGCGGCGCTTCGCTATCCATTCGACGTCAAGAAGCGTGGGCTGCTCCGGATTTTCGTTTTTCACACCGGGATGGACGAATATGCGATACTGGTGACGGCCGCGCGGATCATCCTGGACCGTTTCGACGCCCGCGCCCTTTTCCGCTCTGCGCTGGGACTGCCGGAACAGCCGCGCCGCGTCGTTCCGGTGCCCGACCGCAACGTGCAGATGGAAGCCAAGATGCTCGAATACTGGAAAAAGCTCCTGGCCGCGCCGCCCCGTTCCGCTTCCTTGCCTTGGGAGATCGCGGACGCGCCGCCCCACCCGTATAAGCAGAGGGCCTTCCGCATCGTCTTTCCCGAGGGGCTGTATTCCGATTTGATGACCGAGGCGAAGGGCAACCGGCTGATGCTGATGTCGATCCTGTCCACGGCATGGGGAGCGCTCCTCCAAACCGAAGGGCGCCTTCGGGACCTGTGCCTCTGCCTTTTCATGCCGGAGCGGGGGAAAAAGGACGAAGAATGGCACCCCTTCCAGATGGTCCCCGTGCGGCAAACCGCCGACAAGGACGAAACCATCGGGGCGCTCGTGAAACGGCAGTTCCAGCAGCTGTTAGTGTCTCAGCCCTACGCATGCTTTGACTGGGCGAGTTCCGGCAGCATCCTCGACGGCAAAGAGAAGCCGTTCAGTCATTTCCTTGATTTCTACGATTTTCTTTCCGATGAAAAGCCGTATTCCATGCAGCCGGCCGAGCCGGACGGGAACCTGATTGCCTGGCATTCCTGGGACGCCCAGAGCATGAAGCTGAGCCTCTACTTCCGCTACACCCGGACCGCGGCCTCGGTCATGCTGCTCTACGACGAGGATTCCTTCGCGGCGGGGACCGGGGAACGCATCGGAAAGGCCTATATCCTGGCGATTCAACAAATGCTGCTGGACCAGCAGGAGACCTTCACCGCATTCCAGGAGCATCTGATGGACCGTCTGCGCACCGAGAAAAAGCTTCAGGCGACTTATCAGGAGGAAGAGAAGGCGCGGCTGCAGAACGCCGTCTCGTCCATTCATCTGCTGCAGGGGACGGACATGGGCACGACCCTGCGCTTCATGCAGGAGGGCACGCTCCGCACGTATTTCGAGGGCGACCGCGTCGAGGGGATGAGCACCGATCTGCTCTTCGTCGCGGAAGGCAAGCTGGTCAGAAGCATCGAGGACAGCGAAGGCTGGTTCCGCACGCTGAACATCGCCAAGGAGGGCGCGTGGCTGAACGAGACCGTGATGCTGGACGCTCCCAAGGTGGCCTTGGCCGCCGAGGTTTTGTCCGAGCGCGCCACGATCCTCGCCGTCCCGAAAGCCGCCATGAAAAATATCATCAGCATCTATCCCGGCCTCTGGCAAAATATCACGACCCATGTGATCACCCAGCTCGAGAATTTCCAAAAGCTCTGGGCACAGTCGTAAATACAACAGAGAGGCGTCGCCAAATTCGGCGGCGCCTCTTTTGCGCTTGCATAGCAAAAGCCTATCTTATACAATGAAGAAAGTGATTCAAGCCGTATCTCATAAAACGGGGGGCGTCATGAACGCTGCTTTTCTTTGAGGAATGAAGGGAGAGGACGTTTTGGAGGACTGGAAGGAATATTACAATCCCATGCGGATTTTCATTTTCGGCAAGTTCATGCTGCTGTTCAATCTGTTCGTATTCGTTTCCAACCTGCGGCGGATGCCGTGGACGGCGGCGCTTCTGGTGCTGGTCGCGACGGTGTCCTGTACGCTGCCGTTCATGCTCCAGCATCGGCAGCACGGTATCGGCGACGCGGTTTTCCTGCGGCGGGTCATCGTGCCGAGCTTCCTCGGCCTGACGGTGTCGGTGCTGCTGCTCTCGATCTTCGGTCCGGGCATGGCGGAGGCATACGGCCTCAGCCGACGCGAGACCTTCGGCATGCTGTTCGAGAACCGCGGGCTGTTTTTCCTCGTGGCGTCGAACTTCATCTTCGTGCAGATGATCGTGAAGGAAGCGATCCCCGCCGGGAAACGCAAGCCGTATTGGGGACTGCTGCTGATCCCGTTGCTGCTGCTGGCGCTGGTGTGACGGCGTCCGGCGGGCGATTTTCGATTTACGGAGGAAAGCAGAAAATGAAGATACGAAGCGCGACTGTGGAAGACGCGGAGCGGCTCTTGGAGATTTACGCCTATTATGTGGAGCATACGGCGATTTCCTTTGAATACGACGTGCCGTCGGCGGAGGAGTTCCGGCGCCGCATCGAGGATACGCTGCAGGCCTATCCCTATCTCGTCGTGGAGGAGGACGGCGCCGTCCGGGGCTACGCCTACGCTCATCCATTTGTCGGCCGGAAAGCCTACGAGCGTTCCGCCGAGCTGACGATCTATCTGGCGCGGGACGCGAAGGGACGCGGGTACGGCAGGCGCCTTTACGGGGAACTGGAACGCATCCTGCGGGCGCGGGGCGTCACGAATCTTTACGCCTGCATCGGCGACCCGATCGAGCCGGACGAATATCTGACCCGTGACAGCGAGGCGTTTCACGAACGGTTAGGTTTTGTCAGAGTCGGGATGTTCCACCGGTGCGGCTATAAGTTCCATCGCTGGTACAATATGATCTGGATGGAGAAAATCATCGGGACGTATGATTGAAGTGCAGCGCGGGCGGTTGACAGGCGACGGCATTTGGCATAAACTAAACCCATCAATCTTATATGATTAAGGAGGAAGCCTTATGAGTTATCGTCTTTGGGACGTATTGGGCGAGCTTCGCTCAGACGCGTATGAATGGGTGGATCTGACGCATCCGCTGGACAATGGCAGCCCCTATTGGGCAGGCATCCCGGAAGGCTCGGTGGAGCTCGGGAAGACTTGCTTCGACTGGGGCAACGAGATGCTGGACTGCCTGATCCAGACGTTCAAGTTCCCGGGCCAGTTCGGCACGCATATCGACTTTCCGGGGCATTTCATCAAGAACGCGCCGCTGTCGGAAAAGTACGGCGTGCGCGATATGGTGTTCCCGCTCTGCGTGGTCGACGTCACGGAAAAGGTGAAGAAGGACGTCCATTACGCGGCGACGGCGGAGGACGTCAAAGCCTATGAGGCGAAATACGGCGCGATTCCCGACGGCGCCTTTGTGGCGCTCCGCACCGACTGGAGCAAGCGTTGGCCGGATATGGACAAGCTCTCCGGCATTGCCGCCGACGGCAGCGAGAATTTCCCGGGCTGGTCGCTGAACGCGCTGAAGTACATCTACGAGACGAGAAACGCCGCTGCCAACGGCCACGAAGCTCTCGACACCGACGCTTCCGCGGAGGCGGCGAAGGCGGGCGACCTGGCCTGCGAACGCTATGTGCTGTCCAGGAACAAGCTGCAGATCGAGGTGCTGCAAAACCTCGACCGTGTCGCTCCGGCGGGGGCGCTGCTGATCGCCGCGTGGCCGAACATCAAGGGTGCGACCGGCATGCCCGTCCGCGCCTTCGCGGTGACGCCGAAAGCGAAATAGGAAAGCGGAAACGTTTTCCGGGGGCCCAGTCTGCGCCGCTTTGCCGGAAAAAACGCGCAAAAAAACATCCGGACGAAATCTCGTCCGGATGTTTTTTTATAAGGCTTATTTTTTCTTCTTGGCGGCCTTCTTGCCATTGACGAACTCTTTGAACGCCGGGCTGGCTTTGAAAACCGGAAGCTTCGCGGCCGGGATCTGGATCTCCTTGCCGGTCTGCGGGTTGCGGCCCTTGCGAGCGGCGCGCTTCGAAATCTTGAATACGCCGAACTGCAGGAAGGTTACGGAATCTCCGTCCTTCAGAGCCTTACGGATGGTCTCGATGGAGGCGCCAAGGACCGAGTCAACGGCCTTCTGCGTCATACCGGACTTCTGAGCAACCGACTTGATAAAATCTGCCTTCTTCAAAAAAATCCCCTCTTTCCGTTTATTGGAGCGCACTATTCGCTCTTTACGGCAATTATAACACAAGAATTTCCTTTGTAAATAGGGTTTGATAAGAAAAATTAACTTTTTTTCTTGGATTTGTGGGGGTTTTTGGTAAAATTTACGAAAAAAACGCCCGCAGGACAAGGCGAGAATCCACATCGGACAAGGGATTTGGTCGATTCTGGCGGGCTGGGGCTTCGAAAGAGTTTCCGACGATATATTTTTGTAGATTTTGAAGAATATGGTATCATGGATGGAGCCGAATGGATGGCGTTCGGAAAAAATGGGTACGTTTCCCGGCGAGGGGGTGATGGGTTGACGGAACGGAACCGGGGGCTGCTGATGGCCGTCGTGGGCGCCGCCATGTGGGGCGGCAGCGGCGTCGCCGGGCAATATCTGCTGCAGGACTGCGGCTTCACTACGGAATGGCTGGTCGTCACCCGGTTGCTGATTGCCGGGAGCTTGCTCCTGCTCTTGGACCTGCTTTTCTATCGGGAGGATATCTTTTCCGTTTGGCGCGACCGGCGGGACGCGAAGGAACTGATCGCGTTCGCCCTCGTAGGCATGCTGGCGGTGCAGTACACGTATTTCGCCAGCATAAAGTATGGGAACGCCGCCGCGGGCACGGTGCTTCAATATCTGATGCCCATCATCATCGTCGCGTATACGGCGCTTTCCACCCGGAAGCTGCCGAAGCCCGTCGAGCTGCTCTGCGTCGGGATGGCCGTCATGGGGACGTTCCTCCTGGTCACCCATTGCGACTTGGGGAAGCTCTCGATTCCCGCCGTCGCCGTGGTATGGGGACTGCTGTCGGCGGTTTCCGCCGCTTTCTATACCGTGCAGCCGAGGCGCATGATCCGCAAATGGAGGGCGACGCTCGTCATCGGATGGGGAATGCTCGTCGGGGGTATCGCCCTTTCCGCGATTTGCCCGCCGTGGCACTTCTCTGGCCGCTGGGACGGTACGGCGGCGCTGATCTACGCGTATATCATCATCTGCGGCACGGTGGTGGCCTTCGGCTGCTACCTTGGCAGCCTGAAGTACATCCGCCCGACGGAAGCGAGCATTCTGGGCTCCGTCGAGCCGCTGACCGCCATCCTGCTTTCCGTTCTGCTGCTGCACATTCCGTTCGGGCTGATGGACGCGCTGGGCTCCGCTTTGATTTTGTCCACGGTGTTCCTGCTGGCAGCGTCAAAGGAGGAAAAATAGGCGGGCGCGTTTTTGCAGGGTAAAAACGAAAAAAGTTCCGCGCGCGGGCGGGACGGGGAGGTCAGTATGCGGCTTTTTCTTGCGATCCAGTTTGACGAACCGATGGTGCGGGCGCTGACGGAGTATCAGGAGAAACTTCGGGCCTTCGGGATGCGGGGGCGGTTTGCGCCGCCGGAAAATCTGCATTTGACGCTGGCGTTCATCGGGGAATACGCCGCGCCGGACGCGGTGATGGACGCCGCTTCTTCGGTGCCCTTCCGTCCGGTGCGCCTGCGCCTCGACGGCGTCGGGAGCTTCGGGAATCTCTATTGGGCGGGGCTCGCAAAGGATGAAACGCTCGCCGCCTATGTGAAAAAACTCCGCGGCGCGCTGGCGGCGAACGAAATCCCCTATGACCGCAAGCGGTTCTCTCCGCATATCACGCTGGTGCGGAACGCTTCGTTCCAGGGAGAGTCGCTGTGGCCGCAGGTCGAGCCGCCGCAGGGGGAAACGGAGGCAAAGGGCGTTTCCCTGATGCGCTCCGACCGTGGCAAACACGGCATGATCTACACGGAAATCGGCTGGATCGGAGGGAAATAAGAATCTGCAATATTATAGCCTTCCCCTATGGGGACGGCGACGATCCTCGAAGTAATCCACCGGACTGTTATGGCCTTGAGAGGAAGGCAGGGACCTGGCTTTGCCACATACCTAACTCGCAAAAATGGGCTAAAGCATAAGCCGTCAAGAGGCTGAATCGCGGGATAAACAATCCGACAAGTTATTCTGAGCCTTCACCGCGGAATCCTGGCCCCGCGGGCCTTTTCGGGGGATTCACAAGGGGCTCTCCCCTTGTGTGGGGAGGGTTGGAGGGGCGAAGCCCCGCCAAGATAATTTCAAGATAATTTATTGATGCTTCGCAAATGAAATCGTACAAACCAAAGTCAAAACCTTTCGGCTATAGCCCGATTTTTCCAAATAAAAAATGCAGCAGGATAGTTATATTTTCCTTCCGCTGCATTTTAGACGCACGAAATTGAACAATATAAAAAGCATCCCTTACGGACGATTCCATAAGGGATGCTTTTTGCTGTTAAATCTTAGAACTGGAACTTCTTCAGCTCGGCCTGCATATCCGTGGCGAGATGCGCCAGCGAATTGCTGGCGGAAGCAATCTCGTCGGAGGACGCGGACTGCTCTTCCGACGCCGCCGAGACGGACTGCATTTCGTCGGCGACGCGCTTTGCACCTTCGTCGATGTTCTGCATTTCGCGGGCGATGCTGTCGGCTTCCCTCGAAACGCCGGCAACCGACGCGGACATGGCCTGCACTTTCGCCGAGACCTGCTCGATGAGGCTCTGGATGTTGTCGAAAACGGTGCGGAGCCCTTCGACGGACTGCGCGCCCTCGACGACCGCCGTGCGGCCTTCCTGCATAGCGGCGACTGCGCTGCTGGTGTCGGTCTGGATGGCGCCGATCAGGTCGGCAATCTGCTGAGCCGCCGTCTGGGACTGCTCGGCGAGCTTCCGGACTTCTTCCGCGACGACTGCGAATCCGCGGCCGTGCTCTCCGGCGCGCGCCGCCTCGATGGCCGCATTCAGCGCGAGGAGGTTCGTCTGGCCCGCGATGCCTGAGATCGTATCGACGATCATGCCGATTTCCTTCGAGCGTTCGCCCAGCTTGTCAACGAGCTCCGCCGTTTCCTGTACGGTGTGCTCGACGTTCTTGATCTGCTCCACGGAGGAGGCGACTTCGCCGCTGCCGCTGGCCGCTTCCTGCGCCGCCGAATTGGAGTTCTCGGCGACTTTCTGCGCCTCGATGCGCATGCCTTCCACGGCGTTCGAGATCGTATCGATCTTTTCCTTGCCGCTGTCTACGGCGTTCTGCTGGATAGCGACCTGCGAGGAAGCCTCGGTGACGTTCTCCGCGACCTGGAGGGCCGCTTTCGCCGTCTGGGAGGAGTTCGCGGTCAGCTCTTCCGCCGCCGCCGCGATCTGCGAAGTGGACTGGGCCACTTCCTTCATGAATTTGTTCAGGGACTCGCGCATATCGAAGAGAGCGCGCTGGGCGTCGCCGAATTCGTCGCCGCGATCCGTGCGCTCGCCCGTCCGATGGAAGTTGCCGTCCTTCAGCTTGTCCGCGAGGTCGATCATGTCGGCCAGCGGCGAAGTGATCGCCTTGATGAGCATGACGGAGAGGACAATCAGGATCACGACGGCGACGAGGGTGATCATCACCATGGAAAGGACAGCCGATGCGTTGTCCTCGTCGTTCTGCTTGTCGATGGCCGCCGCGTGTTCCTCGGTGGCCTTCAGGAGCTTCGCGAGGCCGTCGCGAAGGGAGACCGTCGCCTGCTTCATGCTGCGGTTGTACTCGGCAAGGCCGGTGGCGGTGTTGCCCGACTCGGCGGCCTTCATGGTGCTTTCATAGGACGCGCGGTATTTCTGCCACGCCGACTTGCATTGGGTGACCTGATCGGCAAGCTCCGGCATGGAGGCCGCCAGTTTCTCGTAATTTCCCCAGATCTTTTCGAAGTCTCCGACCTTCTTGTCCGCGCCCTTTTTGACTTCCGCATAGCGGGCAGGGTCGGCGATGGCCTGATAGGTGCGCACTTGGATGACGCGCATGGCCTCGATCTCGTCGCCGAGAAGTGCGATGGCCTGCAGGTTGTTCTCGTACATATTGGTCATGTCGTTGCCGGCCTTGGACAGTCCGGACCATCCACGGAATCCGATGACGGCCATGCCGATCAGGGAAATCAGAACCAGCAACAGAATCTTGAAGGATACTTTTACGTTGTTCATAGCTAATGTGTCCTTTCTGTGGGGAGGATAAAGTTTGAAAACCTGCAGCCTCCTTTTTCATTCTTGTTTCCCCACGCCGATTAGTTGTAATTATAGGCGATTTAACGAGAAAAAGCAATCATAATTGTCCGAAAAATTAAGGAATGGAATTTTTAATAAGCGGAAGGATTTTCGTCCGGGCATGTCGAATTTACCTTTTATCAGTTATTGGCGGTGCTTTCTTTTGGCGGCGGACGGCGTCGCAGGGGGCTTCCGGCGGGAAGAGGTGGACACATGGACAATACAGATAAAAAGATCCTCATCGTGGACGACGATGAGACGAGCCGGTCCCTGCTTCGTCAGGTGCTGGGCGACTGTACGAATATTTTCGAGGCGGCGGACGGCGTAGAGGCGCTCGCTTTCCTGGAGAGGAATCCCGACACCGCGTTGGTGTTTCTGGACGTCCTGATGCCCCGTATGGACGGCATGGAGCTCTTGCTCCGCATGCGGCTGTCGCCGGTCATGCGGGAGATCCCCGTCATCATGCTTTCCGCTTCGCCGGAAGAGGACATGAACTATCGGGGGCTGTCGCTGGGGGCCACCTGCTTCGTCTATAAGCCGTACCGGACGGCGCTGTTGCGGGAAATGGCGGACAAGCTGCTGCGGACCCCGCACAAAGAGGCGGTCATCGAGCCGGGGAGCATCGAGGAACTCATCTTTTCCCGGAGCCAGGCTCTCGACAGCGGCCTCATCGTGTTGACGCCGACGCCGGACGGCGGGCTTTCGACGGCCTACTGCACGCCGGCTTACGCCCGGTTCTGCGGCTACACGGTATCGGAATACGACGCGATGATCGCGTCCGGCACCGATCTCACGACTACGATTGCCGACGGCCATTATGACAGTTTCCGCATGTCGGTGGGCATGATTGCCGAAGAAGAGATGCCCATGTCGTTCTATCTCCATATCCAGCGGCAGGACCGCCAGCTGCTGACGCTGTCCTGTCTCGGACAGTATTTCAGGAAGGAAGGCAATCGCCCTGTGGTGTGCCTGATTGTGGATAAGCAGGCTCCAGAGACGGTGGCGGGCGCGTCCGCCGAAATGGGCGACGATTGTCTGGACCGGCTGACCGGCATTCCGGCGCAGGACGCTTTCTTTTACGCGGTGCGCCGCTTCCTGGACGAGAACGCCGGGGAGAAATGCGTGCTGGTGACCTGCGACGTGGACCGGTTCAAAGTCATCAACGACGTTTACGGCACCCGGGTGGGCGACAGCATCCTGATCCAGATCGGGGCGGCGTTCTTCCGGGAAACGCTGGGGAAGGGCGTCTGCGGGCGGCTCGGCGCCGACGTGTTTGCCTTCTGCATGCGGGAAGAGGATTTCGACCTGGAGGCCCTGCTGGAGAGCCAGCGGTTCCTTTCCGACAATCTGGGCCTTGCTTACAAACTCGTCATCCATAACGGCATCTATCCGATCACCGATCCGTCGGTGGCCGTTTCCGTCATGTGCGACCGCGCCAACATGGCGCGCGCTACCATCAAGGGCAACTATAACAAACGCTATGTGTACTTCGATGAGCCCATGCGGGCCGCGATCATTGCCGAGCAGGAGATCCTCAACGACATGGAGGCGGCGCTCGACAGTCAGGCGTTCGTGCTTTATCTGCAGCCGATCTACAGCCTGAATTTTGAGAAGCCGGTCAGCGCCGAAGCCCTCGTGCGGTGGATCCACCCGACGAAGGGGCTGATCGAGCCGGGGAATTTCATTTCCCTGTTCGAGCACAACCGGTTCATCACGAATCTCGACCATTATATGTGGGAGATGACCTGCCGTTACCTTGCGGACCGGAAGAAGCGGGGGCTGGCGAACATTCCCATCTCGGTGAACGTCTCCCGCATCAATCTGTTCCAGTCGGATTTGGCCGACGAACTGCTGGCGCTGCTGAAAAAATACGAGCTGCCGACGTCCCTGCTGCGGCTGGAGATTACGGAGACCGCTTACATGGACGACCCGGACCAGCTCATCGAGGCGTCCGACAAGCTGCGCCGTGCGGGATTCAAGATCATGGTGGACGATTTCGGCAGCGGGTATTCCTCGCTGCACATGCTGAAGGACATTCCGATGGACATCTTGAAGCTGGATATGCGCTTCCTCACCGATATGGAACCGTCGTCCCGCGGCGCGTCCATCCTGCTCGGCATCATCCGCATCGCCCAGAATCTCGGCATGGTCACGGTGGCCGAGGGCGTCGAGTCGCTGTTCCAGCTGGAGTTCCTGCGGGCGGCGGGCTGCGACAATATCCAGGGCTTCTATTACGCGAAACCTCTCCCCGTCGAGGAATTCGAGGCGTTCTTGGACAACAGCCCGATTATTGTGTGAACCGACTGTAACGAAAGGGGCATGAGCGCATGCTCCTTTTTTTGTCGTCCTAAAAATATTATGAATTTCATTTCAAAAAATTCTAAAATGTGATATAATATATCCGCTTAGCGAGCGCGAGCCGAAGGCGAAGCGCGAGCTTAGCGGCACATATCCACTGTGTGGGTAATAAGAGCGATTGGCCAGCGCTTCCCAAAAGAGAAGCGCGAGCGGGCGCTCGTCTGTGCTTTTGCGGCGTCCGTCGGGGATTCCGAGAAATCTTGTCTGCAGGGAGGTTTTGCCGTGTCTGTTTCCGCAGCGTCCTACGATTCGCTTCGCGCGTTGTGCAGGAAGAATCATCCTGCGCCGGAGGAGTGGCGACGGGCTCTTTTGCTGGCCGGCGTCATGCGTTGGTTTGCGGAGTTCCGCGGGTTCGGCGACGACGGGTTGGTTTGGGCGGCGGCCGGAATGGCGCGGCGGGCAGGCGTTCCCAGCGACGCTCTGCGCGCGGCGGGCATGGATGAGGAAACGATCCGGCTGGTGCGGCGCGAAAGGGTGGCTGATGCCGACGCACAGGCGCCGCTGACGCAGGAGGAACAGATGGGGTGCCTGCTTGTCACCCTCGACCATCTGTCCGAGCTCGTCGCCGCCACCGCGGTCACGAGGCCGAAGGGCAGCGTGAAAGGACTGAAGGTCTCCGCCGTGCAGAAGAAGTTCCGTGACAGCCGTTTCGCGCCCCAGGCGAACCGCATGACCATCCTGCAGGGCGCCCGCCGGATGCGCTGGGAGATTGGGGACCTGACCTCGAAGACCATCAAGGCGATCCTTGCCTGCGAGGACGAAGTCCGGGAAGCGGCGCAGGAAATCGCGTGATGAAAGTATATTTTGGGCAGGGATTCGCCCCTGCTTAAAGATTATAGAAAACGAGGCCGCACGTTTAATGAACGTGCGGCCTCGTTGTGTCTCCCGATCAGAACGCCGGAACAATCGCTCCGTTGTATTTCTTCTCGATGAATTCTTTCATTTCCTTCGACTGGAGCGCTTTCAGCAGCGCGACAATCTCGGGGCGCTTCTCGTCGCCCTCGCGGACGGCTACGATGTTCGAATACGGCGAGGTCTTGTCCTCGATGAAGAGAGAATCCTTCGTCGGGTTCAGATTCGCCTGCATCGCGAAGTTCGTGTTGATGACGGCGACAGTGACGTCGTCAAGCGCGCGCGGAAGCTGCGCGGCTTCGATTTCCTTGAACTGGAGATGCTTCTTGTTTTCCTTGATATCCTGCACCGTGGCCTTGACGCCGAGGCCGTCCTTCAGATCAATGACGTCGGCCTTGTCCAAAAGCAGAAGAGCGCGGCCGCCGTTGGTCGGGTCGTTGGGGATGGCGACGACGTCGCCGTCCTTCAGCTCGTCCAGTTTCTTGACCTTCTTCGAGTAAACGCCCATCGGCTCCACATGGACGCCGCCGGCGTTCTTCAGCTTCAGGTTCTTGTGCTCGCCGATGAAGTTCAGGAGATACGGCTCATGCTGGAAGAAATTCGCGTCCAGCTCTTTGTCGCCGAGAGCCATGTTCGGCTGGATGTAATCGGAGAACTCGATGATCTTCAGCTCGATGTTCTGTTTCGCCAGCACCGGCTTGATCTGCTCCAGCATCTCCGCATGGGGCACCGGCGAGGCGCCGACCTTCAGCGTGACCTTCGCGCCGCCGGAAGAAGCGGGCGCGCCCGAGGACGCGGGCTTTTTGTCTCCGCCGCCGCAGCCCGCCGCGAATACGACGAGAAGCAGCGCGGAGAGGATCAGGATCAGTTTTTTCATTTTGTTATTCCCTCCTCATATTAAGAACAAACTCCTTTCGTATCATAGGGCAAAAAAAGAAGGCTGTCAATCGCGGCAGCCTTCTTTTGTCACATTTCTTTCTTGTTCAGTTTTTTCGCCAGCGCGTTTCCGGCGAACTGTACGAGCTGGACGAGAGCGATCAGCACGACGACCGTCGCCAGCATGATTTCCGGACGAAATCTTTGATACCCGTAGCGAATGGCCAGGTCGCCGAGACCGCCGCCGCCGATGGCGCCCGCCATGGCCGACTCGCCGACGAGGGCGATGACTACCGTGGTGAGCTGGGCGACGATGCCGGACAGGGCCTCCGGTAGGTACACGCGCCAGATAATCTGCATCGGCGTCGCGCCCATGGCGAGAGCCGCTTCGATGATGCCGTAAGGCACTTCACGCAGCGACGTCTCCACCTGCCGACCGATGAACGGGATAGAGGCCAGCGTCAGCGGCACCATAGCCGCCGTGGTGCCGATGGAGGTCCCGGCCACGAGCCGCGTGAACGGGATAATGGCAACCATCAGAATGATAAAAGGGATGGAGCGTATAGCGTTCACAACGGCGGCCACTGCGCGGTTCAGCACGGGGCAGGCGAGGACGCCGCCCTTCGCCGTGGTGACGAGCAGTACGCCGAGAGGCACGCCGATGGCGGTGGCGGCCACCATGGAGACGACTACCATCGCCACGGTCTCGCCGAGGGCTTTCATCAAAAGCTGGAAAACGTCAGGCGACATAGCCGATCACCTCGATTCTCAAATCTTTTTCGCGCAGGAAGGAAAGGGCGTTTTCCACGGCGTCCGCCGTGCCGGACAGCCCGATCAGCATGCGCCCGTAAGGCGTGTCCTTGATGGAGTCGATGTTTCCGTAAAGAATATCCGCCTCCACGTCGTATTTTCGGATCAGCGTGGAAATCACCGGCTCCCCCGCCGACGAGCCGACAAAGGTCAGCCGTACAAGAAGCCGTCCGCCGGGAATCGGCTCGGCGGAAATCGGCGCGTTTTGCAAATCGGGCGGCAGTCCGCTGCCCATCAGCACGCTGATGAATTCCTTCGTCATCGGTCGCTGAGGGTCGGTGAAAACGTCGATGACGCGTCCGGATTCGGTGATGACGCCGTTCTCGATGACCGCCACCTTGTCGCAGATGTCTTTGATGACCTGCATCTCATGGGTGATGATGACGACGGTCAGACCCAATTTTTGGTTGATATCGCGAATCAGTTCGAGAATCGCCTTCGTCGTCTGCGGATCGAGGGCGGAAGTCGCTTCGTCGCAGAGCAATACCTTCGGCTCCGAGGCCAAAGCACGGGCGATGCCCACGCGTTGCTTCTGCCCGCCGGATAGCTGGGACGGATATTGATTGGCTTTGTCGTCCAGCGAAACCAGCGAGAGCAGCGGCTCCACCTTCGCGCGGATATTGTCTTCGTCCATGCCGGAGAGCCGCAGCGGGAAGGCTACGTTGTCGTAAACCGTTGCCGACGACAGCAGATTGAAATGTTGGAAAATCATGCCGATTGACTTTCGGGCCTCGCGAAGCTCTGCGGCGGAAAGAGAAGTCATATCCAGTCCGTCCACTACGACGGAGCCCTTCGTTGGCCGCTCCAAGAGATTGATGCAGCGGACCAAGGTGGACTTGCCCGCACCGGACAGTCCGATGATGCCGAATATCTCGCCTTTGGCGACGGTCAGACTGACGTCCTTCAGGGCCGCCACTCCGCCGTCCGGCCCCTCGTATGTTTTCTCGATATGGGAAAGAGTGATCATAACAAAGTCTCCCGTGTGTTAAGGAAACAACGAATAAGTCAATTCGAGGCCATACCGAGGGATTTTTCCGTCAGGCAAGGAAGATGTCGTGAAGGCGTAGCATCGCTAAGTCGAACGACATCTGACAAAGCATGGCGGGAAAAGACCCGGCATGGGCCGAAGGGGCTTGTTCGGTGTTTCCTTAAGTAGTAGAAATATCATCGGACAATAATCATACATGATTTTTGGGGAAATGTCACTGAAGTTTTTTGGAAAAGGGCAAGAAAACAGGGAAGAAAAGTGTGTTTTGGTTGCGTATGTGTGGTGAATATGGTATATTAAGATAATATTTGAAGTGGAAGTTTTGTATTTGGAAGATTTCTTTAAAAGGCGGCAACGAAATAGACCGGTGGAAATCGGATTGGCGCCTTTGATAATATTTTGCAGGCAAGGCGGAAATAGGCAATGATGCTGCATAAACATTCGTGGCAATTGATAAAATATGATCTCGTCCTGCTTTTCGGCTCCGCGAGCGCGCTTTTGATGCTGATGGACATTCGGGCGCTACGCTTTAGCGTCAAGGATTTTTTCTTCTATGTGGCGGCTTGGAGCGTTTGTTTGCTCCTCAGCAGGGCGAAGCTTGGCATTTACAGCCATATCTGGCGATACGGAAACGCCGCGCTGTATCTGCGACTGATTATCGCGGATGCATTGGCGGGGCTTGTCGCGCATCTCTTTACGCTGGCTATGCATGTTCCGCAGGCAATGTCTCCGGCGCTGGCCGGCGTAGCGATGTTTAATCTGCTGCTGGCTATCGGCATGCGGCTGACGTATCAGTATTTGGTGGACAACGCGTCCCGCCAGTCGTGGAAAATTTTACAGAGCCGTCGTTTGGCGGAGCAGGTTTTGGGCGTGGAAATCAAGCCGAGCGAAGGAAGAAAGCAGCGCCTGAACGCCGCGATTGTAGGCGCGGGGCGGCTCGGCGCCGATTTGGTGGACGAACTGCTGAAAAATCCGAAGGCGGAATACCAGCCCTGCTGCTTTATTGAAGTCGATCCCGAGAAAATCGGCCGCCAGATCAACGGCATCCGGATTTTCGCGGAAGCGGACATGACGGCCGCTTTGGCGGAAAGTCTCTCCATCGATACGTTTATCTTTGCTATCTCGGATATGTCCGTGGAGCAGAGGAAAGCTTTTTATGAGCGGTATCGCGGGTTTGGCTGCAAACTGGCAATCTACGACTACCCTTCCGTGGAAGCGTTTCGGAAAGAAACGCGCCGGTTGCGTGCCTTTGATATCGAGGACTTGTTGTTCCGCAAGCCTCGCTATATCATGGAAGGGGAAACCGAGTCCTATTACCGGGATAAAACCGTTTTGATTACTGGCGGCGGCGGCAGTATCGGCGGGGAATTGGTGCGCCAGCTTGCCGGGCTGAAGCCTAAACAGCTTGTCTTGCTTGACATATACGAAAATGCAACGTATGATATTCAGCAGGAATTGAAGTCGCTCTATGGCGAAGCACTGAACCTTTCGGTGGAAATCTTTTCCATTTGCGACATGGAACAGCTTGACCGGGCTTTTCAAAAAATTCGTCCCGACATCGTTTTTCACGCGGCGGCGCACAAACATGTGCCCCTCCTCGAAAAGAATGTGGTCGAGGCCATCAAAAACAACGTCTTCGGTACGCTGAATGTGGCGGATTGTTGCGAGAAATATGAGGTCGAGAAGGCCGTCATGATCTCCACGGACAAGGCGGTCAACCCCACTAGCGTCATGGGGGCGACGAAGCGTGTCTGCGAGATGATTTTCCAAAGCCGCGGCGACAGCAGGACGAATTTCTGCTGCACAAGATTCGGCAACGTCTTGGGCAGCCACGGCAGCGTGGTCCCGCTTTTCAAGCGGCAAATCGAGGCCGGAGGCCCCGTCACCATCACCGATAAACGAATCACCAGATATTTCATGACCATTCCCGAGGCCTGCCAGCTCGTTTTGCAGGCGGGTGCCCTGAGCAAAGCCGGGGAGCTCTATGTCCTCGACATGGGCCAACCGGTCAGGATCCTCGACCTCGCGGAAGCGCTGATTCGTCTGATGGGGCATGAGCCGTACAAAGATATCGACATCGTGGAAATCGGTCTCCGTCCGGGAGAAAAGCTCTATGAGGAGCTTCACATCAAAGGCGAGGTCTGCGAAAAGACAGAAAACGACCTGATTTTCGTCGAGCGCGATACCCCGAAGACAAGACAAGAAATCGCCGGAACATTGGCAGACCTCCAAACGGCGATATCACAAAACGAAAATAACGAGGCCAAAGAAGCCCTGAAAAAAGCCGTCCCCAGCTTCACAGGAGAAGGCGAAGCAATAGACGACTGATGAGAGATTGGATTGATAAGGAAATATCGTATGACGCAGAAATAAACTGCGCCTACGATTCTCCTTTTTATTTTTGAAATTAATCATAAATCTTGGGGTTAAGCATTTTAGAGCCACATATTAACAAGATTTCCCTTTGAGGGGGGGCGCTTTGCGCGGCGGATGAGGTTTCTCACAGTTGTGTTTGACTTTAATTGTAACTTTCTACTCCATCCGCTAAGTTAGAACAATGAGCACTGTTTTGCTATTTAAAGACTTCGACCAAATTACATAGATGTAAAACATTTTTATTGGAGAGATAAGCGCTGCAGCCCTTTAAACAAAACTTTTGCTTTCGTGCCGACCATGCATGGCGATGAAAGCAAATGCATGATTGAAGCCTACGAGGCGAACTATATGGAGTATTTAAGGAGAAGGAAGCATGAGGGAAATCAATGTATAAAAATGTAGTGAAACGTGTGATAGACATTGTAGCCTCTTTGTTCGGAATGCTCCTCTTGTCTTGGCTCTATCTCTTGATTGCGCTTGCTGTGTTTATTGATGATCCGGGGCCAATCTTCTTTACACAAAAACGTGTTGGACAAGGAAAGACATTTTTTTCCATGCACAAGTTCCGCTCTATGAAAATGGCGACACCCCATGATACGCCGACACATCTCCTGAAAAAACCAGAGCAATACATCACGCGGGTTGGCGGATGGTTGCGAAAGAGCAGCCTCGACGAGTTGCCGCAAATCTGGGATATCTTCATCGGCAACATGAGCATCGTCGGCCCGCGTCCGGCGCTCTGGAACCAGGAAGACCTCATCGCGGAACGGGACAAATACGGCGCGAACGATGTAAGGCCGGGACTTACCGGCTGGGCGCAGATCAATGGGCGTGACGAACTGGAAATTGCTGAAAAGGCGAGATTGGACGGGGAATATGTGCGCATTTTGAAGCGTGGTGGAATAGATGCTTTTTTGATGGATGCGAAATGCTTCTTTCGTACCTTTATAAGTGTAGCAAGACATGATGGCGTCGTAGAGGGAGGAACGGGAACATTAAAGGAAGCGAAATGATTTAAAAAACTCCGGTGGATTGCAAATATTGCGTTAGAAAAAAGGAATAAGATGGAACGAAATGAATCTTTGGATTTTGCATCACTATGCGACATTACCAAATTTGAATGGGCACATTAGACCTTTTCGTTTTGCTAAGCATCTGGAAAAAAACGGAATATGCACCACAATTTTTGCGGCGTCTTTCCAGCATATGTCAAGCAATAATCTAATAAACGATGATTGCTTGGTTATGATGCAAGAATATGATGGAGTTCCTTTTGTATTTGTTAATACGCCTTCTTCTGTGGCTGGTATTGGGGCTCGCGTAAAAAATATGTTCATGTTTTACAAGAACATGTTGCGGTGCGCCAAGAAGTGTGGAGATTTATTAGGGAAACCGGATGTTATCTTGGCTTCAAGTCCACATCCTTTAGCGATTGCAGCAGGAATCAAGCTTGCAAAAAAATATGGTGTTCCCTGCATAGGTGAAATTCGTGACTTATGGCCTGAAGCGATTTTTAGTATGGGCTATACGAAGGAAAAGAGCTTTCTTGGCCGATTGTTGACCGCAGGTGAACATTGGCTATACAGGAAAGCGGATGCGTTGGTCTTTTTAAAAGAAGGCGATACCAATCATCTTACCGAATGTGGCTGGACAACCGAACAGGGCGGAGATATTTCCTTGGCAAAATGTTTTTATATCAATAATGGCGTCGAGTTAGAGGAATATGACAAAGAGATTATTGAATATAGGTTCCCCGATCCGGATTTGGATGATGATTCCTTTAAAGTGATTTATGCGGGGACAATCCGTCCTATTAACAATGTAGGCAATATATTGGATGCCGCGAAATTGTTGCAGGGACAAGAGGTAAAGGTATTGATTTATGGGGATGGCAGTGAACGGAAATATCTGGAACAGAGAGTCAAGGATGAGCATATTGACAATGTAGTCATTAAAGGGTTTGTGCAAAAAAAATATCTTCCATATATATTAAGCAAGGCTTCAGCAACTTTGCTCAACTACTCGAGCGAACAATATAACTGGAGCAGAGGGAACAGCTCCAATAAATTGTTTGAATACTTGGCTAGCGGGAGACCGGTGATCGCCACCATCAAAACTGGGTATTCGATTATACAAAAGTACAACTGTGGAACAGAAATGGAGAAACAGACGCCGAAAGGCTTGGCAAAGGCCATACTGCATATCAAAAATCTCAATCCTGAACAATATCAAACGTATTGCGCTAATGCAAGGAAAGGTGCGGCAGACTTTGATTACAAAATCTTGACAGAACGATTAATGCAGGCCATTCGCTATGTTACGCATTGAAATGTTGTTGCGAAAAGCAAAATTGTATTTTGACACAGTGAAATATTTGCGTCCGGTACAGCTGATCGGGCAGATTACAAAAAGCAGAAAGCTGAAGCGTAGTTATACGCAAAAGGGAAAGATTCCCCATGCGGTTTTTCCGCTATCGATTTTCATGAAAGCATTGGATGGAGAGGAAATATATCTTCGGCGCTTTGATGTAGAGGCAATTTGCCGGGGAGAGATAGACCTCCTGCATGAAAGACACTGCCTGGACTTGAGGGATTGGAAGGTAGAGGCTTCGCCATTATGGCGATTCAATCTGCATTACTTCGAGTATGGAATTGCGTTGGCAATGGCATATCGAAAAAGCGGTCAGTATCGATTTTATGACTGCTTCAAAGCAATGCTTATTTCATGGATGAAGGTGCATGAGGAGCCGAAAGACGATGCATGGCATCCATATACGATTTCATTGCGTTTGCCAAACTGGCTGATTGCATGTGAGATTTTCGGCGATTTATTTGTCCAGGACGCCGATTTCAAAAGCCGAGTTTTTGCCAGCCTTTACAGGCAATACAGGACACTCCTTTTGCGGCAGGAAACATGGAATCTTGGGAATCACTATTTGGAAAACATAAAAGCAGCACTGTTGGGAAGTATTCTTTTCCAAGAGAATGAGGTTTTTGAGCAGCAGTGGAAGCTTTGGGTTAAAGAGCTCAAGGAAGAAATATTGCCCGATGGGTTTCATTTCGAACTCAGTCCGATGTACCACAAAATCATCCTTGAGGATTTGTTGCGAGTGGCTGTGGTTTTGAAAAAAATGGGTTCAGATAAATATCTGGAAATGAAGCCTTACATCCCCAAAATGTTAAGCGCTGCCGTTTTCATGGAAGATAGATGTTCACGAACATTGTTGTTTAATGACAGCGGGGACAATGTGGCACATCCTTTACAGCTCTTATGTAAAGCGTGCGATGAGGAATTAGAGATCAGCCCTGAACCTGTAACGTCACTTCCAAATGCGGGATATTACAAGTTGCAGTCGAGGGATTTTGTTTTGCTCATGGATGCAGGCAGCATAGGGCCGGATTATATACCAGGACATGCGCATTGCGACTGTATGAGCTTTGAGCTTTTTTATCAAGGAAAGCCATTGTTTGTAAATTTGGGGACTGGTCTATATCAGGGCGAATTGCGAAGCTTTTTCCGTAGTACAAGGGCGCATAATACGGTCAGCATCAATGGGCATGAGCAATCGGAGTGCTGGGCTGAACACCGTGTGGCGAGAAGAATGGTTCTGGAAAGTGTGGAATGCAATAATCGAGAAATCTGTGGAGTATGCAGGAATTATCTGGGAGAGCGATACGGGCGTAAGTTGAGTATGAAAAATAACAGCTTTTGTGTGGCTGATAGTGCAGAGGCAAATGGTGACTTTACGGTTGAAAGCTATCTTCATATTGGTCCTGATTTTACAATCAGCGATGAGGAAAAGTTTATAGCAATCCTCAAGAATGGTAAACGTATAGGGGAAATCAGACCAGTGGATTGCAATTATGGGATTGGTGTTCAGCCATATGCGCCTGAATTTGGGGGATATGAGCAAGCGAAAGTCATCACCTTTCGATGGGCAGGAGCTGGCGAACACGGATATGTTGTGGAATTTGAAAAGAATTAAGAACTAACGAACTTACAGAAGGAGAAAAGGGAAATGGTAAATGTCATTGGGCTTGGATATATTGGACTTCCAACAGCGTTGATGCTGGCTTCTCGTGGTGTTGAAGTTATTGGTACGGATTACAACAAGGATTTGGTTGCAACGCTAAATGCAGGCAAAACAACGTTCAAGGAAGACGGCTTGGAGGAACTCTTTCAGGATGCTTTGAAAGCAGGCGTCAAATTCACGACAGAGTACCAAAAAACGGATACATACATTGTATCCGTGCCAACCCCGTATGATAAATTCAGCAAAAAAGTGGACGCCTGTTATGTAGTGGCCGCTGTGAAGGATGTTCTGAAGGTATGTTCAATAGGTGCGACTATCGTTATTGAGTCCACGGTATCTCCTGGAACGATTGAAAAGTTTGTGCGTCCCGTCATTGAAGAAAACGGCTTTTCAATCGGCAAAGATATCCATCTTGTTCACGCGCCGGAGCGAATCATTCCCGGCAACATGGTTTATGAGCTTTTGCATAATAATCGAACGATTGGTGCAGATGAAAAAGAAACTGGGGAAAAAGTAAAAGAATTATACGCCTCTTTCTGCCAAGGCGAGATTGTTGTAACAGATATTAAAACCGCGGAAATGACCAAGGTGGTGGAAAACACCTATCGTGCGGTCAACATAGCCTTTGCAAATGAGTTGGCTAAAATTTGCCGTCATGACAATATGGATGTCTATGAGATCATCCGTATCTGCAATATGCACCCGAGGGTTAACATACTTCAGCCCGGGCCCGGTGTTGGTGGGCATTGCATTTCCGTGGATCCGTGGTTTTTGGTAGGAGATTATCCGGGACTTGCTAAAGTGATTGGTGAGTCGATGAAAACGAATGACGGAATGCCGGATTTTGTGTTGAATCGCATTTACGACATTATGCAGGAAAAAGGCATGGGGGATATCTCTCGAGTGGGATTGTACGGTCTGACATACAAAGAAAATGTGGACGATATGCGCGAGTCCCCATCATTGCAACTATTGGAAAGCCAGAAGAAACACTTGGCAGAGGGACTAAAGAGTTACGATCCGTGGATTGGAAAAGATGTGGTGTCACATCAATATCATTCGTTGGATACTTTTTTGCGCGATGTAGATATGGTCGTCATTATGGTAGCTCATGATGAAATCAGAGAGAATATAGAGAAACTTAACGGTAAAACTGTTTTGGATTGTCGTAACGTGTGCAATTTGCCGGGAACCTATCGTTTGTAAAATGCTTTGAGAAATAGACAGGAGTATTGTATAGAATGAAGCAACTTTTTCTTTCCGTTTCTGATGGTTCTGTAAAAATCGTTGAAACTCCGGCTCCGACGCCAAAGCGGAATACGGTGGTTGTGGAGACCCTTTATTCATTGGTTAGCGCGGGGACAGAGCGGAGCCTTGCCTCCTTTGGAGGAAAGAATCTGATTCAAAAAGCGTTGGAACGTCCGGATCAGGTTAAGAAGGTTATGGAGAAAATTTCCACGGACGGTCTCATTACGACTATGGAAGCCGCTTTTGGGCGACTAAAGGATCCGATGCCCATGGGATATACTGCCGTCGGAAAAGTGGTTGCGGTTGGTCAGGGCGTTACGGATATTTCCGTAGGGGATATCGTAGCGGAAGTGGGACAGGCTTATCACGCGGAAGTGAACCGTGTAGGAAAGAATTTGGTTGTGAAGGTGCCGAACGAAATTCAAGATATTCGGCAGGCGGCGTTTGGCGCGTTAGGTGGCATTGCATTGGAGGGAATTCATCAGGCCGAGGTTGTGCCGGGGGAGACGGTCGCAGTGATCGGGTTGGGGCTTTTGGGCCATATTGTCTCTCGGATTCTTTATGCATATGGTTGTGACGTTATCGGCTTTGATATCGTGGATAAGACATTACCAGAGACACAGCTGAAAGCGTTTGTTAACTCTACGGATGACAGCGCAGCGGAAACGGCAAAAACCTTGACAAAGGGCAGAGGCGTGGACAAGGTTATCATCACTGCAGCTACGGACTCAAACGCACCGATTGATCTTGCGGAAGAAATTACGAGGGATCGTGGTGTAATCTGCATGATTGGCGTGACGCAGATGAATCTTGATCGAAGACCTTTCTACCAAAAGGAACTGAGTTTTAAGATGGCACGTTCCTATGGCCCGGGACGTTATGATTCGGCTTACGAGGAAGACGGGGTCGATTATCCGATCGGGTATGTGCGTTTTACGGAAGGCAGAAACGTTGAGGAGTTTCTCAGACTCATCGCTACGGGACGCATAGCTATTTCCGACCTCATTACGCATACACTTTCGTTTAATGAAGCACCAAAAGCCTATGCGATGATTACCAAGAACCCAAATCATGAGAAATACATCGGAGTATTGCTAGAGTGCACGGAAAACAAAAGAAAATGGGAGTCTGTCATCAAGTATAGCGATGTCAACAAGCAACTCGTGGAAAGCGAAAAAATACGATTGGGGTTAATTGGCGCAGGGAACTTTGCAAGGACCACTATGTTGCCAGTGATGAAAAAAAACGGGAGGTACTATTTCCAAGGACTCGCTACCACTGGAGGAATCACATCTGCACAGGCGAATGAGGTTTTTCCCTTCGCTTATGCGACAAATGATTATATGGAGCTTTTGCAGGACGCGGCAGTTGACCTCGTAGCCATCTCCACACAGCACAACAGTCATGCGAAGTTTGTCGTCGAGGCGCTTCGAGCGGGGAAAAATGTATATGTGGAAAAGCCTCTATGCCTGACGTTGGAGGAGCTGAATGCTGTTGAATCTGCATACAGGGAGAGCAAAGGAGAACTGTTCGTAGGATTGAACCGGAGGCATGCTCCCTTGGTACAGGAAATTCGGAAGGAGCTTCATACGGACACGGTTCCTGCGGTGTATGACTACATCGTCAATGCGGGCTATGTCTCTCCCAATCATTGGACACAGGATGAGGCGAAAGGAGGCGGCCGAATTATCGGTGAAGCAGTGCATTTCATCGATACGTTACAGTATCTTGATGGCAGCAAATTGACAGAGCTTGATGTGCGTTATGCGTCGAACCCTGCGTATCCAATGAAGGACAATGCGGTGATTACGTTGCGATTCACTAGCGGCGCCGTGGGAAATATTATATATACTTCCATGGGGAGCAAGAAATACCCGAAAGAAGAACTTCGGGTGTTTAGTAGCGGTGCGGTTTATGAATTGAACAACTATATAAGCCTGCGGAAATATGGAAACAGCAAAAAAAATACAATCAAGCTGAAGCAGGATAAGGGAATTGGAGCAGAATATCAATATATTGCAGATGTATTGAACGGGAAAAGAACTAATCCTGCAATTCATGATGCCTTTAATGTACATCGCTTACTTTTGCAGAATTTGAAAGGATAATTGTTTCATGGATATAGTTTGCTTCATATTATCCTTTAAGCCGAATCCAAGAATGAAGCGCAGGATAGATGTATATAAAGATAATTGTGATGTAAACGTGATATTTCAAGAAAGTAAAGTTTCTCATTATGGAGATATATTGCCTGAGGTTAAGATTATTCCAGTTAAGAAAATAGAAAAGAAGGGGGGAGTATTTAGATTAATCAATTTACTGTATTTTATGATGTATGCGTTGAAAAACCTGTGGTCAATTAAGCCCAATTTATTATATGTACAAAACCTTGATATGCTGTTCATCGCATATCTATATAAAATGGCTTGGAGTTCTAACGCACATATTATTTATGAGATAGCAGATTTACATCCGTTGCTCATCGATCCGCCGGTTGGGATAGCAAAGAAATTGGTACAAAAAGTCTTGTTTTTTTTAGAAACAATCCTTACAAAGAGGATTGATATGTTGGTGGTCACATCAGAAGCTTTTTATGAGGCATATTATAAAAAGTTTGTACCGAGAAATAAATTATTATATATGCCCAATATGCCGGAGTTGAAGTGGTTTAAAGAGTATCAACATAAAAAAGAAGGGGCTTTCACAGTCGGTTTTATAGGATTGATTCGTTTCAAAGAACAAATGAAAATGCTGATAGAAGCAGCAAGGGATTTGGAGGTCAGAGTCGTTTTCGCTGGGGCTGAACCTGATGAAGAGAATGGCATATCAATTAAGGCGCTGGCGAGCCAAAATAGTTATGTTACATATTATGGTTCTTATAATTATGAAGAAGATATAGCGGCGTTATATGGAGAGTTGGATGCCGTATATGCTGTTTATGATACAAGACAAATGGATATCCGATTGGCATTGCCCAATAAGTTGTATGAGTCGATATATTGTGAGCTGCCCATTATCGTTGCCGACAACACTTTTTTGGCAGAGAAAGTTAGACAAATTAGAACGGGAGTTATAGTTCCTGACGATGATGTTGAGACTTTACGTTCTATGTTAACAAAACTGCGTGATGATGTGGATTTTTATCGGGGAATGGTTATGGCTTGCCGTAAATACAAGAAAGATATATCTATAGCTCAACATAATGAAAAGTTGTGGCTGAAGACTGTTAAGTTGGATGTAGTATCTCAGTAATTTTGTCATGTGGTGGGAAACGCATATCGGCTAAATCAAAAAGGGGCGATTTAGTAGATGGAATATAGCAAAAAACTTTTCAAAGAGTATAGGGAATCACATACGATACATTCAGGAGCGTCTGATGATAGAAGAGTAGAATATTTTGAAACAATGTTTCGTTGCGATTATCAGCATATTTTCGAGCAGATAGGGAAAACATCAAAGATTTTGGAAATAGGGTGCAATGTTGGCACTATGCTTGGTGTGTTGCGGAGACATGGATATATAAATTTAGAAGGAATAGATCTTTCGCCCGATGATTTGAAGGTGGCAAACGAAGAATTGCCCAAGGACATTCCTTTGCATTATGCGGACGCATTTGATTTTTTACGAGATCATAAAGATGAAAAGTATGACTGTATTTTTTCCCGAGCGGTTTTTGAGCATATTAAGAAGGAGAGGTTAATTGAATTATTGGAGTTGTGCAAGGATTCTTTAGCCCCTGGGGGGGTATTGGTTGTGGATGTCCCCAATATGGACTGGTTGATTGCTTATCATGAGAGATATATGGATTTTACCCATGAGTGTGGCTACAACAGCAATTCCCTTGGGCAGGTGATGCGCAGTGTATTTGGCAACTGTGAGATTTATTATACTTGTGAAAAGCGATATCCGAAGGGAACTGGAATAGGACGAAGAATGATGTTCGGGCTTGGAAGACTAAGGACGAATATCAGCCGATATATACTCGGGAAACTGTTTATGTGGAGCCTTGAAACGCCAAATGAGATAGCATTATTTTCAAAATGTATTGTCGGGGTATGTAGGAAAGTTGGATGATGAACAGGTCGAATAGTTATTTTGATGGACAGTTTCAGAATTATGATAATAAGAAGGGCAACGGTTGGGGGATGAACTGGCGTGCCTATATGATTTTGAGATGTGATGAAATTTTTTCAAGGTTAAAAGAAGAATTGCAAAAGAGGAATTCAAGCGGGATTTTGGAAATAGGATGTGCTACAGGCGACTTTACGAAAAGATATCTTCCCTATGCAAAGGAAAAAAAAGTCAACATTTTAGGTATTGATATTTCAGAGAGGGCTGTAGAGATTTGCAGAGACATATTTGTGGATGAAAAATGCTGCTCTTTTGAGATGGGAAGATTGCCTGAACTTGATGAACGAAAAAAATATGACATCATCCTGTGTATGGATGTGATGGAGTATTTTGACATAAAGGAAAGGGATGAATGTTATAAGAATATTTGTTCTTGTATGAACGGGGAGGGGTGTATGTTGTTGCAAGCACCTCTTTCAGGAGAAGACGTCAATCAATTTGTAGAACAGATTTCCAAATATTTTTCGGTTCGAGAGATTGATTATGTATATGGGCAATTATGGTATGAAGTTGCGGAGGTATGGCTATACAAAGCAGTTGAAGCATTGTATTTTAAGAACAGGACGTGGCCATTATATATAATCGGTCTTGGCGCATATAAGATGATGAGCAGTAGGAGTGTCGTTTCTTTTTTCTTTTGGTTGAATAGATTGCTCCTTCCAAATAAAAAGTCGCATATAGTTTTGGTTTGTAGGCATAGAAAAGAGAATAATGAGTGAAATTCAGATGAGGTTCAGATACGAAGTTAGCCATGTGTTAGTTGGAAAAGTGTTGTCTATAATTGTTATGATATTTTCTTCCATTTATTTTGCTCGTATGCTCCAAGCAGAAGGAAGGGGGGAATTATCGGTCATAACATCAATTTCTGGGACTTTTTTGCAGTTGTGTAATTTTGGGCTCCATTCGGCGCATATCTATTATGTTTCAAAAGATAAGACTAAAATGAGTGTTGTGGAAGGGAATATTTATATTTCCTTCCTCATTTCTATAGGCATTGCAACCATAAGTTACCCTGTGATGATTGCTTTTCCGGATATATTGAAAATATCCCCGCATTTGCTGGTTCTGGCATTATGTTTATTTGTAACAAATCTATTTCTTATGTTGCAGGAGAATTTATTTCTTGCTATAGGTAATATTGCGAAGTATAACCTCCTTCAAATCATGTCGCCCGCGTTGACACTAGGAATTGCAATAATTGCTTCTTTTTGGTTGCATGTGGATGTATATTTGATTGCCCTTCTTTCTGTTGCCGCTCAATCGATTACAATCCTGATTTCATTCGCGGACAAAATGTTGGTCAAGCCAACAATGTCATTGAAGTATTATCTGTCGGTTTTGCCTTATGGTATGAAAAGCTACATATCTTGTTTGGTATCATATCTCCTACTACGGGCGGATATTTTTATGTTAAATTACTTTCTTCCTAAATCGGAGGTCGGTTACTATGCGTTAGCTGTAAACTTTACAGATGCGCTATATATGGTTTCCTCATCAGTGTCAACCGTGCTGTTCCCCAAACTATCTTCCTTTGCAACACTGGAACAGAAAGAGGATTTGATGTATAAGGTGCTGAAATTTATTATACCAATCATCCTAATACTTTCGGGTTTGGTGGGGGTTTTTGCAGAGCATGCGGTGCATATTTTGTTTGGTGATGGATTTATGAATTCGGTTTCTTTGATAAGAGGCCTATTGATTGCATCGATTGCATGGGGGATAGGAGGGATTGCATTTAGTTTTTTCGCATCAGAGAACCGATTTATGGAAACCATTGTGATTCCATTGATTGCCTTTTTTGTTAATATTGGGATGAATTACTTGTTGATTCCACGATTATCTACATTTGGGGCTGTCGTGGCATCAGATGTTTCTTATGTGTTCGTGGCGTTTATGATGTACATTTGTATGCATATCTATATAAAAAGACATAGGATAGTTGAAAGCAATAATGAAAATCTTGATTCGCGAGGAGGTGAGAAAAGATGAGAAGGCATAATGTCATAATTACTATCGACTATGAAACATGGCAACCGATACCTAAAGGGATGAACATTGATTGGCATAAGGATATGATAGAAGGTGCCAGGCAGTTGATGGATTGTTGCGATTCCAGCGGCGCGAAACTGACTTTTATGGTGGAAGTTTGTGAGCTTTTTTGGCTGGATGAATATGCTCCAGATTATGTATCGGCAGTAGAAGAAAATTTGCGTGAAATTGTCAGTCGCGGTCACGATGTGCAGCTGCATTTGCATCCGAACTGGATGCCAGAGACAGGGGCGAGATTTGGAAATGGAAAATATGAATGGGATTGGAATATTGCCTCTTGCAATGATTATCCTGGCGATTTATCTCAATTGGTATTGCGGGGCAAGGAGCGGCTGGAAAAAATCATCAGAACAATAAAGCCGGATTATGTTGTTTCCGCCTTTCGGGCAGGTGCTTATCGAGTGCAGCCGTTCCAGCGATTGGCGAAAGCCTTGCTTGCAGCCGATATCAGGATAGACACCTCTGTCTACAAGGGGGGGGAATCAAAAGATCGCGGGTATAATTTCAGCAAATGCAACTCGTATAATATGCCATACTATGCTTCCGAAACGGATCCTCAAAATGAGGATACCCAAAGCATGATGCTTGAGATACCTTTGACTGCCTATCGGTCCAATCGGCGTTGGTTTCTTGACAATAGCGAGGGCAAACGATTTGCGAAACGTTTCTGCAACTTTTCCAGTCAGTTTTTTGAGCATGAAGAGAACTATTTCGTGTTGATGGGGCATAGCAAAGGGAACCATTGGTTAGAGGACATCGAACAGCAGCTAAAAGTGTTAGAAGCCTATCCCGGCGTTAGATTTTTGACGCTGTCTGACGCGGCGGTAGAAATCCCGAGGCAAATGCCTTTTCAAAAAGCCCAGCAGTCTATGGAAGAAGTCCAAAGCATCATGCGGCATATATATAATACAATTCAACCGAAAGATGGCGCGATTGATGGTGGAATGAGCACCTATCTTTCTCGGCGTGAAGCTCTTTGTGGAGGATATAGTAATGTGCTTTTCAATGTGTTGCAGCAATATGGATATAATGCAAAACGTGTAACACTTTTTGCAAAGAATATGCCAAATGGGCGAGGCCCAGAATTCTTGGATACGCATGAAGTGGTCGAAGTGACTTTCAGGGATAAAAAATATGTTCTTGACCAGATGACGGGAAAGATTCATGCGCATAGTATTAAAGAACTTATATGTAATCCTGAATTGGCAGATTATGATAATTCGCAAGCAGACATTCGATATAAGGAAAGATGCTATGGACACTATGATACTAGCTTCTTTTATAAAAGAGTCGAGAAGTATTACAAATATGGAGCCATGAAAGCACCACGGTTTCCAGAGAATTTGTTGTTTCAATATTATCGATATCTTTCAAACCTATTCAGAATCAAATTGCATTTATTCAAATGTAAATCGTATCTATTCAGATCTAAATTACAGTACACGATAAAGTGAGGTGTAAATGGGAAAGGATACGCATTTTATAACAGGAAGACATACAAATATTTAGTGTTGATATATTTGAGGTAATCGTATGTGCATATATTGTGCTCGATTATGCGTGAGTAAATGAGCTAGCCCATTAATCCCCCATCTGAGATGGGGCGAATGGAATAAGCGGAAGCGATGCCCAGAGTACCAGAAAAAGAACACTCCTATGCTACAATGAAGTGGGGTTTCGCAGACCACATCATCAAAAGCATAGGAGGAATCCATATGGATAATCAAAGTATATCACATACGACATGGAATTGCACATACCATGTAGTCTTTATTCCGAAGTATCGGAGAAAGATTATGTATGGAGAAGTGAAAGTAGAGATGGGAGAAATCCTTCGGAAACTTTGCGAAATGAAGCAGATTAACCTTATCGAGGGTAAGGTCTGCGTGGATCATGTCCATATGTATTTTGCTGTACCACCTAAGCTGAGTATTTCGGATGTCATGGCATACCTGAAGGGGAAAAGCAGCCTGATGATTTTTGACAGGCATCCGGAATACCGGCCCAAGTGGGGAGATCGTCACTTTTGGGCAAGAGGATATTACGTTGCGACTGTCGGCAATGTCAACGAAACGACAATCCGGGAGTACATTCGCAATCAAGGAGAGGAAGACAGATTGGAAGGAAGATGATTTAGTGATAGCCTCCAAGGGAGGCTGACGGTAGCAATGGTGCTGCGAGCCCCGCCTTTGGCGGAACCAGCATAGTGCCCCGGAGGGGCTATAATTAAACCCCCATTTGAAATGGGGGTTGGTAACTTTCAAAATAAATGGATTATAGGTGTTAAACATTGGAAAAAGAAACTGGCGACATATATGGAGGCACAGCATGACAGAGATTGATTATAAAAAAGCATCCAAAGAGAATTGGGGGGGGATCCATGCGGGTCTGGTACCGTTGATAAGTCGATAGAATATTTGTCGCCAGAATATTTTGAGGAACTGGAACGGAAACGATATGAGCAGGATGATGAATGGTTGCTGGAAGAAATTGACAGTCTGAATGTTGCTGGTAAATCAGTTTTGGAAATAGGTTATGGTATGGGGAGCGATTCTTCACAGTTGGCCAGACGTGGGGCGATTCTACATGGAATTGATTTGACGGCGGGCAATCTTCCGATAACACAAAAGCATTTGGGGATGTACGGTTGCAGTTCAGAGTTGATTATTGGAGATGCGGAAGATTTGCCCTACCCAAATGACACTTTCGATATTGTCTATACGATGGGAGTCATACATCATACACCGAAGATGGAGAAGGCTGTTGAAGAAATATACAGGGTTCTAAAACCAGGAGGCAAAGTTTGGTGTGCCGTTTATAATAAAAATTCATGGTTCTATTATGGAAGCGTGTTGAGGAAATATTATTTTTCTAGGGAATACAAGACCATGACAATTTCCGAACGTCTTAGCTTGGTAGAATATCCAAATACAAATAAAAATTTGTTATTAAGATTAACGAGCAATCAAGAGCTAAGGAAAATGTTTTCAATGTTTTCCGATATTGAGATAAGACATCGTGGTACGGGTTGCCCTAATTTGTTTAAGGAATATATTCCAAATTGGCTTTATCGAAAGTTTGAATCATGGTGGGGTTGGTACAATGTGGTTACCGGGGTAAAAGGGCGTTAGTAGATAGTATATAAGAAATAAAATAAGGTTTGGGGATGAAGGGAAATTGAAACAGGTATTATTAAAGAAAGGAACCATTTATACAACGGATGTTGCCAAGCCTCGGCTTGAGGAAGGTTATGTGTTGGTTAAAACAGCCTATTCCTGCATATCAGCCGGTACGGAAATGTCAGGTGTCAAATCTTCAGGGACTCCGCTCGTTAAGCGTGTTTTGACTAGCCCGGAATTGATGGAAAAAGGGCTGCGTATGCTGAAAGAACGTGGAATTCAGGATACCTGGGCGGTGGTCAAAGGGAAATATGAAGTCGGTATTGCAATGGGTTATACTGCGTCCGGTGTAGTTGAGGAAAGTGGAAGTCGTTTATTTTCCAAAGGAGACCGGGTGGCTTGCATGGGAGTCGGCTATGCAAGCCATGCCGGCTATTTGATTGCACCGCAGAATCTTGTGGCAAAAGTGCCGGAGCACGTTCCCATGGAACATGCGGCAACGGCTGCATTAGGGTGCATCGCTATGCAGGGCGTCAGAAGAGCGGATATTAAGTTGGGCGATTATATTGTCATTGTCGGGATGGGAATCCTGGGACAGCTTGCTGCCCGTTTCGCCGTGGCATCCGGTGCGACCGTTTTTGTGAGCGACTTGGATGAGCGCAGACTCGAGATTGCCTGTAAGCACGGTGTTGCACATGCGATGAATGCCACAGAGGATTGCGTGGCGAAAGTATCTGCGCTTACCGGGGGGCATGGCGCGGACAAGGTGATTATCACTGCCGCGACATCGTCGAATGCTGTCATCTCTCAGGCGTTTCAGATGTGCAGACGAAAGGGGCGTGTTGTGCTGGTCGGGGTTGCCGGCATGAATCTGCGCCGTGAAGATATGTATAAAAAGGAGTTGGATTTTGTCATTTCCACGTCTTACGGTCCGGGACGTTATGATACGGATTATGAAGAAAATGGTGTGGATTATCCTTATGGTTATGTACGATATACGGAAAAGCGTAATCTGGAAAGTTATTTGCGTCTGATAGATGAAAAAAAGGTTGATATCAACGATATTATTGAGGCTGTACACCCTGCTGAACAAGCGGATAAGGCCTATGAGTCCTTGAAAGCAGATACAAACAAACCGCTTGCCGTCTTGCTCCGGTATGACGAAGCGGCAGACGAATCGCCAACGGTGATGGTTAATCAATCCAATTATAAAAAGCCGGAAGGCGTAATCAATATTGCTCTTTGCGGCGCCGGTAGTTTTGCCAAAGGTATGCACATTCCCAATATCAAAAAAATGTCGGACAAATATCATCTCTATGCAGTGCAGAGCCGTACCGGGGCAAATGCCCATGCCTTAGCGGTTAAAGAAGGATGTGCGTATTCGACGACCGATTATGAAAAAATCTTGTCGGATGAAAATGTGGATATGGTGATGATTTGTACCCGCCATAACCTTCATGCGCAAATGGCCATAAAAGCTTTGGAAGCAGGGAAAGCTGTCTTTGTAGAAAAACCCATGGCTGTTACACTTGAAGAAATGCAGCATGTGGTGGAAGCGGCTGAACGCTCCGGGAGCCCATTGTTAGTAGGGTTTAACAGGCGCTTTTCAAAATATGCGGTTGAGGCTAAAAAGGCAATAACGGACAGAATCAATCCGATGATTATTTCATATCGGATGAATGCAGGTTTTATCCCGTCTGAGAGCTGGGTGCAGTCTAAGGAGGGCGGCGGACGCATTATCGGTGAGGGGTGTCATATTATTGATTTGTTCAATTATTTGACAGACAGCAAGGCAGAGAGTATATCTGTGAATCGGATTGCCCCTAAAACAGATCAGATACTATCATCTGATAATTGCGTTATTACGGTCAAATACGAGGATGGTTCTGTTTGCACGTTGACTTATACGGGCCAAGGGAATAAAGGTTATGGCAAAGAATTTTTAGAGATATTCTATGATGGGAAAGTGATTGCCGTAGATGATTACAAGAGTATGCGAGGGTATGGCGTTCATATCGGCAATTTGAAAAGTGCCGGTCCGGAGAAAGGACAGTTTGAGGAACTGCAGGCGTATTATCATGCAATAAAAGATGGCGATGGTTATCCAATTCCCCTGTGGCAGTTGGAGCAGGCAACCCGCATCAGCATATTGGCGCAGGAATATATTGAATGATGAAACAGGATTTAATCATCTATTATTCCAACGAGCAGCTTGCAAAAGAAGGGTTGTCGGGAGAAAAGAAGCCCTTTGCGGAAATTGTCAGATTGGCGAAGAGCAGAGAATTTTTTTCCCATATACGCCGGTATAGGGATGTCATGTTTTATTGTCCGGGGTTTACTTCATTTCCAAAGCCTTTTTTGACGGCAGCGATTTGCAGGTTGCTAAGCACCGGTCACAGTGTGTGGATCGATTTGGATGGCAGAGAACAAAGGATTACTTGGCTGGCCTTGCTTCGGTTGGCGGCAATTTTCCTATATGAACATTTATTTTATCGCAATTTTTTGAACGGGATTGAGAAACAGGTGACTGCGCTGATGAAGCAGAATCGTCTCGTTTCCAAAAGAAAAGGACAGCCCTTATATTTACGGTGCGATGTGTCGTATGGGTTTATTGCGGGAGGTTCTTTGGGGCACATAGCTGGGGTAGTGAACAACTTGGCAAAGTTGGGCGGCGATGGTTTGTTGTTTGCGACAACGGACAGGATTCCAATGGTGCATCCGGATATTGTCCAGCATTTGATCAGAGGACCTATGCGGTACGCAAATGTCCAAGATGTAGCGAGGGTCGCTTTTAATCATGTGGTATATACGGAACTAAAGAAACTGGCGGATAACAGAGACATTTCTTTCATATACCAGCGAAGTGCATTGAATGCATACGCCGGAGTCCAATATGCATTGGAAAATAGAATCCCTTTTGTTTTGGAATACAATGGGTCTGAAGTTTGGATTTCAAATCATTGGGGTTCCAGACAATTGAAAACGGTTCATGTGTCAAAAGCTATAGAAAATCTAACCTTTATGAAGGCGGACTTGATTACCTGTGTCAGCGCTCCATTGAAACAGCAATTGGTCGATATGGGGATTTCGGCTGATAAGATTATCGTGAATCCGAATTGCGTTGATGTGGAGATTTACAATCCTGCCATTGACGGCAATCAGGTGAGGAAGAAATTTGACATTGCGGATGAGACGGTTGTAATTGGTTTTATTGGTACATTTGGAGCTTGGCATGGCACGGAAATATTGACAGAAGCTTATGCGAATTTTTTGCAGAAGTATCAGGGAAAGAAAGATACAAGGCTTATGTTGGTTGGCGATGGGATACGTATGTCGGCAGTCAAAAATATAATCCGCCAGTGCAACCTATCTGAAAAGTGTATTTTAACAGGCATCGTACCGCAGAAAGAGGGGCCGTTTTATTTGGCTGCGGCGGATATTTTAGTAACTCCGCAGGTTCCAAATGCAGATGGCACTCCGTTTATCGGTTCTCCAACAAAAATGTTTGAATATATGGCTATGGGAAAGGCAATCATTGCCTCGGATATGGATCAGATGGCAGAAATATTGACGGACAACGAAACGGCATTGTTGTCGGTTCCGGGCGATGCTGATTCAGTGGCGTCTGCTATTTCCATATTGGTGGATGATGAAAAACTTCGTAAACGCTTGGGGGAAAACGCCCGAGCTGAAGTCGTAGCCAATTATACATGGGAGAAACATGTGAAAAAAATAGTTGAGGCGTTGCAGCAAAGGTTGTGTCTAAGTGAGGCCGATTAAACAGATTCTGTATAAAATTTTAACTACGTCGCCACAAAAGTTGTTGAGAACAGTAGGATACAAAGTAGCGTCTTCAGTGAAGGCGAATGTACAGAAGTGGTGTGACAGGTATTTTTCTACCTATCAGGACAGATTTTCGGCGGAAGTGGAATGCACGCCGTTATTCAATGATATTTTCATTGATTATTCGATTATTGATGAAAAAAAAGCAAAGGTGCTTGGAGAAATGTATATGAAGCACCGATTTGATTTGTTGGGAACCGGCTGGATAAAGTGTGGATATATTGATAATGCTCCCGGGTTTAACGGCTATCGATATGATGCCTTGGTATTGACGGCTGATAGCAAAGGCGATTTTCTCGAGGAAGTTATAAACAAATCGAATTTGAGCAAAGCGAAAGAGATATGGAGCGGGGTATCCAAGGACTATGCCCCTATAGACTGGCAAAAGGATTATAAGTCCGGCTATAGATGGAGCGCCCAGTATTGGTATCGGCCACAGCGTAATGCGCACCTTCCCGGCGGCGATATAAAGGTTCCTTGGGAATTATCAAGATTGCAGCATTTGCCCCGGTTGGCATTTTTTGCGGAAATGTTCCCGGGAAAAGAAGCATGCTTTTGGCGTGAATTTGTAAATGAAATCTTAGATTTTGCAGCGGCTAATCCTCCCCGGATGGGTGTGAATTATATGTGTACGATGGATGTTGGCATACGCACGGCTAATATCGCTTTGGCATATACCTTGTTTAGAATCAACGGCTTTCGCTTTACCGAATCGGAAAATCGAGTTTTTGCTAATTTTTTATACAGTCAATGCAAGCATATAAGAAATAATTTGGAATGGTCGGCAGTATTGACGTCAAATCATTATTTCGCTGATATTGCGGGATTACTATTTGGAAGTGCTGTTTTACCGGATTGCTCGGAAAAGAAGAAATGGATCCGATTTGCTGCTGATGAAATCCAGCAAGAAATTAAAAAGCAATTTCATGCCGAAGGCGGCAACGGAGAAGGCTCGACAGCATATCATCGGCTTACTGCGGAAATGGCAACTTATTCATTGGCATTGATGCATCGTTTGGCAAAGCAAGGCTGGTGCCAAGCACCAGCGGAGGAATTGTTCTCCCTGATTGCCAAAACAGGCGTTTTTCTGTCGGACGTCACGAAGCCGGATGGCTCTTTTACGCAAATCGGAGACAATGATTCCGGATTGTTCTTTCGATTGTCTATTACGGGAGAAGTGCTGTCGTCATCGGAAGCAAAGGCGAAATATGAGAATTTGCGGAACTATCAGCCGCAAGAACCACATGAAGCATATTTGGACGAGAACATGAACGATGGCAGAACCTTTTGCTCCACTGTATATGGATTGACATCTGCGCATCCGTTGCAACAATACGCGTTGCAATATCCTCTGGAGGCGGTTTTGATAAATGCCATCGCAGGAGAAAAAGTGGTTGTCGAAGATATTACCCATGAATCGGTAACCGTAATGGTGCCAGAGAATGATAAACTGCCTTTTGCCGAAGAAAAGGAAATGGATTTTCCTGAAGCTTTGCTTACAGAAGGGTTGCATCGGATTGCCTATCCCGAGTTTGGCATATATATCTATAAATCTCGGTTGTTGTATCTTTGCATCAATGCGACAGAAAATGGGCAAAAGGGAAATGCCGGTCATGCCCATAATGACAAACTGTCCATCGAGCTGGTTGTTGACGGAAAAACTTATTATATGGATCCGGGGACATACGTTTACACCGCTGCCCCGGACATCCGCAACGAATTCAGAAGTGTCAACGCGCATAATTGTATTCAAACAGGGATAGAGCAAAATGAATATTTGTCGTTGTTCTCCATGCGGGATTCTACGAAATGCCGCTGCATTCAATGGGATAGCCGTGAAGCGTGTTTTGAAGTCAAATATAAAAATGTAGTGCATAGAAGAAGAATTATGATTTCGGACCATAAGATAGAAATTCGGGATTATTGCAACGTTCCGTTCGTTCCTCAGTGGAATCAGTATCCTGTTACGGCAGGTTATGGGAAATTGCTTAATGATAGAAAGAAGATGGAATATAAGTGTGTGGGATAAGTGGGTTCTACAAGCTCGATAGAAATCATGATGTGCTCATAGGACGGGAATTCATTCACACGATGAATGAAAAAATGATTCTGCGCGGGCCGGATGGAGAAGGTATTTGGGTACAGAAAGATGGCCGGGTAGGGTTGGGACACCGGCGCTTATCTATCCTTGATCTCACGACCAGTGCCGACCAGCCGATGAGCAATACGGACGGTTCCGTGCAGATTGCCTTCAACGGGGAGATATACAATCACGCGTCTATCCGCAAAGAACTGGAGCAATGCGCCAATTATTCGTGGAAGACGGATCATTCGGATACAGAGGTTATCGTGCACGCCTATGAAGAGTGGGGGATGAAATGCCTGGAAAAATTCCGGGGGATGTTTGCCTTTGCTCTTTGGGATGACAAGAAAAAACAGTTGTTTTTGGTACGTGATCGTATCGGGATTAAGCCGCTTTATTACACCATCGAGGACGGCGTGCTGATTTTTGCCTCGGAAATCAAAGCTATCTTGGCGGTATTGAAGCATAAGCCTGGAATCAATGAAAAGGCCATGTATGATTATTTGTCATTTTTGACCACACCGGCGGAGGAGACACTTTTTGAGGGCATCTACAAGCTACGTCCGGCGACCTGCATGATTTTTACCGAATCCGGGGCAAGCGTCAAGGAGCGATACTGGGATGTTTGGGAACACACGCGTCCGGAGTTGTACCATGCCGATGATGCAACGATTTCGGAGGCGATTCTCTCGGAGCTACGCACGTCGGTAAAGCTGCGCAAGGAAGCGGATGTTCCGGTAGGCGTATTTTTGTCGGGGGGAATCGATTCTTCGACAAATGCGGCCTTGTTTTCGGAGGGGGAATTTTCCGGCGTAAAAGCGTTTTGTATTGGGTATGATCACGATTACGAAAGCTATAAAAACGAAACGGTTTTTGCAAGGAGAATGGCCGATTATTGTGGTGCGGAGTATCATGAAAGGCTTCTGACCCAGGACGACTTATTCGATTTTCTTCCGGAGATGGTACGTCTTCAGGATGAACCGATAGCGGATCCCGTGTGTATACCGGTGTATTATGTATCGAAGCTGGCGAGAGACAATGGTGTAGTAGTTTCTCAAGTGGGGGAGGGTTCGGATGAGTTATTCTGGGGTTACGAATCATGGAAGGTTTATCTAAAACTGGCAGAGGCCAATGACGGGCCATGCCCTCATTTGTTGAAAAGTGCAGGTTATGGATTGCTTAAAGCACTGGGACGTGGGAACCGATTGTATGCAGAGTTGTTGCGTCGCGCGGTGTGCCGGCAGCCAGTTTTTTGGAGCGGAGCAGAAGCTTTTTATGAATATGACAAGCAGAGAATGATATCTGAGTCTTTGCGGAAAAAATTGTCAGGATATACTTCCTTTGAGGCAATACGACCTACCTATGAACGTTTTATGGATAAGGCTTGGGAGAAATCGAATCTCCATTGGATGACCTATGCGGATTTGAATCATCGTCTGCCGGAACTGCTATTGATGCGAGTTGACAAGATGAGCATGGGCGTGAGCCTCGAATGTCGGGTACCGTTCTTAGACCATAAGTTCGTGGAAATGGCTATGAGCATTCCGCAGGCAAAGAAGACAGAGGGTAATATAAGCAAAGCTGTGCTGAAAAAGGCTGTGCGCGGTATTATTCCCGATGAGTTGATTGACCGAAAGAAGCAGGGGTTTGGCGTACCTGTGTATGATTGGTTTAATGGCCGTTTGGGCGTTGAGATGAAAAAAGTCGTTACAGAGTTTGCTGATGAAACTGGATTGTTGAATTCACGATATGTTGGATCTATGTTTGATGATAGATCATATTCCACAAAATTGTGGTATTTGTTTAACCTTGCTTTGTGGTGGAAGGCATATATATGTTAAAACATAAATTTTGTAGTGAATGTTGGGCTTCGAAATGGGAATATATCAAGTATATTACCTTGTTTTGGATTATCATGTTGAAACTGGATATTCGATTTATTCCGATTCATAGGGCGGAGGGAATTCATTATTATGGCATCTATGTTTTTGAGTTGTTTGGGATATACTTTCTTGCGAGACTCTTGCAGAGCTGTTTTTGCGGGAAGTTGGAAAACCGTTTCATTGTAATGCTAAAATGGTTGCTTGTTTTTATTCTCTATTATGCAGGATTGTTTTGTGTTCGGGTTCTGACTGGAAACAACTGCGCTGATTCTCTTATGGTATTCAGGAGCGTGTTCTGGATATGCATATGCGTAGTGTATTTTTTGCATCGTGGGAAATGGGAAAAGGAGTTATATAGTTGTTACATTGGAATGGTAGTGTTGCAAGGAGCAGAGCTCTTTTTCTACATGATGGATGGTTATTGGAGAAATATATTTGGCCTGCCAAGTGTGCTGATTGCATTATCTCCGTTCATGATTCCGGCAGGCTGGATGGTTCTTGATGCATATAGGTTTAAATTTCATTCGGCTTGTTGGGTTTTTATTGGTTCGTTTTTTTCTGTAGCAATAATTATTATTTCAGGGGCGCGTATTGGTCTTTTGATGTTACTCGTGTCTCTCGTTGGGGGTTTTTGCATAGTAGGATTTAAGGTGAACGCTAAACAAGCATACAAAGTGATGGTAGGATATTTAGTCATGCTTTCTTTTTTTGCGTGTTTTGTATGTATTTCTGATATGGGAGGGGCAAGGAACTCTATGATTCGCGCTACAGGGGGGTTAATATATTCTCCAATTGTGGCGTTACTGGAAAATGACGATAAAGAAGGCATAATATGGGCGCTTGTTACAGAATATGATGAACATTTCAGGAGATTCTTTGAGATTTTGCCCGAAGAAAAGCAAGGGGTCCTGTTTCATAATCCAACGGGAATCAGTGATGTATATCGAGCCTTGGCAATAAGGATGGCGTTGGATGAATTATCCGGCGATTGGATGTTTCATCTCCAAGGCGATACGCTTTTGCACATTCCTACAGGTGACGTGGTTTCTGTGTCTGGTGCGCATAATGCTGTGCTGGATTATTGTCTGGCATTCGGAGCTTGCGGGGTGGCAATCATATTTTCTATGTGGTTTTATTGGTTGTTTCAGTTTTGGGAAATCAGACATAATATTGCCATGGAAGAATGGTGGGCAGTAATGTTGATATTGCTTGGCATTTTGCTAAATGGTATGTTTCAAGCAATGTTTAATAATTTTCATAACTTGGTTCTGCCAGTGTTGCTTTTGGCCGTGGTAGATTTGAAGAATCAAGAGAAATATTTGTCGCAGGAATAAACGGCAAAGAAAAGGGGATATATGTTAAAATGATGATAAAGCGTTTATCAAAGCAGAAAGTGGTTCTCATGGGATTATGGCTTTGATTTTGATTGGGATTTTTGGAAGAGGGATATTGGGAAGAGGGATAGCACGTATATACCAATGGCCGCAAGGATGGTACGCGTTCAGGCATGTCGATGCCTGTTTGAATGAACAATATCCCGATTTTTCAGCCTCGGATGATTCCTTGAAAATACAGACTTTGAGGGAGTTCGTATTCAAAAATATCCCGTTTGCAATGGACCCGGGCTCGCTCTCGAACTTCAACGAATTATGCGGCAATGCGGTAGACTATAGATTGCAGATGTCTCGATGTTTTTCGCTTTCAAAAAATGGCAGAGCGGGGGGGTATTGTGACTTGATGGGGCAATGTTTGTTCAAAATGTACGTTATCTATGGATATGAATCGACTCCGCTGAATGTCGGATTCGCTTCCAATAACAGCCATGTGCTCGTCTTGGTAAAAAATCCGAAAGACAAAAGATGGTATATTGAAGATCCGACGTTTAATCAGGAATACTGTCGAATCGATGGAAGCCCTATGCCGGCAGATGAAGTGCTGAGCCGCCTCCGTCAAGGAAAGGCTTCCGAGATAGTGATTGCTAATGGTAATACGACCGTGAAATACGGTATTAGCACAAGTTATCCAGGAAGTTCCTCGTATCCGACCATCTCGTATGAGAGGATTGGCGACAGATATATGTGCAAGATTGATTCGAATCGGAAGTACTACCGTATGGATGGGGATATGGAAAAAGAAATTGAAAAAGCTGGATTTCCGGCAGATGTCAAATACTCGCTCTTGTTCCCGTTTGACAAGGATATCTATTTTCGGCTGGGAATAGAAGGGAAAGAATCCAGAGAAAAGGAGTGACAAAAGTGAAGAATTGTGAAACCCGCTGGAAAAAAACCGGCTTTATCTGGGGAATATATGGATTGGCAGTTGCTGTCTTGTGTATTTATTATAGCTTGAAGCATTTGTCATTTGGGGTTATGCCGGGCCGCGCCGCGCATCTTTTTTCGCTTTTGGATAAAGATATATTGGCTGTATTTGAATATTTCCAAATACAGCCGGATCATAATGTCGCGTATTTCATTTATTGTTGGCTGTATGGTTCTTTTTTTAGGGAAGTCTTTGGGATGGTCCTTTCCCCGGAGCGGATTTTTAAGTCAATTTGGGCTATTATGATGTGTGTGCCGTTTGTTTTGGTGACGTTGTGGAGTTGGAAACTGTATAAAAAATCAGCATTAAGTTTTGTTGCACCATGGCTTTTCTTCTATTGTACTTATCCGGTTTCGTTTGCGTTTCGCGACGAATGTACTTGGTTTATGTCATGGACCGTTTATACAGGTTTTTTATTGTTATGTTTGCTGAAGCAGGAAAATGGAGAAATTGTTCCGAAAGGGAGCATGTGGATTGCCATGCTTTTGTGTATTGGCTGGGGAAATGTTGGCAGGCTCCATGCTTCTTTGGGGATTACCTGTTTGCTGATTTTTATGTTGGTTTTGACCTGCTACAGGAAAGGAACTTTTCGTCATACCGGAAATCATTTGAAACGATTGGTCGTAAGCATAGGAGTGATACTGAGCGTATATGTTTCTTTTACTGGAATAATACCCAAACTGCTCTATGCTGCCTATGGCATGGAAGGGACGGTAAACTATCAAGCTGTCTGGCACACTATGTATATAGGCCTCGGATGGTTTAATCCCCCTAATGATAAAAAATATAAAGAAGACAAATCTGCTCGATGTATTGTATATAACGATTCGTGTGCAGGGCATTTTGTAAAGAGTCGGGATGCGTCGGTCAAATACCTGTCGCCTGAGTATATGGAGATATTGCGGCATGAGATTTGGCGTATCATGAGAGAGGAACCGCGCTTTTTCATAAGCTCATATAGCGGTAAATTTATGTGGATTCTTTTTGAAATACTTCGCATACATTGGAAGTTCATGCTATTCATGATTGGATGGGCGGGTTTTCACAAATGGCGTGGGAACTCCATTCAATTTTCCTCGAAGGAAATCTATTTTGCATTGGTGTTTTTATGCTTTTTCGACTTTTCTTTTCCTATGATTGCGGTTCCTCGATTCACTTATATGCAGGGGTGTTTAGGGGCGTATGCGATGTTGCAATTTGTTTTTGCTATGGATTTATTGCGTAACGTAAACGTCTCCAAGTTGTCCCTTCTATTAGCTCGTTATGATAGGAATCGAGAAGGATGAAGCGCTTTTTCGGTTGCTCGTTATAGTAATAAAGAACGCATTGGAGGGAAATGATGAGCAAAATATGTATTGGTATTCCTTGTTACAATGAGGAAGAAAATATCAATGAACTTTACAATGAATTAAAGAAATTGATGGCGCGTGATTTGCCGGAATATGATTATGAATTCCTTTTTGTGGATAATAAGTCAAAGGACAATAGCCGAGAGATCATTAAAGGAATATGCAAAAAAGATAAACATGTCAAGGCGATTTTTAATCGGGTGAACTGCGGCCCCAATACCAATGGTTTTTTTGTATTACAGCAATCGGAGGGAGATTGCACGATATTGCTGTTTGCGGATTTTCAAGAGCCATTGGAAATGATTCCGGTCATGGTAAAAAAGTGGGAAGAAGGCAATAAAGTTATATGTATGATTAAGACAAAGAGTGAGGAAAACAAATTCATTTATTATGCCAGAGAGATATATTACAGAATTTTCAAATCCATGAGTGAGGTCGAGCAAATCAAGCAATATACAGGTTTTGGATTATATGATCAATCTTTTATTGAAGTGATTCGGAAAATAAAGGACACCACCCCTTTTGTGAAAGGGATTGTGGCGGAATATGCGCCGGATCGGTTGGAGATTCCTTATACGCAGCGCCTTCGCAAAGGAGGCCATAGTTCGATGAATTTTTTCAGATATTATGATTCCGCAATGTTGTCCTTTACAAGCTACACGAGAAGCGGTCTTCGCGGATTGACGTTTTTTGGGGGAATAACAGCATTTGCCAGCTTTATAGTGGCATTCATTTATTTGATATTGAAGTTTATTTATTGGGATGAATTTGCTACTGGTAATGCACCAATCCTTTTAAGTGTTTTGTTTCTTGGAGGGTGTCAACTGCTGTTCTTGGGAATATTGGGCGAATATATTATGAACATCAATAAAAGAGTGATTGGACGGCCGATGGTAGTGGTGGAAGAAAGAATCAATTTTGGTCCCGAGGATATGCGAAAAGAGGAATAATCATACTGAACCTGTATGCGGAGGGTGTGCAATGAATGTTTTGATCACAGGCGGCACTGGTTTTGCAGGCAAGAATTTAGTCGATTTTTTTTATAAATGCGGATACGGGGTTACGGCGACTTACAGAAGTGCTGCTCCTCAATGTTGTATAACAGGAGTGCGGTATGTCAAACAGGACCTTTCACAATATATTGAAATAGACGGACAGTTTGATGCGATTATTCATACGGCTGTTTCACATTCGGGGGAAGAGCTTCCAATTACAGAATATGTTAGAGATAATATTGATACCGCTCGGCAAATTGTCGATTTCGCAAGACGGTCAGGGATAGGTACAATAATTTATTTTTCCACGCGGTCTATATATGGGGAGATTCGGACAGCCGAAGTGGGTGAGACGGGGGATATTATTAATCCGGGGAAATATGGGGTGACTAAATATATAGCTGAGCTAATATTTCAGGAAGCGAAAGATATTCATACGTTCGGTATGCGATTCCCTGGAATCATTGGTTCGGGGGCGCATGATATATGGTTGGTGGATATTGTAAATAAAATTGCGCAGGGATTGGAAGTTGAGATTTCAGATTTTGATACTCGAAATCTGGTTCATATTGATGATGTAGCCATTTTTATAAAAAAATTATTGCTGTTAAGAGCGTCAGGAAGAAAATTCAAGTATAGTTGTGTGAATTTATGTTGTGATGAAACCATTAATAATATTGAGATTGCTGGAATAATAAAGAAACGGTTACATTCACAATCAGTCTTAAAAGTAAAACCGCCAGGGGAAGGATTGTTTCATTTAAAATCTGATCAAGCCAAAGAGATGGGGTTTATTTCTTCATCTCCCAGGGACATAGTTAATCGTTATTTGGACTTTTATATACAAGAACGAAAAATATTTGGTAGTGATTGATGAGGGGAATAGTGGAATGGTTTCAGACTGGATATTTGAGGAAATGGATTTTGCAGGAGTTTATTGTATTCATCCATTCAAGGCGGGTGACGAGAGAGGGGATTTGACGAAATGGTTTTCAAATGACTTGTTGGCGCGTCATGGCGTAAATTTTAAAATGCAAGAGGTTTTAGTGATCGAAAGTAAAAAAAATGTTTTAAGAGGGATTCATTTTCAGAAAGAGAAGCCTGTTGCGAAACTTATTTCCTGCATTTCTGGCAGGATATATGTGGTTATTATAGATGTTAGAAAGGGTAGTAAGAATCTGGGGAAATGGATTTCCTGCGATTTAAAAGCCGATATGCAGCTTTTTGTTCCTGCTGGCTATGGTGTTGGTACATATGCGATGGAATATTCGATACTTTTATGTATGAATGACGAGAAGATGTATCCGAAATTGGATGATGGAATCAAATGGAATGACTCGACAATTGCGGTAAAATGGCCGTGCAAGGAAATGGGAAATAGGCCAGTCATTTCCTTGAAAGATGAAAAACTGCAAAGCTTTCATGATTATGTAATCAAATAAAACGGGAGGGGAAAAGATGAGCAATAAAGGTGGGAATAATTTAATCGATGACTTTGATCCAGTTGTTGAGGAATATAATATCAATATGGCAGCTCAATTAGGGGCAGATTATGTGAAATTTGCAAAATATAAAGTGGAACTTTTAAGATTATTGATTAAAGAAAAAATAGATTCGATATTAAATTATGGGTGTGGCATCGGAAATGATATGTCTTTTTTCAAAGAGTATTGGCCAAGTACAAATCTGTATGGATGTGATATATCAAAGAAGTCTGTTGAATATGCAAGAAAAATTGCTCCTGAAATCAATTATTTTGTGAGTGATAGTCCGGACAAGATATATGAACAAAGCATAAAATGGAATATAATATTTCTTGCTTGTGTATTGCATCATATTCCGCCTATGGAAAGATACAAATGGGTGAAAGCCTTAGGCGATAATGTGCGTGAAGGAGGATATATAGTTGTATTTGAGCATAATATCATCAATCCGATGACGAGGCATATTGTTACACATCCCCCTGAAGACCCCCCGTTGGATAAATTGGATTGGATGCTGAATATGGAAGAGATTGAGAAGTTGTTGTTGGATTCGCATAACGGTATGAAAACCTATTGGAAAGGATATACTTTATTTTCGCCGTTTCGAAGAGGTTGGATAACCAAAGTGGAGACATTTATGAAATGGTGCCCCCTTGGAGCACAGCAGTGTGTCATTGTTAAAAAAGAGGCTTAGATATGGATAGAGCAAATTGTATTGTGTGCGGCGCTGAGTTATCGGAAGAACCATTGTATATTAGATCTAATATGCCGGCACTGTCCCAAAATTTGCCCACGGAAGCTGATTTGGATAGTGATGGGCCGATTGAGTATAGGATATTTCAGTGCAGAGGATGTGGCCTCGTTCAATTTGCGTGCGAACCAGTGAGCTACTATAAGGATTCGACAAGAGCAGGAGAAAGATGTGAGGTTTTAATAAACCTGCGTCGAAAACAATATAAGCATCTCATAGAAACGTATCATTTGCAGGGGAAAAAACTGATTGAAATTGGGGCGGGAAAAGGCGGATTTTTAAAAACATTAAAAGAGATGAAAGAATATTCCGTTAAGGAATTTGGGCTTGAGAATAATCCGGAGTTTGTCAGGATCGCCAAAGACGAGATGGGGGTTAATGTTTTTCAAGGAGATATCGAAAACGCTGGACTCATCATGACAGATGCCCCATTTGATGCATTCATGTCATTCGCCTATCCGGCAAGATTGTTGGATCCGAATACGATGCTGATGAACATATATGATAACACGACAGAGAATGCGGTAGGTTTAATTCAAGTCCCCAGTTTGGAGCATTTATTGGAACCGGGCGGGTTCTTTGATATAACGAAGGATCACATTGCCTATTATGATGAAAAATCACTGAGCTTTTTACTGCAAAAAAATGGATTTGAAGTTTTGGAATTTGGAAAAGCCGCGCAGATTTACATTTATGCAATTGTGCGTAAGAGAAAAGCATATAACTTTGTGAACGCATGGCAGGATGTAGATTGCCTCGTGGAACAAGCAAAAGAATTTGTCAAGAAGAGGAAACAGGACAATCAAAAAATTGCGGTCTGGTGTGCAGGCCATTTTGCATTCACTGTGCTGGCTATCGCGAATATAGGTCAAGATATATCATATATAATAGATAATGCAAAATTCAAACAGAACAGATATGCGCCGGTGACGCATGTTCCGATACATGGTCCGGAACATTATGTTTCGGAGCCGGTAGAAAATATTCTAATATTAGGACCAATCTATATTGATGAAATTGTGAAAGAGATTCGGGAAAAGTTTGGGGATAATGTAAAAATATTCTTTTTGAATAAAGAAGGATTGAAGGGTGTAAAATAGAATATGCGAATGATGAAGGTAACAGATTATATTATTGAGTTTTTGATAGAGAAGGGATGCACGCAGGCGTTTGGCTATCCCGGAGGATCAGCTGCGAATCTTGTTCATTCCTTTTATAAGTATCGTGAAAAAATTTCTGCACATGTGGCGTATCATGAACAGGCGGCGGCATTTGAAGCGTGCGGATACGCTCAAATATCGGGTTGTATTGGCGTGGCATATTCTATCGGTGGGCCGGGAGCAACAAATTTGGTGACGGGGATAGGCCACGCTTTTTTTGATTCCATTCCGTTGTTGTGTTTAACGGGAAATGTTAATACATATGAATCATGCAGGAATATGCACGTGCGGCAAAGAGCGTTCCAAGAATGTGATATTCTACCAGTCGTAAAGTCGCTGACAAAATACTGTGCGTATGTGGAAAAAGCGGAAGAGATTCGTTATCATTTGGAGCGGGCGTATGAATGTGCAATGTCTGGACGCAAAGGCCCGGTTTTGTTGGATTTGCCAATGGATGTTACAAAAGCAGAAATAGATGTTGACAACCTTGTTGGGTTCACCCCTGAAAAAATAGTTGCTTTGACTGAGGAAAATTCGTTTGGAAAGATATTCCACGAACTGTTGGCAGAATCAAAACGTCCATGCTTAGTATTGGGTAATGGAGTCAAGGATATCTCAGTGAAGGATGTACTTGAAAAAGCAGTAAAGCATTTGAATTTGCCCTGTGTTACGAGCATGATTGCATTCGATGTTCTGCCTGGGCATCCTCTTTGTTATGGATTCCTCGGCGCATCGGGAAGCAGAAGTGCAAATTTTATAGCTGCAAAAAGTGATTTGATAATAGCAATTGGGTCAAGACTTGATATCAGGCAGGTTGGGGTCGCGCGGCATAAATTTGCGCCTGATGCAAAGATTATACGTGTCGATATTGATAAAGGGGAGTTGGAGTATAAGCTCCATGACGATGAATATGGTTTTTGCTTGGATGCAAAACAAGCTTTGGCGGTAATTTGCGACGTCGATATTAAGAGTGACTATTCAGGATGGCGTGAGGTTTGTGAAATAATCCGACATAAAACACAGGGACTGGATATGCGCGCTCCGAATGTCTATATGAAAAAGATTAGCAAGTATATTCCATCGTATGCAGTTATAACAACCGATGTTGGACAGAACCAAGTATGGACGGCGCAATGTTTTGAATTGAAGAAAGGCCAACGAGTCCTGTTTAGCGGCGGCTTTGGGGCCATGGGACATGCCTTGCCGGCCGCAATCGGAGCGTATTATGGAGGTAAAAAGGTAGCGGTTGCAATAGCAGGAGATGGCGGACTGCAGATGAATATTCAAGAGTTGCAGTTTATTGCAAGGGAACAAATACCGATTAAAATTATTGTATTTAATAATCATGCTTTGGGAATGATACGGCATTTTCAAGAAGTGTGGTTTGATGGGATTTATTATCAAACAAAGCCTGAAGGCGGATTTTCGTCTCCGTCGTTTTGTAAGATTGCAAATGCGTATGGAATTGATAGTATAGAAATACATTCCATTGATAACGCCGTTAAAGCAAAGGAGTTCTTAAGCTCTTCTAAACCGGCGCTGATTGAGATTCAAATCGATGAGGATACATATGAGTATCCCAAATTGAGGTTTGGAAGCCCAAATCAGGATCAAGAACCGCTGATAGATAGGAACCTGTACCGAGACCTGATGGAGCTATAAGAAGGAGACTATAATGAAAGATGCCCTTATACGGAATAAAGATTTTTATAAAAATAAGAAGGTTTTTGTAACAGGCCATACAGGATTCAAAGGCGCATGGTTATGTGCGATGTTGGCGTATCTCCAGGCCAATATCACTGGATATGCCTTGAAAGAGGAAAAGGGAAGTTTATTTGAGAAAATTCAAGGCGCAAGCATGGTCGCTCATTTTGAGGGGGACATACGAGACTATAGGTCTTTGAAAGAAGCTATTGACAGATCAAAACCGGAAGTTGTATTTCATCTTGCGGCGCTTGCTCAAGTCAAAGATTGTTTTGATGACCCTTTAAGGGCATATTCGACTAATGTGATGGGAACAGTTAATCTTCTTGAGGCATTGAGAACTTCCCCGGTAAAAAGTATAGTTATTGTCACAACTGATAAAGTATATGAGAATAAAGGCGATGGCGCCGTATATACGGAAGATGATTTATTGGGCGGTTCAGATCCATATGCGACCAGTAAGACATCCATGGAATATGTTGTTAAAGCTTACAGAGAATCGTATTTTCAAAATGGAGAAAAGTGTGTCGGAGTAGCTACTGTGCGGGCAAGCAATGTCCTGGCGGGTGGAGATCATGTTCATACACGATTGATACCAAGCATTCTGCATGCTGTATCTCAAGGGAAAGAAATTGAACTTAGAAATCCGCATCAAACGAGGCCGTGGCAGTCTGTGTTGGATGCTTTGAATGGGTATTTAACTGTTGGCAGATATATATATATTAATCCATCGGAATATTCTGAGGGATGGAATATAGGTCCGACATTAGATGGTATTAGAACTGTTTCGTGGATTGTTGAGAAAATAAAAGAATCATTTGCAGGATTGGAGAGCAGAACCGGCATTAAATTTGACGTCAAGGAATCAGAAACATTAGGCCTTGATATATCGAAAGCACTTAAATGTCTCGATTGGAGACCGATGCTTTCCTGTGATAATGTGATCAAAAATGTTGTTGATTTTTATTTGGGACAACAACGAGGAATGGATGAAAAAGAACTTTGCATACGGCAAATAGATGAATTTTATAAATTGGAAAGATGAGTGGATATGAGTTATGGAGCTAAAGTCACTTATAGATGAATTGAGGAGGTTTATCAAAAACCCTACAGAAGGACTTCCTGAAGAGGTTTTTTTGTTTGCAACAGAAATTACTCCGATGACAAATGTCGATTTGTTGATTAGAGATGATGCGGGAAATGTTCTTTTAGCTTGGCGAAATGATCCTTGGTATGGAAATGGGTGGCATGTTCCAGGGGGGATTGTGAGGGTAAAAGAAAGCTTTGATGAGCGGATACAGAAGTGTGCACTTCGAGAATTACATTCCAAAGTCAATTACAAAAAGGAACCATTAGAGATGTTCCAAATTATTGAGAAAGATTTCAAAACGAGATGCCATTTCTTTTCATTTGTTTTTGAATGTAGGTTACCTGATGGGTATCAGATTGATAATGGGACATTGGCTGAACACGATACAGGCTTTTTGGCATGGCATGGCAGTTATCCTGATCAAATGCTGAGATGCCATGAGGTGTATCGCAAATATTTCAATGCAGATATATAAAAAAGGAGTTGACTGCAATGGCAAAGACAGTGATGGTGACAGGAAATTTAGGGTATATCGGTTCGGTCATGGTGCCTTTTCTGGTGGAAAAGGGCTATGACGTAGTGGGATACGATATTGGGTATTACGAGGATTGCTACTTGAAACCCGCGCCACAGAAATTGGTGAAGCAGATCAAAAAAGACGTCAGGGATGCGACGTCGGAGGATTTTGCGGGAGTTGATTATGTCATCCACTTGGCGGGGCTTTCCAATGATCCATTGGGGGATTTTGACGAATCGCTTACCTATGCCATCAATTATGAAGGTAGTATGAATATGGCGAAATGTGCGAAGACGGCTGGTGTGAAGCGGTTTGTCTATACTTCCTCGACAAGCGTGTACGGCATTTCGGATGTTAGCAAGTTTGTGGACGAGGACAGCGAAAAGAATCCGCTCACGGTTTATGCGAAGACAAAATGGAAATGTGAGTGTGAGATGAAAGCGCTTTGCACGGATGACTTTCTTATTACATATCTTCGTCCTGCGACCGCTTATGGCGCAAGCCCGAATTTACGATGTGACGTCGTTTTCAATCAGTTTGTCGCGTATGCGTTTACGAGCGGGATGATTGAGATCAAGAGCGACGGTTCGCCGTGGCGTCCGATGGCGCATGTTCTTGATATCAGCGCGGCTTTTGCGGCGGCATTGGAGGCGCCTGCGGAGCTTGTCAAGAATCAGGTGTTCAATATCGGGACAAACGACAATAACTATACGGTCAAGGAAATGGCCGAGGCAGCTCAGCGCGCGGTGCCGGGGTGCAAGCTGACGTTCACGGGCGAGCATACGGATCCAAGGAGTTATCGTGTTTCGGCGAATAAGATTTTGACGGTTTTGAAAGATTATTATCATCCGCAGTGGAATATTCAAAAAGGCGGGGAACAATTGATGGCTTTTTACAAAGAACTCGGGTTTAATAAGGAAATGTTTGACAGTTACAAGGTAACGCGTTTGAAGTGTTTGAAGAAACGGATTGCTGATGGGGTTATCGATCAAGATTTGAGAAGGATAAGCTGAATAGAAAATCTGGATACATGAAAGGCGGAAGCGGAATGACCGTATCGGAGTATATTTTCGATTTTTTAGAGAAAAAAGGGGTACGAAACGTTTACATGGTGTCAGGAAGCTCCGCTATGTGGCTGACAGACGCTTTGAAAAGGAATGACCGGTTACATGCTGTGTGCTGCCAGCATGAGCAGGCGGCGGCAATGGCGGCGGATGTTGAGGGGCGTATAAGCGGGGCTCCCGGGGTGGCGTTGGTTACAATCGGGCCGGGAGCGACAAACGCGATTACGGGTGTTGCCGGTGCCTATACGGATTCTTCGCCGATGTTCGTGATTTCCGGGCAGACAAATTCTAGAATACTGAAGTACCAAATGGATACGGGCATTCGGACCAAGGGGACGCAAAGTATTACGCTGGATCATGTGGTCGGCGGGGTAACGAAATATTTTGCTCCCGTGATGGACCCGGCGGATATCCGATATCACATGGAGCGGGCATACTATGAAGCCATGTGTGGCAGAAAAGGGCCGGTGTGGATTGATGTGCCGGTGGATATTCAGAACCGCCAAATACCTGAAGAGATGAAAGGCTTTGAACCGGGAGACCAGACGCTGCAACCGAAGGCGCAAGATTTCCCATGGGGCCGGCTAAAAGATGCTTTGGCGGTTTCCAACAAGCCGTTGATTTTAGCTGGTTATGGCATTTTATGCGCCGAGGCAAAAGATAAATTGCTTTCCTTTGCTGAAAAGTTCGACATACCGATTGTGACGTCTCGCGGAGGTATCGGCGTGATTCCTTCGGATCACAGATTGTTTATCGGAAGACCGGGGAGTTACGGAGACAGAGCGAGCCATTTTGCAGTGCAGGAGTGCGATTTGCTGCTTGTATTGGGAAGCCGGTTGGCACAGTCCACGACGGGGTATTATCCAGACCACTTGGCGCCGAATGCCGTCAAAATGATGGTGGATATTGATGGTAAAGAATTAGAAAAAGACGATGTGCCGATGGACGTCACCGTGCAGATGGACTTGAAGGCATTTTTTGAGGAACTGGAGGCGGTAGCCGCAGGCTGGAAAACAAACAGCCATGAGGCTTGGGTTGCACATTGCCAAGAAAACAAGGAAATCTATCCGGTCGTGCAGCCAGAGTACAAAGAGGAAGACGGAATCAACAGTTATTATTTCACGGATATGCTGTCCGGGCTTGCGCCTGACCATGTGAGCATCGTAGTGGATACGGGGAGCGTCTGCAATGTGGTATCGCAGGCGTGGAAACTGAAAGCGAATCAGAAATACGTCATTTCGGGAGGATTCTCCTGCATGGGATTTTGGGCTGGAGCCATTGGAGCGGCGGCGCATGGGAATGTGATTGCGCTGTCAGGGGACGGAGCGACCCATATGAACGTGCAGGAGTTTGCGACGCTGAAATATTACAATCTGCCGATTAAGCTTTTTATTTACAACAATCACGGGTATTTGTTGATTCGCCATAATCAGCACAACTATATGAATGACCGATTTTTAGGGGTTGGACCGGACAGCGGCGTGCCATCCGTAGATTTTTGCGCGGTGGCGTCAGCATACGGCTTGCCGTTCGTGCGAATCGAATCAAAGGATGAAATGGAGAGTAAAATCAAGGACGTATTTGCACAAAATGGTCCAGTTGTCTGTGAAGTGATGACGCAGGAGTTTGGAATCCTTGCTCCTCGAATTGCGTCGCGAGTGATGCCGGACGGCTCGTTGAAAGCGGCGGAGTTTGATGATTTGTGGCCTTTTTTGGATAAAACGTAAACTGGGAGTATATGAGTTTTATTAATAACTGCGGGGAGAGAGTTATGAAAGTTGTTTTACTTGCGGGCGGTCTTGGAACGAGAATATCTGAGGAATCGGAATTTCGGCCCAAGCCAATGATTGAAATCGGAGGTATGCCGATTCTGTGGCATATCATGAAAGAATATTCGTACTATGGGTTCAATGATTTTGTTATTTGCGCAGGGTATAAACAACATATCATAAAGGAATGGTTCAGGGATTATTTCCTCTACACATCTGATGTTACTTTCGATTTAACGAAGGAATATAACATGGAAGTGCATGAGAAACATAGCGAACCTTGGAGGGTTACGGTCGTGGATACCGGGGCGAAAACGATGACCGGTGGGCGGATCAAGAGAATCCAGAAGTATATTGGGAATGAGCCATTCATGATGACTTACGGTGATGGGGTATGCGATGTTAATATAGCGGAATTAGCTAAATTTCATCAAGGGCATGGTAAAATTGCCACCCTTACGGCAGTAATACAGGAACAGTCTAAAGGCGTTTTGGATATTGTTGCTGATGGTGCGGTGCGGTCCTTCCGCGAGAAGAAAAATTCGGACGGCCTTCCCATAAATGCCGGCTATATGGTTTTGAACCCAGAAGTTTTTGATTACATTGAAGGGGATCATATTTCCTTTGAGCAGGAACCGTTGGAAACGATTGCAGCTAAAGGGGAATTGATGTCATATACACATAAGGGATTCTGGCAGTGCATGGATACGAAACCGCAGAAGGAGAAACTGGAGGCTATGATTGCAAGGAATGAGGCTCCTTGGATGGTCTGGAAAGATTGACTTGAAGAATTATGCGAAAAACATTTATCGGAGCGGGCAAACAAGGTTATTTGTTGAAACATGAGTGGATAAGGCAATTTCTGAAGTTTGGAATAGTGGGATTTTCAAATACAGTATTGTCTTATTTGCTTTATCTCTTTTTTTTATATGCTTTTGAAAAAAATCATATGTTTTCAAATTATGACTATATAGTCAGTTCCGTATTAACTTTTTTTATCTGTTCGGTTTGGTCGTTTTATTGGAATAATCGAGTTACTTTTAAAAAGGAAAATAACGAAAAGCGGGATTTTGTAAAAGCTTATATCAAAATGGTTCTCAGTTATTCTCTCACAGGATTGTTATTGCATAATACAATGTTGTATGTACTTGTGGAGTTTTGGCACATTTCTAAAGAACTTGTTCCACTGTTGATACTGGTTGTTACGGTTCCAACGAATTTTGTGTTGAATAAATATTGGGCGTTTAAGGACGGGTAATAGGTGTACTGCCTCCATAAGGTTGCAGAATAAATAGATTGTAAAGGTATAATTAGTTTAATGTTCACCGTGGTATGTATTTACAGGAGAAATGTTGGCACGGGTCTTGGCTTGTCGGTTGATAGAAGTGTTTATGGTTTCTTTTGAGAGGGATCTCTTGCAGGGCGACGGGCGACTTCTTTTGAAGAGCAATGTTTATATGGCGGTTCTTCTGCGTTTGTTGTGATAAATATATTAATATGTGCTGGTTTCTTTGGCTTGGAGGCTTTGATTATGCAGTTTCGGGATTTACAAAAGCAATATGAGGTTTTGAAGGAAGGCATTGACCGTTCCATTGCGTCGGTGGTTTCGTCCGCGCATTTTATTTCCGGGCCGCAGGTGGCGGAGTTGGAGGGGAAGCTGGCAGAGTATGTCGGCGTGAAGCATTGTATCACCTGCGGAAACGGTACGGACGCTTTGACGATTGCGTTGATGGCGTGGGGCGTCGGCGAGGGGGACGCGGTATTCGTGCCGGATTTTACGTTTTTTGCGTCCGGCGAATGCCCGGCTGGCGTCGGAGCGACGCCTTTTTTTGTGGACGTCGATGAGCATACCTATAACATTGATCCAGTGAAGCTTGAAGAGGCAATCGTCAAAGTTAGGGACGAAAAAAAATACCGCCCGAGGGCGGTGGTGACGGTGGACCTTTTCGGGCTTCCGGCAGACTATGACGCGATTCGTCCGATTTGCGAGAAATATGGGCTGTTGCTTTTGGAGGACGGCGCGCAGGGCTTCGGCGGGTCGATTCGAGGAAAGCGCGCGTGTTCTTTTGGAGATATCGGGACGACGTCGTTTTTCCCGGCGAAGCCGCTGGGCTGCTATGGCGACGGCGGCGCGATTTTCACGGATAACGACGAATGGGCGGCTTTGATACGCTCGCTTTGCGTGCATGGCAAAAGCGGCTCGGATAAATATAACAACGTACGACTTGGTGTGAACAGCCGTCTTGACACGCTGCAGGCGGCAATCCTTTTGCCGAAGTTCGAGGCGTTTCGAGAGAAGGAATTGGATGCGGTGAATCAGGCGGCGGCGTGGTATACGGAGCGGTTCAAGGGGACGGCGCTGGTTTTGCCGGAAATCGCCGACGGCTTTGTCAGCAGTTGGGCGCAATATACGGTGCAGCTGCCGGAGAAGGTCGATCGTGCGAAGTTGCAGGAGAAAATGAAAAAAGCGGGTATTCCGACGATGGTGTATTATCCGCGGCCGATGCATGGGCAGGGAGCCTTCGCGGGAACGGACAGCGCCAAGGCGGATTGCCCCGTGACGGAGCGCCTGTGCAGGACGGTGCTGAGCCTCCCGATGCATCCGTATATGACGGAGGATACGGTTGCACGGGTGGCGGATGCCTCCCTTTACGAGAGCTATTAATCCAACTATTAAATACCATGTATATTTTCATAAGCAAAGCTGCTGTCTATGGGATTTAGTAATCAATATGTTGTGATTTATAGTGGCCAGAGTAATAGTAAAAAGACAGTTTGCTAAGAGTAGTATTTATTATATTATCAAAATTGGAAACTAAAATAATAGTGCAAATTTGGAGGAGCTTATGAGGTTTCTTTTATTGAATTCACCTATTTTTCGGGTTGCAACAGATGAAAATGAAAGTTATTTATCCCCTTTCGGGTTAGCTTATATTGCGACAAATTTAGATAAAGATGGGGTGGAGACGGAATTATTGGATTGCGTGAAAAAACGACTTTCAGTGGATGATATTTTACGGTATGTTAATAGAGAAAAACCAGACTTCTTGGGGATTAATGTTTTTACACAAAATTATCATATTGTTCAATCTATAATCGAAAATATAGAAATCAACTGTTGCTGTTTTATAGGCGGACAGGTAGTGAAATACATTTATCAAGAACTGCTATCATGGAATGCCAAGAATCAAGTTAATATCATTATAGGTGAAGGTGAATTGCTTGTTCCAGCAATAGTTAAGGGGCGTTGTAAAGAAACTCCCATAATATGTAAAGAAAACAAATACGTATATAAAGTTGACAAAAAATCTATATATTATCAGTCTGATATATCTAATTCGACATTAAATAGAAAGTTTATTCAAGATGAAATAGTCAATAATCATTATGGTGAAAAAGAAGCTGCAATCATTACTTCAAGAGGATGCTGTTTTGACTGTGCATTTTGTGGTGGAGCAAGAAGTTTAAATAAAGATATTGCCATTAGAATCAGAAGTGAGGAAAGTGTAGCGGAGGAGATAGAGGAAATTGTAAAAATATATCCAAGTGTACAAAGTATTAGAATATTAGATGATTTATTTTTAAGGGACAGACACAGCATTGATATGGCATATAACATTTTCTCAAAGTTTCCGAAACTGAAATGGAGAGGCATGGCACATGTTCTAACGCTCAAAAGCCAATTAAGTGAAATGAATAAGTTACATGATAGTAATTGTCGTGAATTGTTTATTGGTATTGAATCTGGCTCAGAGATAGTTCGAAAGAGAATTAACAAATTAGGAGTTCCCGATGATGTTATTAGAGTTGCAACAGCTATTTTGAGTGCAGATATAGATTTAAAAGGATATTTCATATATGGCTTCCCACAGGAGACAGAAGAGGATTATATAAAAACATATGATTTAGCAAGGAGGATAAAAGAGATTTCTGATAAAACTGCAGGAAAGTTTAGGACAAGTGTATTTCAGTTTAGGCCTTATCATGGAACGCAACTGTATAATGAAATTATTGAGAACGGGGGAATAATTCATGAAGGACGAATTAATCGTGAAATAAGTAAATTTAAAGGTCGTACACAGTTTAATTGTCATTTGGGAAATTACAGTACGACTTCAGATGAAATATTAAATGAATATATAATTAAAACCCAGGAGATTTAACAGATGATAGATCAGATAATGCGTTGCCAAAAATGTGAATTATGTAAAAATCAGCAGCCTTTGCTAGATAAAAAAAAAGAATGTCAGGTTATCTGGGTGGGTTTATCGGCCAAAAGAGTGGAATCGGATAATGAAATTCCACTCGCTCCAGGAACAAACACGGGGATGCTTATAAAAAAAGCGGAAGAATTGTGTAGAGGTGTAAGTACGTACAAAACCAATCTGGTAAAGTGCTTACCATTGACAGAAGAAAAAAAATTGAGATATCCAAATTCAAAAGAAATAGATTGCTGTTTTGAACATTTGATTAATGAAATAAAGACATTAAATCCTAAGATAGTTTTTTTGTTAGGAGAAAAAGTGTATTTTGCTGTCGGGAAACATTTAGATATTAGATTTGAGAAATGGAATAATTTCGATTATTGCTACAAGGAATACAATAAGACATATTATATCCCTATACATCATCCATCTTATATTTATGTGTACAGAAGAAGGTTTGTGGGGGAATATGTTAAGGGAATTGAGAAAATGATAAATAGGTTATTGTAATTAATGAAAGTCAGTTGCACTGGTCAACAAAAATTTGGACACGAAAATTAAAAATATAGAGGCTGTGAATAAAACTCTGTAAATAAGGTCTTCTATGATGGTTGATGAATGTTATGCCAGTAGCCTGTCAGGATACATAATGGACAATTCGCCTCGCGCCTTATCCCAACTCTTTACAGGCAGGGTCCATTTCTTTGCAGCTTCAAATGTCGCAAGATAAAGAGCCTTTAGTAAGGCTGGGCGCTCGGGAAAACGCTCCGTTGTCGATTTAACCTGCGGTACGAAGAATTAAGGCTCTCAATCGCATTGGTGGTATAGAAGGCAGTTCGGACATTGGTAGAAAACTTAAAGATGGGCGCTATGAATCCCCGTTGTGAAGTGGTAAGCTTATTTTAGGCACGGAGGGGCATTTTTGTGCAGGTGATATAAAAGAGGCGACAGGCTATATATATTGCCATGTACAAAATCCCCTAAACCAGACAGAAAGCTTGCCGTGAACTAAACACAAGAAGAACGGCTGGACATCGGACGCCGTATCTACAATAACGAAATCACAAGGTACGAAGCAGCCGAAGAATACGGCATCAGCGACCAGACCGCAAGAACCTATATGCGGCTTTATCGCGCCACCAACCATCTTCCTCCTAAGAGCAGAAAGCGAAACGCCCATATCCCCACACCCGCCGCAACCATGCCTGCCGACATGGAGACGCTGGCGTCGATGACAAAGGAAGATTTGATTGAAGAAGTCATCAAAGCAAGAATCGCGGAAGCCCGACTAAAAAGGCTACGAAGTGGGATCGGATGGTTCCGTCATTCGGTACGTCAGCAAAAATACCAAATAAACTTGGAACTTTCCGGAGAGTTCCCGGTCAAGACGCTTTGCCGCATCATGGGCATCCTGAGAAGCGGCTTCTATGTGAAAGGCGTGTATTATGAACTGACATTGTACATGGATTTGTGGAATAACGAAATGGTGAGCCCTGCGCTTTCATCCAAACGGAGCGACCGCAGATGTACATCAGCGGGGGGAAGGACTTGCCTGCAATTTGCAAGAAGTATCTTGAATGCAAAACCGTGCTTCATTCCGACCAAGGCTCTGTTTACGCGTCCAAGGCATTCAATGGGCTTCTGCCGATGTATGGCGTCACGCGATCCATGTCGAGGGCAGGGACGCCGACGGACAATGCGGCAATGGAGGCATCAACGGCTGGATCAAAGGCGGAAATGCGCATGGATTTTCATGTAACGGGCGAGATTCCCGTGGAACAGGAGGTGGACGACTACATCACGTTTTTCAATGAAGAACGACCGGTATACGCTTTGAGTTATCTAATACCCAAGCAGTACGCGGAGGCTTATTTTGAGAAGTTTCATGTTTGAATTTTGATGTAAGTGGTACACATTTTTAGTTTTTCCGTTCAATTTTTCTTGACTAGTGTAGCGCTGTAACGATTGTTAAAATAAAGGAGAATTATAGTTATGGAGAATAGTATGTTTTATAAGAACTTTGAGGCTACTTCTACTGACCAAACAGCATGTATCAAGGTAATTCAAGAAATGGAGATTGATGCATCGTGTCCCATATATTTGTTGAAAAAGCCGATTGCTGATAAAAAGACAGACTATAGTTATCGTGATGCATTTTTGCTTCTTATTCCTGGATATAAAATGTTGTTTATCAATTTCGGAACGAAAGGTGAGGCTTTCGAAGAATATCAAAATGATTTTATTGATGATATTGGATATATAGCAAAAAAATATGATTTTATAAATGTGATTGGAAGACCTAGGCAATGGAGGGAGGAAGTTGTTTCGGAATTCCAGTATGCAGATCATGAATTCATGCTTAACAGTAAATTGAAGGAGAATAAGATATTAGATGCCAAATTAGCTAGAAAGGTGGATATCATTATTTCCTTGGCGACTGGTAGCATTAATGAAGCTAAACGATTAGGAAATGATGTCCCTGATAATGTATTGGATCAAATTAAGAGAAAGATTGTGCAATTCGATGGAGAACAGGCAAAGTTCATATTTGATGAACCGCAGAAAAAACGTATTACAATTCAAGGGCTTGCAGGAACTGGGAAAACAGAACTTCTTCTACATAAATTAAAAGAACTATATACGGATGATACTGCAAGCAAAATAGTTTTTACCTGTTATAATGTAGTATTAGCTGACAGTTTAAGAAAGAGAGTTCCTGCATTTTTTGATTTTATGAAAGTGGATGAACAGATTCAATGGGGAGAGCGTTTGTGGGTTATGAGAAGCTGGGGGAGACGTATGGATCCGAATTCTGGGATTTATAGTTATATTTGTGATTACTACCATCTCCCATTTTATAGTTTTTCCTATACAAAATCTTTTGATGACATATGCGCTGAAACGATAATGATGCTGAAACAAATAGCAGACTTCCAATGTTGTTTCGACTACATATTGATTGATGAAAGCCAAGATTTCTCGGAAAATTTCTTCTCGTTATGTGAACTGGTTACAAAGAAATGCGTATATATTGCAGGCGATATTTTTCAGGACATATTCGAGAATCGGTCCTTAACTGTCATTAATCCTGATTTTTTGTTAAATAAGTGTTACAGGACAGATCCGAGAACATTGATGGGGGCACATGCAATTGGTATGGGGTTATTTGAAAAAAAATTAAGATGGTTACAAGACGATGAATGGAACGCCTGCGGATATGACATTGAAAGAAAGGAGAAACATGTTATCCTGAAGAGGAAGCCATTGAAACGCTTTGAAGATATTGACATAGAAAAAACGGATGGAATTACTATTGTTCCGTCTAAAACTGAGAATTATTTAGTTGAAATTTTAAATATTCTTAATGAGATACGGCGTAATAATCCGACAGTTCTTCCGGATGATATTGGAATTATCTTTATGGAAAATAGCAATAATAATTTCAATCTTGCAGCTAAATTGCAGAATGAAATAAAAGAGAAATATAATTGGAATGTCAACATCGGATATGAAACCAAAGAGCGAAAACAAGGGACTCTTTTTTTGAGTAATAAGAACAATGTCAAAGGGTTGGAATTTCCATTTGTCATTTGTATCATGCAAAATGCACTCAAAAATGATTTTGTGACTCGAAATTCTATTTACATGATGTTGACGCGATCGTTCTTAACTTCGTATTTAATTCTTCCAAACGATGGTGATAATATTGACATGTTAATTTCTTGTATAAATTTTGTTAACAGAAATGGTTATATTGATGTAGAGGAACCCTCTGAGGAGGAAAAGAAGCGGCTTGCAAATGCAATTATCAATCAAACAAATTTACATAAATCATTGTTCGATATGGCAGAAGATTTTATGAATGAACTGCATATCCCGGCAGATGACGGAAGTAGAAAAAATCTCCATAATTTGGTAAAAGCAAGATTTAACAAAGAAGTAAATAAGGAACGCTTGGAAGAATTTATCCGCACGAATTATGCTTTAATGGAGGAGTAAATGGGAAAAGAAGTTACCTTTACGATGAGTAGGCAAATCATGGATCTTTCTCAAAAACCGTTACGGTCAAGAACCGAAGCAATTATTTTACTTCTAAACACAGTGCGAATGATAGATATTGGTGATTCATTGAGACTGCCGAATGCGCGTGAAGAAAAAATTATTATATCAATTAACAAAATGAGTCGAATCTTTTATCTTTTGGAAACGAAATGGTTTTCAATGCAGTTTCCCTTTTCTGTGAAACAACATGAAAAGCAGAGGGGAATGTTTTTTTATAATTATGATATAAGAATTACTCAAATGCTCTTGTCGGGTCTTATAACGATATTTGAAGCAATGCACAATAAAGCAATGCATAACAAAATGATAAATATATATTCAATTTTTGAAATGCTTACGGATCCTGATTTTACTCAAGCAGATTGTTCGATAGAAGAGATATGGTTTATAGTATCTTATCTTTTACAGTATGAGTTAGGATATCTGCGATATGACGTTGACACGGAGCATGAATGTGGAGAAATGCATCCTTTGTACCATTTGGATATATGTTTATCTGAAGAAGTAGCATATAAATTGGGGTTAGAGCGAAAATTTGATTTTGAAGATTTTCGAAATATACTGGACGTGACGACGAAATGTTGGTATTTAAAGAGGCCTCCTTTTTAAAATCATCCATTTTGGCAGAAGAGTATGATGGTCAATAGTAGATTGCATTCATATTTGCATTTCATACCGGTGGAAAAGCTGTTTTTGCAAAGATGGGAGATGAAAGAGGAGATGATATAAGGTAAAGTGTTCTCTTTGTTTAGGACAAGCTTGATTTAGTAAGGGCGAATTTTGGTAGGTTTTTAAAGAGATGTTACAAATTTTGTAAAAAGAAGTACGGACATCACGAGGAGTTTCCCAGCCGAGAGGACGCAGGGGGAATTTGTGGGACTGGCGGTTGTAAACCCTAAATGGCTTCTGGGATGCCTGCAGGGAGTAGAATACGCTACATGTTGGGGCACGCGGCGCTAACATTTCTGTATCAAGGGACCTTTAAAAAGCGAATCGACTACTCCTATGCAACATTATAGGAGCATTACAAATTTCAGTAGTTGAGGAATTTTTTGTAAAATTTTCTTGACAACGGGAGATGGGCTAAATAGAATACAAGAAGAAAGTACGTTTTCCCAAGTTTAGGCGAAGTTTAGGCGAGGCGTGCTTTTTTGGTTTTCAATTAAGAAGGATGGAGCGCTTCGTTGCTCAAAGTATGAACGCAATAGGAGGTTGTGATGAATAATATTGATCTTGCAAATGCGCTTGTGTTTCATGGATTGGGGATCCAAAAAGAGACTTTCGATGACCGTTTGATTGCTCAAAAGAAGATATATTTACTTCAAATGTTGGGCATTGATTTAGGGTATCATTACAAGTGGTATTTGCATGGTCCGTATGCTCCGTCGCTAACTAGCTATATGTATGCGAATTTGGATTGGATACAGAAAAGCGAAGAGGTTTTCGCTTCTTATAAGTTGTCTGCCAAAGCAAAAGACTGTGTGCGACGTGTTAATGAATTAGCGAAGCATTCCATGAAAGCGGATTTGGGCGAAGCCGCTTGGTATGAGCTGTTGGCTTCGTTGCATTATATTTATCAGAATAATAAAAGTTGGGAAGTTAAAGGTACAGATGACGTTTTTGAGAAACTTCGGCAATATAAGCCGCAATATTCGCAAGAACAGTGCCAAGTTGCATTTAATGTGCTTGAGCAAGAAGGATTCTGTGGTTGAGGGCGGAACAAATGGGGCACACTATGGATGAACGGTTGAAAATCGTAAAATATATCAACGACCCAGTATATGGTGGAATCGGAATAACTCAATTGGAATGGGAGTTAATTGACACGCCTGCTTTTCAGCGGTTACGGAAGCTTCGGCAGTTAGCGCGGGTAAATTATGTGTTTCCGGGGGCAGAACATTCCAGATATGTGCATTCCTTGGGGGTGTTGCACATTATGGGCTTGATGGTTGAGCACTTATGTCGGCAAGGAAAATTTTCAGCGGATGATGCAGTCAAAATGCGAGTAGCGGCGCTGCTCCATGACATCGGGCATTATCCGCTTTCTCATTTAGGGGAAAGCGTTTATGGCTATTGTAAGGAAACTGCGGATACCGGTGGCATCGTAGAATCTGTGAAGGCAGGTGATGGGAGAGTCGGTTGCAGACCGCTCTATGAGATGGCCGCATCCCACTCAGATGCGGCAGATCATGAGCATTTGGGGAAATATGTTGTACAGCACAACCGTGCGATTTGCCATATACTTGAAAGAAATAAGCTGGACCCTTTGGAGATTGGTGAAATATTTACAGGCGAACGTGGGTCTCGCAATATGGTATATACACAGTTGCTGCATTCTAGTTTGGATGCTGACCGACTGGATTATCTTCTTCGTGATTCTTTTCAAACTGGCGTTACTTATGGATTGGTTGACTTGAAGTATCTCGTGCGGCTGTTCATGATTGTGGATGATGAAAGTATGGCACAAGAGGATAAACATGTGCTGGTTTGCAACCGAAAAGGACAGCACGTTGTTGAGCATTTCCTTATGTCGCGCTACTTTCACTACTCACAGGTCATTTTTCATAAGACGAATGTTGCGTTTGAGGGATTGATTCGGTGTTTATACATTAAATTGATTCAGCAAAAGGGATTTATCTATAACTCTTTGGAGGACATCCAAAATGGTGTTAATGATGAAGAGTTTTTAAACTTTACAGATTCTTTTTTGGAGGAGTCTTTTGAGAAACATTACCGGGAAACAAATGATAAGGAATATAAGCGCTTGTATAAGATGTATCGTGACAGGATACGACCTAAGGTCGTGTTGGAGATTAAGGACTTATATGAGGGAAAGCCATCGTCTGGGGAAGCGATTTTGCTGAAGAGGTTCTTAAAGAGAGAACCTAAGCGGATTTCTAAGATTTTGGGAACGGATCGCTGGGGGTATCAAATCGCACCGGTGCAAATCGAGAAAATTCACGGGCACAATCTTGCTTCGACCAAGGAAGATCGACAAGAAGAGTTGCGAGAAGCGGTGAAACTCTATGATGAAATACATGGGATTTCCTTCATTGCGGAAGACGATTGTTCGGTGATTGGTAAATTGGCGTATTATACTAATGAATTGATACGAGTCTATGTTTTCGACGAAAAAGGTAGTCGACGGGATTATAATAAGATAAAAAGAAAACTCAATGAACTAATAGCGCCATAAAAAAGAAAACAGAGTTATGTAAGGAAATCATTGGCATATGTCATGAGAAGATAGGGCAGTTATAGATGGTTTGGAGAGATTGAAATGAATGTTTTTTCTACATCAGATGGAGGCACATATAAAATTGATCGAGAAATTTATATTTCTAAAACACGCAAACAATTCCCTTATTATCAGAATCCCAAGAAGTATAAAAAGCCTTATTTTGCAATTTGTCCAGCTTGTAAAAATCCTATCCAGATTATCAATTTGTTTTTTGATGAATATGTGGAGGAACATACAGGGAGGAAGAAATTGCATGGACGTCATGTCCCTTTGGATGTTGAGGGATTAGCTTCTTATTCACAAGTAGCATATGATAATTGTCCATTGAAAAATCCAGTCGCATTTTCTGTGCAGGAATTAAGAGGAAATGAGACAATGAACCAAGAGATTCTTGAATGTATACAAACTCACTCAAAAGAAATATTTGATGACATTCGAAAGATAACAGGCGTTTTGTTAAAAAATACATTTTTGAAAGAGATTTTGGATAACTATCTTGCCGCAAAGGAATATTGTTATACTCATACAAATATGTATAATATTCCATATAGTATTCTGTACACGAGGTCGGCGATTGATCTTTTTGGACGCAAGGTATCTGTTGAAGGCGTGGGGCAGAGTATCTCTGAGGTGATAAATGAAAAATCTAAATTTTTTTATGTAAACGATGGACAAATACAGAAACGAGGGAGAATGTATGCATATATACAGTTGATCATATCAAATCATGATGTTAGAAAGAATCAAATGATGATGAAAATAGAAGAACAGATGGAGGATGGAAAAACTTCAAACATTATTTTAAAAAATAAGATAGATATAGAACCCTGTATTTATAAATAAGAAATGTGTATAATATAATGCATTGCTTTAAACAACTGTAGGTTTGTCAAAGATATGTTACAAATTTTGTAAAAAAGAATTAAGGACATCGCGAGGGGATTTCCAGCCGAGGGGGTGCATGGGAAATTTGTGGGACTGGCGGTTGTAAATCATGGGTTGCTTCGAAAGCCTGCAAGATGTAAAGTGCGTTGTATATTGCGGAGCCGAACAGGCACAAATGTGGCGCTAACACCACCCTAAGGCTATCATGGAAAATCGCCTAAAGCATGATGCTTGACAGGCATAGGCAGGACGAATATAATTGCCGCACAATGTTTATCCCTTGACTATAGTCACTTGCTCTTTATTTTGACAGTACCGAATTTAGAGGGAGATAGATATGGATTTGAAAGATGAGTCCAACAAAACGGAATTGGATCGAAGAATCGAGGAACTGACCGAAGATTATCGGAATATGTTGTTACAATTGTCCAATAATCACGATACCTATAAACGGGCGGCATTGCTGTATTATTGGCTGCGGGATTACAAGAATTATATCCGGAATGAGCATACTTTCGATCCACAGTACTATCCTGCTTTTGAGCGCGGCAATATCATCAATGTGAATCTTGGATTCAATCTTGGATCTGAAACAGGCGGTCTCCATTATGCCTTGGTTATTTGCAACAGCAATCGTCGTAATCCTGTACTGAATATTATCCCGCTTTCATCAATGAAAGCAACCAGGACGCCAGATGATTTGCGACCGACAGAGGTTTACCTTGGCAAAGAGCTATATTATCAGGTGCAAGGGAAATTTCAAGCGTTGCGTGTGTCGATTCCCAAAGAAATTAAGGTCTTGGAGAAAATGTTGGAAAGCAAAGACGCAAATGACATCGGACACGTAAGACAGCGTATTGGCGAGTTGTCGAAAAAGGTTGGGCAGATGAAGCAAGCGCATCACAAACTGCAGGTCTTAAAAGAGGGTAGTGTTGCGATCATGAATCAAATCAGAACAATCAGCAAAATGCGAGTGTCGGAACCGAGGGATTCATATGATATTCTGTATGGAATCAAGTTGTCTGCTGCGGGAATGGATCAAGTGGATAAGAAAATTACGGAAATGTTTACAAAAGTAAAAAATAATTGACGAAAAAATATATTTTCGTTATAATGTGAGCACAACACAGCGGTCTACCCGCACCTAAAATTAGGACACTGCGGAATCCCGCACTGACCGAAGAAAGGCTCTGTATCCTCGCGATACAGAGCCTTTCACGTTATTATTATCTTATCTCTTGCCAGTTTCGCCAGTAACGGAGTGGGGCGTAGGCGGCTTTTGCGCCGCGTTCTTCTTCGATGCGGAGGCTCTGGTTGTATGTTAACAGGGCTTAAGTTCATGCGATTTTACTGTTTCGAGAAATCTCCCCATTCTTGCTACGGCACATATAAAGCCCCATTGACCTCCATGCGGACGTCGCCCATGTAAAAAAACGGCGCTTTTGACGCTGCTGTCGTTTCGCAGAGCGAGGTATTTCCTTGTATTGGCGGACAGCTTGGCTTCGGGCGCGTGAGCGCTCTTGACTTCGATGGCGAAGGTGTGCCGCCAGTCCACGATCGTGTCGATTTCAAAGCCGCTTTTGTCGCGGAAAAAAGTCAAATTCGGTTTTTTCCCTTGATGTAGTCGGCTCTTCAAGAGTTCGGAGACGGCAAACGTTTCCACGGCGGCTCCTTTGTGGCGGCTGAGGAGAAGTTCTTCCTTGCTTTCCAACCGGAGTAAATGGCACAAGAGTCCGGAGTCGACGAAATACAGCTTTGGCGTTTTGACAACGCTTTTCCCCAGATTGTTTGTGTCCGGCGCCAGGAAATGGATAATAAAGGAAGATTCCAGGATTGACAGCCAACTTTTCACGGTGGGGGCAGACATTCCGATGTTTTTGGCGATGCTGTCCATGGAAAGAAGCTGACCGCTGCACGTTGCGCAGACCTGGACAAATTTCCGGAAGGTCGAGAGATTGCTGGGATTGATTTGGCCTTGGATATCAAGGTCCAAATATGTATCGATGTAACGTTCATACCAGTCGGCTGAAATAAAATGTTTGCTTGTGTCGTGCAATGGCGGATACTGGCCGCCGAATATCAGGTCGTATGGATCAGCCGGCAGCGCTTTGGCGGCATGCAGCTCTCTGACGGAAAAGGGGAGGAGCTTTAAAAAAGCGGCTCGTCCGGCTAAACTGTCTGCCATATTGGTTTTCAGCCGGAGCTGACTTGAGCCCGTGAGAATGAATTTGCCCGGGGGAGAATCGACGTTGTCCACGTGCATTTTTAGGGCGTCAAAGATTTCCGGCACTTTTTGCGCTTCGTCAATGATGGCGCCATCGGGGAATGCGGCCACGAAGTCGGCGGGATTGGACTTGGCCAGTTCGCGCATGGTACGGTCATCGAAGGTGACATATTTTTTGTCGGGGAATATGGTCTTCGTCAATGTGGATTTCCCGCTTTGTCGTGGGCCTGTGACGCCGATGATGGGAAATTGCCGGGCAAGGCGAATGAGGGTATTGCTTGCTTGCCGATGAATCATAGGAATCCCTCCGGATAAAAATCTAAAGTTTAATGTAAGGAAAATCTAAAGTCAAGGAATGGGCGCGTATCTTATCATAAAACAGCCACCGCGTATTCATTTCTGTAGCCAGTGCTTTTTCACGTTTTGCTTCATAATGCTTCTTCTAATCCTTGAGGTACGCCAAATCGTACGCCAAATCATTTTTGCTATAATATCTGTATAGAGAGAACTACTTCAAGCCATCATAAGAAAGGAGTAAATAATTATGAATGACTTACCGGCGCTTTCATGGGAAGCCTTAATAGAATATATAAAGGCTCACCCTATACAACTGCTTGGTTCATATTTAGCCATCGTTTGCGATGCATTACGCCGAGAAATCAACAGAGAACAAGCTGCAAAACGAGCTTATTTTTACAGGCTATGCGACTATATTGCCAATACTCACAATATGCTTCCATCTCCAGCTTCGCTGAAAGAAATGAAAAAACACTTTGCTAAGCAATTTAATGTCGAACCTGAATGTTTTCCTAGCAAAAACAAAGCAAGCGAAGCACTGCTTTTATTCCTCGAAGCGACTACAAGATTTCCCTGGTCGATGAAATCTTTAATTTATGAGAACTTTGAGTTCTTAAAATCCCGTTTTGAAGAAAACGACCAAGTTCTTGAATCCCCGCTCCTTCATCCAATCAATCTAATTTCTACCCGGCACGTGTTTTGGACATATTGTGTTGTTTATTCCATGATTATGGTCATAGCAACCATATCTAATCCTCCAGTCAATTCTTCTTTATGCGAGCTCTATATATTTGCGCTAAGTACAATAGCAACTATTGCGCTCGTATCTGGCGTAAGCACCATTTTCTATTTTCTCTTCGTCGTAACCCATAAACTTGTGAAAAAAATTTACTGGACCGCCATACGGAGGTCGTAACATATCTATTGTAATCCTACAATTAAAGAAGTCTGCACCGCCAAGATTCCTTGGCGAGCAGACCATAATTGGGATATGTTGTAATGGACAAAATTAGTTATCTGTGTTTCCAACATGAATTTTTACCTATTTTAATTACGATTGGGAATTTATGGAACACTAAGCGTCACCTCTTACAATAATTGTTTTATATCTCCAACCTTTGCATACTTGTTGATTAAGTTGTTGCAATAAACATAATCGACACTCTTTAAAAAAGATAAATATCCTTTGATACGTAAACGTTCTTTTTCGTCAATAGTAGGAAGGGCTTTTAATGCAATATAAAGTTCCTTTTTTAAGGCACGCTTTCGGCGTTTTCCAATGGATAGTCGTCGATCTGTGGTTAGAGTCAATCCTGTGATTATTTGCCGGTGATTTCTTGACATAAACCGCGTTTTTTTCGTATTTACCTTAAAGCCCGAATGGTCTAAGATGGTTGCAATGTATTTACATATATCTTTGGAAAGAAAGTGCTTGGATGATATATATATATCATCCGCATAGCGAGTATATATATAATTATTATCGGCGCAATATTTTTCAATCTGCAAATCTATTTCATAAAAAATAATATTGGATAAGATAGGAGAACTAACTGCACCAATAGTAAGATGGTTTTTATACAAACAAATATGCTGAATATACTTTATAGCATCTGCGCTTTTTAAATCGAATGTATGTATATCTGTCGTGGCAGGCGCATTTTCTAATAAATTGTGTAACTGGCGCGCGGTGATGCTTTCAAAGAAATTTTTAATATCCATGTGTAATATATAGTTGTTAGTTAAATGCTTACGTGCCGCATCCAATATAGATCGTCCATGACAATAAGCACACGCCGATGCCGAAACAGGAAATTTTGAAAACACATTATATACTAACCAATATTGTAATGTTTTCAATTCGGCAGAAGGCTGATATATAGTCCGCGTACCACCGGTGCGTTTGGGCACACAAAAAATTCTATAAGAGGATTGACTTTTGGCAATAACGCTCTTGACATAATCTGTGTCCAAATCCAAATCTGTAGCAATGATCTCAAGAAAATTCATGACAAAAATTCCAATCTTTACGCTTAAATCTTTTGGCCAAAATTAAATTTCTTGTTCGATTGAATTCATGTAATGTGCATGAAAAAATTTGTTTATTAAATTTCCAATTCCCAATAAGACGAAAAAGTCCATTTTCTTTTTTCACGATATGTGTTTTTTCCAAAAAGTTAAAAACATAATCGACTCGCATATTATGCGGCAACTTAAATTTGTCTATGTTGCGCAAATGTTTATAAATTGTAATAATATCTTTAGAGCCGATAGGCTGTAAAAGTTGTAAGATTTCTATAATTTCTAAAATAAATGCGTATAAATTTATTTTATCTTTATTAAATTTCCACTTAAACAGATGCGATTTCTGTGCTTCTATAGCGATAGAATCCAATTTTTTTAATAAGTCTTTTGATCGTAGTATAGAACCGTTTTCTATATCTGCATAAATTACAGTAGCGCCAGCTGACTTTGCTTTCATAACTGGTCCGGTTGAAATAAAAGATTTACTCCCTTTGTGTTTTTTATCTAATACAATTATCATTTTTTTTATAAAGGATGAACCATTTTCCGCAGAAGAAAAAGCACCTAGTTCACAGGAAGACCCCATGCTTTCCACTAATAGTATGATATACTTACTTACATCGGCTAAAAATTCTTCGAAAGATAACAAATCAATGCATTCCTTATAAGAACTATCTTCCCATAAGTCCTCTGAGATAGCAAATTTGATAGAGCTCGATTTGTTGGTAAGGTATTGTTTAATCGCTCCACGATTGGTCTTGCTCAAAGCGCAGTCCGACTCTGCAGTATTGGACAATATACCTTTTCCGCATAAAAAAACAAACTGCGGCGTAAAAATGCGATTATTACTAGTTCCTTTATTACGAGGCAATTTATTGATCAATGATAATATAGGATTTTTACAAAAGTTAACAGAGTTATTATTCATATCCTGTACTCCCAAATAAAAAAGATCCTTACTTGGCGAAGTTACAACATCGCATAAAGCAGAGCACTTAGCGATGTTGTAACTTCGCCAAGTAAAGCCCCACAATCATTCATGCTTTACATTTACATAAAGCAGCGTAATATTCTTTCGAATATTACATAACACAACTAAGGATCTTAATTGCAAATATACTCTCATCCTTTGTGCCTGTCAACAGCTTTTTCGGCGTATTTATTTGGGCAGTCTGTGTTGTCTATGCTCGGTAAAATTAGATGGATTATCTGCAACGCGTCGTTTTCCTAGCATAAATTGTACGCAATGTTTTGATATGACGGCTTTGCGTAATCGAAATGGAATGAATTCTTCCCGTGAAAGGTGGACAAAAATTGCGCATGAAAGGTTCAAACACGAGGCCGTCGGGGCCTTTTCGATATTTGTTTGGTGTACCAAGCGGACAATTTGGAATTCCTATATAGCAAGGAATATCCTATTGATTGGAAAGTCTGTCGGCGATATGCTGCATGGCTTGCATAAATCTGTTTATAGAAAGGTTTATCCCATGGACATTCATGATGATTCTGGTTGGTTGGTCAGCGCAAATACCAAAAGTACGGTTGATATAGATGAATCCGATTTGGAAAAGTTATTGCAGTTAGCTGATTTGGAGAATCAGTGGGCTGAAAACGTTAAAAATGAAGTCTGTGATTACGATAAAAACCGCGTGGAAGCGGAAGGGAACTTTTGATTCATCAGTTTCGAATAATGAATGTCGGGGGAACCATTGTGCAATACCCCTTTGGGTATATCTGCACTTTCCCCAGCCGCAGGCATTTGCTCCGTGGGGAACGGCAGGATTATAGCCGTTCCGGGGTGTCGTTGACGAGACGGTGCCGGGATAAAACGGGGAAGAAACTTGCACCGAAAGAAATAGAACTTCTTCAATGTGATATCGAATATGCGAATAGCGAGTTCAGGGAGCTTTCGTCAGTGGGAGAAATGATGCACGATATGAAGGAAAGGAGAGAGTATAGGAGAAATAGATATTATCAGATATATGGAGAGTATCCTGAAACCCAGTGATTTTCGCGGCAAATGATATAAGACGATGGGGTGATGCTCACGGGAGATATCTGATATCGTGTGTTTTGGTAAGTTTTGATTGTAAAGCTGATTCCCTGCATTCTGTTGTGAAACGGTTTCAAGCAAGAAAGTGATGGCCATGAAGCATGCGCTTCATGGCCATCACTTTCTTATATAGCCTCTTATTTCTCTTTCTCGATTACGTCCTTTTCATACCCAAAGCACTCTTCGGCGATGTCGTTGCTGAGCCAGATGAGGCAGATGAGGTTCGGGATGGACATCAGGCCGTTCATGGTGTCGGAGAAGTTCCAGACGATTTCGAGCGTGGTGGTGGCTCCGACGAAGGTGATCAGCGAGAAGAGGATGCGGTAGGCCATGATGGCTGGGCGGGCGCTGACGAGGTATTCGAGAGCTTTCTCGCCGTAGTATTCCCAGCCCAGGATCGTTGTGAACGCGAAGAGCGACAGCGCGACGGAGACGATGATGGGCGCCGAGTCGCCGAAGGCGGAACGGAAGGCCATGATGGTCAGATTCGCGCCAGAGACCAGCTTGCCCGTGGCCGGGTCGGTCGTGCCGAGAATGCCGGAGGAGGCGATGACGAGGCCCGTCAGCATGCAGATGATCATGGTGTCGAAGAAGGTGCCGGTCATATTGACATAGCCCTGCCGGGACGGATGGTCGGTGCGGGCCGCCGCGGCAGCGATCGGAGCCGAGCCCATGCCCGCCTCGTTGGAGAATACGCCGCGGGCGACGCCCCAGCGCATGGCCGTCAGCATCGAGGCGACGATGGAGCCGCCGACGCCGCCTGCCACCGCGTCAAAGGAGAACGCCATGCGGAAAATCTCGGCGATGCCGGCCGGAACGGCGGAAATATTCGTAAGGATGGCGATGACCGCCGCGATGAAATAGAAGACCGCCATGAACGGCACGATGACGCTGGAGACCATGCCGATGCTGTGGATGCCGCGCACGAGGATCAGGAACGCGCAGACCATGATAATTCCGCCGGCCACCGCCGTCGAAACGCCGAAGCTGGTATGGATCGCCGAGGCGATCGAGTGCGCCTGCGTCATGTTGCCGATGCCGAAGGACGAGAACACTGCGAACAGCGCGAAGAGCGTCGCCATGACGCTGCCCAGCGTGCCGCCGATGCCGTTCTTCATGGCGTACATCGGGCCGCCGGCCATTTCGCCGACGCTGTTCGTCTCGCGGTATTTGACCGCCAAGACCGATTCGCCGTATTTCGTGGAAAGCCCGAACAGCGCGCTGACCCACATCCAGACGAGCGCGCCGGGGCCGCCGAGGACCATGGCCGTCGCGACGCCGACGATATTGCCGGTGCCGACGGTGGCGGAAAGCGCCGTCATCAGCGACTGGAACGGCGAGATGTCGCCTTCGTGCTGTTCTTTTTTCTGGAAAATCATGCCGACGGCGTAGAAAAGATTGCGCCAGGGCAGGAATTTCAGCCGGATCGTCAGGAAAATGCCGGTGCCGACCAAGAGCGCCAGCATGATGGGGCCCCAAACAAAATTGTTCAGGTCGTTCAACATTTGCTCAAGATTCATTCTGTTCCCTCCAAAGGTTTTCGGCGGAGCGGCACGGCCCCGCCGTATATATTGCACGGGAAAACCGCGCTCTGCGCTACAGTATAGAAGTATAACTTAAATTTGTAAAGCAAAAACAGGGAAACGACAGCCAAAACCATAAAAATTAAATAGGAATAGGAAACTGACAGAAAAAATTAAAATCCCCCGGCGCGACCGGGGGATTTTTATCAGCCGAAAATGGAACCGGCGGCTTTTTACGCATGGAGTTCGCCGTTCTGCTTTTCCGTGTAGTCGATGGCCACCGCCACAGCGCCGTCGCCCGTGATATTCAGGCAGGTGCGGAACATATCGAGGACGCGGTCGATGCCCGCGACGAGCGCGAGACCTTCGATCGGCAGTCCGACGGACTGGAGCACCATCGCCAGCATGATGAGGCCGGCGCCGGGGACGCCCGCCGTGCCGATGGAGGCCAGCGTGCCGGTGAAGACGATCATCATCATCTGTCCCGCCGTCAGGTTGACGCCGAAGACGTTGGCGATGAACAGCGAGCAGACGCCCATGTAGAGCGCGGTGCCGTCCATGTTGATGGTCGCGCCCAGCGGCAGCACGAAGCTGGTGACTTCGCGGGACGTGCCCAGCTTTTCCTGCAGGTTCTTCATGTTGACCGGCAGCGTCGCGGCGCTGGAGCAGGTCGTGAAGGCCAGCAGCATAGCTTCCGACATGGCGGAGAAGAATTTCATCGGGGAGACGTGTCCGCCGACCTGCGCAATGGTCGAGTAGACGGCCACGGCATGGATCGCGCAGCCAATCGCCAGGCAGGCGATGACCGACATCAGCGGCAGCAGGACTTTCGGACCGTTCGCCGCCACCACCGGAACCAACAGCGCGAATACGCCGATAGGAGCGAAATTCATGATCATGGCGATGATCTTGTAGCAGACCTCCGCCGCCGCGTCGGTGACGCGAATCAGGATCTGGGCGCGTTCGCCGCCAACCTGGATGATGCCGATGCCGACGAACAGCGCGAAGACGATGATCGGCAGGATCTGCGCTTTCGCCATGGCGTCAACAGGGCTCGTCGGAATCATGTTGACGAAGACCTGCATGATGCTCGGCGCTTCCTTGACGTCAATCTTGCCCTCGGCGGCCATCTGCAGACCGGCGCCCGGCGTGCCGATACCTGCGACCACGAAGCCAATCAGGATCGCGATCGCCGTCGTGACGAGATAGATGGCGATCGTGCGGACGCCGATGCGTCCCAGCGTCGTCGTATCGCCGAGGCTCGTCATGCCGACGACCAGCGACGTGAAGACCACAGGAACGATCATCATCTTGATGAGGTTGATGAAAATCGTGCCGATCGGAGCTATCCACAGCTTGATGAAGGGCAGCGATTCCGGCCCCACGACCAGACCGACGACGACGGCCAGCACGAGACCAATGAAGATTTTAATGGATAAGTTCATTGGGTAAACCCCTCCTTATATATAATGGTTAATTATACGCAAGAAAAAGAACATTGTCCATCAAAGCTGCCATGTATACAGAATACAAGGCGGAGGGCAAAATGCTGGGCCTTTTGTCGAAAAAATGAGCAAAGCCGGGAACGCCGCTCCGGACGGCGCTTTGTCCGGCCCCCGTTTTTTGACAGGGGGCGCGTTTTTCTGTTATAATTCTTGTGGTTGATTGCGCATAGGAATACAAAATATAGTTAGGATGCACGAAAGGCACGATGAGACGATGTTTATACCACTCAGCACATGCGCATCCAACGGCGACGCCTTTTTCTTCGGCAGGGACCGGAGGGAAGAGCCGCTGCCTTTGGGGTGCTCGCTGCTTGATATCCGTGAAGTCGCGGAAGAAAACGGAATATCGGTGGACGACGTAATCTCCCGGCTGGAGGACTTTTCCTCCGCCGACGCGCTGTTGGGATTCGGCGTCTCGCTGGCGACGGCGGAGGCTGCGGAGGAAGTGATCTGCACGGAAACGCCGGTTTCCCGTCCCATCTTTGAGGTAAAAGAGACGTTTGCCGCCGATGCGTCGGCGACTTTCGCGGAAGAACCCGTGATATTCGAGACGGTCGAGCCGGCGCCCGTCGAGGTGGTGATCGAGGCGGAGACCGTCGTCGCTGCTGAACCGCCGAAAGAATCCGCGCCGCAGGAAGCGGCGGTCGTGGAGGCCGTCGTCGTCGAGGCGGAGCCGGCGGTGCCCGTGACGGAAGCGGAAGAAGCCGCGCCGCAAGCGGAACCAGAACCGGATATTACCGAGATCATAACGGCGGAAATGATTTCCGAGGCGTGGGAACGGCGCAGGGCCGCGCTCCGGGAAAAAGCGGCGAAGAAGGAGCAGGAAAAAGCGTCCGCCGCGCTGGCCGAGACGAAAGGCCCTTCGGCGGGGATTCCCGTCAAGGCGTCGAATTATCCCCGCCTCGATCTGGCGAAACTCCGCAAGATGGCCAACGTCCGCGTGAAAGCGGCGGAGCCGGAGGAGGATTCGCCGGACGATCATCTGATTGATCTGAACGTGCCCGACGGGTACGTGGTGCAGACCTCCACGGAGTCCGTGGTGTGGCCCTGGGAAGTCCGGCCGGACATGACGCTGAAGGAAGCGTTGGAGGCTCTCACCGACAGACTGCTGGCCAGCCTGACGGAGGAGGTCGTGAACTGCACGATCACGGGCGAGATGGGCGAGGGCGGCATCAAGTCCCTCTGCGAAGCCTACCATCAGGAAAAGGAACAGATCTACAGCGCGGTCCAAAAGGAAAGCCGCCGCCGCATCACGCGCATGGGCGCGAAAGCCCCCAGCCCGTCGGCGATGGCCTCGGACGCGACGCAGGAAATGGCGATGCGAATGGCGAAGCAGTTCCTGCAAAACGAGATGGGGAAGAAAGCGATGTGCTTCAAATCCCCGTTCCCCGACGAAAACGGCATCTACCACATTTTCCAGAGCCATCGGGTCGAGGACGAGGACAGCGTGGAGTTCCCGAACGAACGCGTCTTTTACCGCGAGCTGGGCGGAGGTTGGGCAATTTCGGTCGGGTATTAATAATGGGCATAAAAAGGGCACCCGTGCAAAGCGGGTGCCCTTTTCTGTCTGTATCAGTATTCCGTCGGCGTGTCCGGGGTCGGCTGCCGCTCGTACCTGATGCCCACGTTGGCTTTGAATTCCTTCAGGAGCCGCACGGAAAGCTGCTTCCAGTCGGCGAAGATCTTGCGCGAGTTCTCGCGCAGCTTCTCGGCAAATTCTTCTTTCGAGAGACCGAGGGACGACCGGATCAACTGTCGGGAATCGGCCTCCGACCGTTCCACCGCTTCCCTGACGATGGGCGACATGACGTCGAAATAGCCCTGCGTCAGCGCCATGACTTCGTTGGAAGTCCAGTACATTTTCGCCGGATCGTAGGTGTCGCGCAGCGCGTGGTACGTTTCCGGGACTTTCCCCACGGCGAAGGGCACGAACGGATTCTCGAAAGCCGTGTCCATGGACATCCAGACCACCGGGGCCGGCAGCGCGTCGCCGGCCTGCGTGATATGGGTGTAGCTCGTCTTCGACGACAGGATCGACCGCTCGCCCATTTCCTGCACGTAATGGTACGGCGTCCCGTACATGCCCGCCAGCGGACTCTTCGACTTGTCAAACTCCGTGCCCTGGTAATAGTCGCGGAAGAGCCGGGCGATATCCTCGACGCCCAGCTTCCTGTCGGGGGTGATGGACAGCGGGTAGGTTTTCGAGTCCCAGTCCTCGACCCGGGGCGGAAGGTTTTTCGACGGAGCGACGGTGCTCATGGCGCGCCAGACGCGGCGCTTGGAATAGTACGGGTGGTGAAATTCCTTCGACTGCAATGATTCCACCCAATCCACACGGCCCTCTTCGTCATAAGCCGCCCAGCCGACTTCCTCCAGCATTTGCGGCAGGTGCGGGTTGAACATCTGGTTCGGGTCGCCCTCGCGGATGGCGCGGATCCGAAGCTGGTTTGCCTCGATGAAGAAATCCCCGTCGGGAATCTTTTCCGCAATCCAAAAACCGCCCTTGCCGGTGGGCGACATCTGCATCTCGAAGACCCACGCTTCGTCCTTATCGGCGACGGCCAAAGTCTCGGCGGTGCCCCAAAGCCCGTATTCGTCGATCAGCGCGCCCATCAGGGCGACGGCCTCCCGGGCGGTCCTGCAGCGCTCCAGCGCCACGCGGGAAAGCTCGGTGGCATAGAAAATGCCGCCGCCTTCCTTGAACGGAACTTCGGGCAGATGCGCGGACATGTCGGTGCATTCGCCGAACATCAGGCCGTGCTCGTTGATGATGCCGTAATTCGCGTCCATATAAGCGTAAGTGTGCTCCACCTCGGGGATGTAGCCGAGGGGCTTCGTGTGCGGCCTGCCGGGATAATCGTAGTCCGGACTCCGCTCCGGCGCTACGAGATTCGGCTGCAAAAACGCGTTGTAATCGGGCATCTCGTCCAGCGCGACGGCCGTGGCGTACACGGGACGCTTGCTGCCCTTCGGGTGGTCCTTCGCCGGCACGAAAGCGAGATTCATTTCCGCGCCGCGCCCGTCGTTGGAATGGGAAACAATCATGTTCCCGTCCGCCGACGCGCCCTTCGTCACAACCATTACCGTGCAGGCCTCGGCGCCCGCGCCCAGCAGCGAAACCATCGCCGCGCCCGCAATCAACTCTTTCAGCAAAAGAACCGCCTCCTCATATCTGGTTTGAAATGCATCGTGTGGGAAACACTGAATAAGTCAATATAGGCCTTGCATGACGGAAAAAGACACGACAAAGGCGTGAAGGGACTTGTTCGGAGGTTCCCTTTTTCCGCTCCTAATTATACGCGAAGGCGTGCATCTTGTGAATCACCCTGCGCGCTTTTTTTGATTCCTTGCTTTCTTGATGAAATGCTCCTATAATTTGGAGGAAATTATTAAGGAGAGAATGAGCCCTTTATGCCGATTGATTTTTCCAACCTCGTGGTCGCGTTCCAGGCGGTGGTGCCGATGTTCTGCCTGATGTTCATCGGCGTCATGGTCAAGTATTTCGATCTTCTGAACGCGGCGGAGCTGAAGCGCGTGAACCGCATGGTGTTCCGCGTGTTCTTCTCCATCATGATGTTTTACAATCTCTATACGACGAATATCGCGACCACCTTCCGCCCGCGGCTGATCGCGTTCGCGCTGGGCGCGCTGGCGGTGGTTTACGTCTGCGCCTTCGCCGCCGTCTGCTTCGCGGAGAAGACGCCGAAACGGCGCGGCGCGATGATCCAGGCGATTTACCGCAGCAATTTCGTGCTGATGGGAATCCCGCTGATCGCGAACCTGTTCGGGGACGAGAATATCGCGGTCACGACCATGATGGTCGCCGTTGTGGTGCCGATCTACAATGTGCTCGGCGTGTTCACGCTGGAGTTTTTCCGGGGCGGTCGGGTCAGCTATCCGCATCTCTTCCTTGACGTGCTGAAAAATCCGATGATTCTGGGCGCGCTGGTCGGCGCGTCGTTCCTGCTGTTGGGGATACCCCTGCCGAAGCCGGTGCTTCGCCCGCTGGCGCAGATCACGGCGGCCACCACGCCGATCGCGCTGATTATCCTGGGCGCGTCCTTTCGCCTTGGCTCCACGAAGGAGCACAAGGCGCAGCTCGCCGCCTGCGTTTTCTCGCGTCTTATACTGATTCCCGGCGCCGCCTTGGGGACGGCGGCATGGCTCGGCTTCCGCGGCATGGAGTTCGCCACGCTTATCAGCATTTTCGCGACGCCCTGCGCGGTGGCGGGCTTCGTCATGGCACAGCAGATGGACAGCGACGCCGACCTCGCCGGCAACTGCGTCGTATTCACCTCGGCGCTGTCCTGCTTCACGATCTTCTGCTGGATCGTGCTGTTCAAGGAACTGGGCGTGTTGTAAGGAAGAGGACGGCTGATCTTGCCCACCTCCATGAGGGGGGTGGCAGCGAAGCTGACGGGGGGAGCAACACGTTTTGTGATTCCCGATACGACAAAGAAGGGAGCCTGCAGTCGCAAGCTCCCTTCAAAGATGGAGTCCAAAATGCCGTACACAATTATATGCCTAAACCTGCATGTGCAGGTGGGTTCCCTAAGTCTTGTTTTTGTTCTTCGTTCGAGACGATCCAACAGCCGCAAGCTCAAATCGGGTACCCTTTTGTAAAGAAGTCGGTTAGACACCTATACTTGCTTACGCACATCCCAGACGGCTCCGTCTTTATGCGCCTATCATATCACAAAGAACGGCTGTATACAAGACTTGAAAGCGCGAAATCGTTGATTTTTGGGGATTTTCCACAAAAATTTTCCCGCGAATGGTTCTTTTGAAAATAAAAGCAGACAAAACGCGCGGAAACGGTTATAATAATATAGATATCCAACGTGTGCAAAGGAGAAAGATATGGAACAGGAAAACAAATTCAGCGTGGCCGTGCATTACGGGGATACGCTGGGCTACATCGAATACGACGGCGACGCGAAAAAGGTTGTCGTCACCCTGCCCGACGAGGAGGGGCAGAAAAAGGCCGAGGAATATCTGGCCACGACCCATGAGATTGCCGTGCCGAATCTGACGCTGATGGATTTCGAGACGAAGACCATCGACCCGACGGCGGACGTCAGGAGTTTTCAGATCGCCATGACGCGCATCTGGGAGGAAACGGAAGTCTACGTGGACTGGAGCCGTCCCGTCGCGTTCGTGAAGAAGTACCCGACCCTCGACAGCCTGCCGAAAGGCGGAGGGGAGTTTACATTGGAAGAATGAGGGAAACAAAAACTGTCGTACGAAATATCGTGCGACAGTTTTTTGTTTCCCTTATTCTTCCTAATGCGATTAGCCTTTCCCTTGCGGAACGCAGCCGTTGGATGAGGCGTTATAATCGTAAGGTTTTGGCGGTGGCTTGTGCGATTATCCATATTCTTCGTTGTGGAATTATACCAGGGGCGCCGCCCCTGGGACCCTGCAAAGGGCGTTCCTCCCTTTGGAACCCTCCTTAGGGCCCTGCGGGGCCAGGATTCCGCGACGTGCGATTGTGATAACTTAAACAATTATTTATCCCGCGCTAACGGCTATGATGACTTAAACTTTAGTCCATTTTTGCGGGATAGGGTGTGACACGGCGCCACCAAATCTTTGCCTCCCTCTTTGAGGGAGGTGGCAGCCCGAAGGGCTGACGGAGGGAGTATTGACGCGAAGCCCCGTTAGGATAACAGAACAATGATGAATAACCGAAGAATATGGTGCCAAAACCTTTTAGAAAAAAGGAAACCAATCAGAGAGACGTGTGGAGCGGCGTCCATGCGAACACGGGCGCCTTCGTGTCGTACTGGTCAAACGCGCCGTCGGCGTAAAGATTCCCAAACTGCAGGAACGATTTGTTGGGGTACGTGACCGTGACTTCGATGGGCATGTCCGCCGCGATTTCCGAAGCGGGCAGGTCGAGCACGAGGCCGACGCGGATCCGCGACGTGCTGTCGAGGTCGGATTCCCTTATGCGCTGTACCGTCGTATAGCGCCGCGCCGTCGGCGTTATCTCATGGAACCGTCCCTGGCGGATGGCGACGACCGCGTTCGTCAGCCCTTCTCGGTCGAGGGAGCGGCAGGAGAGCCGCAGACGGAGCTGATACGTCTGCGCCGCCGCGTCCAGCGCGGCAAAATCCACATGACCGGTGCGCCCCTGCTCGATCTGGAGGCTCATCACGTTGCAGTACGGCGTCAAGAGGTACGCCTCCGCCTCCATGTCCTCCGACTTGTCCTCCGACGGCGTGCGCCCGAAGGCCTCCGCGTCCGCGTGGGAGCGGAAGACAAAGCCTACGCGCTTTTTCGGGACGAGCTTGTTCGCCTCGATCTTCGCCATCGAAACCTCGTCCTCGCCCAGCCCCTGGGCCGCCATGGCCGGCTGCATCCCTGCCAGCATCGTCACTGCCGCGATAGCCGCGGCCGCTTGTTTCCATCCCTTCATTTTGACGAACCTCCTTTATTGCGAAGCGCCTGCCGTCCGAAGCTGCGGACGCGCGCCTGCGATAGGCAAATGATAAAAGATAGCGGGAAAATTGTCAAGGAACCTGTGCCTGCGGAGCGCCTTGTCCCGCGTTTCCTCAGTCGAGGCCGGTTTCCTGCCGCAGCGCGGCTACAAACTCCCCGTACAGGCGCAGCACGGTTTCATGGTTGCCCCGGAGCTCGGCCAGAGCCTTTTCCTTTTCTTCCGGGGACTCCGCCGACAGGAACCGCTTCCCCGCCATCTCCGACGTTTTCGCCGCCGCGGAGACCCGAAGCCCGCCCACGGACAGGGATGTGGATTTCAGCGAGTGCACGGCGTCGGTGTAGGCGTTCCAATCCTCCGAGGCGAAAAGTTCCCCAAGCTGCGCGCTCTTTTTTTCATAGAGGCCAGCAAAGGTCCCCGCTAATTTTTTGAAGATCTTCTTGTTGCCCGCGCTGTATTGGAGCGCCGCCTTACGGTCGAATACGGGCGCTTCGTCCGCCGTCGCCGCCGTTGGCGCTGACGGGGCGGAAATAACGGGAGCGGAGGCTTCGGGTTGCGGCTTGGGCGCCGGACGGACCTTTTCCGGCGGCAGGCAGCGCATCAGCGCACGTTCCAGCATGTTGAAATCCAACGGCTTGGAAAGGTAATCCGAGAAGCCCTCACGCAGGAAACGCTCCCTGGCGCCGAGGTCCGCGTCCGCCGTCAGGACGATGAATGGCGTCCCGAAGGAATTGGGCAGCCGCGAAGCGGCCCGCAGGGTTTCCACGCCGTTCATGCCGCCCATCCGCTGATCCAGCAGCACCGCGTCGTAATGTTTCACCAGCAGCCGCTGCAAGGCCTCCTCGCCGTTGGAAACAATGTCGAGTTTGATTTGCGTGTCTTTCAAGAGCTCCGCCAGCACGAAGCGGTTCATCTCGTTGTCGTCCGCCGCCAGGACGTCCGCGTCCGGCGCCAGGAAAGCGACCTGGTACTCTTCCGACGATCCGGTGTCGTCCGCCTCGGAATATTCGCCGATGGGCGCGGGCGCGGTGATTTTTTGGGGCAGGGCCACGGCAAAGGTGGTGCCTTCGCCATAAACGCTGTTGAAGGAAATGGAGCCGTTCATCATTTCCACCAGGTTGTGGGTGATGGCCAGTCCCAGCCCCGTGCCTTCCACGTGCTGGTTCCGCTGCATGTCGAACCGCTCGAATCCCTTGAACAGCCTGGATTGGTCCTCTTCACGGATGCCGATGCCCGTATCGCGGATGATGAACCGCAGCATCGTCTTATCCTCGTCGGGCCTCGGCGCGTGGGAAACGGCGAAGTCGACGGTCCCCCGCTCCGTGTATTTGATCGCGTTGGTCAGGAGGTTGATGAGGACCTGCTGGATGCGCCGCGTGTCCCCGTACAGGCAGTTGGGGACTTCGGCGTTGACCTTGACGTGGAACTCGAGCCCCTTGGCCTCGGCCCTGGGACGCATCATGCTGGAGACCGTCTGGATCAGCTCCGACAGCCGGTATTCCGTTTCCACGATGCGGAACTTGCCCGACTCGATCTTCGAGAAATCGAGGATGTCGTTGATGATGGAGAGCAGCGAGGAGCCCGCCGTGCGGACGCTCCGCGCATAGCGTCCCACTGCGGCGTCCTTCGACTTCCGCAGGATCATCTCGTTCAGACCCAGTATCGTATTGATCGGCGTGCGGATCTCGTGGCTCATGCTGGCGAGGAATTCGCTCTTGGCCTGGCTGGCCTGGTCCGCCAGCTCTTTCTCTTTTTCCAGCGCTTCGCTGCGGGCGGCTTTCTCCCGCGTCACGACCAGGTACGCGCCCACCGACAGGAAGATCATCAGCAGGAGGGCGGCGACCCGGATGCTGCGGGAAAAGACGGCGGTCATGGGCCCGGCCACCGCCCCCCAGGGAACGTAGCCCGTCACGGTGCAGTTGGCATGGGGGAGATCCGAGGCGAACAGGAAATACTGCTTCTCGTTCAGCATCAGATAAGAAGCCGCGGACCGGTGGGTCTCGAGTTGCGAGCGGAGAAGCCCCAAAGCCTCCTGCACTTCCGGCGACCGGAAGAAAGCCGTATCCTCTTCGCTGTATGCCCGGTACGGCATGATCATTTGCCCGTTCCGGTCATGGAGCAGCAGCCGCATGGAGGAATTGAGCGCCGTCATGCGGAAATGCCAGGGAATCATCCTTTCAGAGTAAAGGCGGCACAGCACGCCGGAAACGTTGCTGCCGCGCATCAGCGGGACGGCGAAAATCAGGCCGTATCCCGCCTGGTAGTCCACCACGGCCTGCCCGTGCATCGCGACGGGGAGGTTCTTGAAGGTGCGGTACGGCAAGACGTCGCCCAGGACGGATTCCCCGTCGATGGAGATCACGCCTACGGAGACGCCCGCTTCCATGCCGCGAAGCTCCCGCAGGAGACGCTCCTGGGCCTCGTCGCCGGGGGAGGGCTCCAGACAGCCGGCCGCCAGGGAGAGCACAGACAGCTCCTCCTGAATCTGCTTTTCCGTCATCAGGGCGACGTCCGTCGCCTGGCTGGCCACCGTGTTTTCCAGCGAGGAAATCATCAGCGCCGCGGCCCGCATCTGCATCCAAACGGCGAAGGCGGCGAGCACCGCGATGAGCGCGCATATCTGCACGATGATCTTTGGAAGCTGCCGTTCCTCCTGCGACTCATTCAAGGCTCGTCACCCCGCTTATCAGCCAGTCTATATCCATCAGCAGCGTATCGTCGCTGATCGCCTCGTCCGCTTTACAGCGCAGGACGTTCTGGTTATCGTACAGCGGCCCCCGGAAAATCAGCATGTGATTGACCAGCTCCAGCCGGATCGTATCCAGTTTCGCCCGCATTTCCGGCGTGATTTCCGACGAAAGGGACGTCAGCAGGACCGCGTTGCGGTCCACGCCGATCCAGCTCGTCCGCATCACGCGCAGCTCGTCCTTCAAATAATCGCGGAGCAGGTCCTGATAAAAGATATCCCAGCGGCAGCTCACCGAGGCAAGGATGTGTTTGGCCCCTTGGGGAACCGGCGCGTTGAACGCGATGGAGTCCACGCCGAGCGCATCCGCCGCTTCCGCCGCCGCCATATCGTCCTGATGATAGGTGATGAGGTCGGCGCCCGCTTCGTGGATCAGCCGTTCCGCCAAGTGACGCTCCCGCTCCGGGTCTTCCCACGCATTCGTCCACGCCACGACGACCCGGGCGTTGGGGTTGATCCGCCGCGCGCCGAGCAGGAACGCGTTGATGCCCCGGAGGACTTCCGCATTGGGCATGGCGGCCACATAGCCGATGACGCCGGAGGTCGAGCGTATGCCCGCCAGCGCCCCCGAAAGATAGCGCCCCTGGTACATGCGGGGGAAATAGGTGGCCATATTCGGGTTGTAGGATTTCGACGCCATGTTGATGAAGGACACGTTGGGAAATTCGTTCGCAAAGGGCCGGATTTCCTCGGGATAGGAATAGCTGGCCAGGATGATCAGCTTGCATCCCTGCCCGGCCAGGTTCCGCACCGCTTTCAGGCATTCGCCGCTGCGCCCCGCCACATGGTCGCGCACGACGAGCTTCGCGCCCAGCTTGTTGCACGCGGCAAGAAGCCCCTCGTAGTTGGAGGCGTTCCAGCCGGGACTGCGGACGTCGCCGAGCACGATAAAGCCCACGGTCGGTTCCACTGGCTCCGGCTCGTCGGGGGCGGGACGGAAAATCAGCGCGAGCAAGACCAAGCCCGCGGCGGCAAGCAGTATGGGCGCGAGCCACCGGAGGATGCGGCGCCGGATTGTCCGTATATTTTGGTTCATGGCAGGGCTCCTTTTTGTCAGGACACGGGCATTCACGGGACTTTAACGGGATTCTTCGGCCAGCGTCCGGGCGTCGTCGGCAAGCTCGTCATAGAGTGCCAGCAGGCTTTCGTGGAAGCCGCGGATCTTGGCGAGGCTCTGCGCCTTTTCTTCGTCGGTCGCCTCTTTCGACAGGAGCACCCGTGCCGTCATCTCGATGTCTCTTGCGGCCGCGGAAAGCCGGCAGCCGCCGATGGCAAGCGACGTGGATTTCAGCGCGTGGACGCAGTCCGTGTAATCGCCCCAGGATTCCGACGCGAAAGCGGCTGCGAGCTGTTCCCTTTTCTCGGGGTGTATTTTCGCGAACGCGGCGGCCAGTTCCCGGTAAAAGTCCTTTTGCCCGCCGCTGTATTTGAGACCGAGCGCCCTGTCGAAGGAAGGCAGCTCGTCGCCTGCCGTTTCCGGCACGGCGGGGGGCGCGGCGTGCCTTTCCGGCGCGGCGTTCCCGCCGGGGAGGGGCGCGTCCGGGGCGTGCAGCTTTTCCGCGGGCAGGTATCGCATGAGCGTCCATTCCAGCTTCTCGCCGTCCAGCGGCTTCGCCAGATAGTCGTCAAAGCCTTCCTTCAGGAACTTCTCCCGCATGCCCATGACGGCGTCCGCAGTGAGGATCAGGAAGGGCGTGTCTTTCGCGTTCGGCATTTCCCTGGCGGCGTGGAGGGTTTCGACGCCGTCCATGCCGGGCATCCGGTGATCGAGCAGCACCGCGTCGTAGCGGTTTTCCGCCAGACGGTCCAGCACGGCCTGACCATCGGAAACGGTCTCGATCTGGATTTCGGTCTTTTTCAGCAGGCCGGCGACGACCAACAGGTTGATTTCGTTGTCGTCCGCCACGAGGATGCGGGCGTCCGGCGCACGGAAAGCGGCGCGGTAGGCCGGTTCGGTCTCGGTTTCCGACAGGCGCCCCGCGAAATCGCCGATGCGTTCGTCGCCGTCGATTTTCTGCAGCAGCGTGGCAGTGAACGTGGAGCCGACGCCGTAGGTGCTTTCAAACACCACGTCGCCGCCCATCAGATTCGCGAGCTGCTTGGTGATGGCGAGCCCCAGCCCCGTGCCTTCGATGCTGCGGTTGCGCACGGTATCCAGCCGCTCAAAATTATTGAAAATCCGGTCCTTGTCCTCCGCGCGGATGCCGATGCCCGTATCCTGCACGACGAACCGCAGGAAGACCGTCTGTTCCTCCTCGTTCTTTTCGCCGGAAACGCGGAAATCTACGCTGCCATTTTCCGTGTATTTTGCGGCGTTGGTCAGGAGGTTCACCACGATCTGCTGGACGCGGGTCATGTCGCCGAACAGCGCGTCGGGGAGCGTCTCGTCCACCTCAAGCCCGAAGGTAAGCCCTTTGTCTTCGGCCCGGGGCTTCGCCATGTTCACGGCGTTCCGCAGCAGATCCGAAAGGCGATAGTCGCTCTCCACGAGCTCGATTTTCCCGGATTCGATCTTGGAAAAGTCCAGCACGTCGTTGATGAGGTCGAGAAGCGTCCGTCCCGCGGAGCGGATATTTCGCGCGTAGCGGGCAATGACGGGGTCGGTGCCCTCCCGCAGGATCATTTCGTTCATGCCCAGCACGGCGTTGATCGGCGTGCGGATTTCGTGGCTCATGTTGGCGAGGAACGCGCCCTTCGCCTGATTGGCGTTGTCCGCGAGTTCCTTTTCCCGGCGCAGCGCGTCGCTCTCTTCCGCCCTACTCCGCACCCGGAACAGGTATGCCCCGGCCGCGAGGAAAATCAGCAGCAGCAGACCGATGGAACGAAGCAGACGCTCGTAGACCTTCGCGATGTCGCCGGCTACCACCGACCAGGGGATATATCCCACCACGGCGCAATTCGTTTCCGGCAGGTTCGAGATGAACAGGAAGCGGGTCTGCCCGTCGACCTCCACGGCGGTCGCCGCCGCCCGATGCGTCACAAGCTGCTTGCGGAGGGACGCAAGGGCCTTCTCGACGGCAGGATTGGAGAAAAACGCCTTTTCTTCTTCACTGTAATTCTTATACGGCACGACGAGATGGCCCGTGTTGCTGTAAAGCAGGAGGTGGACGCCGGGATGGTAGGCCGTCAGGCGGAACCGGTCGGGCAGCATCGTGTCGCCGTACCGCCGGTACAGGACGGCGCGGATATTCTGCCCGTGCCGGATGGGAACGGCGAAAAGCAGCCCGTCCCGGCTGGAGTAATCCACCACGTTTTGCCCGCGGAACGCATGGGGCAGCCCCAAAAAGCTCCGACGGGAGATATAGGACCCCGAGAGGGCTTCGCCCTGCACCGAGAGGATGCCGACGGAGACGTTTTTCTCCGAGCCGCGGAGCCCCGAAAAGATTCGTTCCTCCTCGATCTTGTTGGGAGAGGCGGCCAAAAGCTCTGCCGCCAGGGCAAGCGATTCAAACTCCTGGCGAAACCGTTCTTCTGCCAGGAGGGAAAGGTCCGCCGCCTGCCGCGCCACCGTCTTTTCCAGCGTATTGTTCAGGATCACCTGCGTCCTATGCATGGCCCATGCCGCCAAGACGAGAAGGACGACAAGGAGCGCGGCGATCTGCAAGGTGAACCTGAAAGAAGACGATCGTGTTTTCTCATTCAAGGACGCTCACCCCGCTTATCAGCCAATCGATAGATTCCAACAGCGCGTCGTCGGAGATGGTTTCCTTCGCCTCGCAGCGGAGGACGCCTTCGTTGTCGACGAGAGGACCGATAAAAATGAGCTCGAAGCCGAGCAGCGCCCGTTGGAGATAATACAGATGCCCGAGCATATCCTCCGTGACTTCCGGAGACAGTTCATCCAAAAGCACGGCTTTGCGGTCGATGCCGATCCAGTGGTTTTTCACCGTGTTCAGCTCGCCCTTCTGATAGCGGGAGAGGATGTCGTCATAGTAAATATCCCAGCGGCAGCGGACAGAGCAGATGCCGTGGGTGAGTCCTTTGGGGATCGGCGCGTTGTAGGCGATGAAATCCACGCCGAGGCGGTCCGCCGTCTCGGCCACCGCCGCGTCGTCCTGATGGTAGGTCATGACGTCCGCCCCTTTTTCGCGAATCAGCCGCTCCGCGAGGACGGTTTCCCTGGCCGCGTCTTCCCATGCGTTCGTCCAGGCGACGACCACCTTCGCGTTGGGATTCATGCGCTGGACGCCGAGGGTGAAGGCGTTGATGCCCCGCCGCACTTCGGCGTTCGGAATGGCGGCGACATAGCCTATGACGCCCGATTTCGTCCGCATCCCGGCCAGGGCCCCGGCCAGATAGCGGGCCTGGTACAGGCGGGGGAAATAGGCGGTCATGTTCGTGGTGTACGCCTTGGCGGAGGTCGCCGCGAAAGCAATCTCCGGGTGCGCGTCCGCCAGGTCTTTGACTTCGTCGGGATAGTTGAAGCTGGCGAGAACGATCATGCCGCAGCCGGCGTCAATCAACTCCTGTACGGCCTTCGGGCATTCGCCGCTGTCTTCCGGTACATGGTCGCGCACGAGGAGCTCCGCGTCGTGCGTCTCGCAGGCGGCGCGAAGTCCTTCATAGTGCGAAGCGTTCCAGCCCGGCTCGGTGACGTCGCCGAGGATGACGAAGCCGATTTTCGGGCGCGGTTCCTCCGGGGCGGCGGTGAAGCGGAACAGCGCCGCCAGCAGGCCGGCCAGCAGGCACAGGCCGAGGCAGATTTTTTTATAGTCCATGGGAAGCTCCTTTCGGGAGGCATACTTTATAAATAATTGAAAATTTCCATTTTCTGACAGTCAGAAAGATACATCTTCTATTATACACGTTCTGACAGCTTCGTGCCATGTTAATTGCCGATTTTTTGCGCCGTTTATTTTCTTTCGCTTTTTGCAAAAAAAAGAAGGAAATGTCTGAAAAAGGGAGAATATTATAAATACGCGAGAAATGTCGACCTGTTTGCGGGCCGCATTTCCAATGTAGGAGGGATCGGAATGCAGGAATATCAAAGCGCGGATTTACGGAATATCGCCGTCATCGGTCACGGCCGGACGGGCAAGACGAGCGTTTTGGACGCGGCGCTTTTCAACGCGGGCGCGGCGCGTCGCCTCGGAAAGGTGGACGACGGGACTTCGGCTCTCGACTATGAGCCGGAGGAGAGCAAGCGGAAGCTGAGTATTTCCAGCGCGCTGGCGGCTGTCGAGTGGCGCGGCTGCAAGATGAATTTTATCGACACGCCGGGCTATCCCGATTTCGTCGGCGAGATGATTTCGGCGCTGACGGTCTCGGATTCGGCGCTGATCGTGGTTTCCGCCCCCAGCGGCATGGAGACGGGCACGGAGAAGGCGTGGCTGACGGTGGAGGAGCTGGGTCTGCCCCGGGCGATCTTCGTCAACAAGATGGACCGCGAGCACGCGGATTTCGACCAGGCGGTGGACGAGATGCGGACGCGGTTCGGCTCGGGCGTCGTGCCGGTGCAGCTTCCCATCGGCAAGGAGGACACGTTCCAAGGCGTGGCCGACCTTTTGACGCTGCACATGAAGATCGTCACCCATGAGGACGAGGAATTGGTGGCGGACATCCCCGAGTTCATGCAGGAGGCCGTGGAGGAAGCGCGGCAGAACCTGATCGAGGCGCTGTCGGATTTCGACGACACGCTGATGGAGAAATTCCTGGAGGGCGAGGAGATCCCCGAGGACGAGATCCGCGAGGCACTGGCGAAGGGCGTGCGCGCGGCGAAAGTGTTCCCCGTGTTCTGCGGCTCGGCGCTCCAGAATATCGGCGTGAAGAAGCTCCTGAAGGGGCTCGGCGCGCTGATGCCGTCGCCGGAAGAGCGGACGTTCATCGGCACCGACCCGAAGACGGAGGACCCCGTGGAGCGCGGGACGGACGGTCCCTTCTCCGCGCAGGTGTTCAAGACGATCGTGGACCCGTTCGTCGGCCGCCTGACGTTCCTCCGGGTGGTCTCCGGCACGATGAAGGGGGATGCTTCCTATTATAATGTGAACCGTGAGACGGAGGAGCGCGTGTCCGGCCTCATGACGATGCAGGGCAAGCAGCAGATCCCGCTGACGACGGCGCATGCCGGCGATCTGGTGGCGGTGGCGAAGCTGGCGGCCACGAAGACCGGCGACACGCTGGCGGACAAATCGTCGCCCATCCTGTTCGAGACGCCCGCGTATCCGGGCTCGATGATGGTATTCGCCGCCTATCCGGTGAAGAAGGGCGAGGAGGACAAGGTGTTCTCCGCCATCGGCAAGGAGAGCGACCAGGACCCGACCATCCAGATCGTGAAGAACAAAGAGACGAAGGAAACGCTGGTGCGCGGCATCGGCGAGGTGCAGCTGGAGATCCTGAAGGAGCGCATCCAGAGGAAGTACGGCGCGGAGGTGGATTTCCGCGAGCCGAAGGTGGCGCTCCGCGAGACGATCCGGAAGAGCGTCAAGGTCGAAGGCAAGCACAAGAAGCAGAGCGGCGGCCACGGCCAGTACGGTCACGTCTGGCTGGAGATCAGCCCGCAGCCGGCAGGCGAGGGCAACGTGTTCACCGAGACGATTTTCGGAGGCAGCGTGCCGCGTCAGTATATCCCCGCTGTGGAAAAGGGCACGGAAGAGACGCTGGCGGGCGGCATCCTGGCCGGGTTCCCGGTGGTGGACGTGAAAGTCAACCTGTACGACGGCTCGTATCATACGGTGGATTCGTCGGAAGCGGCCTTCAAGACGGCGACGGCCATCGCGCTGAAGAAGGGCATCATGGACGCGAGCCCCGCGCTCCTGGAGCCGATCTTCAATATGACGATCACCGCGCCCGAGTATTTCATGGGCGACGTCATGGGGCAGCTCAATACGAAGCGCGCGAAAATCCTCGGCATGGAGTCGAAGGGCCGCGATATGAGCGAGATCAAGGCGCAGATTCCGGCGCTGGAGCTTTATAAATACGCGACGGAGCTTCGCTCCCAGACGAAGGGCCGCGGCGATTTCTCGGTGGAGTTCTCCCATTACGAGGAGATGCCCCAGCGGATCGCGGAGGAGATTATCGCGAAGTATCTGGCGGAAAAGGAAAAAAAGTAAGAGTGGAGTAAAAGTGGGAAAAGCCCCTGCCTCTGTAAAAAGGGGCGGGGGCTTTTGCATAGGAGGTCAGGGATATGGCGGAGGACAGAGAATTTGCGGCGCTCTGCGAAAAATACGCGGCGGCGCGAAGCGAAGGGACGCTGCGCGGGAAAGCGCTGAACGAGCTTTACGAGGCGTGCATCGCGAAAGGCAGGTCCCTCGACATGGCGCGCTACGCCATAGAGGAAGCCATCGCGAGAAGGTTGGAAGAGCGGATGATATAACGCAATGGCGTTTAGTTAACGGATTATACACAGGATGCAGGACGTTTCAAAAGAAATAATGGATGTTTTCAAGGGATGAATTCGCTTATGTTCTATTTTTTGCATGACAAATAGGCGAATCGAAAAGGTTATTACAAGGAGAAACCGTTATGAAAATAATTGACTGCGAATTTCACTATTACTTGCCTGAAATGATGGATTATCTTTCCACACGAAATGAGGCAATGCGATATTATCCGGAAACGAAAATCCTGGAGGTGAGAGATAAGGTTTTTGCCCGTTTTGACGGTGTAACGAATGAATACCCGGTTATTGATGAATTATTGAATTTTGGAGCAGAACGAGTTGCCGTTATGGATAAAAACGGCATTGATGTAAGCGTTCTGTCTTCTTCTCCGGCACTGGAAGAATTGCCGAAAGAAGAAGCGGTTGCTTTTGCGAGGAAGTCTAATGATGCAGTTGCTGCGATCATGAAAAAATACCCGGGCCGTTTCCTTGGCGCTGCAGTTTTACCGACTCCCTATGTTGATGAAGCAATCAAAGAACTTGAACGCTGCATAAATGAATTAGGGTTTGAATATTGGCACACACATTCCAACTATAAGAATGAACACTTATATGAGGAAAAATATCTTCCTTTGCTTGCAAAAGCTGAAGAACTGGGCTGCGCGGTTTATGTCCATCCACAGGCGTCTGATGATGCAGACATGAAAGATATGGGTTACGTGTATTCTTCACCGGGACTTGGTTTTGGCCTGGATGCCATGAAAACGTCATTAAGACTCATATTGAACGGGACATTTGACAGATTCCCCAAATTAAGAATGATTCTTGGTCATCTGGGTGAATACTTCCCGTTTATATTGGAGAGAGTTGATAATCGTTTTGAATGGATCAGGGATGATGAAGTAAAAATGAAGCATTCCGTTTCGTATTACTTCAAAAACAAAAATGTTGTCGTAACAACAAGCGGCAATATGTCTAAACTTGCTTTTGAATGCACCAAGAAGGCTCTTGGCATTGACAGCATCATTTTTGCTTCAGATTATCCTTATGAGTGCTTGTCTGCTATGATGAAATATATGGATTCTCTTGAATTGACAGAAGAAGAAAAAGAAAAGGTATTTCACCTGAATGCTGAGAAGTATATTTTGAGAAAATAAGGTTTTCGCTTATAGGTTGGCGTTGCAAGACGTCTGATGAGAAATATGCCGTATTAGCTTAACTAAGCGCCGTTGTGATATAACGTGGCCGTACCGCATGAAAACAGCGGTCGCGGTTTGCCTTTGCGGAATGAGAACGCGCCGCGTCCGATAAGGGACGCGGCGCGTTTGTTGTATGTCGTTATATATCTTCCCACGTGTATTCCGGCAGACGCGCTCTTGTTTCCTCCGTTTCTTCGAGGAAGCCGTCGCGGATCAGCCGGGCCAGCAGGATGTGCTCGGGGACGATCTGGCTTTCCGCGAAGCGGCGGACGGTGTCGAAGGAGAGGTCCCCGTTTGCCGTGAGGCGGCGGTAGCGGACGGCGGGAATCAGGAGCTCGTCCGCGCATTCGTCGGCATAAGTTTCGGCGTCGTCTTTTCCGAAGAAGTCCGTGAAGTTTCCGTTGCCGTCGATGATGCGGCTGACCTCCCGGAACAGCGTGCGCCAGAAGACGTCCTGGGGTTCCGGGCGGATCGGGAGGCAGAGGAAGCAGCGGCCGTCGCCGCGCCGTCGCGCGTAGCCCCGAACCGGGACGCCGGCAAAGGGGCGGACAAGGCGAAAAGCGACGCCGCAGGGGGCGAGGGTTTTCGCGATGTGAAAGGCGAGGCCTTTTTCCGGGTAAAACATCAGGTGCTTGACGGCGAGGATATTGTCCCTGAGCTTTGGGACGCTGAGACGGGGCGCGGTGGGAACCGGTTCCGTCAGGCGCTCGCACATCTGCCGCCAAACCAGCAGCATGAAGGGGTCGAGCCCGTCGATGCTGCGAAGCAGGGGCCGATGGACGGCGTGGCGGGCGATATCCGGTACGGCGCGGAGGTCGCTGACGCCCATGAAGTCCCGCAGCGCCCGGATGGCGTCCCTGTCGTTTTCGGGAACGCCGATGAGCTTGCAGTCTCTCAGGATGGGAAGGATGGGAGCGAAGCGCAGGGAGATTTCCGTCTCGTCGGGATGAAAGCGGTTCCGTTCTTTTTGCTCGAAAACGGATTCGTCGTATCGAAGCTGCATCTCCATCCATTTTCGGGCGGAGACGCCGATCGCGCATTCGAGCCGTTTGGCGAAGGGAAGGGAAATGTTCAGGCTCCCGGCGACGACGGCGTCGATGTGTTTTTCGGAAACGCCGGCGCGGAGGGCCAGTTCCTGGCGGGTCATATCCATGCGGGCGAGCATGTCGCCCAGCTCTGCGCCGGGATGCCTGACGGCGGGGATTTCCGCTTCGTTTTCCATGCCTTCGCCTCCTTTTCGTTTTTTGACATTCCTATTTTATAGGAAATGGTTTGTTTGTCAAGAACGGGAAAAGCTTGCGATTTAAGCGCAAAAAGAGTAATATATAATTTGGTATAATTCATTTTATTGGAAGGAGAGGGACGCGGGGCGTTTCGTGTCCGCGAAAGGGAAGGCGCATGTTGAATCTCTTTTTTGAGCGCGTCGGCCGGTTTGTCATCCGATGGCTGCAATATATCGGGGAAGTCATGATGCTGTTGGGGGAGACGCTCCGCCAGCTGAAAAAGCCGCCCCGTATGCGCCATGTTTTTTCGCAGATGGCACACCTCGGCGCGGACTCGCTGCCCATCGTTGGGCTGACGTTGCTTTTCACGGGTATGGTGATGACGCTCCAGATTGCCCATGAGTTTATCCGGTTCGGCGCGCAGTCCACGATCGGCGGCGTGATCACTATCGCCATCGGGCGCGAGCTCGGGCCGGTGCTGGTGGGCGTGGTGGCGGCGGGCCGCGTGGGCTCGGCGATCACGGCGGAGATCAGCACGATGAAAGTCACGGAGCAGATCGATGCGCTGCGGGTCATGGCCACGAATCCCATCGGGTATCTGATCGTGCCGCGCATGATTGCCTGCATGGCGATGGTGCCGGTGCTGACGGTGTTCGGCGACGTGATCGGCATCCTGGGCGGCTGGCTGATCGCTACGGGCTGGTCGGGGATCTCTTCCTATCTGTATTGGAATTCCATCTCGACGTTCGCGGTGGCGCACGATATTACCGGCGGCCTCGTCAAGGCGGCGGTGTTCGGCATGTTTATCGCGGTGCTCGGCTGTTACTGCGGCCTGAAGGCTCCCGCCGGAGCCGAGGGCGTGGGCGTCGCGACGACGCGCTCGGTGGTCAGCGCGATCATCGTCATTTTCATCGTGAATTGTTTTCTGTCCCTGATTCTGTATAAATAAGGATGCGCGCCATGATCGAGCTGAAGCATGTTAATAAGTCCTTTGGGAACAAATCGGTGCTGCGGGACGTGGGTTTCCGGGTGGAAGACGGCGAAACGCTGGCGTTGATCGGCGGCTCCGGCTCAGGGAAAAGCACGCTGCTGCGCCTGATGATCGGTCTGGACCGGCCGACCTCCGGCGAGATCTGGATCAACGGGCAGGAAATCTCGGGGCTGGACGAGGAGTCCCTCGACGAGGTCCGGCTGTCGATGGGTATGGTGTTCCAGTATTCGGCGCTGTTCGACTCGATGACGGTGGGGGACAACGTGGCCTTCGGCCTGCGGGAGCACACGGATTATTCGGAGGAAGAGATACGGGACCTCGTCCGGGAGAAGCTCTCGCTGGTAGGGCTGCCGGACGCGGAGGATATGATGCCCGGCGAACTCTCGGGCGGAATGAAGAAGCGCGTGAGCCTCGCGCGGGCGCTGGCTTTCGGTCCGTCCATCATTTTCTACGACGAGCCGGATTCGGGCCTCGACCCGGTGATGACGCGAAAGATCGACGACCTGATCGTCGAGACGCAGAAGAAGCTGGGCGTCACGTCCATCGTGGTGACCCACGACATGGAGAGCGCCTGTCTCGTGGCGGACCGCATCGCGATGTTGTACGAGGGCGAGATCGTCGCGATGGAAAAGACGGAAGATTTTCGGCGGCTGAAGGACCCGCGGGTGCGGGAGTTCCTTGGAAGCTTCGCTAAAGAATAGAAAGGGCGGGATAATGGGCATGTCAAACGAAGTGAAGGTCGGCGCGTTTACCGTCTGCGGGATGGTGCTGCTGGCGCTGATGCTGTTGGGGCTGTCCGGCGCCACGATTTTCGGCCCGCGCCAATACACCCTGTACACGACGTTCCCCGAGGTCATCGGGCTGAATCCGGCGGCGGAGGTCCGTTTCGCGGGCGTGCTCGCCGGCAAGGTGGAAAGCGTCGAGACCGAGGGGATGCATGTTTTGGTCACCATGTCGGTCAACGACGAGATCCGTATTCCCCATGCCTCGAAGATCACGGTAAGCTCCAGCGGATTTTTGGGGGAGAAGTATATCAATATCCTTCCGGCGAAGGACACCGGCATTTATCTGGACGACGGCGACCGGGTGGCGGGAACGCCCGAGGAGAGCATGGAGACGGTGATGGCGCGGTTGTCCGTGCTGGTGGAACAGGCGCACGAGATGCTGAACGGCATCAACGGCGTTATCAACAACCCGGACCTCAATACGTCGCTGGTCGCCACGGCGGTCAATCTGAAGGACATCACGAGCAACGTCCGCGACATGACGGGGGCTTTTTCCCGTATGGCGGTGCGCAACGAGGGTGAGATCAACCGCATGGTGCACAGCCTGTCCATGCTGTCGGTAAGCCTTTCCAACGCGGCGCAGGAAGTGGAGGTCATGGTTAAGGACTTCTCCGGCGACGGGGAGGCGGCGGCGAACCTCCGGGCGACGGTGGCGAACATCGCGACGACCAGCGCGCGCATCGACAATATGGCGAAGAGCCTGGAGGGCGTCGTGACGAATCCGCAGACGGCGGAAGACTTGCAGGCGGTGCTGCACAACACGCGCAAGGTCACGGAGAAGGCGGACAAGATGATGAGCGGCCTCGGCGGCGGCGCTATCAGTCCGGGCCTCGAGGTCATGTACAGCGGGCAGGAGAGCAACTGGCGGGCCAATTTTGACGTGACGGTTTCGCCGTCGGAGAAAAGCCTGTTCAAGATCGGCGTCAACGATATCGGCGAAGGCAATCGCTTCAATCTGCAGGCCGGTCAAAGGATGGGCGCGCTGACGGCGCGGGCGGGCATCATCGACGGCGAGGTGGGTCTCGGCCTTGACGCCGACGCCGGAAAATACTGGCGCTTCTCCGTTGACGCCTACGACCTGAACAACATCCGTCTCCGTCCGAGGGCAAGCGTCCGCGTCGCAAAGAGCACCTACCTCTTCGGGCAGGTGGACGACGTGAACGACGGCGACAGAAGGGCGACGTATGTGGGCGTCCGGCAGGAATTCTGAGTAAACAGGAACACGCGGCCTTTTCGCGAGGCTGCGTGTTTTTTTGTCGCGTGAGAGCTTGCCTGCGGCTTCGTTTGCGGACAGCTGCCGCGGGCCGGTTTACGGCAGCCGCTTCCTTTTTCCGAAGGTCGCCGCCGATCTGCAGATTGAAATTTTAATAGAATCTTAATCTTTTTAGAAAGTTTTTATTTGCACAGACGGGGAAAAAGCGATACAATGAGTATACGTCGAAATATCGGCGGATATTCATTCAGGTTTTGCACAGGGGGAAGTATTGATGAAACGCATCAAGAAACTGCAGAAGACGCTCGCGGTTTTGGCTGTTGCGGGCTATATGGGCTTTGCCGCTTTGGGGACGGCACAAGCCGCGCCGATCGTGGAGCTGACGCTCCAGCAGAGCATTGATATGGCGCTGGCGAACAACCGCACCATCAAGGAGTCGGCGGAGGACCAGGCGGCGGCGTACTGGGCGCATCGGCAGGCGCGCCGGCAGGCAGGCCCGACGCTCTCGTGGAGCGATACGGGGACATACGCACTGGGCGGCAATACGCAAAGATATGCAGAATTAGCTGATTTGAGAAACAAGAGTTTTTATATCAATAGAGCTGCGATTTCTTTTCCGCTTTACACTGGCGGGCGGATTGAGAACAATATCGAGGCGGCGGAGCTGGGCCGGGACGCGGCGGATCTGACCTTAGAGGCGACGCGGCAGGCCATCAAGCAGCAGACCACGTCGGCCTATTTCCAGATTCTGCAGTTCCGCAATCTGATTCAGGTCAATAAAGAGGCCGTCGATACGCTGCAGGCGCATTTGGACAACGTCAACGCCCAGTACCGCGTCGGCACCGTCGCGAAGTCGGACGTGCTGCGTTCTCAGGTCGAGCTGGCGAACCAGCAGCAGGCCCTTGTGAACGCGCAGAACAATTACGACGTGGCGGTGGCCACCTTCAATAACGTCGTCGGCCTGCCCACGGACACCATCGTGGACGCCAAGGAGGATTTGTCTTATACGAAGTATGACATTTCGCTGCCGCGCTGCACGGAATACGCGATGATTCACCGTCCGGACGGGATCGCGATGGAGCGCGCATGGAAAAAAGCTGAGGCTACGATGAAGGCGGCGAAAGCCGGCTATCGGCCTCAGTTAAATGCGGCCGTTACACGTTCGTGGACAGGCGACGAGCCCGTTTCGACGAATTTGGGCGGAATCAATAATTATAACAACGACGGTACGGCGGGGACGCTTCAAATGAGTTGGAACATCTTCGACAACAACGTGACCGAAGCGCAGGTGCAGCAGGCGAAGGCCTCCATGCGCAAGGCGGAGCAGAAGCTCTATGAGACGCAGGAAACCATCCAGCTGGACGTGCGTAAGGCGTATCTGAACCTTTTGGCGGCGGAACAGAACATCCACACTACGAAGGTGGCCGTCGATCAGGCACAGGAAGATTACAAGATTGCGCAGGTCCGTTACAGCGCCGGCGTCGGCACGAACCTCGACGTCATGGACGCGGAATCCAAGCTGATCCAGACCCAGACGACCTATATCACCGCGCTTTATAACTACAACACCAACAAGGCGGCTCTCGATCAGGCCATGGGCCTCAGGGTGGAGCTGGACGTGGCGAACTACTACAAGGGGACCATCGACGAGACGATCCCGGTACAGCCCTCCCGCGACACGTCGATGAATCTCACGGCAGCGGACGCGGGCGTCGTTTCCCCCGCTGTCGTCCATCTGGAAAATGCGGAGCGGCCTTCGGAAACGGTCATGGCCGGACTGCATGCGGCAAAGGCAGAACTGCAGGCCGCGCAAGCAGCGCAGGCGGAACAGGAAGCGCAGGCCGCACAGGAGGCGCAGGATGCGGCAGCCGAAGCTGCGCAGTAGAACCTGACCAAAAAATAATCCGTTGGAACCAAGCGAAGCAGGCAAGTACTTCTGTATTTGCCTGCTTTTTTAATGTTCCTTTTATTGACAAACTGCGGCGTTCGCCTTAGAATTTGTTTGGTTATCATAGGCGAGGTATGCGTCGAGATAAGGAAAGGAGGAGTCCGGCGATGAAAAAACGGCCTTTGGCGCTGGCGGCAGGCGGCGCTGCTGGACTCCTCCTTTTATTGTGCGCGTGTTTTTGGTTTATCACGGGAACGCAAAGCTTCATGACCGGCATGGGGCAGCTTGCGGCGGAGAAAGGCTCCGAGATTTTGGGGACGCGGGTCGAGGTGGGCGAGGTCTGCGTGGATTCGCCATGGACAGTCACGGTCCGCGACGTCGCCCTGTACGACAAGCGGGACGAATTGCTGGCGCGGGCGGATTCTGCAACGGTGCGGATCAGCCTTTTCGGCATGATCGCGAAGAAGCCCGCCGAGGCAGTGGAAGACGTGCTGGTGCGCCGCCCGGAGGCTTGGATCGTGAAGCGCGGGGACGGCTCCTGGAATTTCCGGGATTTGATGGAGGAGGAGAGCGAGCCCAGCGGGTTTCGCGGCGTGGTGCGGAGCGAATTCGGCGCCGCGGCTCTTGCGATGGATGGGAAGTCCCTGCAGGTTTCCGACGTGAACGGCAGCGTCGATTTTGCCGATGCTAAGGCGATGGGAGTCGCGCTGAAGGCGCGCAGCGACGCTGCGGCGGTTTCCCTGTCGGGCAAGGTTGGGGAGGAAAACGCGTCGTTGGAGATTGAGGGCGCGGATATTGATTTGGCGCCGTATTTGCCGTGGCTGCCGAAAGACCTGCTGCCGGAGTCGGTGACGATACGGGGAGGCCTTGTGAAGTCGCTGGCGGCGACAGTGGAGAAGCAGGGGGAAGATCTGTCTTGCCGGGGGACGGCGGAACTCGCGAAGGGCGAGGTCCGGGTGCTGGATACGGAGATCCGGGACATCAAGGGCACCGCGGAATTTACGGAGCGGAACGTGAAGCTGGCGGCGACGGCCGAGGCGGAAGGGCAGCGGGCGGAAGTGCGCGGCAGCGTGGGCCTTTCCGGCGAGGAACCGACGCTCAGTCTGATTGCGCGCTCGGAGTCCTTCGATCCCGGCGAGGTGATGAAGGATATCCCGTATCATGGCGCGGTGGCGTTCAAGGCCCGGGTCACAGGCACGCCCTCGTCGCCCGTGGTGGACGGAGAATTTTTTGCGAAGGAAGGCGCGGTGGCGGATTACGGCTTCATGAACGCGCGGGCGCGGGCGGCTTACGCGGACGGGCGGATTACCGTCCATTCGCTGACGGCGGAAATGTTCGGCGGCCGTGTGGAAGGGCAGGGCGAATTCGACGCGCCGACCATGGCCTTTGACGGGCGCGCGAAGGCGGAAGACGTCGACGCGTCGAACTTCGAGGAGCTTGCGGAGGGACTTGCGGGCCGCGTTTCGGCGGATCTGGGCTTTGCCGGGAACGCGAATGCGTTGGAAGATGTTTCCGTGTACGGCAGCGTTTGGGGCCGGGATATGGCCTGCCATGACATTTCGGCGCCGGAATTTTCCGCGTCTTTTTACCATGCGCCGGAAAAAACGGTAATCGATTATCTGAGCGTTCATTTGGAAAACGACGGGCAGTTTGGGCTGGAAGGCACGATATTGGGCATGGAGGCGCTGGACCTGGCGTTTTCGGGTACCCACACGGATATTTCCCTGCTCTCGCGCGTAGATCCCGTTTTTGATATGGCGGGGATCGCCGACCTTGGCGGCACGGTGCGCGGCTCCATCGAGAACCCTTCGGTTACGGCCGAGTTCTTCGCCTCTGACGGCCAGCTTTTCAAGCAGCCGTACCGGACGATGCGGGGCGCTGTCAGCGGAAGTCTGGACGGCGTGCGCATCGATTCGTTCTCCATGGAAAACGGCGGAAAGGTTACATGGCTGGCGGAGGGCGTCGTCGGCCTGACCGGCGAACGGCGCGTCAATCTGCGGATCGATACCGTGGGCGCGCGGCTGGAGGATTTCGCGGCGCTCGTGGCGCCGGACCAGCCGATTACCGGCGATATCGACAACGTCATCACGGTGACGGGCACGCTGGACAATCCCTCGGTGGTGGGGTATATCAGCTCCCATCGGGGCAGTTACCGGGGCTATCTCCTGTCCGGGATGGAAGGCGACTACACGCTGAAGGACGGCGTGCTGACGGTGCACGACTTCCATATCTATTCGCCGCTCGTCGATATGGATTTGAACGGTACGTTGATGATTGGACCGCGGACGCTGAACATGGTCGTACAGGTGCACGACATTGATTTGCGGCGGTTCGAGAAGAAGGTCCCCTATCCCATCGAAGGGCACGGCGTGTTTGACGGCAAGATTTTGGGTACGCTGGACGAACCGGTTTTCGACGGAAAACTTACGGCTCCGTCGATGACGCTGAACGGGGCGACAATCACGGACGCCGCGGGCGAAGTGCATCTGCGCGGCTCCCGTCTCGAACTGAATCCTTTTGCGTTCCGGCAGAACGGGGGCGCCTATTCCATGCGCATGGTCGTGAACCTGAACGACGAGCGGATGACGGGAAAGGTGAAGGTGGAGCAGGGCGATATAGCCGCGATGCTGGCCGTGGCGAACGCGAAAAACGACGTCGTTCACGGGCGGCTCAATGCGGAGATCGAGATCGGCGGCACGATGTCGGTACCGAGAATTTCGGTGCTGGGCGTATTGACGGAGGGCGATCTGCGCGGCTATCCGGTGACGGACGTTTCACTGGACGCGGGGCTTTTGGGCCGCGTCGTGACGCTGCGCCGTTTCGAAGGGCATCAAGGCCCGGGCATGCTGGCTGCGGCCGGCGTATTCGACCTTGACGGCGAGCTCAGCGGGCGGGTTTCCGCGCAAAACATCCAGGCGGGGCTTTTCTCCGCCGTGGCCGGGCTGGATACGGACGTCGTGGGGACGCTGGATGTGGAAGCGGAACTTGGCGGCACGGTGGATTTCCCGATTGCGGACATGTCTTTGGCTGTAGCGAACGGCGGCGTCCGCGGTTCGACGTTTGACTCGCTGACGGGCCTCGTCCATTTGCGCGGCAGCGTGGTGGAACTGGAGCAGATAGTGGCGGTGAAGGCGGAAGGTGCGAAGACGTACCGCGCCAGCGCGTCGGGCATGCTCCCAATCAAGGCGTTTACGGCGCAGCAGGGAGAGGAACTTACCGAGTACGACAGGATCAATCTGCGCCTGGCCCTGGACGACGCCGACCTTGGCTTGCTGCCGCTACTCTCGGACCAAGTGGAATGGGCCATGGGCGAAACAGACGGCAATGTGGTCATCGGCGGTTCCCTGGCAGCTCCGACGTTCGACGGAATCCTCCGGGTCAAGGACGGCTCCGTGAAGCTGAAAGCATTGCGGATTCCCGTGACGGAGCTCAACATGGGCCTCCGCATGGAAGGCGATACCATTGCTGTGGAAGACAACGCTTCGGGCCGGATGGGGAAAGGCACGTTCAAGATCAGCGGTTCCATGCGTTTGGACGGGCAGACGCCTGTGGATTACGGGCTGAATATTGAGGCAAATAAGCTGGAAATCGCGTCGCCGTATTTTACGGGGCCGCTGACGGCTTCCGTGGATTTGCGGGAAGGCGAGATTTACGGTCACCGGATGCCGAAGCTGACGGGGCGGGTGGCGGTGGACGACGTCCTCATTTCCGTTCCGACGCTGCCGGACAGCGAGGGAGAGCTTCCCCGCATGATTATTGATTTCGGACTGGAAATCGGCAAGAATACGCATTTGTACAGCGCGGGGCTTTACGACCTCTGGATCAAGGGCTCGGCGCATTTCGGCGGGACCACCCGCCATCCGCAGCAGTCCGGCACGATTTCCGTCCGGCGCGGCAGGGTCCAATATTTGCAGACCTCTTTCCGCATCGTGGAGGGCGAGGCGTATTTCAACCAGGTGGATTCGTTCCTGCCCAGCGTCACCTTCAAGGCTGTGACCCGCATGAACCGCACGAGGATCATGCTGGGCATCGACGGCCCGGTACAGCAGATGAAGTTCACGCTGACGTCGAGCCCGGAAATGGGCCAGCAGGAAATTTTGCGGATGCTGACATTCCGGGGGGCTTCCACGCAGGGAGGAAATCAGAGCTCGGCGGACGCGCAGCGGAATGCGCTGCTTTTGGCGGGACTCCAGATGAGCGTTTTAGGCGAGGTGCAGAACGCGATTCGGGACCTCTTGCAGCTGGATGAATTCACGTTGTCGACGGGAACTTTCGAAAAAGGTGAAAAAGGGGCAGACAAGTCGACGATTGAGGCGTATAATGTACAAATAGGTAAGTATGTCACCGACAAGGTCATGCTCCGGTATACCCAAAGCCTGACCGAGGATATGCGGCGCTACGGCGTGCGGTACGACTTCACGGACCGTTTCAGCGCGTTTGCGATGCACGACGAGAAAAATCGGAATTGGTTCGGATTCGAGGCCAGAATCAGCTTTTGACTTTTCATGAGAGGGGGCGAGGAGCCTGCGTTTGGACGAATATATCCGGGAATTGAAGAAGATCGAGTTGCTGGAGCCGGAGGAGGAAGACCGCCTTTGGGACGCCTGCAAACGGCGGCGGGACGAAAGCGCGCGGGCGCGATTGATTCAGTCGTACCAGCCCCTCGTATTCAAACAGGCAACGCCCTACCGGACGTCGGAATACGTCATGGATTTGATACAGGAGGGAACGGTGGGGCTCATTGAGGCAGTGGAGAGTTTCGACCCTGACCGGGGCGTGGCTTTCAGCCTGTTCGCCATTCACCGGATCCGGGGGCGCATGAAGGATTTCCTGAAAAGGGAGGGCGCTTCCGATGTGGCCTGTATTGACGGCATGACGGACTCCGAGGGGATTCCGGCGAAGGAGCGCATCGTGGACCCCGGCGCCTTGCTGGAGGAGCAGGCGGAGAGCCATGTGCTGGCCGAACGGCTGCGGGAGGCGATGGCACGGCTGCCGCAAAAAGAGCGCTTCGTTTTGGAGGAGGTTTATCTTGCCGGCGGCGGCATTGACGGCGTGGCAGACGCGCTCCATCTGAGCGAGTCCCATATTTACCGGCTGAAGAAGACGGGCATCCGCCGGATTCGCGGTATGATGTCACGCTTCATGCAGCATTGGAGCGAAAAGTAGCCGTAGGAAACGATTTTCGGGCGATAATCGGGCATAATCGCCGATATCGTCTCGCAAAGAGGAATTTTCCCGCTCCATGGGAAACGCATAAAATCGGATTATAAATTATATGATGAAATTTACGAAGGGAGGGAGCGTCATGGACAGCGGCATGGAAGACCGCAGCCGTCTTCGCCGTCATGTGCGGGCGGCGCGGGAATGGCTCGGCCGGGCTGAGGATTCGTTGGATCGGGCCGAGGATGTGCGCGGTGATCTGAACCTGATGCTGGCGCAGGCGGAGCTTACCCGGGCGCAGGAAGTGGAACGCCCCCGGCCTTCGGTGGTTTGGACGCGGCGGCTGGCGCCGCTTTGCGCGGCGGCTCTCATAGCCGGCGGCGGTTTATGGGCATGGCGCTCCGCACTCCCGCAGACGCCGCTTCCGATCATGGAACGGAGGACGGAAGAAGCGGCGGCGAGCACGGATGCGGCGCAGCTGCGGCGGGACCCGGTTCCGTTGCCGACGCTGCCGCAGGCAGATTCTGTTCCCGCGCGGGAGGAAACCGTGCCGGAAATGCCACTTGCAGAGCCGGAATACAGGGAACCGACGGAGGAAGCGGTCGCTTCCCCGCCGGAGCCGGAGATTTCGCAGGAGCCTCGGCCGGATACCGGAGGCGCGAGGGTGCCCTCGGAGGAAATGCAGCGTTTGATGAACAGCGCCGGGCAAAGCCTGCGTGCTATTGACACGGAACAAAGATAGGAAATAAAATAAGGGCGGATCATTTTTAGGAGGTTTTGTTTTGGAGCAGAAGCATTATCGGAAATGGGCTTATACGGCCGCGTTTGCGGCGAGTTTTGCGGCGGCGATGCCCTTGGAGGCCGCGCCTGCGGAAAATGTTGCGGCGGAGCCGCAGTCTCAAGCGGTGGTGGCCATTCCTGATATTACGGCCGTTCCGGTGGAGGTCGTTCCTGCGCCGGTAGTGACGGAGGAAGAGGCGCTGGCGCGGCAGGAAGCGGAAGAAGCGAAGCTTCGCGCCGAGGCGGAACGTAAGGCTGCGGAAGAAGCGGAACGCAAGGCTGCGGAAGAAGCTGCCCGAAAAGCAGAAGAAGAGCGCCGCGCCGCCGAAGCGGCCGCCCGCGCAGCGGAAGAAGCCGCCCGCCGCGCCGCCGAGGAAGCGGCGGCGGCGAAAGCGGCGGAAGCCATTACGACTACGCGGGGCGCCGTGCCTGCGGAACGCTGGACGGAGATGCGCCCGGACGAGCAGTCGATTGCGCTGCGCCAGAAAGCCCTGGTGGGGCAGACGGTAGTCGACGTGGTGTTTGACGGAGCCAGCGACGCTACGCTGCCGCTGGCGAAGACGGCGGTCCTGTCCCGCGCCGGCGACGTCTTTGCCGAAGATACGGTGGACAAGGACCGGGCGGCGATTTACGACGTCGGCCTTTTCTACGATATTTTCCCGACGTTCGAGATGGTGCCCGAGGGCGTCATCGTCACGTACCATCTGCTGGAAAATCCCATCCTGCATTCCGTCACCATCGAGGGCAACCGGGCGCTGAAGACGCCGGAGCTTCGGAAGCTCATCACGACGCCCGAGGGCGAGATGCTGAATACGAAAGTCCTGCACGACAACCTGCAGGCGATTTCGGACCGCTACCACAAGGACGGGTATATCCTCGTCAAGGTCAACAATCTGGATATCGGACGCGACGGCAACCTGAAGGTCGTCATCAACGAGGGCACGTTGGAAGGCTACGTGGTCAAGGGCAACACGAAGACGAAGGACCGCGTCATCATCCGCGAGATGCGCATGAAGCCCGGCGATCCGTTCAACGCGAAAAAGGCGCGCCGCAGTATGCAGCGCGTATACAACCTCGGATTCTTTGACGACGTGAACATGAAGCTGAATCCCGGCATCGAGCAGAATTCCGTCGTGCTGGAAGTGGACGTGGTGGAAAAGCGCACGGGCAACTTCACGGTCGGCGCAGGATATTCCTCGTCCGACGGCTTCATCGGTATGGTCGGCATCGGCGACCGGAATTTCCGCGGCATCGGCGACGCCATCAACCTGACCTTCGAATTCAGCGGCGACGATACGGACAACCACGGCTACACCTTCTCCTATCGGAGACCGTGGCTTGACAAGAAGGAAACGGCGGTCACCTTCCGCCTTTACAATCGTACCTACAGATATTACGATTACAATTCCAATGGCGACAAGGTCGAGGAATTCATGCGCAAATATACGGGCGGCGAGTTCACTTTCAGCCGTCCCGTCAGCGAAGTTTCGACGAATTACATCACGTTGCGCCGCAGGGAAGACCGCTATATCAAGCATTACTCAGAGCTGGACCGCAGTACGCCCAAGTATGCTGATTGGCGCGACGCGAACTTCGGCTTGACGAACAGCCTGATCTTGGAGCATGTCACGGATACCCGGGACAACGTGTTCTATCCGATGAAGGGCAACAAGCTGAGTTTGACGGCGGATATCGCGGGCTTCGGCGGCAAGTTCAAATACCAGAAGTACACGCTGGAAGAGAATTACTACATCAAGGCCGGGCACGCGCAGGTGTTGGCGCTTCGCGGTATGTACGGCTACGGAAACGGCACGATCCCGGAATACAGCCAGTACCGCATCGGCGGCCAGAACACGATTCGCGGCTACCGCGACGAGCAGTTCCGGGGCAACCACATGTGGCTCGGCACGGTGGAATACCGCTTCCCGGTGTTCAGCAAGGTGAACGGCGCGCTCTTTACGGACTTCGGCGGCACGTGGGCATCGGGATGGTCGCCGTCCAATACCTATTCGTCCGTTGGCTTCGGCTTGTCCATCAACACGCCGGTGGGGCCGATCCGCGTCGATCTTGCCCACGGCAAACAGGGCAATCGTGTGCATTTCAGCGTCGGCGGAACGTTCTGATATGGGTGGCAGGAAGAAAATGCGGCGGATTATCGCCGCATTTTTCACTCTGATGGTATGTCTCTTTGGCGGTTCCGACGCGCAGGCCGCGGGCATGGTGGAAGAAGTGACGGCGAAGATTGACGCCGCAGCCCCTATCCCCGTGCTGGTACGGCGCCGCATGGAGACGACAGTCTCCGCCATCGGCGGGCAGCTTTTGGCGGGCCGGCAGATCGCCGATGTGGAAGCCTCCCGCGCGCAGCAGGAGGCCGTTATCCACGAGGTGTTCGACAAAGTCCTTGTCGGATATTCCGTGGAGCGCGTATCGCTGACGCCCGGAGAAACGTCCGTCGTAGAAATCCGGCTCGTGCCGTGGGCGGACGTCATCGGCGCCGTCCGCGTGGACGTGACGGTGGAAGGAATGCCGCCCGCAGTGGAGGAAATGGCGCGCCGGGATTTGGCGGACGTGGGTAGCGTTTTCGGCGCGGGCATGCAGGGGCTCCCCGTGGCGGCCAGCGACTGGACCAACGGCGTACTGAAACGGAGCCTGCAGGAATACATGGAGGCCCATCTGCCGGAATTCCGCGCGGATTTTGACGTGGAGCCCGGCGCGGAGGCGAAGGTGGCCTTGACCGTCTATCCGAAGCTGCCGGTGGTACGCACCGTGGATCTCAGCATGAGAAGCGATTCCGTCCCGAACTTCACGCTGCTCGGGCATCGGAATATCATGCAGGAAAACGCCAATATGCTGATCGGCGTGCCGGTGGCCTTTGTCGAGCGGCACGAAGCGGAGTTCAATGAAATGTTCGCCGCCTCGCTGGATTCGCAATCGGATTTTCGCGCGCTGGGTCTCCATACGAAAGTTACTATGCGGCCGGGCCGCGATATGTCCCTCATGAGCCGTTCCGACACGAAGGATTATCTGATCCGCCTGGAAGGCTGGGCCGACGTTTCCCATAAGGACGCCGACGGCAACTATACGATGTTCCGGTTCCACGCGGGCAAGCGGTTCTCGCCCCGGGACGAGTTCTTCGTACAGACGGACGTCGCGCCGCAGGATGTGCACTGGACCTGGGCGGTCGGCTATACGCGCCATTTGGCGGACGCCACGCGCCTCATCGCCCGCTACGATATGCGCGGAGAAAAGATGATTCTCGGCGGGGAACAGGAGATCGGGCGGAAGTGGATGCTCCGCTACGAATACCGCTGGACGGATCAGATGGGCGAAGGCGCGCTCCGCTACCGGCTCCACGATTTTCTGAGCCTTGAATACATCATCGACAAGAAGGACAAGTGGGTGCGGGTTATCGGGAATTTTTAAGGGCTTATAGCGTGCAAGAAAAAATCCGTTCGGAATTTTCCGAACGGATTTTTTCTGCGCTGATTTTACCGGGTCAGCGTGTTGCGCTGGCCGTCCTCGTTGGGCTGTTCGTACATGCCGCGCCGGACCTGCGTGTCGCTGCCGCCTTCTTGTTCATACATGCCGCGGCGCACGTCGTATTTGTATTCGCGGGGTTCACCGTCGCGCTTTTCTTCAGAATGCGCCTCGCTGCGGGTTTCCTTGGGGGGCTCCTCCCGATTTTTGCGTTCCTCGGCCTGCTGTTTTTCAAAGTCCTTGCGTTCTTCTTCCTGGCGTTTCTCGAAATCTTCGCGCTCTTTGTTCTGGCGTTTTTCAAGATCCTCGCGGCGCTCTTCGCTGCGCGCTTCCTGATGTTCCTTGTCGGCGTACATACCGAGGCGGACGTGCTCGTCACTGCCGCCGTCTTTTTCGTACATGCCGCGGCGGACGTCGTACTGCTGCCCGTCACGGGAGAAGGCGGGATCTGCCGCATGGGCCGTGAACAACGGCGTGCCGACGACGGCCGCGCCCAGTACGGCGGCGAAAATCTGTTTCTGCCATTGGTTTGCCAATTTCATAGAACACACTTCCTTCTTTGTTGTTTGATTGTTTCCTCTGCTATTATATCATTAAATCTTCCTTTCGATGCACTTTTTTGCCGGAAAATTTTCTTGTCGGCGGTAAGCCGGCGGAATCCTTGAAACGCGAATTGGAAAATTTGTCTATCGACAAAATTCGGAGGGCGGCGTTATAATACGAAATAGAGGTTTTGCAGGTTCGCCCCGTTGGGGCGGGAGAGAAAGGAGAAAAACAATGGAACTGAAAGGCTCGAAAACCGAAAAGAATCTTTGGGCGGCGTTCGCCGGCGAATCCCAGGCGCGCAACAAGTACACCTATTATGCCTCGAAAGCGAAAAAAGACGGCTATGAGCAGATCTCGCGCATTTTCGAGGAGACGGCGGGCAACGAGAAAGAGCACGCTAAAATCTGGTTCAAGCTTGTCGAGGGCATCGGCGATACCGCGGCGAACCTCAAGGCGGCGGCCGCGGGCGAGCATGACGAGTGGACGAGCATGTATCCCGGGTTCGCGAAGGTCGCGCGGGAGGAAGGCTTCGAGAAAATCGCGAAGCTTTTCGAGAAGGTCGCCGAAATCGAGAAGGAGCATGAGACACGGTACAATCTGCTCCTGGCGAATATCGAGCAGGACAAAGTTTTCAAGAAGAGCGACAAGATCATCTGGCAGTGCCTGAACTGCGGCTACGTTTGCGAAGGGAAGGAAGCGCCGGAGGTTTGCCCGGTCTGCGAACATCCGAAGGCATATTTCCAGCAGATCGCGAAAAACTACTGAGAGAGAAAAGAGAGGGACGCGCCGGCGCGTCCCTCTCTTTCTCTTTCAAAAGTTTTTTATCAGTAATTATTTGTTCTTTAGCGAAAGGTATTGGTGTTGGCTTATACGAATACAACGGCGCATCGTAGTGGAATAAACTTGGCGGGGCGTTGCCCCTCCAAACCTCCCCACAAAGGGGACTACGTCCCCTTTTGAATCCCCTGGAAGGCTCTGCGGAGCCAAGATTCCGCGGTGAAAGCGCAGAACAACTTATCAGATTCTTCATCCCGCGATTCAGCCTTTTGACGACTTAAAGTTTAGCCCATTTTACAGAGTTAAATGTTTGCGCCGCGAAACCCAAAACCGCAAAAATGGGCTAAAGTCAAAGTTATCAAGAGCTTGCTCGCGGGATGAACGAATCCTAAAGTCATTCTATCCATTGACCGCGGATTCCCGGCTCCGCAGAGCCCTGGGGAGGGTTCCAAAGGGAGGAACGCCCTTTGCAGGGTACCAGGGGCGGCGCCCCTGGTATCATTGGATGAAGATGAATGTAAAAAGTCGTATAAGCCAATATCAAAACCTTTCGTCAAAAGAAAAACTAAAAAACCTAAAATGTTTGCGCGTTAAACAAGCGAACAGAATCTAAAGAAGCGCTCTCCTGCTCCTCCATTTTTTCATTTCGGAGGCGTATGCTTTTTACGGTTTATATTGAAGCGAATGCCGGTTATGTGCTAAAATAAAACGATTGGAAGTTTGCGGGAGGAGGTGCGCCGTTGAAGATTATGTTTTCCGCCGGAGAGGCGTCGGGCGATCTTCACGGCGCGCGCCTTGCGGAAGGAGTGCGCCGGCTTGTTCCGGAGGCGGAGCTGTTCGGCTTCGGCGGCGCGCAGATGGAAGCAGCGGGCGTCCGGCTCGTAGCGGACTGCGCGGCGTACAGCGTCATGGGCGTTTGGGAGGTCGTGACGAACCTTTCGCGCATTTTTTCGCTGCTCGATCTTCTGACGGATGCGATTCGCCGGGAAAAGCCCGACCTGCTCGTCCTGATCGACTATCCTGATTTCAACTGGCGGCTGGCGAAGCGTGCGAAGGCGCTCGGCGTCCGCGTGTTTTCCTATATCCCGCCCTCGGCGTGGGCGTGGCGTAAAGGCCGCGCGAAGGCCTGCGCGAAGCTGGCAGACGAATTCGTGGCGATCTTTCCCTTCGAGCTGCCCGTGTACGAGGCGGCGGGGGCGAATATTTCCTTCGTCGGAAATCCGTTGGTCGATACGGTGAAGCCGTCGATGACGGAGGCGGAGGCGCTGGAGTTCTTTTCCGTGCGGCCGGACGCTTATCCTGTGCTTTTGATGCCGGGCAGCCGCGCGCAGGAAATCTCGCTGGTGTTTCCGGCGATGCTCCGGGGAGCGCGGCGTATCAAGGACGAAAAGCCGGAGACGGTTTTTTACCTTCCGGTGGCGCAGGGCATGGACCAGGCCCGCATGGAACGCATGGCGGCGGACGCGGGCGTGGAGATCGTCTTCACTCATGAACGTACGTATGACCTGATGGGGATTGCGCGTTTCGCGCTGGCGACTTCGGGGACGGTGGTCATGGAGGCGGCGCTGATGGGGCTCCCCTGCATCGTGCTTTACCGTCTGTCGCCCGTCTCCTATTTCATCGGGCGGCTCTTGGTACATGTCAAATATTTCAGCCTGCCGAATATCCTGCTGGACGAAATGGCTCAGCCGGAGCTTTTGCAGGACGAGGCGAATCCGGAACGGATCCTTTCGGAGGCGCGCAAATTTTGGGCGGAGCCGGGGCATGCGTCGGCAGTGCGGGCGCGGCTAAAAGAAGCCTGCGCGCTCTTGGGAGAGCCGGGCTCGTCGGAGCGCGTCGCCCGCCGGATCGTTGACGCGGCGCAAGTGACGGGAGGCAGGGCATGAAAGGATATTTGCGGCTGCTTTCCTATATCAAACCATACAAGCAGCGGCTGATAGAAGCAGTGGTCTGCATCGTCGTCGCCGCGGCGGCGAACCTGTATCTGCCGTGGGTCATCAAGGATATGATCGACAAGGTGCTGGCGGCCCGCGACATGGATATGCTGAACTTGATCTGTGTCGGCATCGTCGTGATTTTCTTTGTCCGTGGGATTTTTTACTACGGGCAGGGATATCTTGTTTCATATATCGGGCAGCGGGTCATCGTCGATGTGCGGGACGTGCTGTTCCGAAAGCTCCAGCGGCTGCCGATCTCGTTTTTCGACCGCCATCAGACCGGCGAGGTCATGAGCTATATCTCCAACGACGTGGCGGCGCTGCAAAGTGCGCTGGTGGAGCGCATGGTCGAGATGATGACGGAGAGCGCGATTTTTTTCGGATCGCTGGTCATGATGGTGCTTCTCGACTGGAAGCTCAGTATCTTGACGTTGATCACGGTACCGCTGGTCGGGCTGGCGATGGATATTTTCGGCAAAAAGGTGCGCTCGGCGGGCGCGGTGATCCAGGCGCGGATGTCCGATATCACGGCGCTGATGCAGGAGAGCATTTCCTCGGAGCGGGTGGTCAAGTCCTTCGTACGCGAGGAATTTGAAATCGACCGCTTCCACACGCAAAACGAGCTGAATTTCCGCGCGGTGATGAAGGACGCGCAGCTTTCGAGCCTGTTGACGCCGACGGTGGAATTCCTCGCGGCGCTTGCCGTGACGGTCATCATCTGGTTCGGCGGCAAAGAGGTCGTGGACGGCGTGATTACGGCGGGAACCTTGGTGGCGTTCCTGACCTACGCGGTGAATTTGGCAAATCCGGTCAAGCGGCTTTCGCGCATTTATGCGCAGATACAGAAGGCAATGGCGGGCGCGGACCGCGTGTTCGCGCTTCTCGATATGGAGGAAACGGTGACGAGCGCGTCGGACGCGAAGACGCTTCCGCCCGTGGAAGGGCGCGTGTGCTTTTCGGATGTTTCCTTTTCCTATCGGGAAGACGTTCCTGCGCTGACAGACCTGACATTCACGGCGGAGCCGGGGCAGATGATCGCTTTTGTCGGGCCGTCCGGCGCGGGGAAATCCACGGTAGCGAACCTGATTCCGCGCTTTTACGATGTGACGGGCGGTTCCATCACGGTAGACGGATACGACGTGCGGGACGTGACGACGGAGTCGCTGCGCTCGCAGATCGGCATCGTGCCGCAGGAGACCGTGCTGTTTTCGGCGACGGTGCGCGAGAATATCCGCTACGGGCGGCTCGACGCGACGGACGCGGAAATCGAGGCGGCGGCGAAGAGCGCCAACGCCCACGAGTTCATCATGGCACTGCCCGAGGGCTACGATACGGAAATCGGCGAGCGGGGCGCGAATCTTTCGGGAGGGCAGCGGCAGCGCATCGCCATTGCCCGCGCCATCCTGAAAGACCCGCAGATCCTGATCCTGGACGAGGCCACCAGCGCGCTCGACATGGAGAGTGAGAAAGTGGTGCAGGCGGCGCTCGACCGGCTGATGGTGGGGCGCACGTCCTTCGTCATCGCCCACCGGCTTTCGACCATCATCGGCGCCGACAGGATTTACGTGCTGGACGGCGGCCGCGTCAGGGAGCAGGGAACCCATGAGGAGCTTCTGGCGGCGGGCGGCCTGTACGCAGGGCTGTACCATATTCAATATGACAAGACGTAAATCCAAGATTTATATATCCGCCAATTCATGGCTTCGCCAATGGATTTTTTTGCCAGGCAAGAAAGATGGCGCGAAGTCGTAGCCGGAGCGCTACGTCGAGCGTCATCTGACACAGCATGGCGAAAAAAGACATGGCGAGAGCAAAAAAGGGGTAACGCAATGCAGTTTCTATACAATATCGCGGCAATCATCGTGGTGACGCTCATCATCCCGGTTTTCCTGGTGCGCGCCATCCGCGAACGCGGATTCATCGAGCGTATCAAGCAGAGTCTCGGTTTCATTCCCGAAGACGCGCTGGAAAAAGTCGCGAAGAAAAACTGTATATGGGTGCACGCGGCGTCGGTGGGCGAGATTGTGGCGGCGAGTCCGCTCATCAAGGAGTTCCGCAAGGAATTCCCGAAGAGCCCGATCCTCGTGTCCGTGGTGACGACCAGCGGCTACGAGATGGCGAACCGCATCATCAAGGATGCGGACAGCATCATCTATTTCCCCCTCGATCTGCCGTTCCTTGCGGCCAGAGTCGTACGCCGGGTAACGCCCCGCGTGTTCATGCCGGTGGAAACGGAGCTGTGGCCGAACTTCCTGCGGGAATGCCGTCGGATGCGCATTCCGGTCATGATGATCAACGGCCGCATCAGCGACAAGAGCGTGAAGCGGTACCGTTACCTGTACAGCCTGAAGGACGAGATGATCGGCACCATCCAGAAGTTTGCGATGCAGTCGCCGATCGACGCCGAGTATATTATCCGTCTCGGCGCGGACCCGAATCTTGTCATCGTCACGGGCAATACGAAATACGACCAGACCTATACGGACGTCGGCGACGACGAGAAGGCGCAGCTTTTGGAAGAAATGGGGCTGACGAACAACGACGGCATCTTTTTGGCCGGTTCGACCCATCGCGGCGAGGAAGATTATGTGCTGCATGCGTTCCGCGGAATCCGCGAAAAACTGCCGAACGCGAAGCTGGTCATCGCGCCCCGCGAACTCCTGCGGACGCGGGAAGTGCTGATGATCTGCCGCCGGGCGGGATTTTCCGTGGCGCGGCGGACGGAGCTCTTGGAGAATCCCTCCGAAGGTCACGACATCGTGGTGCTCGATACGATCGGCGAGTTGGGCAAGGTGTACAGCATCGGCGACGTCATTTACGTCGGCGGCAGCCTGATCGCCCACGGCGGGCACAATATCCTGGAGCCGGCGGCCCACGGCAAGGCCATCATCGTCGGCTACAACATGGTCAACTTCAAGGAAATCCATGCGCTGTTCACCAAGCGGGACGCCGTCGTCACCGTGCAGAACCAGGAGGAACTGCGGGAGACGGCAATCCGGCTTTTTGCGGACGCGGAGGAGCGCGCGCGCATGGAGCGTGAGACGCTGGCCATTATCAACGAGAACAAGGGCGCGGCGCGGCGGAGCGCCGTTCTCCTGCACGAACTCCTCGACAGCGTGGAGCAGTACCGCCTCGCCAGCGGCCAGATCAAATCCACGGACAAGGTGGAGAATTTCCAGACCTTCTTCTATCAGATCATTCACAGCCGGGACGCCCACGGCGTGGTGGTGCACCTGTTCCTGGCGGTGCTCTATGTGTTCTCGCTGATTTACTGCGGACTGGTCAATCTGCGGCTGGCGGGCTACAATCTGGGCGTGTTCCGCCGGAAAAAGCTCGGCTGCTATGTCATCAGTCTCGGCAACATCACGGTGGGCGGCACGGGCAAGACACCGACAGCGCAAAGGCTCGCGAAGGAGATACAGTCCCTCGGCTATCGCGTCGTCATCCTGAACCGCGGCTACCGCGCGAAGTGGAAAGGCGACGTGGGCGTGGTGTCCGACGGGCGGACGCTGCACATGAACGCGGCGGAGGCCGGCGACGAGGCCTTCATGCTGGCGAAGCATCTGCCGGGGGTTCCGGTGCTGATCGGCCCCGACCGCTATATGACGGGCAGCTATGCCATCGAGCATTTCGGCGCCGAGGTCGCGATCCTCGACGACGGCTATCAGCACTGGATGCTGGCCCGCGATATGGAAATCCTCTTGGTGGACGCGGTAAACGTGTTCGGCAACGGCTATATCCTGCCGCGCGGCACGCTGCGCGAGTCGATCTCCCATATCGACCGCGCCGACGTCTGCCTGCTGACAAAGGTAGACCAGGCGACGGAGGCGTCGCGCGATTATATCCATCGCATCATACACGAGAAGAACGAGCGCGCGCTGGTGGTCGAGAGCGTCCATCAGCCGAAGGGCTTTATCCGGTTCGAGGAATGGGCGAACGATATCGCCAGCCCCGGCGTCGACGTGGCGGAAATGCGCGGCAAGCGCGTCATGGCGGTCTCGGCTATCGGCAACCCGGCCTCCTTCGAGCAGACGCTTTCCGACATCGGCGCGGTGGTCATCGAAAGCCAGCGTTTCCCTGACCATCACGATTACACGGTCAAGGAGATGCTCGATGCGGCGGCGCAGGCGCTCCTGCTCGACGCGGAGGCCATCGTGATTACCGAGAAGGACGCCGTCAAGGTCCCCGCGGAGCTGGTCCGGGAGCGGGCGGAATTCAAGATACCGATTTACGTCGTCAGTGTCGAGGTCACCTTCCGCGACGGCGAGGAAGAATTTATCCATTTGATGAAGGAAAGCCTGAAAGCTTATACAGAACAGCATGGAGGGAATGAGAAACGGGCATGAAAATCCTTTGCGTAATCCCGGCGCGGTACGCGTCCACGCGGCTGCCGGGAAAGCCCCTGAAGGACGTCGCGGGAAAGCCGATGATCTGCCGCGTCTATGACCGCGCGTCGCAGGCGAAAACCTTGTCGGGCGTCGTGGTCGCCACGGACGACGAACGCATTTTGCGGGCGGTGGAGGATCACGGCGGACGGGCGATGATGACGGCGAAGGACCATCCGACTGGGACCGACCGCCTCGCGGAGGTGGCGGAAGCTTATCCCGACGTGGATCTGATCATCAACGTGCAGGGCGACGAGCCGCTGATCGAGCCGTCGCTGATCGACGAGCTGGGCCGCGCCTTCGACGGCGACGCCGAACTCCAGATGGCGACGGTGATGACGCCGATGGAGGACGAGGCGGAGCAAAAGAACCCGAACAACGTCAAGGTCGTGACGGACAAGAACGGCTGCGCGCTGTATTTCTCCCGGTCGCTTCTCCCGTATCCGCGCAACGACGCGGGCACGCCCGTTTACAAGCACATCGGCATTTACGCCTACCGCAGGGACTTCCTGCTGGCGTACGCGAAAATGGCGCCGACACCGCTGGAGCGGACGGAATCGCTGGAGCAGCTTCGGGCGCTGGAAAACGGCTACAAGATAAAGTGCATCCGGACAAACGCCCGGTTCGTCGGCGTGGACACGCCGGAGGATCTGGCGAAGGTCAATGAAATCTACAGGCGGATGGAAGGAAAAGAGGAGGCGGCGAAATTATGAACACGGTCAAGATCCGGGATTTTGAGATCGGCGCAGGAAACCCGCTGGCGCTTTTTGCGGGGCCCTGCGTGCTGGAGGGACTGGAGCGGTCTCTCTACATCGGGCGGGAAATCAAGGCGATAGCCAATCGTCTCGGCATACCGTACGTTTTCAAGGCGTCCTTTGACAAGGCGAACCGTTCTTCCTTCAACAGCTTCCGCGGGCCCGGCCTCGAAAAGGGACTTGCCATGCTGGCGCAGATTAAGAAGGAACTGGATGTTCCCGTCATCACCGACATCCATACCGAGGCGCAGGCGAAGCCCGCCGCCGAGGTTGTGGACATCCTGCAGATTCCCGCGTTCCTCTGCCGGCAGACCGATCTCGTCTATCAGGCGGCGCTGACCGGCAAGCCCGTCAACGTGAAGAAGGGGCAGTTCCTCTCGCCGAAGGATATGCGGAACGTGGTGGACAAGATATTGGAGGGAGGCAACTCGAACATCCTTCTGACGGAGCGCGGCGCCTCCTTCGGCTACAACAATCTCGTCGTCGATATGCGCTCCTTCCCAATCATGCGCTCCTTCGGCTATCCCGTCGTCTTCGACGCCACCCACAGCGTGCAGATTCCCGGCGGCCTCGGCACGGCGTCTTCGGGCAACCGCGAGTATGTCGAGTATCTGACCCGGGCGGCCGTCGGCGCGGGCGTGGACGCGCTTTTCATGGAAGTCCACGACAACCCCGAAGAAGCGCTGTCCGACGGACCGAACATGGTGTATCTCGACAAGCTGGAAGACCTTTTGAAGGACGCCCTTTCCATCCACGACATCGTGCGGAAACATTTGCGGTAAGGAGAGAGTCTCTGATGATAAAGGAAAAAGCGCTGGAAACGCTCAAAATCGAAACGGAAGCCTTGGAACGGCTTTCGGCGCGCATCGACGACGAGTTTGAGGCGGCGGCCCAGGCAATCCTTGCCTGCAAGGGCCGCGTCATCGTCAGCGGCATCGGCAAGAGCGGCCACGTCGGGCAGAAAATCGCGGCGAGCCTTGCTTCCACGGGAACGCCCTCGTTCTTCATGCATCCGGCGGAAGCGTTTCACGGCGACCTCGGCATGGTCACGCAGAACGACATCGTGCTGGCGATTTCCAACAGCGGCGAGACGAACGAGATGATCAACATCCTGCCCGTGATCCGGCGCATCGGCGCGAAAATCATCGCGCTCTGCGGGCGCAGGGATTCGACGCTCGGCAAGAACGCCGATTATTTCATCGACGCGGGCGTGGAGAAGGAAGCCTGCCCGCTGGGGCTCGCGCCGACGGCCAGCACCACGGCGGCGCTCGCCATGGGCGACGCCCTCGCCATGGCGCTCTTGGCGGCAAGGAACTTCACCGAGCAGGATTTCGCGGTGTTCCATCCCGGCGGCTCGCTGGGCCGAAAGCTCCTCCTGACCGTCGAGAACGTCATGCGGAGCGGCGAGGACAACCCGATTATCGAGGCGGGCCGCACGGCGAAGGAAGCCCTTTTCATCATGACGTCCACGGGGGTCGGCGCCACCTCGGTGGTGGACGCGGAGGGGAAATTCATCGGCCTCGTCACCGACGGCGACGTGCGCCGCTGTCTCGCCAAGGGGCCGGAGTTCCTCAACGAGCCGGTGGAGCATTTCATGACGCGGAACCCGGAGACCATCGCGAAGGACAAGCTGGCGGCTTCGGCGCTTTCTCTGATGGAAAAACATCAGCCGCGCCCGATTACGGTGCTTCCCGTGGTGGATGAACAAGGCATGCCGCTGGGCATCGTCCATCTGACGGATCTCTTACGGCAGGGAGTGGTCTGATATGGCAATGCGGACTTCGCTGGAGGAGCGCATGAAACGGATCCGGCTCATCATCATGGACGTGGACGGCGTGCTGACGGACGGGGGCATTTATATGGGCCCGGACGGCGAAGCGATGAAGCGTTTCGATATCAAGGACGGCTTGGGAATCGCGCTTTGGCGCCGAGCGGGCGGAAAGACGGCGATCCTGACCGGCCGTTCGTCGAAGATTGTGGAGAACCGCGCGAAAGAGCTGCACATCTCCATCGTGCGGCAGGGATGTACGGACAAGCGCACGGCTTACGAAGATCTTAAAAAAGAAATGAATTTTTCGGATGAAGAGATTGCCTATATCGGCGACGACCTTATCGACCTGCCGGTCATGCGCAGAGCCGGGCTGCCTGTGGCGGTGGCGGACGCCGCGCCGGAGGCGAAGGAAGCGGCGCTCCTGGTGACGGAGCACGCGGGGGGACATGGCGCGATTCGGGAAACGGCGGAGCTTCTCCTGCGGGCGCAAGGGCTTTTTGAGGACGCCGCGGCACAGTACTTGCTCTCCTGAGGGGGAAACGGATTCATGATTTATCATACGCTGATGCTGCTTTCACGCATCGTCTGCTGTCTGCCCCATTCCTTTCTATTGACATTGGGCAAGGGAATGGGTATCCTGTATTACAGGCTCATCAAAAAGCAGCGGGAACGAGCCGTCCGGCAGATGATGGACGGGCTTGGGATATCCGAGGCCGAGGCGCGGGAAACGGTGCGGCTTTCTTTTATCAATCTGGGCCGCAATATATTGGAAATCCTGTATATGCCGAACCTCAACAAAGACAATATCGACGAGTACATTTCCTTTGAGAACCGGGAATATATCGAGTCGGCGGTGGCGGAAGGCAAGGGCGTCGTCATTTTCACCGCCCACATCGGCACTTGGGAATGGCTTTCGGCGGCGTTCCTGCTGACGGGGATTCCGGCCACGGCCATCGCGAAGAAGCAGCCCAACGAGCAATACACCCGCGTGATCGACGATTTGCGGGCGACCATCGGCATGGAGGTCTTTTCCCGGGGTACCAGCGAACTTTTCGCGGCGGCCCGGGCGCTGAAGGCCGGAAAGCTTTTGGGTTTCTTGGCCGACCAGGACGCGGGGCCGGGCGGCGCTTTCATCGACTTCTTGGGAAAGACGGCCTCGACGCCTTTGGGGCCGGCCGTGTTCGCGAAGAAATTCGGTTCGCCGGTGGTTCCGGCTTTTATCCTGCGGCGGTCCGACGGCAGGCATAAGGTCTGGCTCGGGAAACCCATGCATTTCGACAAGAGCAGCGGAGACACGGATCAGGAACTATATGATATGACGGTGGAAATGACGCGGATATTGGAGCGCGTGATCCGGGAAAACCCGACGCAGTGGCTGTGGTTCCAGCATCGTTGGAACACGCCGCCGGAGCAGCGCCATACCAAGCATCACACGGTCAAGGCGCTGAAGGAGACGAAGGATGAATCGTAAAAAAATGGCCATATGGGGCGGCTTGCTGCTTTTCGCCGTTTTCGTGGCGTGGACGGCGCTCTCGATACCCGATCATCCGGAGCCTGTGCCGGAAAGCGAGCGAAAACCTGTGGAAATGACATACGGACAGAATACGATCCGCGAGGAAGCCGGAGGGAAGCTGCTTTGGGAGCTGACCACAGCCTCGACGGCGATGGATGTGAAGTCGCAGGCGACAAGATTTACGGACGCAAAGGGGAAATATTATTTTCCCGACGGCAAGGAACTCACGATGACGGCGCCTTCGGGCAACTATGACAGCAAGACGAAAAACGTGAAGCTCAGCGGGGGCGTGACGGCGGTCATGTCGGACGGCACGAAGCTCACCTGCAAAGAGCTGGAATGGGTGAGCGGCAAGGACCTTTTGGTCGCGACGGGCGATGCGCGCGTCGAGCAGCCGGGCATGCGGCTGGAAGCGGATCGGATAGAAGGCTGGGACGAGTTCAAAGCGTTTCGGGCGACGGGCAAAGTGCATTTTGTTCAGGAGAAGGACAAAAAAGGAGAGAAGGCAAAATGAGACGGTTTACGACGGCTGCGGGATGGGCGGCGTTGGCGGCGGGCTGCCTGCTGGCTTCGGCGGTGGCGCTGGCTGCGCCTGAGGGAGAAACGCAAAAGACTGAAAGCCAGAAAGGGATTTCGGAGCTCAACGCGGATACGGTGGAATACAATGTAAAAACGGGCCAGATGAAGGCGGAAGGTAACGTCGTGATCCATTATGACGGCGGTGTGGTAACGGGGGCGTCCGCCACTTACAATACAAAGACTTCGACGGGAATGATGACGGGCGGCGTTGTTGCGGATAAAGAGGATATGCATCTGGACTGCGACCGCATCGAGCTGGTGTCGAAAACAAAAATGACGGCGATTGGAAACGTACACGGATGGCAGAAAGATAAGCGGGTGGAAGCCCCTATTGTCGAATATGACAACGAGGAAGGTTATGCCCGCCTGCCGGAGGGCGGCGCCCTGTCTTCGGCGGAGGGCACGTTTACCGCCGATTATATGGAGGGCTGGACGAAAACCGAGCACGCGAAGGGTGTGGGCAACGCCCATATCATCAGCCCGCCGAGGGATTTCGAGGGCGGCGCAGACGAAGCTGAATATTTCGGAAAAGAAACCGGGAAACTGGTGTTGACAGGGCACGCTTGGGCGGTACAGGAAAACAATACGCTGAAAAGCGGACGGTTGACGGTGTTTTTGAAGGACAGGAGCAATACGGAAACGGTGACAAATGAAGAAGGAAAAGAAGAACAGTAACCGCCTTTCGCCGGAGCAGCCGGCTGACAAGGAGATAACGGAAACGAATACGAACGAGGAGCCCCGGACGGACAATCACGGAGGGGCGGGCGCGCAGGGGCGCGTCTTCGAGCAAAGAGCCGCTTCCCACGAGCAGATGACCATTGAAGTCAAGGACCTCGTCAAGACCTTTAAGAATAGGAACGTGGTGAACGGCGTTTCCCTGCAGATGCGCACGGGTGAGATTGTCGGACTTTTGGGACCCAACGGCGCGGGCAAGACGACGACCTTTTACATGATCATCGGCTTGGAGCATCCGAACGCGGGGGAAGTTTTCATCGGGAACCAGGAGGTCAGCGGGCTTCCGATGCACCAGCGCGCGGCCATGGGCATCAGTTATCTGGCGCAGGAAGCGTCGATTTTCCGGCGCCTGACCGTCGAAGAAAATCTGATGGCGATCTTGGAGACGACGGAGCTGTCGCCGGCGGAACGAAAAGACCGTATGGACGCTCTCCTGGAGGAATTTCACGTCACGCACGTCAAGGAAAGGCGCGGGACGGAGCTTTCCGGCGGCGAGCGGCGGCGGGTGGAGATTGCCCGCTGCTTAGCCATCGAGCCGCGGTTCATATTGCTGGACGAACCCTTTGCAGGCGTCGACCCCATTGCCGTGGCGGACATACAGGGAATCATCGCGTATCTCCGGGAACGGGGCATCGGCATCCTGATTACCGACCACAATGTGCGGGAGACCTTGAATATCGTCGATCGGGCGTACATCATGAACCTCGGCGAGATTCTCATCGAGGGGGACCGGGACACGGTGGCGAATGACCCGTTGGCGAAAAAATTCTATCTGGGCGATAATTTCACGTTGTAGGAGTATTTTTGCCTATGCATATCCGTATTTTAGACAAATATATTTTCAAAGAAATACTGCTGACGTTCCTGTTCAGCATTTGCGCGTTCACAGCCGTATTCATGGGATCCGGGACGCTGTTCCGCATCGCGGAGTACATCACGGACTATGGCGCGTCCCTGGCTTCGGTGGCAAAGATTTTCGTTTTGAGCCTGCCGGGGGTCATCGTCTGGACGTTTCCGATGTCGATGCTTTTGGCGACGCTGCTGGCCTTCGGACGGCTTTCCAGCGGCAGCGAGATTACCGCGATGCTGTCCTGCGGCATCAGCTTCAAACGGCTTTGCGTGCCGGGCGTTATCCTCGGCTTTGTCATGAGTCTGTTTTCCGTTTGGTTCAACGAATACATCGTGCCGTGGTCCAACGACGCTTACGAGCGCGTGCTCAACTATGAAATCAAGAAAGACGTGGCGCCGAAGTCGCAGGATCATATCATCATCAAGGACATCAAATCCGGCACGATCCAGCGTCTGCTGTACGCGCGCCGCTATAACGGCGATACGCAGCAGATGGAAGGCATCACGATACAGATTTTTGACCAGGGAAAGGCGACGCATGTGGAAAATGCGGCCTACGCTGAATGGAAGGAAAATGAATGGGTGATGCACCAGGGCGTCATTTACGACGTCACCCGGGACGAAAACCAGGGACAGCTTTCCCGGCATACGGTGCATTTTGATACCCAGACCTTGCCGGTGAACCAAAGCCCGCAGGAGATCGTGAACGCCCAGAAGAGGCCCGAGGCGATGACGATCCGGGAATTGAAGGAGCAAATCAAGATCCTTTCCGATCAATACGTCGATACGTCCAAGCTGGAGACGGAGATGTATCAGCGCGTCACGATTCCCTTCGCCAGCTTCGTATTTGCGTTGGTCGGCATGCCGCTGGGCCTGCAGCCGAACCGTTCCGGGTCGTCCCGGGGTTTCGCGGTCAGCCTGATTGTCATTTTCATTTATTATATGCTGATGGTATTGATGGGCGCGATAGGCCAGAGCAGCGCCGTTCCCCTTTGGCTCGGCATTTGGATGCCCAATATCATCTGCTTCTTTGCGGGGTTGTTCTTTATCCGGCAGGCGTCGCGCTGAAGTGCGGCGGCCGGATTGCTGTTGCGGATTTTCGTTGCGAAAGAAGGCACAAGGGATATGTACGGAATCGTTCTCATAGCGGCTCTGATTGTTACGGGCGGGGCCATCGCGGTCATTGGCGACCGCGTCGGCTCCAAGGTGGGCAAGAAGAAGCTTTCCCTGTTCGGGCTTCGTCCGCGCCACACTTCGGTGATCGTCACGATCATTACCGGCGTCGCCATTACGACGCTGACCTTCGCAGTGCTGGCGGCGGCGTCGGAAAACGTGCGCGTTGCTCTTTTCGGAATGGAAAAGCTCAACGAGGAAATGCGGGGCACGCAGGCGCGGCTGGATGAGGCCGGGCAGAAGCTGGCGACCGCGGAAAAACAGCAGCGGGCGGCGGGCGAGGCGCTGAAGAAATCCCAGGGCGAAGTGGACGCGCTGAAAAAAGAACAGTCCGAATTGGAAGCCCGTACCCAGGAACTGACTGAGGGCAACGCACAGTTGGAAACCGCGAAACGGGAATTGACCGAGGCGAACGAGACCCTCGCCTCCCAGAACGGCACGCTGGCGACGGAGAACAAAGAATTGGAGCAGCGTACGGAAGCCCTTCGCGAAGGGCTTCTCATCATGCGCGAGGGCGACATCATGTTCCGCGCGGGCGAAGTGCTGGCCAGCGGCGTCGTGCAGAGCGGCCGTCCGGCGGAAGAGATCCGCGGTGATATGGGGGCGCTGCTCCAGCTGGCCAACGCGGGCGTGGCGGAACGGCTCGGCGCGGACAGGGAAGGCAATTACGTTTGGATTTACACGCCGGAATTCGAGGAAGCGGCGAAGGTAATCGCAGAGACCGGGGACGACGCGGTGGTGCGCATCGTCGCGGCGGGCAATTTGGTGCGCGGCGAGCCGGTGCGTGCGACGCTGGAGATGTTCAAGAACCATACCGTCTATCGGCAGGGCGAATTCATCATGGCCCGGTCCTTCCTCCTGACGACCGGCCAGTCGGGCGAGGCGGAGACCATCGTCATGAACCTGCTGCAGGAAGTCAACGCCGTGGCGAAGGAAAAAGGCGTCCTGCCCGATCCGATCCGGGGGAGCGTCGGCGTCATGGCGAGCGCGCAGTTCTATGAAGCTGTCAACGCAGTGGCGGCAACCCGCGGGGCGGGCCGGATCAGCGCCTATGCAAAAGAGCAGACGGATTCTGTCGGGCCGCTTCGTCTGCGTCTTGTCGTGGAAGCGGAAGGCGCGGCGGAGTGAAGGAGACCGTGCCGATGATTGTCGCGGCAATCGATCCGGGACGCGAGAAATGCGGCGTCGCCGTTGTGGCGGAAAACGGGGACGTACTGGAGCAAAGCGTCGTGGCCACGGAACGGCTGGCCGACGAGATGGCGGCGAGAGTCCGGCGGTTCTCCCCGGAACGGATTCTTTTGGGAAACGGCACCACAAGCCGGGCGGCGGAGACGGCCATTCGGGAAGCGCTGCCGGGGGTTCCCGTGGAAATCGTGGACGAGTACAGGACGACCGACGACGCCCGACGGGCCTATTGGAAGGCGCATCCGCCCACGGGCTGGCGGCGGTTTCTTCCTGCGGGCATGCAGGTGCCGCCGGTTCCCGTGGACGACTTTGTGGCGGTGCTTTTGGCACAGCGGTATCTTACGCATCGAAACGCGTGAAAAAGCCGCGCCTCTGGCGCGGCGGGGAGGGACAGCAATGAACGAAGCGCAGACGCGCCCCGATTGGACCGAATATTTCCTTGACATCGCCCGTGCCGTCGGGAGACGATCCACCTGCCTGCGGCGGAAATACGGCGCGATCATCGTCAAAGACAAGATCATCATCAGCACCGGCTACAACGGCGCGCCGAGGGGCGAGGCGAACTGCATCGACACGGGCGTATGCGAGCGGGAACGGCTGCATGTGCCGAAAGGGCAGAACTATGAGCTCTGCGTGGCGGTCCACGCAGAGCAGAACGCCATCGTCAACGCCGATCCCGTGAAAATGAAAGGCTCTACGATTTACATCGAGGGCTACAACGCCGACGGCACGCTGGCTTCGGGAAAGCCGTGCCTGCTCTGCCGGCGCATGCTGCGGAACGCCATGGTGGCCGAGGCGGTCTATCGGGAGCCGGACGGTACCGTGGTGCATATCGCGCCGAAGGATATAAAAGATTGATTTTTTCGTTGCAAAGGAAAAGCGGCATGGCCTATACGGTCACGCCGCTTTTTTGTCTGCGGAGGAAGAGCCTGCTAAATTGCGGTTTCACTTTCGCAGCGTCACGTCGTCGATGACGCTGCCGTCGGGAAGGAAGCATTGAAAACGCAGGGAGTCCTTGGATGCTTCCAGGGTCAGATAGTTGTCCGTTTCCGGCTGGGGCGCGACGGTTTCGTCCAGGGCGTGGTCGATCCAAAGGCCGGGGTAGCGGACGTTTCCGGCGACGCCGGTGAGGATGTATAGGGGACCCGCCGGATCGCGCCGGAAATCCTTGATATGGCCGCGGTTGCGGTAGGTGTGCAGGTGCGCGGAGAGCACTGCGTCCACGCCGAGGTCGTCGAAGAGCGGCATGAAGGCCTGGCCGAATTTGCTGAAGCCTTCCTTGCGCTCGGGCCGTTTTCCAATGCGGTACTGCAATACGTCCTTGTGCAGCAGGACGACCTTCCATTTCTTGCCGGAGGACGCCGCGTCCTTCGGCAGCCAGGCAAGCTGCTCTTCCAGCAGGCCGGGGCGCAGCTCTTCCGTCTCGTCCCATTGGGTGTTCAGCACCATGAAGTGCACGTCGCCGAAATCAAAGGAATAGTAATAGCGGAGAAAGTCGCGGCTGCCGTTTTCCGGGGGCGCGAAAAGGGCGAGATAGGCCAGCGGCGAACGGACTTCCCATTTCTTGTCGTAGGTCTCGTGATTGCCCATGACCGGCGCGAAGGGGATGCGGGCGGCGAAGGAATCCACCGCGTCAAACCAGGCGTCCCATTGGCTGTGTTCCTCGCCGTTGTCCACCAGGTCGCCCAAGTTCGTGTAAAAGGCGGCGTCGGGATTGCGGCGGAAGGCGTCCCACGCGAGGTTTGTCCAGTCGGTGTAGTCGCTGGACTGGGAATCGGGAAAGATCAGCGCCTTGAAGGAGCCGCCGTTTTCGGCGGCAAGTGGCGTCCAGTCCGAGCCTTCGTTTCCGGCAATCAAACGGTATTCGTAAGCCGTTCCAGGCGTAAGATTCTCCATCTTCGCAGTGTGCAGGAAGACGTTTTGCCCGTCGTCGGTGTACCGCTCGCTTTTCGCGGGGGCGGAAAATATCTCCGCGTCTTTATCACCGCCCGCAGCGCGCCAGACGACCTCGGCGTTTTCCTGCGGCTCGTCGGACTGCCACATGACGGTGCGGGCGGCGCGGTTGTCGGCGGCGATGATTTGCCGCAAAAATTGAGCGTCCAAAGATGTGTCGCCGGTGAGAATCCGCGCGGCTTTTTTTATGGGCGCGGGCGGTTTCGGCGGCGCTGCCGCGCAGCCTGTCGCCAGCGTCAGGGCGGCGCCTCCCATCAGGGAGAGGAAGCGGCGTCGGGATACGATGGGGGAAAGCTTGTCGTTCATAGTTTTCGTGCTCCGTTTTCAAAAAGAGCCCCGCTTGGGAACAGCGAGGCAGGTTGTCATTCTTCCGGATCCGGGGATTTCCGAAGGGTCACGAAATCCTTTTGCGTGCCGTTGGGCAGGAAGCATCGGAAGGTGAGACGCGTCTCGTCGGCTTCCATGACAAGATAATTCAACAGGTTGTCGGGAAAGGCGATCTCATCGATGGCATGGGTCCCCACCGCATAAAAGCAGTTGCCTGCGTTGCCGGTGAGAATATAGAGCACGCCCTTTTTGTCGTGGCGCCAGCCGGTCAGGCGTCTGCGCCGATAGGCGTGCACATGGGCGGTGAGCACCGCGTCCACGCCGTTCTTCTCGAGGAGGGGAAGCAGATCCCGGACGCAGGGGTCGGGCATCGGCGGGTCCTCGTCGTAATCGACCAGGTCCCGGTGCATCAGCGCCACGCGCCAGGGCTGCTTCGTCTTTCGCAGATCGTCGGCGAGCCATGCGGCCTGCTCGCGGAAGAGTCCGGGGACAAGACGGTCCAGCTCTTCCCGCTGGGTATTCAGCGCGGTGAAATGGACCGGCCCGTAATCGAAGGCGTAATAATAGCGGTCGTACTGTGCGCTGCCGTTGGGCGGCGTGGCAAAAAGCCCCAGGAAAGCGGACGGGAGGGTGATGCCCCAGTCGGAGGAATAACATTCGTGGTTGCCCAGGACAGGCGCGAAGGCACGGGAACCCAAAGAGGCGTCCGTGGCAGTTTGCCAGCCTTCCCAGTGGAAGAAGCTCTCCCCGTTGTCCGTCAGGTCCCCCATGTTCACCCAGAGGGCGGCGTCGGGATTGCGGCGGGAGGCTTCGGAAGATACGCGCTCCCATGTGTCGTAGGAAGACTCGCATTGGGAGTCGGGGAAAATCAGCGCCTTGCAGGCGCCGCCGCCGTCCGTGCGAAAGGAAAAGGAACCGGTTTGCGTTTTCGCGGCCGTCACGCGGCATTGGTAGTCCTTCCCCGCGGACAGGCCCGTCAAGGCCGCGCGGTAGACGAAAACGGGATGATGCTCGATCTCCATGTATTTGACGTCAACGACGGCCTCGTTTTCCTTGGACGCGCCGTCTTCCCGCCAGAAAAAACGGGGACCGTCGAGGAGAGCGTCGCATTGCCACTCGATCATGGCGGCAGCGCGGTTGTCCTTCGAGACAATCCTGCGAAAGAATTTAAGGCTGGGAGAGGTGCCTGCAAACGCACGGCGAAAAGGCGCCGTCAGGTATTCGACGGCGCAGGCGGCCATCGAACGCAGGCTCAGGGAAAGGAACGCCCGGCGGGACAGCGCGGGAAACAGCGTCGACAGGGCAACCCCGCTGTGCGGCGTCATGAGGCCCCACTCCCTTTTTGCACGATGGCGCGGGCCATGCGCTCAAATTTTGCGCGGGGAATCATGACCGCGTGGCCGCAGCCCTCACATTTCATGCCGAAGTCCATGCCCGTGCGGGTGATGCGCCAAAGGTCGCTGCCGCAGGGATGTTTCTTTTTCATGCGGACGACGTCGCCCACATCGTATTGCACGCGCTCCATTTTATCTTCCTTTCCGCGGGACTTTGTGATATGCTGATATTCGAGGTGGAAGAAAATGAAAATCTCCGTTCTGCAGATGCCCGTCGCCATCGGCGACCGGGAAAAGAATACGGCGACGCTCCGGCGGATGCTGAAAACCGCCATGAAGGACGCGCCTGACGTGGTCGTGCTGCCGGAGCTTTGGGACGTGGGCTTTTTCCCGCGTCCGCTGGAAGAATATCTCGACGAGGACGGGCAGGCGGCGCAGAAACTGCTCTCTTCGCTGGCGAAGGAGCACGGCGTCAGTATCGTCGGCGGCTCCGTCGCCGTCCGGGAAGGCGGGACCGCCGAGAACCGCTGCTATGTGTTCGACCGGAACGGCGCGCCGGTGGCCGCGTACGACAAGACGCATCTGTTCTCCCCGGCGAAGGAGGACCGCTTTTTCCGAAAGGGCGATCATACCGCCGTATTCTCGCTGGACGGCGTGACCTGCGGGGCGATGATCTGCTATGACCTTCGCTTCCCCGAGCTTTGCCGCTGCCTTGCGCTCAAAGATGCGGCTGTCGTGTTCCTGCCCGCCGCGTGGCCTACCGCCCGCATCGAGCACTGGCGGGTGTTGAGCCGGGCCAGGGCGATCGAAAACCAGATCTTCTTCGTCGCCGTCAACGGCAGCGGCGCTTTCGCCAACGGCATGCCGCTGGGCGGCCGCTCCGCGATCATCGACCCGTGGGGCGAGCGTCTCGCCGAGGCCGGCGACGGCGAGGCCGTGCTGACCGCCGAGCTCGACTTTTCCGTGCGGGACGAGATCAAACGGACCATCGACGAGTTCCACGACAGACGGCCGGAGTTATATTAAAAGTGAGGAGTGAGGATAAGCAGACGCTTAGGCCGCGAAGCGGCTGTGAGGAGTGAGGAGTGCCTCGATCCTCTTTTTTTATCCGATTTCTGCGACGGGGGCAAGGGCCGTTACTTCGCCGGAGGCCGTCAGGCGGACTTCTTTCCCGTCGTCCATCTCTTCAATCAGCAGGATGCAGGCGTCGGTGGTCTTGGGATTTTGCCGCAGCAGATCCGGGGAGAAGGTCAGCAGCTTGTCGCCCTTGCGAACCTGTGCGCCCTCGCTGACAAAGACGGTAAAGCCCTCGCCTTTCAGTTCGCCGGATTCCGTGCCGACGTGCAGCGTCAGCTTCAGGCCGTCTGCGGTCGTGATGCGGATGCCGTGCTTCGTCGGCGCGACGTAGGTGACTTCTCCGTCCGCCGGGGCCATCGCCTCGCCGACGGACGGCGTCACGAAGAAGCCGTCTCCCAGCATTTTCTCGGCGAAGACCGGGTCCGGGGCTTCCGTGATCGGATGAATCGTCCCCGTGTACGGGGAAAAAAGTGTAATGTCCATGATAACCTGCTTCCTTCAGGAACCGCTGCATCCATCGGGCCGAAATCGGGCCGGGCGTTGTTCAGCAGTTCTTTTTGTTTTACCGTTTTGGCGGTTTTGTGGGGGCGGACGGAGCGGGAGTCGTCGTCCCTGCGGGAGGCTGGGCTGCGGGCGGCGCGGCGTTCGTCGCTGTCGTCGGTTCCTCGGACGCCGGCTTCGATGCGGGGGACGTCTGCGCAGGCGCGGGCGTCGGGCTGGGCACCGGGGAGGGCGCGGTCTCAAACCGCGCCTGGTCTTCCGTGGGCTTTTTCTCCTCTTCCGGCGGCGGGGGAACATCGTATTCGTCCGTGTAAAGGTACTCGCGGTTTATCAGCTGGTCGCCGACGTAGGTCAGGCGATACACCTCCACCGTGGGCGGCGGCCCGATAACGACCGATTCCATTTCCATGACGCCGGGCAGATCCTCGGCGCAGCCGTAAATGGAAATCGTCAGCGTGCCTTCGGACGCCCACGAGCGGATAAGTACGGCATGGGGCAGCGTATTGCGGAACGCGAAGTCGATCTGCCCGTCCGCCACCGTCGCGTCCAAGCCCGCGTCCACGTATGCGGACGGATAGTAATGGGCCGTGCGGTCCGTCGGCGTAAGTCCCGCCGTCAGAACAGCGTTGTAAAGCGTGGAGCTCACCTGGCAGACGCCGCCGCCGATGTCCTGCTCCACCTTGCCGTTGATGATGACCGGCGCGACGGAATATCCGGCGCTGGCCACGCGGCTGCCCACCGTCGCGTTGAAGGAAAGTTCGTCGCCGGGGCGGACGATGCAGTTGTCCAGCGCCGCCGCGGCAATCTCGATGTTGTCGCCGCGTCCCGTGTACGCGATATAGTACGTGGTGCAGTCAGAAAGGCGTGCGTTGATGGCGCTGATATCCTCCATGCGGATGGAAGGTTCCGCTTCTTCCGGCGTCAGCGCTTCCCGGCATGGGAGGCGGAGCTCCAGCAGGCGGGGCGTCACCTTGGCGGCCAGCGCGTTCGTGTCGAGGCGGCGGCCGGTCAGCCCCGGCTGGCGTTCAATGCCTGTGGGCAGGAAGACGATGGAAGCGTCCTTCGGCGCGCGGTCGACAGCCTGCTTTACACGCTGCAGGGCCTGGTCCAGCTTCGCATTGTCCAAAGCCGCGAAGAGCGGGGTTTCTTTCCCCTGGAACGCGCATTCCAGCATGGAGAAAACCTGCTGCGCCATGCTGCCGTCCCGGCCTACGCTGAACGCGGCGTCCAGCATTTTGTCCGTATCCACGGAAAGCCCGATTTCCTCTGCGGAGAAGGAGAACGCGTGATTCTCGTCCGGCAGGGACAGGATCAGCGCCTCGCCGTTCAGCGCCGTTCTGGCTATGCGCTGAATCTCGCGGGCCGCCTCCTCCCGCGTCATGCCTCCGATGGACACAGCCCCGGCTTTCAGCCCGTATGCCATGCGTCCGTCGCGGATGAACGCGGTTGCCGTGCCGAGAAACGTCATGTCCGCAATCAGCACCGCGGCAAGCGCCGCGGCGATGAAGATCAAAAAATAACGAACGGCTTTCATGAAAAATTGACTCCTTTTTGGAAAATGCCTCGAACCGCATTCCCCAATCTCTTTTCATCATTCTTTCATTTTATCATTCTGTCGCTTTGCCTACAATACTATTTTTATTTTTTTCGGCGCGAAAAAACGCCCCGGAAGGATCGCCCAAAACGGGCGGCGCTTCCGGGACGTCGCGTATTTAAGAAAGGAAAGGGTCAGGCGCCCGTGATGATCCGGCGCGCGCCCAGGTAATGCTCCCGCCGCCAGTCGCGGTACAGGGAATCGAAGTCGATGCCGGTATTGATGGAGGCGTGGATGAACTGACCGTCCTGCAGATACATGCCCACATGGGACAGCTCGCCGCTGTCGTCGACGAAGAAGACAAGGTCGCCGGTCCGCAGGTTTTCAAAGGGAACCGGAACGCCCATCATGTACTGGTCGTCCGCCACGCGGGGCAGGGAAATGCCCGCCTGCCCGAAAATATAATAGATGAAGCCCGAGCAGTCGAAGCCGCTGGGGGACGAGCCGCCGTAAACGTAGGGGACGCCCACATGCTGCAGGGCCATTCCGGTGATGCGCCGGACCATGGCGTTGTCGCCGCGGTTCGTTTCGGGAATGGCACGGCCCAGCAGCGCCTCGTAAACGACGGGACCGACCAGCCCGTCCGGGTCCATCCCGTGGGCAATCTCAAACGCGCGGACGGCAGCCGCCGTCCCCGGGCCGAAGGAACCGTCCGGCACCACGTCGTAGCCGAGACGGATAAGCGCCGTCTGTATTTCCGCAACGTCATTTCCCTGATCGCCGATCTGGAACGCCGTCGCCTCGGCGGAATGAACGCCGCCAAGACAGAACAGGGAAAGCAACCCTGCGCAAAGCAATTTTCGCATGATACGCCTCCTACGCAAAACACACTTGCAAGAATACGCATCTATTATATCACGAATTCGCGAGGGAGACAACTTGCAGGGAACCTGCCTCCCCGCGGGGCGGTCCGTCCGGCGGTTTCTTACCGGCAGGCCGCAAACGTCCGGGCGATTTCCGCCGCGTCGGTCGTCTTTGCCAGGCATAGCCGCAAAAGCACCCGGGCTTTTTGCGGATTCAGCGCGCCGCTTTCGATGAAGCCGGCTTCATCGGAGGACGGGACCGAGGACGTGACTTCGCCGCCGCATGACCGGGACGCCCGTACGACGATGACGCCCCTGCCGGCAATCTTCGCCAGCGCTTTTTCCGCTTCGGCGGGAATGCTGCCGTTGCCCATGCCTGCGTAAACGAGGCCCTTTGCGCCCGCTTTTTCGGCGGCAAAGGCGAGAGCGCCGTCGTCGCCTTCATGTCCATAAAGGATATCGACGCGGGGCAGCGCGGAGACGTTGCCGAGATCAAAGAGCGCTTCGGATTCGGGGCGGCGGAGCGGCGCGCGGGAAAATGCCGGGACGCCGTTTTTGACGGTTCCAAGGCAGCCCGCCGTCGGGGACGCGAAAGCGGCGAGATTTTGCGTGTGGATTTTCGTCACGTCCCGCGCCTCATGGATTTCGCCGTTCATCACCACCAATACGCCTTTCCCGACGGCGTCGCCGGAGGCGGCGACCCGGACCGCGTCAAGCAGGTTTTCAAAGCCGTCGGCGTCGGCCGCCGTCGCCGGACGCATGGCGCCGGTGAGCACGACGGGCTTATCGCTTTTTACCGTCAGGCTCAGGAAATAGGCGGTTTCCTCCATCGTGTCGGTGCCGTGGGGGATGACGACGGCGTCCGCCGCGTCTGCCGCGAAAATCTCGTTGACCCGGGCGGCGAGGCGGAGCCAGATCTCGTCAGTCATGTCCTTGCTGTCGATATTGCAGAGCTGTTCCCCCGTCACGTCCGCGATTTCGCGAAGCTCCGGCACGTCGGCAATCAGGTCCTGGACGCTCAGCACGCCCGCCTTGTAGCCGGCCCTTCCCGCGGCCGGGAGTTCACGTCCCGCGATGGTCCCGCCGGTGGCGAGGACCATCACGCGCGGGCATTTTGCCGCCGAGGCAGTGCCGATATGGAAAAATCCGACCGCGAGAAAAACGGCGCCGAGCAAAAATAATTCTTTCATCCTTATCCTCCTTTATGCGCCGGCGTGGGCCGCCAAAAGCTCCGACAGCGCCGCTTCGTCTCCGACGAGGACCACGTCCCGGTGAAGGCGCAGGGCGGAGGCCGGAAGCTCCGGCGTGATGGGGCCGGTGAAGGCGCGCTTTATGACGTCCGCTTTTTCACTGCCCGATACCATGAGCAAAACGCGCCGCGCCCGCAGGATGGTGCCGACGCCTATGGTCAGCGCCTGCCGCGGCACGTCCTCCTCCCTGTCGAAAAATCTCTGGTTCGCCGCCACGGTGGAGGCTGCTAAATTCACTAAATGGGTCTCGTCCGGGAAGGACGGCCCCGGCTCGTTGAACCCGATATGGCCGTTGTGACCGACGCCGAGGACCTGGAGATCGACGCCGCCGAGACGCCGGATCAGCGCCTCATAGTCCGCACAGGCCGCCGCGCTGTCCTCCGCCATGCCGTCCGGCAGGAAGGTCCGCTCCTTTCGGATGTTCACATGGTCGTAAAGATGCGCGTTCATGTAATAGCGGTAGCTCTGCCCGTTTTCCGGCGGCAGACCCCGGTATTCGTCGGCGCTGACCGCCGACGCGCCGGAAAAATCCAAATCGCCGAGACGACAGCGCGCGACCAGCTCCTCGTACATGCCGAGAGGCGTGGAGCCGCTGGCGAAGCCCAGCACCGAATCGGGCTTCAGCAGGAGCTGCGCCGAGACGAGATTCGCCGCTTTGCGGCTCATGTCCGCGTAGTCTTTTCCGCAAAAAATCCGCATGATGCGCCTCCGTTACCCGCAAAGTTTTTGAACGCGTCCGCCATGAACTGCACGTTCTGCCCGATGACCGCCTGCACGCTGCCCGCGTTGGGGCGGATGACGCCCCGCGCTCCCGAGGATTTGATCTTTTTCCGTCGATCGGCGCGGAGTCGCGGATTTCCCGATGTAGACGGGCAGCAGCAGGGCGTTTCCCATTTTCTGGACGCATTTCATCATAACGAAGTCCTTCTTGTTCGTATAGGAGTATCATAGCACGAAAGAAGCCAAAAATACAGCGCGGAGGGGGGCGTTCCGCGGCCGGAAAATTTTTAGGAAAAATTTTCGTTTCGACACAGTTTTGACACATTCGGAGTCTATACTGCGAATCATCAAAGAGATACCCAAGAGGTACAAAAAAGAAAGGATGATTGAAATGAAAAAGACGATGATGACGATGATGGCGGCGGCGATGATGCTGACGAGCGCGACGGCGCTGGCGGCGACGCCGGACAGGGCGGCGGACTGCCGGGACAACGTCCCCTGCGTGGAGGCCGCCTACACCTGCTGCGGAGGCGGGTACGGCGAGCATCGGGGCCGGGGCGGACGCGGCGGCTACGGCTGCGGCGGCGGTGGATACTGCTGGGGGAACGAAACCAACGAAGGCTAAAAACAAAACGGCGGGCGTCGGGAACATATCCCGGCGCCCGTCGTTTTTGTGACGCAAAAGTATTGGACAGTTTTTCAAAAAGCGAATCGCTCACGAAAAGGCTTTTCGCAAAAAAAGCGGCGACGCGCATTTGGAGAAATTCGAAGAAAATTCCCCACTGAAAATTCTGCACGCATTTGGACAAAATTTTCACTTGCAAGAATTCTGAAAATAACCCATATTGGGCGGTATTCCTGCATTTCCTTTCATGAAAATCGTGAAGCGATTCCGTTTTCGCTGCGTATCATTTCCCTTCCATAATCGCAATTCTTTATAGATTACGATATGTGAAATCAATCCACAAAAAGACGTGATTTTAGTGGCTGTTTGCGAATTGACTGAAAAATTAGATGATACTATAATAATATAGATGATGGGTTTTGTTTCAATGAAAAATATGAGAAAAACGAGGAACAGATTCAAGAATGCAAGACGTAACGGAAATAGACGTAGAATCAAGGGAGAAATCGGAAGGCGGCAAGAGCCAATTTTACTGACAGCACCTTGTTCGGTTATCTCAATGCTGGAGTTGACAGAACATTTTTTTATATATTGGGGAGGAATTGGTCATGGCGAAAATCATCAAGTTTGCACTAGAACTGAAAAACGGCGAATCTGTGCGCACCATTGAGGACTTGAGGCAACACTTCGACCTCGAAAAAGTGGTCGCCTATTTTATGAATGGACGACTCTTGACGTGGCTACGACATCGCCATTTGGACGAAGAAGCTGCCGCATTGGAGAGCCTATCGGCAGAAGATACGGAGTTTGCAAAGAAGCTCTGCGATATTCTTGGCGTTGCTTATGACGAGCATCAAGAAAAAGCTAACGCAATCGACACGAATGCGCTCATGGTCGACCATGAGCGCTTGAACCGCCTCCGGCAAGTAACTTCCGATTCAGAGATTTTGGCAAAGATTGACCGTGTGGCGTTTGATGAGAAGGACTTGCAGAGATTGGCGTTTGATAACGAATCGGACGTTTATCTTTGCAGTGGGCGATTTGTGATTCCGTTGAATGTTGAAAATAAGCATTATATCGGACTGGGCAAAGCGGAAGCGGTCATTGTCAGCGATGAATGGATTGAATTTGACGTAAAAGGAATCCGTTTTACGAATGTGAGCTTTGATGCCGAGTACCAATTAATTGCGGACAGAATCCAAGAATGGTTTGAAAAAGGAAGCACCGCAAATCAATATAAGGAAGCGGCTGTATGGTATAAAAAGGCAGCCGATGCAGGTCATAGCGGGGCAATGACAGAATTGGGTACGATGTATTTGTATGGTAACGGTGTAGAGCAGGATGATGTAAAAGCGAAACTGTTATTTGAAAAAGCAGTGAATATGGGAAATGCAGATGCAATGGCGTATATTGGAGAAATGTATTTATTTGGCAATGGAGTATCCGTGGATTACGGTCAAGCACTGAAGTGGCATCAAAAGGCTGCTGATGCAGGAAGTGCAATGGCTATGTGGCGTATTGGAGAGGCGTATCATCGTGGTCGATGTGTGGCGCAAGATGCCAAGAAAGCGATTGAATGGTATAAAAAGGCTGCTGACAAAGGTTATACACAAGGGATGACTAACCTTGGCGACATATATAGAGAAGTCATCAAAGATTATGAAAAAGCAATGGAGTGGTATAAAAGAGCTGGTGAAGCAGGGGATCATTGGGGATTTATAAACATTGGTAGTATGTATGAATGGAGAGACGGGATAGATCACAATAACGAGAAAGCAATTGAATGGTATAAAAAGGCTGCTGAGATGGGAGATTCCTATTCCATGATGTTGATTGGAAATATTTATAGAGACGGTATGGGAATAGCGCAAGATTACAAAGAAGCATTTAAGTGGTATCAAAAATCTGCCACTCGTTATCGTTATGAAAGTGAATCAATGGTTCAACTTGGACTTTTATATTGGAAAGGCCATGGAGTTGAAAAAGATCATGCCAAGGCGAATGAATGGTTTAAGAAGGCTGCAAATGCTGGAAACTACAATGGGATGTATAATCTCGCCACTTCCTATTTTGATGGGGATGGCATTGCTCAAGATAACCAACAGGCGCGATTATGGATGCAAAAAATAGCAGATGAAGGATATGGCGATAAATGTGAGGAAGCGAAAAAATGGTTGGAGGAACATTGATTACAGGTAGCAGATGAACGGTAATTTACATGGAGAGGTGAGTGTAAATGAAAGATAACTATGAACATTTTTTTACCTCCATCATAGATAGAGTAATATCTTTGGAAGAGGACGAAGAAAAATTTGAAAAGATAGAAGACATAAGAGCGCATACAGAGCGGGTAGTAGAACTATGTGAGGAAGTTTGCAAAAAGATTTCGTGTGAAACAGCGGAAGATATTTTATTAAGTGCAGCTTGGATACATGATGTTGGAAAATTAGAAACCAAAGAGCTTCATCATTTAGCGGTTGTTCTAAAAAAAATTCTTCCCTCTGACTTAATCGATAAAGACATCTTTGAAATAGTTGAACAGCACAAAGGTTTGTTCAATCCTAAAAGTCATTTCAAAGAATGTGCTATTTTGCGGCTGTGCGACAAAATTGATAAATTCCCTAATGACGAGAGAGATAGTCAAAAAAAACGCAAGAAGAATAAAGAAAAATATAAAGAAGCAAACGAGAAATGCGAAAAAGTTTTGAACGAAATTGGCAAAGCACAATGTTTTGAAAACGAATCGGACGTTAAAGCATTATTCGATTTTTATAACAAGAAGAGGAATGACGCTAAGAAACTAATAGAATAATAATTCTTGATAAGGAAATATAGTATATTCGCACCATGAAAGGAGCACCCTATGGAATCCTTCACAAAAACTCTCGAAAGCTATATGGACGCCCAATTCCCTATCCTATACGTTGATACAATGGAATATGACCAGACCGAAGACGACGTGATGAACATCGCCAAGCGTTCCGGGCGCGGCATCATTCGCTGGGGGCAGCGCGGGATGCGCGATTACACCGACAATTCCTTTTCCAAGATGGAGCTGACGAAAGCACTGGACGCGCTCTTGGGTGATCCGAAAGGGCTGACAAATCGCATCCTTATCATCGAGGACATCCATTTCTTTATCGAATCCCCCGAAACGATTGCCCGTTTGCGTGAAATGGCACAGCGCATCAATCAAGGAGAATTGGAGGATTTCACCGTTGTCCTCATTGCTCCTCTCGGCAATATCCCAAAAGAGCTTGGTCGCTATCTGACCATCCTCGTGCCTGACGACTTAACGACAGAAGAAATCAGCACAATGATTGTTGATTTTGCCGAGCAACAGGAAACGGCCGTGCCGCAAAAAGACCTTCTTGACTTGCTTTCCATGAACCTCAAAGGGCTGTCGCGGACGGAGATAGAGCAGATTCTTTCGTTGGCCTTGGCGAACGATGGTGTGATTGACGCGGGCGATCTCGACCTTGTCCGCGAGCAGAAGCAGCAGATGATAAAAAAGTCGGGCATTTTGGAAATGGTGCCCGTCAAGGAGCGGATGGAGGACATCGGCGGTTTGGAAAATCTGAAGGACTGGCTAAAGCGCAAAGCGGAAGTCTTCCAGAATATCACAAAAGCGCAGGCTTTCGGCGTGGACATTCCGAAAGGCGTTCTGATTGCCGGAATGCCCGGCTGCGGAAAATCCCTGACGGCAAAGGCTGTTGCCAAGACCTTCAATATCCCATTGCTCCGTATGGACATGGGACGCCTCATGGGCAAATATGTCGGCGAATCCGAGGGAAATATGCGACGCGCTATCCAGCTTACCGAGGCAAGCTCCCCCTGCGTGCTTTGGATAGACGAGCTTGAAAAAGCCTTTGCCGGTGTCAAGGGCGGCGGTTCAGAGGTCACAACGCGACTCTTTGGCAACTTCCTGACCTGGATGCAGGAGAAGGACAGTCTCGCCTTTGTTGTCGCCACGGCGAATAAGATTGACGTATTGCCGCCTGAGCTTCTGCGCAAAGGACGTTTTGATGAGATATTCTATGTGGACTTCCCGAATGAACGGGAGCGGGAAAAGATTTTCGAGATTCACATCAAGAAACGGCGTGGCGCCAATGGGTGGCAAAAGATAAAAAATGACCGTCTTTCGAGCCTCGTTGAGAAAACGAAGGGCTATTGCGGCGCGGATATTGAAGGCGTAGTACGCGAGAGTATCGAAGCGGCCTTCGTTAGTAAGAAAGAAGAACTGACAACCGATGAGATTTTGCAGGTCATCGGCCATACCAGCCCCATTTCTGAGACGATGAAAGAGGCTATTGAAGAAATGGGCAAGCAGTACAAGGAAAAGAACTTCACGCCAGCATCGGCGCGATAAGGAGGAATTGGCGCCATGATGAATATAACAGGTCTCAGCCAAGAGACAATAAATCTTCTCGGCGCGACGGTCAAAGACTTTGCTGGAGCGTTTCTGCAAAAAGACCCGCAGACGGACAATTTGACTTGGCTCGGAAATGAACTTGCGGCGCGTTTGCCTGAAAGCATGGCAGGCAACACTACGGAGATTGGGCAGCAGATTATTGAAGGCGTATCGGATTTTGATGCACGAATGACATCGTTGAACCAATCTTGTGCACAAGGCAGGACGACGGAAGAATGGCTGCGAGGTCGTTTGATGGAAGACGCTAAAGGCCGGGATTTGCAGGAATACGGAAATTATCTGGAAAAGGTACATGAAGGGCTTGCCGAAGGCAATGCCCTGATGGTGCAGGCATTGGAATCGCCCGAAGGAACGGTGGAAATTCCCGAGGAATCGACAGAAGAAACACCGCCCAGCGGGACGGAGTGGAACAAATACACCATCTACACTGTCACAGAGGGAATCGACCAACAGGCGCATTTGGCAAGCGTGAACGGTCTCTCTCTGCCAGCCGACGCAATGACGCCCGACGTGCCGATTACGCCGGATATGCTGCCGCCGGAATATCTCGACGACGAACCACCTTCGGAACTCGACCAAGGGCTGAAAATCGCCGCTGCCGGAGCGTTGACCGTCGTTTCGCAGAAGGTGCATATCCCCTACATTTCCAATCTTTTCCCTGTGCAGGGGATAGTCGATCTCGCCTGCTGGGGCGTGGAGGGCGCAAAGTGCATCGGGCGCGTCGTGCGAGGAGACATCAGCATATCCGAAGGTTTGGAGCACATGAAGCGCGCGACGGTTTCCGTGGCGGCAAACTTGATTCATCACGGACTCGGCGCACAGATATTCAAGGCGATTCCCGTTATAGGCGTACCTATCAGCATGGCGGTCACGAAGGTGCTTGGCAGCATCAGTCCGCAAAAGATACAGGAAAAGCTCTATGAAGGTGTAAACGCTGTTGCATCGGTGGCGAAGGACGTGGCAAAAGGCATTGTCTCCACGGTGAAGAGCGTCGCAACGGGGATAAAGAACATGATTGCGAGCTTCTTTGACTGGTAGCGGGAGGATACGAGAATGGCAAAGATCATTAAGTTTGCATTGGAACTGAAAAACGGCGAATCTGTACGTACCATAGAAGACTTGCGGCAACACTTCGACCTTGAGAAAATCGTCGCTTATTTCATGAACGGATGACTGTTGATGTGGCTGCAGCATCGCCATTTAGACGAAGAAGCCGCCGCGCTGGAGAAATTGTCTGCGGACGATGCGGAGGTTGCAAAGAGGCTCTGCGATATTCTTGGCGTTGCTTATGACGAGCATAAGAAAACAGGCGACACAATCGACACAAACGCGCTCATGGAAGACCATGAGCGCTTGAACCGCCTTCGCCAAGTCACGACTGACCCGGAGATATTGGCGAAGATTGACCGTGTGGCGTTTGATGAGAATGACTTGCGGAGGTTGGCGTTTGATAACGAGCCTGACGTTTATCTTTGCAGTGGGAGGTTTGTGATTCCGCTGAATGTGCAGAATAAACATTATATTGGGTTAGGAAAAGCGGAAGCGGTTATTGTTAGTGATGAATGGATTGATTTCAGGGAAAAAGAAATTCGTTTTACCAATGTGAGTTTTGATGAAGAGTATTAAAAAATAGCGGATGAGGAAACACCGGAAAAATGGTTGGAAAAAGCCAATACTGCATATAACAAGAGGAATTATATTGATGCAGTCAAATGGTGCCGAAAAGCCGCCGATGCAGGTCATAGCGGGGCAATAACATTATTGGGTAAGTTCTATAAGTGTGGTATCGGTGTAGAGGAGGATTATGTAAAAGCAAGACTGTTATTTGAAAAAGCAGAAAATATGGGAAATGCAGATGCAACGGTTCAACTTGGGCTTATATATTGGTATGGAGATGGCGTGGAAGAAAATCGTGATAAAGCACGGGAATGCTGGCTACAAGTTGCGCATATAAACGAGGAGGCCAAAGAATGGCTCCGGCTACTTAAATAATTCTTCAAGGGGGAATAATTATGCGACCACTGAATATCAAACGCGGAAGCGGCGTCTGTGCATTTTGCCGGAATTGGAACGATCCGGCCAATACTGCTATTCGTCCGAAAATGCCAACAGGCGGCATTTGGGAGTATGACGAAAAAACAGAGAATATCTGCAAAATCAATGGATTCAAGAAGAAAGCATTTATGACCTGTAAGGATTACATTTGCAAGGTATAACAGTATAGGGAACAGTGCAAAGAAGAACAGGGGCATGGCAAATCGGCCATGCCCTTCGTTTTTTATGGATATTCCTTATTTCGCCGCAGTTTCGACGGCGGGATTCGTTTCGCCGGTGGTCAGGTCGTCGACGGCGATCGCTTCCTTGGCCTCCTCGGGGAGATCCAGTTTTTGGGCGGCCTTCGCGTTCAGGAAGGTCGTGTAGGTCTTCAGGTCGCTGTAATCTCCCGAAGCTTTGTTCTGTTTTTTTACAGCTCCGAAAATATCGGCAAATACGTCAGGCACAGCCAGCCTATGACCGTCACGGCCGCCACGTTCAGGATGGCCAGCTTCAAGCCTTCCCGTATCTGCAGCCCCGCGTCGAGACCGTAGGAAACCGGGATTGCCCTTGTGGAGACCGGCAGGACGTAGGCGCAGTTCACGGCGACTACCGTAATCAAAAGATACGGCACAGGGTTCAGCCCCGTCGCTTCCGCGATGCTGATCACCACCGGGAGCGCAATCGAGGCCGCCGCCGTGTTGCTGGAAAGCTCCGTCAGCAGGCAGCCGAAGGCGCTGAACAAGGCAATCATCGGAAGCCCGCCGGAGGGTTCGCTGGCGGCAATCATTTCCGCAAGGCGCTTGACCGCCCCCGTCCCGATCAGCATACGCCCCAGCGCCATGCCGCTGGCGAACAGGAACATCATGCCCCACATCACATGGCTTTGGGCGTAATTCCAGTCCAGCATCGCCTCGCCGTTTTCGTCCCGCAGCACGAAAACGAGAAGCCCCAACGACAGGAACACATAGGCGGGCTTCATGCCGGGCAGCAACGCCGCGTAAAGCGGGCGCAGGAACGCCAGCAGCGTCGCGAGTGCAAACAGCGCCAGCGCAATCTTTTCTCCTCGTTTCCACGCCCCGAATTCCTTGTAAAGGCCGCGAAAATATTCTGCGGAGCCGGAAAGGTCGTCGGTATCCCGGATCAGCCGCAGCAAAAAGACGAGATTCAGCAGGAAAACCAACGCGAGAATCGGCAAAAAGCGAATCACCCAATCCACATACATGAACTCGGCGCCGGTGAATTTCTCGATATAAGAAATCGCCACGAGATTCGCCGCGCCGCCGATGGGCGAACCGAAGCCGCCGATGCCGCTGCCCCAACCGATGGCAAGCAGGATCGGCGCCGCCGTCTTCGCGTCCGTTTCCCCGCCGCTCACGAACTTCAGCATGGCAGCCGCGACGGGACAGAGGATGGCCGCGACGACCACATTCGGCAGGAATACGGACAGCACCACCGACGCGCCGAGCCACGCGAAAATTTGCTGCTTCATCGAAGTACCGATGCCCGACAGCGCTTTGACCGCCACCCGCTTGTCGAGACCGGTGCGGCTCCATGTCAGGCAGATTAGGTCGGCGCCGAGCAGCAGCACGACGATCTCGGAAAAATATTGACTGATGACCTCGCCGTTCGGAATCAGCGTCAGTGCCGCGTTCACGGCGATAGGCAGCAGCGCCGTCACGGCAATCGCAACGGGACGCAGCGCCCACCAAAGCGCCATCCACGCCGCCATCCCCAACGCCCCCGCCGCAGCGGCGCCGAAAGATTGCGCGGCGAAATATACGGCGACAAACGCCATCGGGCCGGATAAAAGTGCAGTTTGCTTTTTCATTGCCATCTCCCCGAATCAACATTTCTGCCGTCATTGTATCCGAGGCGGTATCAGATTGCAAACTGTAAAAATTCGATATATACTACAGGTAAAAAACTGTGAGGAATGACGATGAATTTTTTGCCGATGCAGTATTACCTTGAAGTCGTGAAGGAAAAGAGCATCAGCCACGCGGCGGCGCAGCTCCATATCACGCAGCAGACTTTGAGCGCACATATCGCCGCCCTCGAAAAAGAACTGGGCTGTACGCTGTTCCGGCGGAAGCCGGACTTCGCGCTGACTTACGCCGGGCGCGTGTTTTACGAATACGCCCGTCGTTTCGATTCCCTGTACCGTTCCATGCGACAGGAATTTGACGACATCTCCGGAAACGAGGCGGACGAGCTTTCCGTCGGCGTCGCCCCGACACGCGGACGCTTCCTGCTGCCGCCGATCCTGTCCGCCTATCGTAAGCTGCGCCCGAATATCCGAGTCCGGCTGGTGGAGACCACAAACTCCGAGCTCGTTTCCCGGCTGCTCGACGGCGGGCTCGACCTGATATTCGCCAGCGTCAACGAAGATCATCCTCTGATTGCCTCGAAAAAAATATTCGAGGAAGAAATGCGCCTGTTAATCCCCGAATCCCTGCTGTCCGCAAAAGACCGCAGACGGATAAAAAACGGCAACTACGCCCCGCTTGCCGCCTGCCCGTTCCTGATGATGAACCGGCAGGAAGACATCAGCGGCGTCATCGGCAACGCCTTTTTTGACAGGCACGGCATTGTGCCGAAAATCGCCGTGGCTTCGGGAAACATGGAAACCATCCTCGATTTATGCCTAGCGGGCGAAGGCGCCTGTTTCTGCTCAAAGGAACTGGCGGCCAAAATATTCGGCGGCAGGGACGATTCCCATCTGCTGCAAATCCCGCTGGGCGAAAGCTTCTCCATCCGTGCCGCATGGCTGAAAACGCCCTATATCCGAAAAGCGCTGCTGGATTTCGTGGAAGTGTGCGAAACGGCTGCGCCGTAACAAAAAGCTTCGGGAGACATTCGCAATCTCCCGAAGCTTTTTATGTAATTGATCTATCCCTAATGCCTGGTGATGATGCTCCTGATGGTATTTCCTGTTGATTGCCCGCAGGTTCCGCTCGCGGCGTTCCTGTTTTTTCCGCAATTCCTTATTTCGCTTTCGTTTCGACCGGTTTCGGGTCGGAGCCCACCAGGTCGTCGACGGCGATCGCTTCCTTGGCCTCCTCGGGGAGATCCAGTTTTTGGACGGCCTTCGCGTTCAGGAAGGTCGTGTAGGTTTTTAGGTCGCTGTAATAGGCGATGGTTTCCAGCAACGCCGCGACGTCCTGCGGCATCTCGGGATGCCTCTCCAGACCGACGCGGGCAGTTTCCTGGAGCAGCGAGGACAGGTTATAGCTCATGGTGATGGTTCGCTTGCTGTTCTTGTCGATGGTCCAGGTGTACCAGATATTGGAGCGGCGGACGCCGGCTTCCAGACAGTCCATGAAGGAGTTGTGCAGTTCCACGTCATCGGCCGTGCCGTTGTCGGCGGGATATTTCCTGCCGTACTGGGCCACCAGGTCGGCCAGGGCGTCGCTGTTCAGCATTACCAGCATCGTGCGCTGGGAGTCGGTCTCGCGGAGCACCGTCACTTCCTTGACCGTGGAAAGGATCTCGTCGGCTTCCTGCTCGTCGGGCGTCGCCAGCTCGTCAATGGCGGAGGCGGCCAGCGTCGGCGTCTGGAATTTATACCATTTCTTGTCGGGCTTGAAATACAGCGTCATGGATTTTTTCTGCTGATCGAGGTAGAAGGGGATTTTGAGGTCCGCGGTGTTCGCCTGGTCGTCGATGACCAGCAGGCTGAGGTTTCCGGCGATGCGGAGCTTGTGCGCCAGCGTCTGGCCGATCAGGTCGAGGTCGGCGCGGACCGAGGGCGCGAAGAAAAGCAGATCCTGACGGAAAACGCGGCGGTCCTGCTTCGTGGTCATGGAGATCGCTTCACGGAACGCCTCCATGCCGTCCATGGCCGGGGCCTGCTCCGCCGCCGCCGTGCCAAACATCATGGAGCCGCAGAGAAGGGCGCCGGCAACCACGCGCCCGCCGAATTTCATCCATTTTTTCATAGTAGTTCCTCCTCAATGTATTTTATTTCCGAAATCGCTGAAAAAAGATTTGCAGATGCGCTCGTACATGCCGTCCTGCGCGTCGTAGTCCTCCCGGTCGCGGTCGTCCTCGCGGCCGAAAATCATCTTGCCCGTCTTGGCGTCGTACACCTCGAAGGACATATTGAGCGTGGAAACGTCCACGCGGCGCGGCGGATAGGTAACGGGCACCGTGACGTAGTAATAGTCGTTGACCCAGTTCCCGTTGCGGTCGCGATAGCTGCGGTCAACGCGCTGCTGCTCCCACTCCGTGTGCGCCGGCTTGATGTAATAGCTGTTTTCCCATTTCAGCACACGGCTCTTGACCCATGCGTCGGCCACCGCCGAGAGGTTCTCCGCGAAAAGCTGGTTCGCCCTGGCGGGGTCGGTGTTCGCCAGCCCGTCGAGATCGACGCCGATGGCCAGCGAGATGCGCCGCCGCGCCTGTTCTTCGCTCAGGATTTCGCAACCCATTTTTTTCGCGTACTGCGGGAAATCGCTTTGGTACTTGTGCGCTTTCAGGTTGCTGCTGAAATCCGGCACCGAAAGGTCGACGTCGTACACCAGGACCCGCTTCACACGGGAAAAGTCATAGGAGCTGTCCTTCCAGTCCGTTTTCTCCGCCGACGCAGCCTGCGGCAGCACCGCCAGCCAGACGCCCAGCAGCAGCGCGAAAACGGCGTGCCGCCATACACCTCTTTGCCATAGTTTCATATAATCCCTCCTCATAATAAAACTACAGACCTTCTTAAATTATACCATCTTTTCGGGCAAAAATCTCTCCATCGCCGGGCATGCGATTTTTAATAGTTTTCTCAGAAAATCATCGTTTGTTTTTAATCATAGCGCCCTACAATGAAGCCAGAAAAAGAAAGGCGGTGTTCCATATGAAACGGTGGGTAAATATTATGTCGGCTTTGATTTTCGGGGCTATATTGCTCGGCATGGCCTCGGGCTCCGGAGAGGCGGCGCCTGCGCCGGCGGGAGGGATGCGTCACGGGACGGCGATCGAGCAAACGCATGCGAATCACCACAGGCGCCCGCCTGCACGTCATGTGGGCCATCACAACGACCATCGCAGAGACATTCACCACGATCGTCGTAACGATCACAGGAATCCCCATATTCGCGAGATTCACCACAAACCCCATCGCGAGATCCGGCATGACCGTCATCGCCGCGTGCATCATGCGGGGCACGGCGGCAATGTAAGGGTTTCGCTGGCGATGGATATTTGAACGGAAGCAGGAATGGAGCGGAACGCCTGCAATTCGGCGCGCCGCTCCTTTTTTGCGGAGAATCATCGGACATGAAAAAACGGGCGGCTGCTGCCGTCCGTTTTTCTGCGGTTATTTGGAATACAGCTTGTTGAACTCCTCACGAATTTCTTCGCCTTTCTTCACGATCTTTTCGCGAATTTGGGCTTTTTTCGCCTCGCGCAGTTTTTTCTTCGCATCGGCGGCCAGCTCTTCCTGGAGCTTGACGGCCTGCTCGACCTCGGCGGCCACCTCGGCGGCGGGATAGCGGGTGACGGTGACCTTATAAGGGGAAAGCTTCGCGTTCAGCATCGTCTCGTCGTTTTCCTGCGCCAGCGCGATGAGCGCCACGTCGCCGTCGCTGAGTTTCGTCGTCACCTGCTCGATCAGCGAAATGCCCTGCCTGGCGTCGCCCACGTCCTTGATCCGTCCGATCAGGGAGCCCATCGCCATACCGAAGAGCATGCCCAGCGGTCCGCCCAGGATGCCGATCAGCATGCCCATCATGCCGCCGAAGCGCGTGTCGTCCGTCGTGGTGACGCCGGAGTCTGCGGCGTCGGCGAGGGTGATATGCCCGTCCTTCTTTTTGAGCAGCGCCAGGTGCGCGACGATGCAGGACTGGCTGATCATGCTCTGCTTGATTTCCGAGAATGCCCGATAGGCCTCGTTTTCTTCCGAGAAAAGAACGGCGATTACATTTTCCATAACGATTTCCCACCTTTTATAAAATTTGGAATCCTTTTACCCGTATGATAACGCAGAGATGCCCGAAACGCAATCATTTTTGCGGGCTCCGCCGTTCCAGCGACAGCACCGTTTCAAGCGTGTCCCCGATCGCTTCGTGCGGGTAGGCGGCCAGTTCCTCGGCGCTCGTGACTCCGTGGGTGACGCCGAAAAACGCCACGCCCGCGTTTTGGGCGGCGGCGGCGTCCGTCGTGCTGTCGCCGGTGTAGAGCGCATCCGCCGGGGAAAGGCCGAAGCGGGACAGCGCGAGGCGGATGCCCTCCGGCGACGGCTTCAGCTCCGTCACCTCCGCACAGCCGATGATGAAGTCCACGAGAGGTTCCGCGTCGTCGCGGACGAAGGCCTCGTGGATGCGGTACGAGGTTTTCGACGAGATGATCGCGATTTTCGCGCCGCGCGCGCGAAGCGCCTGCAGCGTGGGAAGCGCCTCCGGGTAAAAATGCGTGTTCGCGGTCATGTATCGGTCGGCGAGGGCGCGGTAATGGGACAGGAAGGATTCCACCCTTTCGTCGCCGCGCAGTCCCGTGATGCGCTCGACGGCCTCCCGCATCGGCAGCCCGATGGTGCGCTCGATGACGGCGTCTTCCGCGGGCGGCAGGCCGAAGGCCTTCATCGTGCGATGGAAGCAGCCGGTGATGCCCTTGGAGGAATCGGCGAGCGTGTAATCGAAATCGAACAGATAGCAGTCGTAAAATGCCGGAGCGCAGTCTGTGCGCGCGTTGGTCATGGGGTCACTCCCTTTTCGTCGGATTCCCGTCTATTATACCATATTGAAGATAGGCGCCGCCAAGCGGGCAGATTCTGCCGTCGGCACGGCGGCTTGTTCAGAATTTTATTCCTTTTTTTGCGTATCGTGGTATAATACAAAGCGACAGGCTGCGGGCGCGAAAACGCCGTTCATGTCCGCGGCGTACGGGAAGGAGGTGAAATCATCGCTGAATGGCATGGATTTATGCAGTAAGAAAGGGCCACGCGCCCGGGCTTTATCATGACGTCGAGGCGTACCAAAAAGCAATCGACGGATTCCCGGGCGCGGAGGGACGCCGCTTCCAGGATGAGGCGGCGGCGCAGCGGTATCTCGACGGAGAGACGCCGACGCGCAAGGGGATTTACGCGGTGCGGCGCGGCCGTGTGCCCGGTATCTATTACAGCGCCGCGGAATGCGAGGAGCAGGTTCGCGGCTTCAACGGCGCCGAAAGCCAAAGATTTTCCACGATAGAGGCGGCCAAGCGGTATATGATGGGCGAGAAGAAGACGCGGCGCACCGTCGTCCGCGCGCCGCAGAAAGTGCCGCACAGCGTCCGCGGGCGTACCGCGCATCATCCGGGCGCGCGTTCCCAGCTCGTGCCCGAGGGTCGGACGGGAGCGGGAGCGCCGATCAAGATTTACACCGACGGCGGCTGCCTCGTCCACGAGGACGGTGCGGGCGGCTACGCGGCGGTTATCTGCCTGCCCAACGGCAACCGCAAGGAGCTTTCCGGCGGCGTCGATATGACGAACAGCTCCCGCATGGAGCTTTTGGCCGCCGTGGCGGCGCTCCGCACGCTGGAGAGCGTCGCGAAGGTCGGCGCGTCGGTGGAGCTTTACACCGACAGCCAATATCTCTATCAGGGCGTCACGTCGAGAATTTGGGAAAATTCCGGCGGACCGCTGGAAAAGCTGTTGAACAACGACCTGTGGACGGAGCTGTCCCGGCTCGTCGACGGCTACGAAATTGAATGGTTCTGGGTCAAGGGGCACAACGGCACGCTGATGAACGAGCGATGCGACTGGCTTGCCACGGCGGCGGCGAAGCGTACCGTCGCGGAGAAGAAATGGGTGCCGGATTTTGCGAAACAGCTCGAAACGGCGAAGAATCGAATCAAGGAGCTGGAACGCATCAACCAAAAACTGACCAGCGACGCCGACCGTTTCCATTTGCTGACGGACGGCAAGCTTTCCACCGCGGATAAGGATCTTTTCCACGCGGTCTATCATGAGAGCCTGGCGGGCTTCGTCCGCTGGAAGTTCCGCCGCTGGTTCACAAAGCAGCGGCATTGAGAAAAACGGCAGCGCACGGAAATTTTCGTGCGCTGCCGTTTTTCTGACAAATTGTTTTTGACGAAAGGTTTTGACAATGGATTGTACGATGGTTTATATTCATCGTTATGGGATAGATTTGGCGGGGCTTTGCCCCTCCAAACCTCCCCACAAAGGGGACTACGTCCCCTTTTGAATCCCCTGAAAGGCTCTGCGGAGCTAAGATTCCGCGGTGAAAGACAAGAATAACTTTAAGATTCGTTCATCCCGCGTTCATGGTTGGAATAACCTAAACTTTAGCCCATGTTACATAATTTGGATTACGTCTGCACTGCGAATCCCCAATCTGCAAATATGGGCTAAAGTATAAGTCGTCAAGAGGCTTAGTCGCGGGATAAATTGTCCGATAAGATATTCTGAGCTTTCACCGCGGAGTCTCGGGCCCGCAGGCCCTTCTGGGGAGCCACGAGGGACCTCCCTCGTGTGGGAGAGGATGCAAAGGGGAGGGCGACGCCCTCCCCTTTGATTGTTAAACGATGATGAAGAATCGTACAAGCCATTGTCAAACCCTTTCGCAAATGAATTATTTAGTAAAAGTAAATTTTCACAAAAGAAAATACAAAACAGAATAATTGTTTCACGTGAAACATTCGGAAACGATTTCCGTTTTTGCGAAAGGACCCTGCGCAATAAATATCCATGCGAAACGAAAATTTCTTTTCTGAAAGGAAATTTTCGGCGCGGGGCGAATATAATACATATAATGAATTTTTAGGCGACACATTACAGGAGGCGTTTACAATGAAAGTAATCGGCGGCGGTCTTCCCAACGGAGCGGAAATATCTTCCTCGATGTTCGGCAAATACACGCTGGAAATCCCCGAGGGCTTCTTCAAGTCGCGCAAGGTCAGCCTGAACGACCATTTACTGGCGGTGGAGCACATCACTGAGGAGAACAAGTACAGCATCCTGGGCAAGGCGGGCTGGGGAACGCTCGGCGCGATCGCCCTGGGCCCGGTGGGGCTCTTGGCGGGGCTGGTGCTGGGCGGCAACAGCAAGGAGCTTTGCTGCGCCTGCAAGTTGGACACCGGCGAAGAATTTTTGGTGAGCTGCGATACGGAGGAGTGCCAGAAGCTGAAGTCGATGGCGTTGAAAAACGCGGGCAAGATGACGGAAGGTCCGATCATCGAGGCGGAAATCGAGGAGAAAGAGGACGTGATGGCGACGCTGGAACGCCTCGGAAAGCTCCGGGACGACGGCGTTGTCACGGAAGACGAGTTCCAGCAGAAAAAGGCGGAGCTGATGTCGCGGCTGTAAAGGAGACCTTGGTATGGAAAAATCGTTTTCGATTCCCGTTTCCCGCCGGGATTTCATGAAGATGGCGGGCATGGCGGCAGCGGGAGCCATAGCGGGGAACGTCGGCGTGCCGAGGGCCGAGGCGGCGGATGAAACGACGGGCGGCGGCACGGTCAAGTATGCGGGACGGAAAATTCCCGTGATCTACGATATGGACGTCTGCGTCGTGGGCGGCGGTCCTGCGGGGACGGCGGCGGCAGTCAACGCGGCGCGGGGCGGCGCGCTGACCGTATTGGTGGAGCGCGGCGTCGCCCTCGGCGGCCTCGCGGTGCTGGGCTGCGTCTATCCGTTCATGGACACGCTGGCTCCGGACAGCGACACGCCCTATGTGGCGGAGGTCAAGCAGCGGCTCCGGGAGCACGGCGTCGAGCCTTACGACGGCGTGACCGGACAGACGTGGCACAATCCCGAGACCCTTGCGCTGATTTACGACGAGATGTGCGAAGAGGCCGGCGTGAACGTGCTCTACCAGACCGTGCTGGTGGATGTCCTGAAGTCCGGCGCGTCGATTTCGGCCTGCGTCGTGCAGACGATTGCGGGGCTCGCGGCCATCCGCGCCAAGACCTTCATCGACGCCACCGGCGACGCGTTCCTTTCGCGGGCGGCGGGGGTTCCCTATGAGCAGGGCTACGAAAAGACGGGCAACAACCAGCCCCTTTCCTTCCGCTTCGAGATGGGCGGCATCGACGTGGAGCGGCTCTATCAGCACGTCGCCGTCGAGCTGCAGGACACCTGGTGCAAGTCGAAGCTGCCGTATTTCGAGATCGCCGAGGCCATGCACCGCAAGCAGCGGTACGTATTGGAAGAATTCATGGCGCGGGGCGTGGCGAGCGGCGAATTGACGCAGGAAGAAGCCGAATATATGCAGGCCTATACGATTATCGGGAAAAACGGCGTGATGAGCATGAACTGCCCGGAGATTCCCGTGCGCTTCCGCGCCTCCGACCCGATTTCCTACAGCAAGGCCGTCGTCTTCGGACGGAAGATGATGCGCCATATCGCCGACTATTTGATTCGGCACATGCCGGGCTTCGAGAACGCGTTCATCAGCCGTGAGGCGGCCATGCTGGGCGCGCGGGAGTCGTGGCGGATCCGCGGCAAGTATTATCTGGTGGAGGACGACTATCACAAGCAGAGCCGTTTCCCCGACGCCGTCTGCCGCACCGCGTGGTTTATCGACGCCCACGGGGAAAAGGTATCGGAGAAACTGCCGAAGGGTGCGTTCTACGAGATCCCCTATCGGTCGCTGGTGACGGAAACGGTCAAGAACCTCATCGTGGCGGGACGCTGCATCAGCGCCAGCTTCATCCTGCAGGCGTCCATGCGCATCCAGCCCACCTGCATGAGCATCGGCGAGGCGGCGGGCATGGCGGCGGCCTGGGGACTGGCCCAGGGCGTGGACGCGAACGCGGTGCGCTGGGAGGCGCTGCCGAAGGAAAAAAGGAGCTACGTCACCGCGGGATGACAACCGATCCAAAGCGAACCCATAAAAGAAGCTTCCACGAAACGGACGTGGAAGCTTCTTTTATGGGTTCGTTTTTTTGTAGGGATCAGGCGCCGGGCTGCACCCGATTGCGGATCTCGCTCAGCAGGGCGGCGTATTCGTTCAAGACGGCGGGGTGCATCTCGTCGAGGTCGGCGAGGCGGCGGTCCCGCGCCGCAAATTCCAGCGCCTTGGCGTGCCCCGACAGCTGAAGGGCGCCGATGGTGAGGGCGTTGCCCTTCAGGGCGTGGACGGCGATGCGGTAATTGTCCCAATCCTTGGCGCGATAGAGCCGTTCCAACAGCTTGGTCTTCTCGTTTTTTGCAAAGGTGGCGAGCATCTTTTTCAGGAAGGCCCGGCTGCCCATGCAGTATTTCAGGGCGGCTTCCTCGTCGATGGGGAGACCCTTGGCGATCTTTTCGTCGGCGACTTCCTCATTCTTGTCGTGCAGGAAGCCCGGCTCGTTCTCGATGGGGTGGATCATATGCGCAGGCAGGTGCTTGCGCAGGAGCTTGTCGATGGCCAGCGGGTCGATGGGCTTTGCGAGGAAGTCCTGGAATCCCCAGGCCTTGTACTCTGCCGCCGCGCCGGCGAGGGCGTTGGCGGTCAGGGCGATGACGACGGCGTTCGAGCCGAAGGGCATCTTGCGGAGGCGCAGCAGGGTTTCCACGCCGTCCATGGCGGGCATCATGTGGTCCATGAAGACGAGGTCGTAGTTGCCCTCGGCGAAGAACTCCAGGGCTTCCTCGCCGCTCGTGGCGCGAACGACGGAAATCTGGTACGGGGCGAGCAGTCCTTCGGCCACGTCAAGGTTCATCTCGTTGTCGTCCACGACGAGGACCTTGGCCTCCGGCGCGGAGAAGGTGGCCCGATAGGCCGGCTCCGTGATTTCCCGCGTCGAAAGATTCTCGTGCAGGGTGGAATCCCAGTTCTCCACGGTGCCGATGATGGTGAAGGAGAACGTGGAGCCCTGGCCGTAAACGCTTTTTACGTCGAGCGTGCCGCCCATCATAGTAATCAGGCGCTTGCAGATGGCGAGGCCGAGCCCCGTGCCCTCGATGGCGCGGTTGCGTTTCATGTCCACCTGCGTGAAGCTGGAGAAAATGCGGCCGATGTCTTCTTCCTTCAGGCCGATGCCGGTGTCGGAAACGGAGAAGCAGAGGAGACAGGAGGCGTCGCCCAGCCGCTCGCAGCGGAGGGAAAGGGTGATGGAGCCGTGGGAGGTAAACTTGATGGCGTTCCCCAGAAGGTTGATGAGGATCTGCTTGAGGCGGATCTCGTCGCCGTGGAGCTCGTCGGGAATCTCTCCAAGGAACTCGGTCCGCAGCTTGACGTGCGTGCCGTGCAGGCGCGCGTCGATCAGGGCGGTGACGTCGTTCAGCAGGGCGGAGAGACGATAGGAATCTTCGACGAGGCGCATGTTGCCGGACTCGATCTTGGAGAAGTCCAGGATGTCGTTGATCAGGGCCAGCAGGGTGCGGGACGCGGACTTGATTTTCGCGGCGTGACGCTTGGCCGTGTCGTCGTTGCTGTCCCGCAGGATGAATTCCGCCATGCCCGTGATGGAGTTCATGGGCGTGCGTATCTCGTGGCTCATATTGGCGAGGAAGTTGCTTTTCGCCTTGTCGGCGGCCTCCGCGCGCTCCATGGCGTCAACGACGTCGGTCATGTCCACGAAGATGATGTTCAGCCCGGCGACGCGGCCTTCCTTTGTCGTCATGCAGGTGATGGTGATTTGCCAGTCGACTTTTTGCCCAGCGACGACGGTGCGAAGAAGGTACGGGTCCACCTCCGCCGTGGACAGGGCGGTCTCGCATTTCTCCAGGAACTCGGTGAGGTCGGCTTCGGGCAGGATGCCCGTCAGCGCCAGCCGGAGGGAAACGCCGCGCCGGAGTTCCTCGGAGGAAAACGTCCTGCCGAAGCGAAAGAACGCGTCCGAGGTCATGACGGTGCGGAGCCTCTCGTCGGTCAGAATCAGGACGTAGGGGCTGGTCTTCAAGAGCTGGTTGGTGTAGAAGGCCTGCCGCATATTCTCTTTCTGGATGTAGGTCTGGGTGCGGAGCGCCTGGTCGTTGGCCATGCGCAGCACTTCGTTGTCTTTCTTCAGCCGTCGGAGCTCGCGGGAAAGTTTTTTGTTTTCCAGCTGGAGATTTTTCTCCAGATCGATGGTTTCCGTTTCCATATCATTACCCCTGTGCTTCATTTGCGCCGGTGGGCGGCGCGTCTTACAGCGCCACCATGGCGAAGGTGAAGTTGTGGAACAGATTGTGGTATTCGCCGGTCCGGCTGCCCCGGCTCGGGCAGAATTCCCCGTTGCCGTACATGCCGAGGAAGGACATGCCGCCGGGAAGCCGTCCGCGGCAGGCGTCCATTTCCGCGTCCGTGTTGCTGGCCATGGCGAGGAAGCGGGCGCAGCAGGACATGCAGAGCAGCGTCGTGTATTGGCCGGGAGCGGCGGAAATCGCCTCGACCATTTCGTCGCAGGCCTGTTCTACGGAATTCTGCACGTCGGAGCGGTTGATGATGCCGACGCCGAGAATGGAGCCCTCCGGCACCGAACCGAGGAACGTGCCGGAGCCCGTTTCCTCATCCAGCGTGAAGAGGGTGCGGGCGACTTCGACGGTGTCGCCGTTGGGGTACGAACGCTCCAGGATAAAGGGCGAAAGCAGATAATCGTTGATGATCGTCCCTGTCTTGACGACGATACCCTCATGTTTCAGGGCTTCCACGAATGTGCCGTCGCCGAGGCGGAAGACTTGGTTCCGGTTAGATTCGGTGACTTTGTAAGTGAAATTCGCTCGGTTCTCGATGGAGTTGACTTCGATGACCTGCGGGCTGATGTTTCCCGCGACCAGCAGAAAGGCCTGACGATGGGCGCCCGTTTCCCCGTTGCAGAAAACGCAGGCGTTGGTACAGGTAAAGCCGTCGGAAGCGAGACCGCCGAAAATGGGAACATACCTCCCGCAGGCTTTCTCGATGGCGCGCACCGCTTCGTCGCCTGCGACATGGTCTTCCTCCATGGGCATGCCGCCGAAGGTGATGATCAGCTTTTCTTCGGAGGGAAGCTGCGCCTTCACCGCCGCGTACGTCCGGGCAATCTCCGATTCGCAGTTCTCCCGGCGCAGGGCGTCGGAAATGCCGGCGGCGAAAGAAACGTCGTCGCCGGTCATCAGCATGACGGAGATGCCGATGCTGCGGTATCCCTTGTTGGACATGAGCATGGCCATGTCCGTGCAGCCGAGGACGGGGAAATCCCACTGTTTTGACAGCAGGGCGTAAAGCGCTTTCAAATCGGTTTCCTCTTCCGCGTACAGGAGGGCGACGGAATTCTTTTTCAGCGGGAACGCTTTCGCCTGGTCGAAAAGCTCCTTGGCCGCTTCCTGCAGATCGTCGATTTCCTCCGTGTACAGCACGACAGAATCCATGACGGGATTCCTCCTTTCCTGTGCCGGGGCGACAACGGGTTAATGTGATTCCATGATGCCGCGCAGGCTGTAGTTCGTATCCTCGTCGATCATCTGCAGCATGACGTCGGCGATCTTCGGGTCGAACTGGACGCCCTTGCCCTGCTCGATCTCTTCGCGGACGATGGCCTGCGGCAGCGCCTTGCGGTAGCTCCTGTCGGAAGACATGGCGTCGTACGCGTCGGCGATGCAGATGATCCGGGCGACCTCGGGAATGTCTTTGCCCGTTTTGCCGTCCGGATAGCCGGTGCCGTCGTACCGTTCGTGATGCCAGCGCGCGCCGATGGGGAGGCCCGGTATTTCGGAGATGTTCTTGAGGATCTCGTATCCTTTTATGGTGTGGCTCTTGATGATCTCATACTCTTCGTCGTTGAGCCGGCTGGGCTTGCTGATGATGGCGTCCGAGATGCCGATCTTGCCGATATCGTGCAGCAGGGCGATATTGTAGATCTCGTTGGTTTCCTTCGGGGACTTTCCGAGGCGGCGGGAGATTTCCCGCGCGTATTCCGCCACCCGCTCCGAATGACCGTTGGTGTAACGGTCCTTGGTATCGACGGCGCTGGTCAGCGCGTGTATGATCTGGTCGGAGAGGGCTTTCAGCCGCTGGTTGCTGTCCAGGAGCTCCGACGTCTTCCGGTCCACTTCGTCCTGCAGGGAATCCTGCAGATGCTTGAGGTTCAGGATGCGGTGGATGCGCTGCATGGCCACCTGCATGACGAAGGGCTTGGCGATGAAGTCCATGGCGCCCGCTTCAAAGAGGACGGCTTCGGTATCGGCGCCGGTGTCCGCAGTCAGAAAGACCACGGGCAGGTTCTCGCAGCCGTCGATGTCCCGGATATGCTGCAGGACCTCGATGCCGTCCATTTCCGGCATGTGGAAATCCAGCAGCACCAGATCGGGACGTTCCCGCTCGATTTCCCGCAGGGCTTCCGCGCCTGAGGCCGCACAGCGGACGTCGTAGCGGATGCCGAATATTTCCTGTATCGTGAACAGGTTCATCTCGTCGTCGTCCACGGCGAGGATCTTTTCCTTCACGGTCTTTTGCATTGCCTGCCGAACCGCTGCAAACAGCGATTCAGGCAGCACCGGCTTGGGAATGAAGTCGAGGACGCCGAGCCGGAGCGCTTCGCTCAAATCCATGCGCGGGGAGGACGCCGTCAGGAAGATGGTGTTTATGTCCCGGAGCCCCGGAATCTCGCGGATGCGCTCCAGTATTTCGATTCCGTCCATCGGCTGCATAATGACGTCGATGAGCAGAAGGTCGTGCCTGGACTCCGTCAGCAGACGGACGGCTTCCTCACCGTCGGTCGCCGTGCTCACTTCGTAGTCGAACTCGGACAGGATCATTTCCGTCATCGCCAAGTTGACTTCGTCCTGCCCCAACAGCAGGATTTTTCCTTTGCCCATGAAATCACCTCCCTATGCAGGGCAACACTTCCTATTTTACCCTATTTCTGAATTTTAACATAAATCAACGGGGTTATTCAATGTGAAAGAGGGCCCTAAAAATGAAATAAGGGGCCAAAGGTCGCTGTTTCCTCCGAAAAACGCGGCTGGGAGAAAAAAGTTTTTCTGCCGTCAAAATTTTAAGGCGCGTTTAATTTGTTTCGGTTATACTGATACCAGAGCGAAATAATTTGCGTGCAGGCAAGGAGGTTTTACTGTGAACAGGAAATGCATTGCGGCCTTGATGGCCGGCGGTCTTTTGCTGGGGGCGGGCTTTTTCGGCGCCGCGGCGCAGGCGGCGCCGGCGGACGGACACGGCGGCCCGCAGTCGGGACATCATCGCATGGGCCAGGCCTCGTGGCGCATGAACGACGAGGAGGCGGCGGCGCGGGCGGCGGAGATGTTCGGCGTGGACGAAGCGGAGGTCGCCGCGTATCTTGCGGAAAATCCGCGGGCGTTCCGCGAGGTATTCCCCTGCTCCATGCTGGCGAGGACCAGCGGCCATACCTTTGCGGAGGTCATGGCAATCTATGAGGAGAAGGGCGACTGGCGCGCCGTCGGGGACTCGCTGGGCGTGACCCGTGAAATGATTCACGAAACGATGGGCGAGCTGATGGCGGCGCGCATCGCCGACGAAAAGACGAACCTGACGCCGGAGGAGGCGCGGACGTTGCTCCGGGAGGGCTACAACCCGAGGGACGTGCGCGCGGCGGGCGTACTCGGCAAAGCTTCCGGGAAAAACGCCCGCGACATTCTCGCGATGAAAAGAATCAACAACGGCTGGGACGACGTGGCGAAGGAACTCGGCCTCGACGCTTCCGTCCTGCGGGAAGCCTTCCGTCACGGCTGGATGATGGGCGGCCCCGGCATGGGACACGGTCCCCGCATGAGAGGCGGAGAAGAACCAATCCCCGTTCCGCCCCCGATGCCTCCGAAAGAAACGGAATGACAAAATAGAAAAAACGTCGGATTCCAATGTCGGAACCCGGCGTTTTTTTGTGCGCCAGATTGTTTTCAGGTTTTTAGGTTTTGTTCATCGTTTCCTTTAATATTTGTCGTGGTTGTAAACGTCCCAGTCCTTGAGCTTTTTCAGCTCACCGATGCTGTATGTGATGTCGCGGAGGAGCTGCTCCTTGTCCGCAGGCAGCGTCGCTTTCAGCGGCACATAGTTCGAGATGTGGTTGCTGCGGAACAGGCAGTGCTCGGTCGCGGGAAGGTCCACATGCTCGATCATCAGCTTCAGTTCCTCCATCAGCCCGGCGGGGGAGAGGGGCTTGAATTCGCCGCGCTCGAATTCCGCTTTGAGCTCGCTGCCGCGGTACAGCATCAGGCAGATCGCGCCGAGCATCGTCGGACGGATGGCGTTGATGGCTTTCGCCGTCTCCAGCGCGTGGCGCTCCGATCCCTCTTCGCCGGCGATGCCAAGGATGACCATCATCGAGAGCTTCATGCCCGCGGCGATGACCCGCTGGCCGACTTCGATGGATTCTTTGTCGTCCACGCCCTTATTGATTTTCGCCAGCGTCACGCCGTCGCCGGACTCCATGCCGTAGTAGAGAAGCTCCAGTCCGGCCTCTCGAAGTTGCCGCAGCTCCTCCACGGATTTCCGCAGGATATCCTTCGGCGCGGCATAGGACGAAGCGCGCTCGAAATTCGGGAAAACTTCGTGCAGCGTCTTCAGCACGCGGAGCAGCCGCTCGGTGGAAAGCACCAGCGCGTCGCCGTCCGCGAAAAATACCCGGCGCACGGCTTTCGCGTTGTACGCCTGCGCCATGTCAATCTGGCGCATGATCTGTTCGTCGGTCAGCACTTGGAACGGAACGCCGCGATACATATTGCAGTAGGTGCATTTGTTGTGCGCGCAGCCGCGCGTCAGCCGCAGGATAAAGCTCCGCGCCTCGCTGGGCGGGCGAAATACCGGGCTGTCGTAGTCGTCGAAATACATGCGATCATCTCCTCCTGTAAAATTTACGATAATAAAAATTTATATATAAATTTTCAACGATAGAAATTTTTTATTATCGTACAGGAAAAATATTTGCTTGTCAACAAAAAACGTCGATGCAGGAATATCCTGCATCGACGTTTCGAATGGTTCAGTTTTGTTTGCCCGACGAGCCGAGCCGAGGAGGCACGCTGCTGGGCGACGGCCTTGACGGCGTCGTCGGCGCAGCGGGAGGCGCCGGGGTTGTCGGCTTCGATACGGTTTCCTCACTGGAGGAGGTATTGCTTTCCGTCTCAGTCTCCGCAGGCTGTTTTGTTGCCGCCGCGGTTTCGGGCTCCTCCGTGTTGGACTCCGTCGTCGGAGCCGTCGAAGGAACGGTTGACTGCGATGCGCCTTGTCTCGGCGGAAGAGAGGAAGGCCGTTCTTCCGAGCCCTTGCCGCTGCGCGGAGACGTCGGGCTCGTCACGCTGTCCCTGTCTCCGTCGCGGGGGGGGGTTGAGCCCTCGCGGATGAGACGTCCGATCGTCTTGTCGTCTTCCGGCACTTCCTTGGCGTTGGCAGGAATCGACGCCTGATACGCGGACGCGTCGCGATTCATTTCCGCTTTCGCGTTCTCGCTGATGGTGATGCCCAGCATGTCCGCCATGTCCTCGCGGGCGTCGTAGACGTCGGGAATCCAATAGCTGATTTCGTCGATATAGAGGGGACGGCCGGCGACCATTTTCGTCTTGAGGCCGTTGGACTGCGCTTCCTTCAAAGCGCCCGCCAGTTCCAGAAGCTGACGGAAGGAAAGGTCGGTCTGCACGGAGCCCATGACTTCACGGATAACGTCCGGCAGCCGCGGGAGAATGGAAGGCGACATGACCTGGTCGAGGACGGCTTTCATGAATTTCTGCTGCCGCTCGATGCGCCCAATGTCGCCGTCTTCGTCGCGGTAACGGACGTAGGTGATGGCGGTCTTGCCGTCCATATGCTGCTTGCCCGGATACAGGTCGATGACGAGGCCCCCGTCGTCGTCCCATTCGTCCACGTAGTACATGCGCTTTTCCACGTCGATGTCCACGCCGCCGATGGCGTCGATGATGCGCTTGAAGGCGGGGACTTTGATGAGGACGTAATGCTCCACCGGCGTGTCGAGGAATTCCTCCACGGTGTCCTGCGTCAGTTCATGACCGCCGAGGGAATAAGCGACGTTGATCTTGTCGTAGCCATAGCCGGGGATGTGAACGCGGGTATCCCGCGGAATCGAGAGCAGCGACGCGCTCTTTTTCTTCGGGTCCACGGTGGCCAGCATCAGGGTGTCGGAACGGCCCACGTCGTCTATGCGCTCGTCCACGCCCATGATCATGACGGTGGTCTTGTCCTTCGCCACCAGGAGCGTTTCCGTGGTCTGGTAGGGACGCGCGTCGGTGCGGGGCCGCCGGTGGGGCTTGTCGAAAAGGCTCGAAGAGGCGAAGTAAAAGCCCAGGCCGATGCCCGCGCCGATGAGGACGGCGAAAAACACCCAAAGCAGATAGGAACGGTCGTTCTTCTTGCGGTGCGCCGGCTTATATTTCTTGTTCTTTTGTTTGCTCAATCCGGTTCTTCCTTATCTTAATCTTAGCGAAATTGCGGATCCGTCCGGCCCGTGCGATGCGCCGGCGTCCGCTTCGGCTGCAAAATTTGTTCCATTAAAACACGGATTCCTAAAAAAAGACTGAAAAGACGACGGGGAAACTCACGTTTGCGTCGGCGTCAGAGTTTTTCCGGTTCCCGCAGCGTGAACGCGGCGAGGCTGCCGAATACGCCCGCGATCCAAAGGATTTGCAGCGCCGTCACCATGCCCCAGCGGTCGGCGGCCCATCCCACGACCGGGGCGAGGATGCCGCCGATGGTGGTGGAAAGCCCCAGCGTGACGCCGGAGGCGAAGCCCGCGTTTTTGCCGAGGTACGCCTGTCCAAGCACGACGATGGGGCTGTAGGGCAGGAAAATGGAAACGGCCACGGGCAGGAGCAGCAGCGACGAGAACCAGACATTCCCGCTGTTCACGAAGCATGCCATCGCCGGAATCATGACGAGGAACGAGACGCGCAGTATGGGTACGAAGCCCGCGCGGTCGGCGGCGAGCCCGCCGATATAGGTGACGACGGCGCCCATGACGAACAGCGCGGAGAGCGCGGTCGTGCCCTGCTCCGGCGAAGCGCCCAGCACGTTGACCCAGAAAAGGGGGATGAAGGTATTGCTGAGCGTGAAGCCCAGGGAGCGGGCGAGAATGGCGATGGAAAGCTTCCCGAAGGAACTCCAGTCGTTCGCCTTTTGCGGCGCGCTGCTTTTCGCGCCGGCGTAAGCCTCGGCCTTCGCGCGTTCGAGGGCGGAGGGCAGGCGGCGCGCGATGAGCAGAACGGCGCAGGCGTTGACCGCGCCGAAGACGAGGAGCGACCGGATGCCCAGCGTGTAGGCACAGAAGCCCGCCATGAGGGGGCCGACGGCGAAGCCCGCGTTCCCGCCTACGGAAAAGGTGGAAAGCGCCTGCCCTTTTTGCAGGCCCGCAATCCGCCCCACCAGGAGCGCCGCCTCGGGATGGAACAGCGCGCTTCCGAGGCCGCAGACCATGGCGGCGCAAAATACCGTCCAATAAGACGAGGAAAAGCCTATCAGCGAAATGGAGAGGCCGCAAAAAAGCGGGCCCAACGGAATCAGCCACGGCAGTGAAATCTTGTCGGAGTAATAGCCGAAGACGGGCTGGAGCACCGAGGAAAGCAGGACGTTGGCGAAAATCAGCGACCCGGCCTCCTGATAGGAAAGCCCGTAATTCTGCACGAAGTAGGGAAGCAGCGCGGGAATCGCGCCCTGCGCCCAGTCCACGCAGAAATGGCCGAGGGCGAAAAGGTAGATCCCGGCGTCCAGTTTTTTCATGATTGCTCACCACAGCTTGCCAAAATTTTTCCGTTTGCGATGCGGATGCCTTCCAACGAGAGAAGCTTCGTTTTTTTGTCGAGGCCGCTTGCGTATCCGGTGAGGCTGCCGTTCGTGCCGACGACGCGGTGGCAGGGAACGATCAGCGCTACGGGGTTGTGTCCCACTGCGCCGCCGACAGCCTGCGCCGACATGGGCGCGCCGCTCCGCCGTGCGGAAATCGTTTTCGCCAGCGCGCCGTAGGTCGTCGTCTCCCCGTAAGGGATATCGAGCAGCAGCCGCCAAACCGCCAGGCGGAACGGCGTCCCGCAAAGATGGAGCGGAGGCGTGAAGCCGGGGTCGCGTCCGGAGAAATAGACGTCGAGCCATCGGCTTGCCGTTTGGAGCGCGGCATTCGTCTCAGCAGGCATCGAAGCGGGCGGCGCTTTGAGGAAATCGAGGGCCGTCAGTCCATCGCCGTCGGCGGCAAGAAGGAGTGCGCCCAGGGGGGAGTCGTATATTTTCGCGGCTGTGCGCGTCATGATTTCTTCCCCCGTTTCCGTTCCGCGGGGTCCGCCACGCCGGACAACGCGCCGCCGGACACCGCCCAGAGGTAAAGGCTGGCGACGCTCCCATACGGGGAATAGCGGCGGCGATACCGCTCAAACTGCGCTCTCGTGATTTCCCGGTGGCGGTAGACCATGCGAAGGCCGCGCTGGATGGCGAGGTCGCCGAAGCTCAGCACGTCGGGGCGTTCCAGACAGAAGAGCAGGATCATTTCCGCCGTCCATACGCCAATGCCTTTCAGGGCGGAAAGAGCGGCGATCGCCGCCGCGTCGTCCATTTTTTTCAGCGCGGACAGGGAAAACTCCCCGTTCCCGACCTTGCGGGCGAAGTCCGAGATGTACGCTGCTTTGCGATAGCTCATGCCGAAGCCGTGCAGCCGCTCCTCACCCGCGCGCAGCACCGTGGCTGCGTCCACCGTTCCGAGGCCTTCCGTGAGGCGGCCCCAGACGGCGGCCAGCGCTTTGTTGGAAATCTGCTGCCCGACGATATGCCGGACTACGGAGGAGAAAAGGTCCCCGTCCGTTTCCCGGCGGATCGGCCCCACGGCGTCGATGACCGCCGCCAATTTTTTATCCTTCGATTTTAGATATGCGATTTCCTTTTCGCCATAGCGAAAATATTTCGGCCTGCCCATGCGCGTCCCTCCCGTCGGGTTCATTATAGCATTATCCGCACGGAAGGAGGGGAAATATTTTTGTTCATGGCTGAACTTCAAATATTTCCTGCGAAAGGTTTTAACAATGGTGTGAACGATTCTTCATCATTGTTCAATAATCAAAGGGGAGAGTGTTGCCCTCCCCTTTGCATCCTCTCCCACACGAGGGAGGTCCCTCGTGGCTCCCGGAGGGGCCTGCGGGCCCGGTATTCCGCGGTGAAAGTTCAGAACAACTTATCGGACTATTTATCCCGCGACTAAGCCTCTTGACGACTTATGCTTTAGCCCATTTTTGCGGCTTGGGTTGGATGGAGCAAAATTGAATTTTGTAATATGGGCTAAAGTATAAGCCACTGCGACCTTTATCGCGGGATAAATAATCGACCAAGTTATCATAGTCGTGCGGCGCGGAATCTCCGGCTCCGCAGAGCCCTTCCGGGGGATTCACAAGGGGATCTCCCCTTGTGTGGGGAAGTTTGAAGGGGCGAAGCCCCGTCAAATCTATTCCGCAACGATGAATACGTGTATTCGTGCAAACTGAGATTAAAATCTCTCGCAAGAGAAAAACAAAAAAGAAAAAAACGAAAAAATGTTTCACATGAAACATTTGGAAATCATTTCCGATTTGCATATGAAACCGACTCAAACATAAAATGCTAAAATTTCCGCGCTTTTTCCGCAGGGAATTTTCCTGTATAATATAAAAGGGAGGGAAAGATATGGAAGATAAGCGCTATGAAAAACTCATCCAATCCTTTCACGAGACGTGGGAAAACTTTCCGGGGCAGGCGCGGCTGATCGACAAAAACCACCATGTGATCGCGGTCAACGCTTTCGCCAAGAAGAACGGACGGACGCCTGGGGAGATCTGCGCCGCCTTCGGCGCGCCGGAAAGCCATCGGGGCTGTCGCAAGGCGGAAGCACTGCAAACCGGGGAGGGAAAGCTGGACCGTCCGTTTGCCGAACGAGTGCGGGGCTGGGTGCCGCTGGAAGGCTGGCCGGACGTGGTCGTGCATTTCTCATTGGCCGTTCCGGAAGTGAATTCTTGAAACAGGAAAAAATAGGCACGAATGTTTGTACACAAGCTGTGGATGAAATTGTGGACAAATCAGGAAAAACTCCCGTCGTTATGAGTATGCGCCGGCCGCGACGTCTGCGCCCGCCTTTGCCTGCGCGGGAACATGGATGCAAAGGGCCAAGGAGCGGACTTATTTTAAGGAAATTCTTATTTTATTGCCCTTGAATCTAAAAAAAGAGTTTGCTATAATGTCAGCGATGTAAAACAACCGTGTTTTCGCGGGAACAAGAAAAAGGAGACAGGAAAATGATCAAATTGGAAAAGAAACACATCAAGATTTTCAGCGTCGTGATCGCGGCGGTCTTCGTCGGCAGCGTTGTCGCGCTGGCTCTTACGCAGATGGGCGGCCTGACGGGCGGCACCGCTTCGGCGGCGTCCTCCAGCATCGGCGTCGTCGATTTCCGTCAGATTATGGGACAGTCCTCGGATGTGCAGGATGCGAATACGAAGATGCAGCTGGCCGTCGAGGAAGCAAGGCAGGATTTTGAGTCCAAGACCGCTGGGATGAGCGACGAGGAAAAGCAGAACTATTACCAGCAGTCCCAGGAGAAGCTGGCACGCAAGCAGCAGGAGCTTTTCGACCCGATCCAGAAGAAGGTAGAGGCTGAGGTCAAGTCCGTCGCCGAGGCGAAGGGCCTTTCCGTGGTCATCGCCAAAGAAGCCGTCGTTTACGGCGGGCAGGACATCACGCAGGACGTGATCCGCAAGATGGCGAAGTAATTTCCAAGAGGATATGCACTTTTCGTACCGAGCGCGCATAAGCGGCTCGGTACTTTTCTAAGGAAGCAACGAATAAATTGAATCGGGCCACGGCGAGGGATGATTCGGTCTGCAAGGGGGAAAGACGGCCATGGGAAGCAATGGGGAGAGCCGCCCGACGGGCGGCGGACGAAAAGCGGCGGTTGTCGGCTTTTTGACCCTTGCGATTTTGGTCGCCGTTTCCTTCGGCTGGCTTTGGCTGCGGCCGGAACCTGGTCCCGACGCCGTGCCGGCGGAGAAGAGCGAGCTGGAAGCGTCCGGGTTCGTTCGGCTCGGGGAGGCGGCAAGCAAGCATCCCGCTTACGGCACGCTGCTGCGGCTTCGCGGCGAGCGGGCGCAGCTGGCGGACCTTTTGGCGGGGCAGGAGAAGCGGCTTTTGGCACTGACGGCGCCCGACGCGATCAAGAAGCCTTTCGACGATGCGGTGGACCAGAAGAAGAAACTGCAGCTCGCAAAGGAGAACCACGAGTTCCTGGAACGGCTGGCGGAAGAGGAGAAGGCGAAGCGCGAGGAGACGCGGGCAGTTTACGAGGCGGCCCGGGACGAGATCAATGCCGCGTATTTCAACGAGATCTTCAACACGCAGCTGAAGCTGGACAATGCGGACATCATGCGGCTTTCCGAGGCGACCGTAGAGGATTTGAAGCGTCATTTGGACAATCTCCAGCGGGAGCGGGGCCGTCATCAGTTCGAACTGTACCAGAAATACGAGGAGGAAATCCGCGCCTACAAAGAAGAGCTTGCCCGGCAGCATGGGATAGACCTTGCGGCGATCGAGCAGGCGACGGACGACCGGGTGCGCGCCGAGGAGATGCGGAAGCGCAGCGAGGCGCAGATGCGGAATTTAGACGCGATCCAGAAGAACATGCTGGACGCCACGGAGCTTCGCATGCGCATCCAGGATACGAAGAACGCGATCCGCGCCAAGGAAAAGGAACTTTTGGCCGTAGAGGGCGGCATGACCACGGACTTGGCGTCCATGGCGGCAAAGCTGGCCGTCCGTCATCATCTTTCCGTCGTTTACGCGTCGCCGGTGACGGCGGGGCTGCCTGCGGCGGGAAAGAATCCGGACCCGGCGGACGGGCTTTTCGTCGTCGGGGGGACGGCGAAGGACCTGACGGAGGAGCTGGTCCGGGAGATTGCAAGGTCCGGCCGGCAAAAGAGCGCGGAGTGAAGAAGGAAAGCTACTTTAACGAGAAATGAGGAATCGACGGATGAAGTTCAACAAGATGGCGCGGGGGGTTGGCGCGGCGCTTTTGCTCGCGGTTTCCATAGGCGTTTCCGGCTGCTCGGAGAAGACCTCTCTCGTCGGCTATTACGATGCGGACCGCATCGAGACCGAGGCCGTGCAGATCAAGAAGCTGCAGGAGGAAGGCACGGCGAAGCTCCGGGAGAAGCAGACGGAGCTCGAGTCGAAGATGAAAGAGAAGCAGACGGCGATGGAGGCGAAGTTCAAGGAGAAGCAGGATGCGGTCATGGCGCGTCTCCAGGCCAAGGAAGACGAGTTCAACCAGAAGGTGCAGGCGAATCCGCCCAAGTCGCAGGAAGAAGCGGACAAGGTTCAGGCGGAGGCGGACGAGCTGGGCAAGACGCTGCAGCAGGAAGCGGAAACGGAGATGCAGAAGCTGCAGCAGGAGGCCTCGACGGAAGCCCAGAAGATACAGCAGGAGGCCAGCATGCAAATGCAGGGCATCCGAACGCAGTATCAGATGCAGATGCGCCAGAAGCTGGACAAGGCCGTGGACGAGATCGCGCGGGCGAAGAAGCTGGACGTGATTCTGGACAACAGCAGCATGCAGAAGTCGGTGTTATACGGCGGCGTGGACATTACGGAAGACGTGCTGGAAAAATTGAAGTGAGGCAAATCGTATGAAGATGACGCTGGGAGAGATCGCAACGCTCGTGAACGGGCGGCTGGCGGGGGACGCTTCCCTGACGGTGGAAGGGGCGGCGAACCTGGAAAACGCGCGGGAAACGGACGTGGCGTTTGCCGTGGAGCCGCATATACAGGAAGCGAAAGCGGTAAAGGCAGGCGCGATTTTGCTACCGGAAGGGACGGAAACGTTCCCGATACCCGCGATTTATGTTGAGGACCCGAGGGCGGCCTTTGCGAAGCTGTTGGAGGCGTTCACGCCGCCGCTGTCTTTCCCGGAGGGCGTCAGCAAGCTGGCCTATATCGGCGAAGGGGCGAAAATCGCGGCAGACGCCGTGGTCATGCCTTTCGCCGTGGTGGACGCCCACGCCGTCGTGGAGAGCGGCGCGGTGATTTATCCCCACGTCTATATCGGCCAGTACGCGACCATCGGGGAAAAGACCGTCCTTTATTCCAACGCCACCGTGCGCGAGCATTGCCGGGTCGGGAAGCGCGTTGTCATCCACAGCTCGGCGGTCGTCGGCTCGGACGGGTTCGGCTTCACGACGAAGGACGGTGTGCATACGAAAGTGCCGCAGGTCGGCAACGTGGTCGTCGAGGACGACGTGGAGATCGGCGCCCACGTAGGCATCGACCGGGCGACGACGGGCTCCACCGTCATCGGACACGGCACGAAAATCGACAATCTTGTCCATATCGGGCACAACTGCCGCATCGGCGCGAACAATATCATCGTCGCCCAGACGGGCATCTCCGGCTCCACGGAGACGGGGCCGAATGTGACGTTCGGCGGACAGACGGGCACCGTCGGCCACATCAAGATCGGCGGGAATTCCCTTTACGCCGCGCGCAGCGGCATCATCGGGGATATGCCCGAGGGCTATATCGGCGCGGGCTTCCCGGTGCAGACCCATCAGGAATGGCTGCGCATGCAGTCGGCGCTCCGAAAGCTCCCCGCGCTGATGAAACGGGTCAAGCAGCTGGAGAAAAAAGCCGAGCAGCTGGAAACGCAGGCAAAAGCTGAAGAATAAGGCGCCATGCCATGATGATCTATTATTTGGAAAAATGTCTGAGCTTTTTCTGCTGCCTCCTGCCGGAGCGGGTGTGCGAGGTGGTGGGCCGGGCGCTGGGGTCCCTGACGTGGCCGCTGGTTCCGGCGAAACGGCGAAAAATGGCGACGGACAATGTGGTGCAATGCCTCGGCGTTTCCGAGCAAGAAGCGGAGCGGATCGCGAAAGCGAGCTGGGTGCGGTTCGGTCCGATGGCGTTTGAGGTCCTGCGATTCCCGCGGTTCAAGGGCCGCCTGCACGAGCGGGTCGAGCTGGAAGGGCTCGACGAAGTGAAAAAGCTCCTTGCCCTCGGGCACGGCGTGGTATTCGCCACTTCCCACTGCGGCAACTGGGAGCTTTTGGGCGGGGCGCTGGCCGAGGCTGGCGTGCCGCTGGTAGCGGTCGGCATGAAGCAGAAGGAGTCGGGTTCCGACCGTTTCATCACTGAGAACCGGAGCCTCGTCGGCATGCACGTCACTTATAAGAACGACGTGCGCGAGATGTTTCGGATGCTCAAGGAGGGCTGGGCCATCGGCCTCTTGATGGACCAGGACGTCAGCGCGCGGGACGGCATCGTCATCGACTGGTTCGGACGGCCGACGAATTTTGCCCAGGGGCCTGCCACGCTGGCGCGGCATCAGGGACTTCCGATTATCCCCATTTACATCACGCGGCTTCCCGACGGGAGGCACAGGGGCATCATCCATGCGCCGATCCCCGTGGGCAGGACGAAGGACAAGAAAGCCGACATCCTGGAGGCTACCCGCGCCGTGGGGCGCGTATTGGAGGAGCATATTCGCCTCCACCCGGAGGAATGGTTCTGGCTCCATGACCGCTGGAAATCCGTCAGGTACATCCAGCAGGAGGGCGATGAATGGTTCGCGGCGCATGACCGCTGGCACTCCGCGGAACAAATGACGCGGCGGGAGGAAACGAAATAAGGAACGAAAGGAAACAGCCTGTGCGGCGGTTGGATTGACGGGCGAACCGGATGGACTGTTCTCGGAAGTCCCCGCAGCGAATCGACGGCGGCGCGCAGATGCGCGCCGTATTTTTTAGCTTCTTTGCCATTTGCGCGAATTTCTGCTACAATGAAGTGTAATTTGTTTGCGATTTTGCAGGAAGGGCGGCAGGTGTCCGGGCGTGAAGATCACTTCTTATCCAATATACTGGGCGACGCTGGCGTTCGCCGAATTCTGCCGGATACTGCCCGAAAGCGGCGCGGCCTCTTTGGGACGGTTGATCGGTTCCGGCGTCTGGCATTTTCTGCCCGAGCACCGGAAAAATCGCGCGCGGCTGAGTCTGCGCGAATATTTCGGCGCGGACGAGAAGGAAACGGAGCGGATCCTCCGCGCCAGCCTTGAACGATACGGCCCGATGGGCGTCGAAGGGCTGCGCGCCCCGATTATCGCCAAAGACGTGGAAAAATATATCGGCTACACGGCGGACCCGGAAGCTGCGAAAGCATTTGAAAGCGGCAGGGGCGGCGTCCTCGCGACGCTGCACAGCGGCAACTGGGAGCTTTTCGGCCTGGGCATGGCGCACTATGTTCCCGCCCCTTTCGCGACGCTGGTCAAGCGCCAGCAGTTCGACGCGTGGGATAGATTGGCGCGCCAGCTCCGCACCGTACGCGTCATTTATCCTGACGAGACGCGGAAACTATACAAGAGCGTGCGCGAAGGTTATTTCGTCAATTTCCTGATGGATCAAGGCATCCATGACGCGAAGGACGCGATTCCCGCGGAATTCCTCGGCCACACAACGGGCTGGACGCCAGCTCCGGCTACCATCGCGCGTTTTTTCGGCGTTCCAATCCTGCCGATGTTCATCCATAAGGAACCGGGCGAACGCCATATCATCGAAATCCAAGCACCGATCCATGTCAGGAAGACCGCCGACAAGGACGCCGACCTCGAGGAAGCGACACAGGCTGTCGTCACCGTATTCGAGGAACATATCCGGAAATACCCGGAGGACTGGAACTGGCTCTACAGCAAATGGCGAGATGTAGTACCTGAAAGGAAAAATACGAACCGATGAAACAATATCTTCGGCTGTTGCAATATCTGAAGTCGTATCGGCTGCGGATCGCGCAGGCAGTCATCTGCATGATCGTCTCGGCGGCGGCGAACCTCTATATGCCGTGGATCATCAAGGACATGATCGACAAGGTGCTGGCTGAGAAAGACATGGAAACGCTGAACCTGATCTGCATCGGCGTGCTGGCGATTTTCTTTGTCCGCGGCTTTTTCTACTTTGGGCAAAGCTATCTGATCGCCCATGTCGGGCAAAGCGTCGTCCTCGATATCCGGAACGCCTTGTTCGCGAAATTCCAGCGGCTGCCCGTATCCTATTTCGACCGTCACCAGACCGGCGAAGTCATGAGCTATCTGACGAACGATGTGGCGACGGTACAAAACGCGCTGGCTGACAAGATCATCGACGTCGTAACCGAAGGCGCGATTCTCATCGGCTCTCTCGTGATGATGTTCCTGCTGGACTGGCAGCTTGCGCTGATGACCTTGATTACCGTGCCTGTGGTCGCCCTGTCCATGCGCGTCTTTGGCAAGATGATCAAAAATTCCGGCGCGGAAATCCAGGCGAAGCTGTCCAATTTCACCGCCATGATGCAGGAGAGCATATCCGGCGAGCGTGTCGTCAAAGCCTTCGGGCGCGAACGGTACGAAATCGACCGTTACCGCGAGCAAAACGCAAAAACCTTCGAAGCGTCGATGCAAAACGTGAAGCTGACCAGTATGCTGACGCCGACCATCGAATTCATCGCCGCTGCGGCGGCTACGGCTCTGATCTGGTTCGGCGGCAAGGAGGTCGTGGACGGGCGTATCACGGCGGGTACGCTTGTTGCGTTCCTGACTTACGCGGTCAACATGTCGAATCCGTTGAAGCGTCTATCCCGCGCCTATGCAGGCATCCAACAGGCTTTGGCGGGGGCGGAGCGCGTCTTTGCCGTACTTGATATGGACGAACCTATCGCCGACAAACCGGACGCCATCGCGTTGCCGCCCGCCGAAGGCTCCGTCCGTGTCGAGGACGTCAGCTTCTCTTATACAGAAAACGTTCCCGCGCTGTCCCATGTCTCACTTTCCGCCGCGCCGGGACAGATGATTGCTTTCGTCGGGCCGTCCGGCGCGGGCAAATCCACCATCGCGAATTTGATTCCCAGGTTTTACGACGTGGATTCCGGGGCTATATTGGTGGACGGCTGCGACGTCCGGGATGTGACGCTGGAGTCGCTTCGCGCGCAGATCGGCATCGTGCCGCAGGAAACGATGCTCTTTTCCACGACGGTGCGGGAAAATATCCGTTACGGCAGGCTGGACGCCACGGACGAGGAAATCGAGGCGGCGGCCAAAGACGCCAACGCCCATGAGTTCATCATGGAGCTGCCCGAAGGCTATGACACGCAAATCGGGGAGCGGGGGCTGATGCTTTCCGGCGGCCAGAGGCAGCGCATTGCCATCGCCCGGGCCATATTGAAGGACCCGCGCATCCTGATCCTGGACGAGGCCACCAGCGCGCTCGACACGGAGAGCGAAAAGATTGTGCAGGCGGCGCTCGACCGGCTGATGGTGGGCCGGACGTCGCTCGTCATTGCCCATCGGCTGTCCACGATTTTCGGCGCGGACCAGATCTATGTGATCGACCACGGCGCCGTCAGGGAACACGGCACCCACGAGGAACTGCTGGCCGCGAAGGGGTTATACGCGGAGCTTTACGCACTGCAATTCAAAAAATAATTAGATTTTATTTATTTTAGAAGGAAAAAGGAAGCGATGAATAATTCCGTGCGTGGCATTGCCGTGGAATTTTTCCGTCAGGCAAGGAAAAACGCTCGAAGCCGTAGCCAGGGAGCTACGTCGAGAGCGCTTTGACGCAGCATGACGGGAAAAGATCGGCAAGGCGGTACGGACGTTTCAACGATTCCGAAAGGAGGCGTTCCATTGGAGCATCAAACGACCCTGGCGTCGGAGATTTCATACTCCGGCGTCGGGCTTCATTCCGGCGCCGAGGTGCACATGAAGATCAAGCCTGCGCCGGCCGGATCCGGCGTCGTATTCGAGCGGTCCGATATCGCGGGCAGGCCACGGGTGCGGGCGTCGGCGTCGAACGTAGCCGCCACCGTGCGCGCCACCACCATCGAGGAGAACGGCGCCCGGTTTTTCACCATCGAGCACCTGATGTCCGCCATTGCGGCCGTTGGCCTCGATAACTGCATCGTGGAACTTGACAGCGAAGAGCCGCCGGTGGCGGACGGAGCGTCCCTCGCCTTTCTCGATCTCCTTGCAGGGGCGGGTTTGAAACCGCTGGAAGAGGAGAGGGACGTCGTCGCAGTGGACCGGGTGCTGCGCGTGGACGACGGCGAACGCTTCGTCATGATCGTTCCCGGCGATGGGCTGCGGATCACGTTTACCTCGCTGAATCCTCATCCCTTGGTGGGAACGCAGTATGTCGACGTCATCGTGGACGGGGATTCCTATCGGAAGGAAATCGCGCCCGCCCGGACGATCGCTTATGAGGGCGAGGTGGAGGCGCTGCGGAAAGCGGGGCTCGGCCTTGGTGGCACGTTGGAAACCGTGATCGTCTATAACGACGAGCGATGGCTCAATACGCTGCGCTTTCCCGACGAACTGGCGCGTCACAAGGTGCTCGACGTCATCGGGGACCTGCGGCTCGCCGGCGTCGTCCGGGGCCACGTCATCGCCGTCAAATCGGCGCACGCGCTGAATACCGCGCTGGCGAGAAAAATATATGAAACCTACCGCGTGTGAAACCCACCGGATAGAAAGATACAAAGGAGAGAGAAACATGATCCAGCTTAACACCGAGGAAATCAAACAAATCCTGCCGCACCGTCCGCCGATGCTCTTGGTGGACCGCATCATCGATCTGGTGCCGTTTGAGTCCGGCGTCGGCATCAAAAACGTCACGCTGAACGAGCCGTTCTTTCCCGGCCACTTCCCGGGCAATCCCATCATGCCCGGCGTATTCATCCTCGAAGCCATGGCGCAGGTGGGAGGCATCGCTATGCTGTATCCGGAGGAGAACCGCGGCAAGATCGCGCTCTTCGGCGGCATGGAAAACGTCAAGTTCAAACGGCAGGTCATTCCGGGCGACCAGCTCATCATGAAGGCGCATATCGTCAATATCGTCAAGAAGAATTTCGGGAAGCTGCACGCGGACACCTATGTGGACGACAAGCTCGCCGCCACCGCCGATTTCATCTTTGCCCTGAAAAAACCGGAAAACGGCGCGTTTTAAGAGGAATCACAGAGGAAAATGAGCAAAAATCCCTAAATTTGGGATAAACGACGGATTTTCCGCCCATATCGTCCGCCAGTGTTTGCCTGTTGCGGACGATTGTAAAAGAAGCAGGGAAGCGGGAAAGGTTTGCATCGGATGCAATCGGAGGAGCAAAAAGTCCAATGAGTGCTGCAAAGAATACATCGAAAATCCATGAGACCGCGATTATTTCTCCCGGCGCCCGCATCGGAAAAGATGTGCAGATCGGCGCGTTTACTTACATCGGTCCCAATGTGGAAATCGGAGACCGCACCGTCATCGCGTCCCATGTGCTCGTCACCGGTTGGACGACTATCGGCGAGGACTGCAGAATATTTTCCTTCGCCTCCGTCGGCGAGGCGTCGCAGGATCTGAAGTCCAACGGAGAGAAAAGCTACGTCCGCATCGGCGACCGTACGCGCATCCGCGAATGCACGACGATTCACCGGGCCACCGGCGAAGGCCAGGAGACGCGCATCGGCAGCGACTGCCTGCTGATGGCTACCGTCCATATCGCGCATAACTGCCTTGTGGGCAACCACGTCATCATGTCCAACGCGGCCATGCTGGCGGGGCACGTCGTCGTGGAGGACAACGCGGTCATCGGCGGCATGACCGGCGTGCATCAATTCGTGAAGATCGGCAGGAACGCCATGGTCGGCGGCATGTCCCGCCTCGTGCAGGACGTGGTGCCGTACACCATCGTCAACGGTCAGCCCGCGCAGGTTTACGGGCTGAACAACGTCGGCATCACCCGTGCCGGCATCTCGATGGAATCCCGCCGCGCGCTGAAAAAAGCGTACAAGCTGCTGTACCGTTCCGGCCTGACGCTGGCAAAGGCGATTACCGTCATCGAGCAGGAAGTGGAGTCCTGCGAGGAGGTCGAGCATTTCCTGCGGTTCCTGCGGGACGCCGAGCGCGGTATCTGCCGCAGCCACAAGGAAATGGACAAGGAATAATCGTTCATGGAAAAAATCGGATTATTGGCAGGCACGGGCCATCTGCCCATCGAATTTGCCCGCGCGGCGAAAGCTGCAGGCTATGAAGTCTGCGCAGTTGCGCTTCTGCCCGAGACGGACCCGGGCCTGGAAGCGGAGTGCGCGGACTTTCGTTATATTAACATCGCGAAGCTTGGCGGCATCCTCAAACATCTGCAGAAGAGCGGCGTAAAAAAAGTGACCATGCTGGGCAAGGTCACAAAAGAGCTGCTGATGAACGGCAAGCACGAGCTTCCCGATTTCAAGATGGTCACGTTTCTCGCGACGCTGCCGAACCGCAAGGACGACACCATCATGCTGGGTTTCGTCCGCGAGCTGAACAAGGCGGGCATCGAGGTCCTGGACCAGACGGTGCTGATCCGTCTGCTGATGCCGGAAACCGGGTGTCTGACGAAGCGGAAGCCCACCGCCGACGAGGAAAAGGATATTGCCTTCGGGCTCCGTATGGCGAAGGAGCTTGGCCGCCTCGACGTCGGCCAGACCGTCGTCGTCAAGGGACTCGCGGTGATGGCGCTGGAAGCCATTGAAGGCACCGACGCCTGTATCGCCCGGGGCGGCGAATTGGCCCGGGGCGGCGCTGTGGTCGTGAAGACCGCGAAGCCGAAGCAGGACCAGCGCTTCGACGTGCCCGCCGTCGGTTTGAAAACCGTCGCGACAATGGTGAGCGTCGGCGCGAAAGTCCTCGCCATTGAAGCGGGGCGCACGCTCTTGGTGGACCGCGACGAGGTCGTCGCCCTCGCCGATCAAAACGGCATTGCCATCGTCGCTACGGAAAGCGGCGAGGAATAATACGAAGGATAAACTAACGACCGCAGGCCTTTGGCCTGCGGTCGTTTTGTCGCTGCGGGGCTGTTTTCAATTTAGAAAATATCGTCCGCCAGGATGATCGTCTGGTCGCGGTTCGGGCCGACGGAGACGATGCCGAGAGCGATGCCCGCGACTTCCTCCAAGCGTTCCAGATAGATGCGGGCTTCCTCGGGCAGATCTTTGTACTCGCGGATGCCGCTGATGGGCTGTTTCCAGCCTTTGAAGGTTTCGTAAATCGGCTCGACTTCGGCGAGCACCTTGAGGCTCGCGGGAATTTCGTTCAGCGTTTCCCCCTTGTACTTGTAGCCGACGCACATCTTGATCTCATCGAAGCCGTCGAGGATGTCGAGGCGCGTGATTGCCATATAGTCGATGCCCGAAAGAAGTCCCGCGTAGCGCACGACGAAGGCGTCGAGCCAGCCGGTGCGGCGCGGACGGCCCGTGACGGTGCCGTACTCGTGACCCGCCTCACGAAGTTGTTCGCCGACTTCGTTCAGCTGCTCCGTCGGGAACGGCCCTTCGCCGACGCGGGTGCAGTACGCCTTGACGACGCCCACGATGGTGTCGAGACGGTTCGGAGCGACGCCTGCGCCGATGCCGATGCCGCCGGAAACCGGGTGCGAAGAGGTGACGTACGGATAGGTGCCGTAGTCCACGTCCAACATGGTCGCCTGCGCGCCCTCGAACAGGATTTTCTTGTCCGCCGCCAGTTCGTCGTTCAGGAACGCGATGGTGTCGCAGACATACGGGCGCAAACGGTCGGCGTATCCCTCATATTCCTTGAGGATTTCGTCGTAGTCAAGAGGCGCGTGCTTGTAAAGACGCTCCAGCTCGATATTCTTGATCTGCAGATTTTCCTTCAGGCGCTTGCGGAATTCTTCCTTGTCCATCAAGTCGCAGACGCGGATGCCGATGCGTTTTGCCTTGTCCTGATAGCAGGGGCCGATGCCGCGCTTCGTGGTTCCGATCTTGCCGGTGCCCAGGAGCTCTTCGCTGAGCCCGTCCATCAAGCTGTGATAGGGGAGCACCACATGGGCGCGGTTCGACAAACGGATGCCCGATACGTCGATGCCGCGCTTTTCCATCGCGTCCATCTCCTCGAGCATGACCTTCGGGTCGACGACGACGCCGTTGGCGACGACGCAATACGTCCCCTTGTAAAGGATGCCCGAAGGCAGAAGCCGTAGCTTGTACTCCTCGCCGTTCACCGAGACGGTATGCCCGGCGTTAGAGCCGCCCTGATAGCGGACGACGACGTCGGCCTGCTGCGCGAGGTAATCGACAATCTTGCCCTTTCCCTCGTCGCCCCACTGGGTTCCCATAACTTCAACTGCTGGCATGACTTACATCTCCTCTTGCTTGCTTTCTTGCTTTGTGTCTAACTTGTATATTCAAAGGCCGAATCGTTCGAAGATCATATCGACGTTTCGGAGGAACCACTTGTAATCGAAACATTCGTCGATTTCCTCTTTCGTCAGGTACTTCGTGATGTCGGCGTCCTTCTCCACGTTCGTCTTGAAGTCCTCTTTCTCGAGCCAGCGCTTCATGGCGTTGCGCTGCACCCATGCGTAGGCGTCCTCCCGGAGCACGCCCTTCGAGACGATGGCCAGCAGGATGCGCTGGCTGTAAATCAGGCCGCCGGTCTTTCCCATATTCGCGAGCATGGCGTCTGGGTAAACCAGGAGCTTGTCCATGATGTTCGTGAATTTCCGCACGCAGTAATCGACGTTGATGGTACTGTCCGGCAGGATCACGCGCTCCACGGACGAATGGGAAATGTCCCGCTCGTGCCAGAGCGTGATGTCCTCCATGGAAGCCAGCGCGTTGCCGCGCACGAGACGCGCCATGCCCGCGACGCGTTCGCAGGTAATCGGGTTGCGCTTGTGGGGCATCGCCGACGAGCCCTTCTGCCCGGGGCTGAAATATTCCTCTGCCTCACGGATGTCGGTGCGCTGGAGGTTGCGGACTTCCGTGGCGAACTTCTCGAAGGAGCTGGCGACGATGGCCAGCGTCGTCATGTACTCGGCATGGCGGTCGCGTTGGATGACCTGCGTGGCGAGCTTCGCGGGGGTCAGTCCCAGTTTTTTGCAGACCATCTGCTCGATGCGCGGATCGATGTTGGAGTAAGTGCCAACCGCGCCGGACAGCTTGCCCACCGCGACGATCTTCTGCGCGTGCTCGACGCGCTCGATGTCCCGGTCCACCTCGTCCATCCAGAGGAGCAGCTTCAGACCGAAGGTCATCGGCTCGGCGTGGATGCCGTGGGTGCGCCCGATGCAGGGCGTGTGCTTGAACTCCACCGCGCGCCGCGCCAGCACCGCGCGGAATTTTTTCAGGTCGTCGAGAATGATGTCCGCCGACTTCTTCATCATCACGCCGAGGGCGGTGTCCTTGACGTCGCTGGAGGTCAGGCCCTTGTGGATATATTTCGAATCGTCGCCCACGTATTCCGCCACGTTCGTCAAAAAGGCGATGATGTCGTGGTTCGTGACTTTCTCGATCTCATGGACGCGCTCGAGGTCGAAATCCGCCTTCTCGCGGATATTCTTCGCGGCTTCCTTCGGAATCTCGCCGAGTTCCGCCATCGCCTCGCAGGCGGCGATCTCCACGGCCAGGATTTCCTCGAATTCGTGTCTGAGCGACCAGAGCTTTCCCATCTCCGGATTCGTATAGCGTTCAATCATGTACGGTTTCCTCCTCTTCGGACATATCAAAAGCCCAAAGGGACGCTTTCCCTGCGATGGGCTTTTTCCTTCGTAATGATAACATTCGCCCTGCGGGGTGTCAATGCAAAGTGGCAAAGCGAAAATTTCCTTCTCCGGGCAATCGGCGGCAGGATTTTTGATGTTTTTGTCAAAATATATAACGAAAGTATACATAATATTTAAGGAATCAAAGAACAAATCAAACCGCGGTTCCTTATGAAGGAGGTGAGACGATGGGGAGGATCGTACGCGAGGGAGAAAGGCTCCGGCTGCGGGTGGCCGAGGAAAGCGACCTGGATTTCATCCTTGCGTCGGAGGAGAAGCCGGAAAATGCCCGGTACATCATCGCGGATTCCCGCGCGTATCATTTGGACACGCTGGATTCGCCGGGCGGCGTCCATTTCATCGTCGAGCGGAAGGATACAGGGGCGGCGGTGGGCTTCCTGGTGGCGACGGGGCTGAACAGTCCTCATCACGAGCAGTACTGGCGGCGCGTAATCATCAACGAGAGCGACAGAGGTTACGGCAAGGAAGCGATGCGGCTGCTGATGGCATGGGCTTTCGAGGACGCGGGCGCCCACCGGGGCTTCCTGGACTGCAAGGAATACAACGACCGGGCGCTGCATGTTTACGAATCGGTGGGGCTCCAGCGGGAAGGCGTTTTGCGGGATACGATTTTCGTGGACGGCAAATATGAGAACTTGGTGGTGCTCGGGATTCTTGAGCATGAGTGGCGCGGGCGGAAGAACCGGGAGGGGTGAATATGACGGCGATCAAACGAGTCTATCTCATCGTGCTGGACAGCTTCGGCGTCGGCGAGCTGCCGGATGCGGCGGCTTTCGGCGACGCGGGCTGTCATACGCTGCAAACGATACGGAAATCGCCCGCGTATGACACGCCGAATATGGCGGCGCTTGGGCTCTTTCATATCGAGGGCGTGGGCGGCGGCAAGGGAACGCCGAAGGGCGCTTTCGGACGATGTGCGGAGCTTTCCAAGGGCAAGGACACGACCACCGGGCACTGGGAGATAGCGGGCGTCGTCTCGAAGCAGGGGATGCCGACGTTTCCCGACGGGTTCCCGCCGGAGCTGATGGAAAAGCTGGAAGAGACTTTCGGACGGGCCGTGCTTTGCGGGAAGCCCTATTCCGGTACCGAGGTCATTCACGATTACGGGCAGGAACATGAGAAGACGGGGGCGCTGATCGTTTACACATCGGCGGACAGCGTGCTCCAGATCGCCGCCCATGAACGCATCGTTCCCCGCGAGCAGCTGTACGATTATTGCAGGAAGGCGAGGACGTTGATGCGGGGCGCTTGGGGCGTGGGGCGCGTAATCGCGCGCCCTTTCATCGGCGCCTATCCGAAGTATGAGCGCACGGCGGGACGGCATGACTATTCCCTTGACCCGCCGGGGACGACGCTCCTTGACGTGCTTTCGGCGGCGGGGCTGACCACCATCGGCGTCGGCAAGATCTCGGATATTTTCGCGGCCCGGGGCGTCGGCCGCCATATCGCGATGGACGGCAATGACGACGGCATGGAAAAGACCATCGCGACGCAGGACGAGGATTTCAACGGGCTTTGCTTCGTCAATCTCGTGGATTTCGATATGCAGTACGGCCACCGGCGGGATGTCGAGGGCTACGCGAAGGCGGCGACAGTCTTTGACCGGCAGCTGGCACGGTTCATGGGCCGGATGCGCGCGGACGACGCGCTGATCATCACGGCGGACCACGGCTGCGACCCCGGCTTTTCCGGCAGCGATCATACGCGGGAATATACGCCGCTGCTCGTTTACGGCGAGACCATAAAAGCGGGCGTCAATCTCGGCACGCGGCGCACCTTTGCGGACATCGGGGCGACGGCGGCGGAAATGCTGGGCGAGAGGCTTCCCTGTGAAGGGACGAGCTTTTGGGACGAAATCCGCAGAAAGGGGTGAGCCGGCGTGCGGATGTATGACCTGATTACGAAGAAGAAGCGCGGCGGCGAGCTGACGAAAGAGGAAATTGTTTATTTTATCACCGGCTGCGTCGAGAACACGATTCCGAACGAGCAGCAAGCCGCGCTGCTGATGGCGATTTGGGCGCAAGGCATGACGGACAGGGAAACGACGGAGATGACTCTTGCTATGGCGGAGTCCGGCGATATGATGGACCTCTCGTCATTGCCCGGCGTCAAGGTAGACAAGCATTCGACAGGCGGCGTCGGCGACAAGACGACGCTGGTGGTCGGCCCGCTGGCGTCGGCGACGGGGCTCACCGTGGCCAAAATGTCCGGGCGCGGCCTCGGACACACGGGCGGCACCATCGACAAGCTGGAATCGATTCCCGGCTTTCGCACGTCGCTGACGATGGAAGAGTTTTTCGACGGCGTCCGCAAGAACGGCCTCGCCCTGATGGGGCAGACGGGGGAGCTGGTTCCCGCCGACAAGAAGCTTTACGCGATGCGCGACATTATCTCGGCGGTGGACAGCATCCCGCTGATCGCGTCGTCGATCATGAGCAAGAAGCTGGCTGCCGGGACGGACGTAATCCTTTTGGACGTCAAAATGGGCAGCGGCGCTTTTATGAAGACGCTGGAGGACGCGGAGAAGCTGGCGCAGACCATGGTCGCTATCGGCGAAGCGGCAGGCAGGCGCACGGAAGCATTGATCACCGACATGAACCAGCCGCTGGGGTTCGCTATCGGCAACGCGCTGGAGGTGGCGGAGGCCGCGGAGGTGCTTCATGGGAACGGCCCCGAAGACGTGCGGGAGGAAAGCCTCATGCTCTCGGCGGAGCTCTTATATCTCGCGGGGCGCGGCCATCGGGACGAGTGCCGCCGCGTGGCAGAAGAAGCGCTGCGTTCGGGAAAAGCACTGGAAAAATTCTGCGCGATGGTTCGGACGCAGGGCGGCGACGACTCCGTGATCCGCGATCCGTCAAGATTCGCGCGGGCGCCTGTCGTCCATGAAGTGCTTGCGCCGAGGGACGGCTATATTGTCGGCATGGCCGCGGAATACATCGGCGGGGTGTCGGTCATGCTCGGCGCGGGGCGCGATGACTTGGGCGACGCGGTAGACCCGGTGGCGGGAATCTTGCTGAAAAAGAAGTATGGCGACGGGGTGAAACGGGGCGAAGTGATTGCGGCGCTCCTGACCTCAAAGGAGGATGCCGTCGCCGAAGCCGAAAAGCGGTTCCTCTCCGCCGTAACCATCGGGGACAAGCCGCCTGCGCCACGCCCTCTGATTTACGCGCGTGTGGGCAAAGACGGCGTCGTTCGGTTTGACGCATAGGCAATCAAAGGAGGAAAAGACATGACGGAGACAGACAAGAAATTACTGGCGGAGGCGAAGCGGGTGCGCGATTTTGCGTACTGTCCCTATTCCAAATTCGCGGTGGGCGCGGCAGTGTTGGGGGCGTCGGGTGAGATCTACGGCGGCTGCAATGTGGAAAACGCGGCTTATTCCGTGACGAACTGCGCCGAGCGCACGGCAATCTACAACGCGGTTTCCGCCGGGGAAGAGGATATCCTGGCGCTGGCGGTGGTGACTGAGAGTTCGCCTCCTGCAACGCCTTGCGGCGCCTGCCGTCAGGTAGTGGCCGAGTTCCGGATTCCCCACATACTGATTGCGAATCTTGCCGGCGAAGTGAAAGAGATGACGCTGTCGGAGCTTCTGCCCGATGCATTTTCCGGGGAGGATACGATGGGATGAAGACAAAGAGCCGATTCTTTACCCTTCGGCTGCTGGCGGTTTTGCTTTTGGCGTTGACGGTGCGGGTTTCCGTGGGGGCGGCTGCGACTGCCCCCGATGGGCGATGGCGACTGGACGGTCCCGATACGGCGGAGGCGCCCCGGAGCTTTCGGCTGATGACCGACGGTTTTTCTGCTGCGGCGGGAACAGCTCCGGCGCGGGAAGGGCTGGACGCTCTCCGGGCTTCCGCCAGCGGCGAGCCTTCGTATATGGCTTTGCCCGCGCTTTACGCGCGGCTCCGCGAAGCGGCGGGGGCGGGCGCGCCCGTTTACCTCGTGGATTTGCGGCAGGAATCCCACGGCTATGTCAACAACGCATATCCCGTGAGCTGGTACAAGGACCGGAACTGGGTGAACCGGGGCCGGACCGCGGAGCAGGTCGAGCGGGACGAGCAGGGACGGCTGGCGGCGCTGTTGGGCTCCCGGGTCGTCTTTACGCCGTTGGGGCGTTATGATGAGGAACATCTGGAAACATTGACCATAGACGTCCATTCCGTGGCGACGGAGCGAACGGCGGCGGAACGGGCCGGCTTCCAATATTTTCGTATCGCCGCCACCGATCAGGCCGCGCCGAGCGACGCGGCCATCGACCGATTCGTGGCGTTTGCCGCCGCCCTGCCGGAAAACGCGTGGTTGCATTTCCACTGCCACGCGGGGCACGGCCGCACCACCACCTTTTTGGTCTTTTATGACATCATGAAAAATCCCAGCCTGCCGCTGGAAACGATTGCCGCGCGGCAATATGCGCTGGGCGGCTCCGACGTTTTGCATCCGTCGGGCGAGGGATGGCGCGGGGCAGAGCAGGAAAAGCGCGCCGGCATCGTCCGGGCCTTTTACCAGTATGCGAAGGAAGTGGGGAAGGATGGCTTCCGCATTTCATGGAGCCAATGGAAGAGGGGAAGGACTGCACTGTAAAAACCGGGATGCTTCGAAAAGCCGAAGCATCCCGGTTTTGTATGGTTTCTTGCTGTATTTGTGACTGGGTTGCGAAAGGTTTGGGCATTGGCTTATACGACTGTTTGTACTGGTCAACAAAAATTGGACACGAAAATTAAAAATTAGTACCTCTCGCATCAGAATTCAAACATGTAACTTCTCCCAATAAGACTCCTTGTACTGCTTGGGCGTTAGATAACTCAACGCATAC